>ENA-OSEO01004078-OSEO01004078.1-sediment-metagenome-genome-assembly--contig:-NODE-4078-length-15972-cov-28.994967_pt1 | contig 15972 bp, 19 predicted proteins | sample MGYA00237883_ERZ534232 | MGnify/ENA metagenome assembly ERZ534232 | reverse complement strand
TGTTGTTCTTCTTCAAAATCATCTATAAGATTTGCCAATTTATCTTTGGACTGATCAATATCCTTCCTTTCCCCTTCAACCATCCTGCCTCCTCTTCCCTCTATTGGCAACTATCTCATTAAAAGCAGACATGAGACTATTAATCTATTTTAGCTTAGAGTACCAGTGTTTCTTTCCTTTTAGAAATTGATCCGTTCCCTTCTTGGCAAGTATTCGTAAATTTTTAATATGAGCATCGCCATGATTTATTATCAAGGAATCCAGTTTCTTGCAGTCTTCGAAATCATCACAAAGCCAACATCCTTCAATATCCAACTTTTGACAACACTTTCTGATCTTGCAAAAAGGATTACCTCCGCCACCTCTACATGCTTTGTTGCACCTTAGCCTGACCATTGCTCCAAGCACTTCATAGCACTCTTTATATTTATCAAATTCCTTAAAAGGAATCCCTTTGACCACAATATCGAATTTCTCCTGTCTAAGCTCCTTTCTCAAATCCCTGGCCATATCGGCAATGTTTCCCTTGTAAACAAAGCAATCGCCACAATATAATCCACAGTACGCAATCAGTTCTTCCTTTTCATCCACCTTTTTCTTATCATCTTTTTCCATGCCTTACCTCCCCGCTCAGTAAAACCTTTTTTCTGTAAATGATTCGGCTGATTAATTCTTTATACGCTTGGTTTACTTGAAGCTCTCTATTCTCCCGTCTATCCAAAGAGCAACTTCTCGTAATATGTGGAATTTCCTGTCTCCAGTATATCAAGTATTATCCGCTCGGTTACTTTTCCTACCCCCCTAAGCTTTCGTAAATCCTTCTTCATATCAGACAAAGGTTCTTTTAGCTGTGAAATCGAATAGGCAGCAAAGCCGTACGGTGATTTCTTTCCTTCTAGTTTTAACAAATAGTCAATCTGTTCCAGCATCACCATTACCAGATCATTCTCATTCAAAATATTTGAATAAAGCTTAGCCGGGATACGTAACGGGACCTTATATTGTTTTGCTATGGAACGAAACATGTAATTCAAGGAATCATAATAAGCACCCGTTGCCTGACCCCATTTATTCCCGGTATAGATATTTTGGTATTCAGTAAGAAGTTCCGGATAGTATTGCTCCAGCCTTCTATAAAAATAATCCTGTTGTTTTCCCTCCTTCAAGGTCATTCCACTAAAAATGATAAAGTCAACTCCGATCTCAGAAGCTTTTCCTACCGCTTGCTCCATCATCTGCGCCGAATCCGTTACAAACGGGATTACCGGCATTAAAAACATTCCGCAAGCAATACCTTCTTTTTTAAATAAAGCAAGTGATTTTAACCTTTTGCTTGGAGGCGGCACACCGGGTTCAAAAATCGTGCTTATCTTATCGTCCACGGATGAAAAACTGAAGCTTACAATTGCCCCACTCTTATTGTTTATCTCTTTAAAAATATTAATGTCTCTTTCGATGAGTGTTGATTTGGTAAGCATGCTGATAGGAAGATTCTTCTCAAGCATTAGCCGAAGAACTTTCCGGGTTAATTCATACTTCCTTTCAATTGGTTGATAGCTATCACCAACACCCCCGCCTACCATGATATAGCAGGGATTGAAGGGAGTTCGTTTCCTTTTCAAATCTAATTCACGCCTTAAGATATCTATGGCGTTTACTTTAACTGCAACATCTTCTCCAAAATCTCCTTCGACAAAATAACCTTCTGAGCGCCCATCACAATATATACAATTATGCATACATCCTCTATAAAAATTCATTCCATATTGAGAGATGAACCAGGAATCCATTTTCTTATGTTTGCGCAATATGGACTTTGCTTCAACTTCTCTGATAGTCACTTTTCCTATATATCCTTTTCTTGTATTTATATTCATCTATATTTAATAAATCCATAATCTTGACCGGTTCTTCTTTTACCAGATTTCTACACGCTCTATAGGCTATCCAGTAGGAGTTATCGTCACCGCTCTCAACCAGCTTTTTAATTAAATCGCATACAAGCTCGGGTTTCTTTCTTGCCAGATCACTCAAATTATTACCCACCGAAGTGCGAGGATACGCCGAAGGCTCCTTAAAAAGGTTCCTTAGGATTAACAATGAGTAGTCGGGATTTTGAAAAATCCACTCGTTCTCTCTTACAGGACGCAGGGTTTCCGAAACAAATCGTCTGATATTTTCATCACTTGACTTCGAAAGCTTGAGCAGATATTCTCCCGTTTCATCAGGATATTTCTTAGTTAGTTTACGAAAGAACATCTGGGCAAACTCACGCATGTTCCAGTCATAAGAAGAAGCCGCGGATTCAAAATATGGTAGTACTTTCTTATAGTCCTTTAATCCGTAAAACGACAATACCCCCAAAGCAACACCTCTGCTTTTAAAATTGTAATCTCCCTTAAATATCTTGGAAGCGATTTCATAAACCGGTGTGTTCATGGCATCAAGCCTGCCATATAGATGTTCGCTTAAAAGTTTAATAGTAAAAACCGTTCCATAAGAAATCCGCTTTTCGTCGGGGATGTTCGCATATAATTCATCCAGGATTACCGATATGTTCCTTGCCGCTAGGTCGTAGTCCTGCTGTAATAAAATACTAACAATATCGCTCTGGATCCTTCTCTCTAACCCATCATCCATTATTTTCATTACTGATCCTCGTTCCGCTTGGCTTTCAGCAATCCTTCAGCGGGGACATATGGCTTCCAGCAGTTCTCTGGGTCAAAGGAATCATATGATTGCATTCCTTTACTTTAACCTCTTTCTCTATTATGAACCGCCCAACTGCTTTTGTATTTTCCCATATTTCATTCATGAGAGTATGTTCAACTTTCCTAAATAACAGCAACTTGATTAAGGGATCATTTTTCTCATCAAAATCCCATACTCCAATCACTTCTCCGTCCAACACAACAGTATTTGTTGCATTACCTGAGCGATCAAAAATATTGTAGTATTCCTCTTGATTTAAGTATCTCTCCCGTTCCTTGTAACCCATTATATAGGGATCAAGACATGGCAAAAAACTTATATTGTGACCGTCATCCAGCTCAAATGAGTTAAGAGTTTCTGCATCAGAAGAAAGCATAATAAAGGTTCCTGTGATATCTCGAATCTTGATACTTGCGATAAGGTCACCAAGAGTATCTACTGCCTGTCTTACATCTTTTTTTGTAAATCCCGTCCACCACGCAATGTCAGCCTCAGTAACTGGTCCAAAAGAGGAAATATACTGTTCTACAACTTTTACTTTTGCGGCAGATACTTCCATTTCGCCAAGATCAACATCCGGAAAATATTCAGTAAATATATGGTATTCATGAACATTACTTTTCCAGCCACTTTTTGACGGTCCGCGAATCAATAGTCCCCGATCACACATCAAGTTAATAATCGCTGATATATTTGTATTTGTTTGCAAAGCTTCCTTAATTTCCCTGGTTGTCATTCCTTTACCCTTCAGAACAAGCATGATCTGGTTGGACATTTGCTCGTATTCTTCAGGAGTCACTCCGACATACTGCACATATCGCTCAGTGTTCATTTCTACTTGCGGATTAGTAGCAATGTAAGCAGCAGGAATTAGCTCCTTGGGCAAGATAAATACAGTTCCGCGCATGCATCGTATTTTGCCAAGAGTCTTCTTTGTGCGCAGCTCATAATACAAATCATCTTTATTAAAACTCTGCATTCTGGCAAAGAGAGAAAGGTAGGGTGCTGTCGGACTGGTTGCATGCAAACCCCCGATATCCTTTGTTGTTCGGACAATATTTTCGATCCCGGAACCTTTGGCCAGATGCTGCTTCTCTAAAATAAACGCATTTATTCTTCTCATATCAAAGCTTATATTATCTTCTGCCAAGCAATTCCTTCCCGAGAGTATTTAATATACGTAAACTACTGTTGCTGTTATTCTACTCTCCTATACCTTCGCCCTCTTCGACAGTAACAAAACTATATCCTTGTTTCTTTAATTCAACTATTATCTTCTCTACTGCTCTGACAAATTCTTCTACATCATCTTTCCTGCCATCATGTAAAACAACGATTGAGCCGGGCTCTATACCACTTAATACCTGTTTTGACACCTTGTTACTATCATAATCACTATCATATTGAGCCATCGGATCAAAGCTACAGGTTACCAGCTTTTTATCTACCGCTTTGAGCACAAGAGGTAAAATAATCATCTTGTCGCAGTAAGGGGGACGAAAATAATCCAAATTTCCTGCTCCAAGACTACTGAGTTGTTTGTCAGTCTCTTCGATTTCTTTCTTGATAAACCCAGGGGATTTGAAAATCATCCTCGGATGGGTATAAGAATGATTTGCTATCAAATGCCCTTCCTTGATGATACGTCTAGTTATTTTTGGATTCTTTTCAACATTTTCTCCGAGCACAAAGAAAGTGGCCTTTACTTCATGTTCCCTCAGAAGATCAAGCAGCCTTGAGGTTCTTTGTTCTGATGGTCCGTCATCAAAGGTCAGAGCAATTATTTTTTCGTTGGTGTCAAATTTGTCAATCGGTTTCATCAGAAAAGCTCTGTGCCAGGGGCAGTTATAAAAATAATGAATAAAAACAATGGTAATACAAAATAATAAAACTACTCCCAGAATTATAAGCACTACCTTTATTACCGGATTTACCGTACTAATTTTTCTCATTTTGTAGAATCTTTGCTTTCCTTAAAAATCATGTCCCCTAGCACTGTGTATGCAAAATCCAAAGAGAAACCGCTCTCTATTGTTATGCATATTATATAAGACCTGTGTTTTAAAGAAACTAATAAAGGCTGTGTTGAGATCACAGCCTTTATTAGTCCACCTTGCGCTATCTGACAAAGCACAGGTTGATTAACCGCTTTGTCAAAATCTATTTCTTCTTATTTAGATGGGCAATTGATTACAGTAATGGTATCAGTGCCCATAAATATCTCCCCGTCTATTGTCATGCCGATAAGGGTTAATTCCGCTGTTGAAGGTGCCGTAAGAGCTGACTTAACATCTCCCGAATAAAACTTGGCCACCAAGTTTCCCTGATTGTCAACCTTAGTCCAAGCGACGTTAATGTCGTTTAGGGTCAACTTTACCGAGTCTTTTACTACTTGGCTGTATGGGATGTTAGTGTGCACGGTAACCCATTCGCTTTCAGATGCAATATTAAGAACGTTAGGAGTAACATCAACCTCTATTAACTGCTCAGCCATTGCTACCCCGGCAGACAAAACCAAACTTAGTAAAAATACTGAAATTATAGCCACTATCATATATTTCTTCATATTTTTCACCTCCTTTTCATTAATAAAAGAGTGAAATTGCTATCACTCTTCGGGCTCTATAACGAAAGAAATCTAAAAAGGATGCGATCTAATATTTTATTGACAATTATCTGTTTGTGATTTATAATTAAAGCTACCTTAAATAATATTAAATATTTAAATATTACTGCTACTTTAAAAATGAGGTTGGTATTTTGGACGATAAAGACCTGTGGAAGAACTATTGTAATACTATTCATAGCCTGCACGCACATAATTCAAAGACATGGGCTCAAATAGGCTTAACCATGCCTCAAATTAAGATCATGTTCATACTGGCCCATAAGGAAGAACTCACCGTTAGTGCTATTGCCAAGATACTAAATGTAAGAGCACCCAATGTTACGTTCATATTAGATCATCTTGAAGAACAGAAAATAGTATGCCGGAAGAGATGCAGAGATGACAGGCGCCTGGTTCTAGTTACTTTAACCAAAAAAGGACATCAATTATTTGGAAAACTACACGAGGCAAACCTTGAAAACTTCCTAAAAACCGTGGCGACTATGAATGGTAAAGACAAAGCTGCCCTTCGGCAAGGCCTTCAAGCTTTAGAGAAAGCTTGTGAGATTCAAGAAAGAGGAGAAATAAATGAGCAATAGCATTATTGAAACCAGAGAGATAACCAAGATGTATCCCGGAGACGTCCTAGCTGTTGACCATGTCTCTTTTTCGGTTGATAAAGGTGAGATATTCGGCTTCTTGGGACCTAATGGGGCAGGCAAAACTACAACAATATTAATGCTTATAACCCTACTCCAGCCAACATCGGGCAGTGCTACCCTGTGCGACTTTGACGTCGTGGTTAATCAGCATGATGTCAGATGCTGCATAGGATATGTCTCCCAGGATACTGCCGTTGATGATGATCTCACCGGATGGGAGAATTTAGCTTTACAGGCCGGCTTCTATCACTTATCCAGTAAGACGGCAACCGAAAGAATAAAAGAAGTACTGGAGATGGTTGACTTAGCTGATCGGGCAAATGAGCTGGTCGGCCACTACTCTGGCGGCATGCGAAAAAGACTTGATATCGCTGCCGGCCTTATCCACCGTCCTAAAATCCTATTCCTTGATGAACCCACCCTTGGTCTGGATATTCAAACCAGGGTCAAGATATGGGATTACATTGAAAAATTAAGAAGAGAAAAGGATATTACCATCTTTGTTACCACCCATTACATGGATGAGGCTGATTTCCTTTGTGATCGAATAGCCATAATCGATCAGGGTACCATCAAAGCAATCGGTCCCCCGGCAAAACTTAAAAACGATCTTGGCGGTGATATCCTCCAGCTTGAAATCGGCAAATCAGCGCAAAATCAAGCTGAAGATGTAATCAAAAAATTGGATGATCTTCCTTTTGTAAACAATATTACCCAAACCAACAGCACATTACTTCTATACATTAGAGACGGTGAGAGTTCCACGCCTAAAATATTTTCGCTTCTAGATAAGCTCGGGATACCAATTGAGGCAATGCTTTTAAAGAAACCCTCACTTGATGATGTTTTTCTTCACTTCACCGGCAAAGATTTAAGAGATGAAACCGGTAATCGATGGGACTCTATGATGACCAGAATGAAAATGAGGAGAGTAAGACGATGAAAAAGTTCTTTAGTGATACATACTGGGTTTTTTGGCGAGAAATCAAACATTTGCAAAGGCAACGTATGCGCATTTTTATGACTGTATTCCAGCCGATTATCTGGCTTACTCTTATGGGTAACGTCTTCTCTAAAGTTGCCAGCGTTCCCGGTTTTCCGGCAGATTCCTACCTTAATTATATGGCCCCCGGAATCGTAGTTATGGTTACTCTGTTCGGTGGAGTATTTGGGGGAATGACGCTTATTTGGGACCGGCGCCTGGGATTTTTGCAAAAAATGGTGGCTGCCCCAATATCCCGGACTTCAATCATATTCGGTAAAATATTGTCCATCGCTGCTCAATGCATCCTACAAGTAACTATTATCTTTATAATTGCACTGTTTATGGATGTTAATTTTTCTACCGGTGCCGGTGGGTTCCTGGTTATGATCATACTGGCAAGTCTGCTTTGCCTGGTTTTTGCCGGAATCTCTTTATCTCTGGGCGCCGTTACCACTTCTCACGAAACTCTAATTGCAGCCGTGAACCTGCTAACATTGCCGTTAATGTTCACCAGCAATGCCATGATGCCCACAAAGATGATGCCGGATTGGCTTGCCAATATCGCTAAATTCAATCCGGTAACCTATGCGGTGGAGCCAATCAGAGCTTTATTCTTAACCGGTTATGATTGGAACGCGATAGCAAATGCCGGATTATTGCTAGGTGTTTTAACTATAGCGTTGACCAGCATTGCCGTATATCTATTTAGAAAGAATCTAAGCTTATAGAGAGAATAATGAGAAGGATGTTTGGCGGGCTTTTTCGATCGGTCTTCTTGTGGTCGTTTAATTGAAGTCAGGTGAAGAGACCTTGTCAGTTTTAGGTTCTTATCAATAGATTCCGCTGAATCCGTTCTAAAAACCTAATCGCCAATTGAGATAATCTGGATTGTTTCGGCTTTTATAGTACCGTCGTCATCTCTCTCGCCTTGCACAAATATCTCTGCACCCTTTTTAATGTCGTCAATACTCCCGGAAGCGGATTTATTAACTTTCAAATCAGAGGATATCTCTATTTTCTGAGATCCCATACGCGCAGTTATGGTAATAGTATTATTATCAATTTTGTCCACTTTTCCGCTTATTCCCATTTCTCCATCCGGTTGTCCGCCAGGCATGTCCTGCTGATTCCCATCTGACATTCCGGGTGGCTGACCCTGCTGGGCTCCTCCGGCAAACTGTCTCATTCGGTTTACTGCTGTTTGTCTTTCATAATATGTCCCCAGCCAAAACGAACCCGCTGCAACTGCTAAAAAACCCGTTACCAATACAGAAACCAACACTGTCTTACTTTTCATTACCTAAATACCTCCTTATTATTCATACCTCAATGCTTCAATAGGACTGAGAAGCGATGCCCGTCTAGCCGGATAAATACCAAAGAATATGCCTATCGAAGCAGAAAATATAGTTGCGAGAAGAACCGAACTTATTGAGACAACAAAAGGCCAACCGCCTATCAAAGAAAGGACAAAAGAACCTATAATGCCCAGAATAAGACCCAAGACGCCACCAAATAAACTTAGAACCAGAGATTCTATCAAAAATTGTCCTAAGATGTCTTTGCTTTTTGCCCCAACGGCTTTTCTTAGACCGATTTCACGCGTTCGCTCCGTTACCGAAACCAGCATAATATTCATGACCCCGATACCCCCCACAAGAAGGGAGATGGCTGCGATTCCTCCCAACAACAGACTCAAGGTACTAGTCACTTCGGTCATAGTACTTAAAATATCCGCCTGATTCATGATTCTAAAGTCCGCTTCACTTGAATCACCTATATTGTGGCGATTCAATAAAAGCGTCTCGATTTGATTTGAGGCCAATTCCATTTCATCTTCACTTTTTACCTGCACATAGATACTCTGCAAATTTTCCGATCCAAAAACTCTCTTTTGTGCAGTTGAAAGCGGTAAGAAGATGGAGTCATCGGGGCTCTGCATAGCAGCTTCACCCTTAAGCTCCATAACACCTACAACCCTAAAGGGAATATTTTTTATCTTTATTGTTTTACCGATGGGATCTTCCCCACTTTCAAATAAATCCGTAACGACATTCTGTCCTAAAACAGCGATTCGACTCTGACTGTTCTCATCCCCAGAACTAACAAACTGACCAAATTCGACGTGGAAGTCATGTACATCTTCATATTCCGGCGTCACTCCGGTAACCTGAGTATTAATATTATTATTCGCGTAGACAACTTGAGCGGAGCTGGAAAACTGAGGGGAAACCAGCTTTACTGTAGGTACATCATCTTCAATAGCCTGAGCGTCACTATTGGTAAGGGTTGTTGCAGTTCCCATTGCTTGACGAGCTCCTCCGCCTTGACTGCCACCTGTACCGGGCATTACCATAAGCAGATTTGAGCCGAGGGACTGAATCCGGCTGGTTACTGAATAAGATGCACCGCTACCGATTGAAACCATGGCTATTACCGCTCCTACACCGATCATGATTCCAAGCATAGTTAAGCCGGACCGCATTTTATTTACCGCAATTCCCTTTAAGGCCGTCTTGATGTTCTGGATAATGTTCATTGCTGTTCCCCGCTGTTTTCTTGCCCCGTTATAACCACTGTTTTGCCGTTTTTAGTTGTTTCGTCCTTTATGACCCTACCATCCTGAAGGTGAATTATTCTTTGAGTATGCTCGGCAATATATCTTTCGTGAGTAATCAGAACAATGGTTTTTCCTTCATTGTTAAGCCGGTCAAATATTGTCATAATCTCATCCCCGGATTTCGTATCCAGATTTCCAGTCGGCTCATCGGCTAAAATAATAGATGGATTATTAATCAAAGCCCTAGCGATTGCCACTCTCTGCTGTTGCCCTCCGGAAAGTTCATTTGGCTTGTGATGTGCCCGTTCTCCAAGGCCAACTGCCTGTAGAGCCTGCGCTGCCCGTTGTTGTAAATCCTTTTTCATCCCTTTCCCATAGGTCAAAGGCAAAATCACGTTATCTATTGCCGAGGTTCGGGATAGGAGATTAAACTGCTGAAAAACAAATCCTATTTTTTCATTTCTTACTTCAGCAAGAGAATCATCATCCATATCGTTAACAGCAACACTATCTAATATGTAACGGCCGCTGGTTGACTTATCAAGCCCGCCCAAAAGGTGAAGCAATGTTGATTTACCCGACCCCGACGGTCCCATAATGGCAACGAACTCACCTTCATGGATTTTTAAAGATATGCCACGTACAGCCTCAACCAAAGTTGCCCCTGCACCATAAGTTTTGGTTATATTATCAATTTCGATAACTGCATTTTTATTTTTCAATACCGGCCTCCGTCTATAATCCGGGCATACCAGGCATATGCGTTTCACGATTGCTCTGATTCTGATTTGTTTGTCCCGTGCCTTCACTTGTCTGTCCTGTGCTGGAGAATGTCTCTACTGCAACTTCATCGCCCTCTGAGAGACCACTGGTAATCTCAGTATTATTATCATCAGAAAGACCGACTTCCACTTTTACGGTCGTAGCTGTCCCATTCATCATCTTACTAACAACTTTTGAGTTATCCTTGGTCTTTATGGCCAGATTAGGAACAACAAGCACATTCTCCTTACACCCTAGGTCAATCTCCATGTCCGCAGTCATGCCAAGTTGAATTTTGGGGTCCGGATTCTCAATTGAAGTCACAATATTATAAGTAACCACATCTTGATCGCTTGTAGCTGTGGGATCAATATTAGCTACCTTGCCCTTGAATTCTTTATCAGGTATGGCATCAAAAGTAATAGTGACAACTTGATCTTTGGCTATCTTGGGAATATCCACCTGATCAACGGATGCCTCGATTTGAAGTTTAGTGAGATCTGCGATAACCATCAAGTCGCTTGAGCCGGAGGATGAGCTAGTAGTGTTCTGGTTTGTGTTAGTGCTTGAGCTGTTCTGGCTACTTGTTCCCGTGCTGCTTGCTCCTCCGGCTTGCTCTCCCACACTTGCATTGACTACAAGTACTGTACCCGCTGTTGGAGATGTAAGAGTAGCTTTATCTAAATTATCCAGTGCCTCCTGATAATTTTGTTTTGCCTGGGTAACTGATGCTGCCTGAATCTGAATTTCGTAACTATCGGAGTTAGGTGCGGCTTTTGCCTGATTATACTTGGCTACAGCACTATTATAATTGGCTTTTTGAATAGTAACTTGCCTTTGGAGTTCGGTATCATCAATTTTAGCCAGCTGCTGTCCTACGGCAACCACGTCGCCGACTTTAACGTTAACCTCAATTAACTCCCCGCTTGTTTCAAAATTGACCCCGGTTTCATTCTCCGAAGCAACTGTCCCCGTAACAGCCAGGGTAGGCTTGATTTCACCTTTGGTAACTTTTGCCGTTTTGGTTTCACTTTCCTGTGTATCGGATTGCGAAAATACAAGCTTGTATACACCAAAACCAACCCCTGCCAGCACCAATACGGGTAACACAATTTTTAGGACTTTGCTTAAAACTTTACGTTTGCTCATAATCCTTCTCCCAGTAAGTTATAAACCGGCAATTTTATTAGAACGGCGAAACACGAACCATCTTTGCACTTATTTCTCCATTATTGTCAGATGAACCAATAATTATGATTGTGTCACCCACTTCAAGATCAGACAGCTTGACAATCATTTGTTTCTGTTTGATGACCGCCTGTTCCGATAGCATGAGTATTTTCTTGCTGATTTTTTTACCTTTGGCTTTCAACCTATCTTTTTCTCTCATCATAAGTATCACTTTAAAATAGAAAGCTGTGAATGAGCTGAGAATTTCTTTATTTTTCCCCATCTTTCAAATTCTTATTTATCATTGCCTCTAGAAATAATTTCGGACAATAGGCTGAGAAAGAACTGAGAATAGAAAGTGCTCCCTATTTTTTATAGGGAGCACTTCTCGGGTGAGGGGGAAGTATGCAACCGTTACTCATTACGGCATAGGGCCAAAACCACCTCCTTGGGGACCTTTACGTCCAAACATGAAGTATTTTTCCAAATCAATATCATTATTTTCTGCCCATCTTTTTAGGTCTTCTCTGAGCTCTTTCTGTTTGTCTTGCATCTGTGCTTGTTTCTTTAAAATGGCGTCCTTTTGTGCTTCGGTGATTTTACCGTCTTTTACTGCATCATCTAACATTTCTTCGCATTTGTCTTTTCCGGGACCACCTCGGAAGCCCCTACCCCCACATGGACCAAGCTGATCAAGTTTGATATTGTTCTCTTCTGCCCAATCTTTCAGCTCTTTTCTAAGCTTCTCCTGCTCTTTCTGTATCTCTGCTTGCTTCTTTATAATTGCATCCTTCTGTGCTTCAGTAATCTCTCCATCTTTTACAGCCTCATCCAATCTTTCTTCAAAACGATTCTGTGCCTCCTGTTTTCGTTCTTCTCGCTCCTCATCAAAAACCTGCTTCACTTCATCAGGATTTAGATTAAAACGTTGAGCAAGTTTCTGAACAATGGGCGGGTAGAAGTCAAGATTCTGTGCCACAACAACTCCGGCTCCCATTCCGGCAGTGCTTATCAACAATAGCGCGCCGATTGCCGCAGAAGTAATGATCAAAATCTTCCTTCTTTTCAAATCCAGCCACCTCCTTTCGAGATGCTTTTCCCTTCCGATATATTGCACTCTAACCGATAAATCTGAGAGAATCCTTAGAACTATTGGGATTTCCTAATGCTATTTATCTCTAGCCGACCTTAGATAAAATACAGAGAGAGCACATTATACTGTGCTCTCTCTGTAAATGATGCTAATTGAGGATATCTTTTTTTATCGCATCAAATTCTTCTTTGTTGATTTCCCCTTTAGCATATCGCTCTTTTAAAATCATGATTGCATTTCCACTTGGTATATTTTGGATCTTTCTCTTATCAACCATGATTTTTACGATCAGGAAAACCACAATGGCTGCAACTACTAACAAAACAATTACACCAAAGAAGAGAAACGGCGCTATTCCGGCATGAGGCATGTATCCTATTCCACGAGCTCCTCCGTCCCACATTTCAGGACGCTGCAAGGGTGCTCCGCCTCTGGTATTAGCAGCTACGGCTAATCTTGTGCCAAGAACACTTATAACCACTAAAACTCCCAGAACTGCCGAGATAATTATGACGATTTTCTTTTTCATCTTTCTTCACTTCCTCTCATCAAGTTGCTTACCGATAGTTAGCTGGTGCTCTAACCAATAAATCCAATTAAATATGTCAGAGCCAACAATCCTAACATACTTAATAATCGTTAATTAGTCTGAGAAAAAGCTTAGAAAGAAGGGATTTTTATACTGGGAAATATAACTTTTAAAATTAAGAGTGCTTAATGGGTATTTCGATAATAAAGGTTGTGCCTTTGTTTAGAATACTTGTCACCCTAATCGACCCCCTGTGAAGATCAACAATCTCTTTGACCATTGACAACCCAAGACCGAAGCCAGAGACTTGGGTCTTTGTGCGAGATTGATCAACTCTATAAAAGCGCTCAAAAATATGCTGAATATTCTCTTCATCGATTCCAACGCCTGTATCTTTGACCTCAATAAAAATTTGTTTCTTGTCGGACTTTGCAGTTACTAAAACAGTCCCTTTCTCCGGGGTATACTTAACCGCATTGTCCAACAATATAAGAAGCAATTTCTTTATAGCTTCTTTATCAGCTTCCAGATATCTATCTTCAGCGATTATCTCCACTTTTATATCTTTTTTCTTGGCCAAAGCGTTGATCTTTTTATATGCATTCTCTATGACTCCAGCTATATTAACTTGCTCAAAAACCAAATCATTGTAGTCTTGCTCATACTTGGAAAGGTAAAGAAGGTCCTCCGTAAGAATATTGAGATTATCTACATCCTCGAGATTGCTTTCCAGAACATCCAGGGCTTCCTTCTTCTTAATTTTCTTATCCCTTAATGCTACTTCTATTGTTGCTTTCAGGGCAGCCAGAGGTGTACGCAATTCATGTGAAGCATCGGCAATAAATCTATTTTGCTGCTCCAGCACTTCTTCTATCGGTTTAAGTGTCTTGCCCGCCAGAAAATATCCGGCTGCCGTCGATACCACTAATATCGCCCCATTGATATATAAAAGCATTATCAATACTCTTCTCTTGGTAACCCGTAAGTGTTCTTCAAAAAAAGGAGGAACTTCTTGTGGATGCGGTGGAGTGAATCCTCTGGCACCTAATCCGACTTCAATAAACCTAAACCTACTTTCAAGCTCGGCTGTAACTCCTCTATATATAACAACGCTAAATAGCCCGCTGATCAGCATAATTATTATGCAGTACCAGACAGTGAGTTTGATGCGAGCTTCCCTAAACATTATTTCTCGACTCCAATTTTATAGCCAAATCCTCTAACCGTATGAATTAATGCAGGCTTTTTCTTAAAAGGTTTATCTATCTTGTTTCTTAAGTATCCAATATAAACCTCGACTGTATTGGGAAGAATATCGGCATCATAGTCCCAAACATGATTCATTATTTGATCTTTGGTAATAATCTTGCCCTTATGCCTTAGCAGGTATTCTAAAAGAGCAAACTCTTTCTTGGAAAACCTGATGCTTTTACCTGCCCGTTTTACTTCGTAGGAAAGTGTATTTAAGCTTAGGTCTTCGATATTAAGAATTGCCCCTAAGCTATCTTTGGGTCTCCTGGTTAGAGCTTTAATGCGAGCTAGTAGTTCGACAAACGCAAATGGTTTGGCCAGGTAATCATCAGCACCGGCATTTAGACCATTAACTTTATCTCGTATCTGGCTTTTAGCCGTAAGCATCAGTATCGGTGTATGTATTTTCTTTTCTTCGCGCAACCTCCTGCAGATCTCCATTCCATCTATCCCGGGAAGCATTAAATCAAGGACAATAAGGTCATAGTCCTGAGTCACGGCCAAGTCAAAACCACCGGTTCCGTCATATGCCACATCTACAGCATAAGACTCTTGCTCAAGACCTTTTTTAACTGCATTGGCAATTTTATGTTCGTCTTCAACTAATAGTATTCTCATTTGTCCCTATTATATGACAGGTTTGCTGAGAAATGGCTGAGAAATATTGCGTTATTTCCCTTCTTCTTTCAATACATTATCCGGACCTAAAAATCCTGGTGAACTGCGATCAATTATCGGTATGTTCTTTTAAGAATTTAAATTACGTTGGATTAACAAGCTTCATTCTTGTGGGAAATTACCGTTGTTTAACAATACGCATGCTATTTTATTACTCCCAAAGCTATCAACACAAAAGTAGGCCCATTTACTATCACATGCAGTATTATTCCTATATATGTATTCTTTCTTTTGTAGACAACGTAAGGAATTACCAATAAAGTCGGTATTAATATAACCATAAAATCCAGTCCAAAACAGAAATGGAACAATAACCACAGCGCAGAATTTAAAAGCCAGGCATATTCGCCGAACACCAGCTCCTGACCGGGCAAAATATACCCCCTCCACAACAGTTCTTCCCCGACAATGTTAAAAAAGAAAAAAGGCAGCCATGCTAGAAGTAAGAACAATTCTTTGCCTTTTAATGGACTGAACTTCAAAAAGGGATTTGACATATTTATCTCCCTAAAACCGATGACACCCGATAGTAAGTTCCATGTAATAATAATCAGAAGTGTAAGCAGCAAAATGACGCCAATCGATATGGCTGTCCAACCCCAGTCTTTTTTGTTTAATGGATACAGCCGAAATCTTTCAATGAATGTCTCTTTACTAACAGCATGATAATCATACTTATAGAGAATTATTGCTAAAATAAACAGGGGAGCAAAAAGCAGTAATCCTCCGCAAACGAACCATATTATAAGAGGATGAAGCGAAGTCGCGGTTTCTGCATATGGCATTAGAATTCTAGTAATTATGAAGAAAACTATTGCCGGGATCCCGAATAGCATTAGAGACTCAGACAGGCCAATCGGTTTGATATTGGTTGTACGATTCATGGCTTTTCCTCTTTTCCTATGTCCCAAACTGCAATTTCTTTGCGTAATCCGTATATCCGAGAATTACTATTTTCCTTG
>ENA-OSEO01004076-OSEO01004076.1-sediment-metagenome-genome-assembly--contig:-NODE-4076-length-15976-cov-4.673061_pt1 | contig 15976 bp, 18 predicted proteins | sample MGYA00237883_ERZ534232 | MGnify/ENA metagenome assembly ERZ534232 | reverse complement strand
GAATGGCTGGTGAAAGGTGCAAAGGCCGGCGACCGTCTCCTCTTTCACTTCTCGGGGCACGGCTCTCAGATCCGGGACCGGGACGGCGACGAACTGAAAGATCATCTGGATGAGATCCTCTGTCCCCACGACATGGACTGGGATGGGACCTACATTGTGGATGACGATCTGAAGGCCGTTTTTGCCGAGCTTCCGAAGGGGGTGAACCTGGAGGTGCTGCTGGATTGCTGCCACTCGGGCACCGGGACCCGTGAGGCGATGGCGAACGCGTGCCTGTCGCCCGAGCAGGCGGTGAAACCCAGATTTCTGGCCCCCCCGATGGACATCCTATGCCGGCAGATCGATGAAGAGGACCTTCCCGAGACCCGGTTGCTTCGTTCCGCCAACCCGAGGCCCCATGTTCTCTTTTCCGGGTGCCGGGACAACCAGACCTCTGCGGATGCTTATATCAAGGGAACCTACAACGGCGCCTTTACCTACTATTTCTGCAAACACCTTCGCGACGCCCAGGGCGCGCTTTCCCGCATGGACCTGCTCAAGCGCCTCAGGGCATCCCTGAAGCATGAGGGATATGATCAGGTGCCTCAGCTTGAGTGTTCGAAACCGGAAAAGAAGAAGCGGGTCTTGGAGTAGGCGGAGAGGGTTAACGTCCTTCAGGGAAAGTCTGCCAAGTTATTCAGTTACTCATGGACGTCCCGCAGGGCGCGCAGGGCGCAGGATGTCACGAGAGGAGGTGGATGTATGGCAAGTATCACATTTGACACCCTTGCCTATGCGAAAAGATTGAGGGAAGGCGGATTTACTGAACAGCAGGCGGAGGCCCATACGCAGGCACAGAAACAGGTGCTTTCAGAGGTTCTGGATACAACCCTTGCGACGAAAATGGATATCAACCGACTGGAAAGATTGGTCGAAGGCGATATCGATCGGCTTGAGAAGCAGATAGCGGCTCTTAAATGGATGATGGGCGTCATGCTTGCCGGTGTAATATCCCTGGTGCTGAAGTCATTCTTTATAAAATCATACTGTAGGGTGCGCCCCATTTCGCACCTGGCTGGCTGGGGCTTGGAGATGAGAAAGTTATGATTCTGTGGACCCTGTCGCCTATATTGAGAGGTTTGAGCCGATTTAAGAGGCCGCCGCGTTGGCCGCTGACCTTGTTCCCTTTAAAAAGCAACGAATGAAGATGATCATGGGAGAAGGCGCCAGATGAGTCCGGGTGAAACTCCTGCGGTCATTGTCACTGAACGAGTGGCGGAGAAGATACCCCATGGCTGCCTGAAGAGCATCCCACAGAAGACAAGCAAGAGAAAGAAGAACAGGCAAACAAAAAACCCAAGATACTTCGCGTCCCTCGCGCCTTCGCGGTTCAAAATCATCTAAACCGCCCGCTTCGCTCAAGACGCCAAGCACCCCAAGGTTTCATGTGATCGACAACCCTAATTGCCCGCAGGGCTTGGGTATTTTGATCCTTGGTCTTTCTTCAAGGATCAAAATGAACCAACAAACATCCCCCTTCGCGTCCCTCGCGCCTTCGCGGTTCAAAAAAAATGATAAATGAAAGACATTGAAGACATAGCCAAAGCCATCGTCCACTTCGCCATTAACGTGCACAAGGCACTCGGCCCCGGGCTGCTGGAATCCGTCTACCAGCAATGCCTCGCCTACGACCTTGAAAAAGCCGGCCATGTGGTGGCCTGTGAAGTGCCACTCCCTGTGACGTATAAGGAAGTCAAAATTGACCTGGGCTTCCGAGTCGACATGACGGTGGATGAGGTGGTGATCATTGAAAACAAAACCGTGGAAAAATTTCTGCCGATTCATGAGGCCCAACTGTTGACGTATCTCAAAATTACAGACCTCCAACTCGGCTTCTTGCTCAACTGGAACGTCACCCTCATGAAGCACGGCATCAAACGAATGGTCAACAACCTGCCCCCTTAATCGCCCGAAGGGCTTGGTCTGTTCTGATTCTGAATCCCTCCTCCAGAATCAGAACAAACCAACAGGGAAACATCCTTCGCGTCCTTCGCGCCTTCGCGGTTCAAAATTATCTAAACCGTCCGCTACGCTAAAGACGCCAAGACCGCCAGGAATACGGTGTATCAACCAACTGACTCCTTAATCTCGCGCCAGCGATTGGGTATTTTGATCCTTGGTCTTTCTTTAACGATCAAAATGAACCAACCAAAAGCCGTCTTCGCGTCCCTCGCGCCTTCGCGGTTCAAAATCATCTAAACCGCTCGCTTCGCTCAAGACGCCAAGCACGCCAAGGTTTCATGTGATCGACAACGTTAATTGCCCGCAGGGCTTGGGTATGTTGATCCCTGGTCTTTCTTCAAGGATCAAAATGAACCAACAAACATCCCTCTTCGCGTCCTTAGCGCCTTCGCGGTTCAAAATCATCTAAACCGCCCGCTACGCTCAAGACGCCAAGCACGCCAAGGTTTCCTGTGATCAACAACGTTAATTGCCCGCAGGGCTTGGTTATGTTGATCCTTGGTCTTTCTTCAAGGATCAAAATGAACCAACAAACATCCCCCTTCGCGTTCTTCGCGCCTTCGCGGTTCAAAATCATCTAAACCGCTCGCTTCGCTCAAGACGCCAAGCACGCCAAGGTTTCCTGTGATCAACAACAAAAAGAATTCTTAGCGTTCTTCGCGTCTTAGCGGTTCAAGAAAAAATAACCGCAAGACGCCAAGCAAGCTAACTCCGACAAAGCCAATTCTCTTCGTTTCCTTCGTTACCTTCTGTAAAAATTATTCTTCATCTATAACCCCTTTTTCATCTACGGTCTTCACTACGTGGAAATAGGGTAATCACCCTATTGTCTCATTTTGAAAATGGTAATATTGTATCCCATCGCTGAGGAGGGTTCACAGAAGGTAAGAAAAGGGTTATAATCTAAAAACAAATCGCTTCGTTCCGTTCGTTTCCTTCTGTAAAATATTATTGGGTTTTACTTTACATTTTGTTTTTTAACTTGGGTAGGTAATTGAGAGGAGGGTATTATTATGTCTAAGAAGAGAGGTCTCGTTTGTTTAGTTTCTATTTTTGCCCTGGTCTTTTCGGTCTCTTTGGTCTCGGCCCAAACAGAGGGCATCCCCCTCCAAAAGGACGTCATCCTCGGCGTGCCCATCTACGGCCCCGAAGACCTCCCCGAGGAGATCACCTTCACCCTCTATGACGCTCAGAACGGCCTCACCCCCCTGGGCACTCAGACCTTTACCCGAGGCCAGTACACCGTGGATTTTGAATTCAGCCAGTCCGACGGGGTCACGGGAGGCAGCGTGGCCCGGGTCAAGGCCGACTTCACCCAAGCCCTGAACCTCAAAGATGCATCCGGACAGACCCTGAAACCCAAAGAACTCTGGGCGGCCCTTGAAGTGGCCGGCGCCGAAGTCGGGGCCCGGACCAAGGTCTCGGACGAAACCCTGGTTCAGCTCCTCCTGAACAGCGACGCCTCCATGGCCACCTACCTGACCCTGGCGTATGAAGGGGATGACAACCCCCTCACCACCATTTATAAGAGCTTACCTCTGTCATTTTCATCTTCGGATGGCACCACCACCTCACTCAGCAATTATTTCAGTTCTCTGCCCGAAGAGAGAAATTTAGGGGCGCTGACGGATCCCAATAACTGGTTCGCAAGTGGCAATAATATCCGCTATACATATGGTAACGTAGGCATAGGGACTACGAATCCAACGACGACGTTGAATGTTGTGGGCAGGTCTCAATTTGAAATGATAGACAATAGCGTAATCGTAAGAACTTATCGTTCTAACAATGCTAATTTTGCGGGAGATATTACATTTGCTGGAGACGATTCTTTGGGCAACATAACAAACTATGGGTATATGATGGCAATGATACAGTCAAACACTAATGGCTCAGAAACTGGAGCTTTTGCCATTTATACATTAAATGCAGGTGTAATGAGCGAAAAGCTTAGAATAAACGGAAATGGCAACACCGGCATTGGGACAACTAATCCTGGGACTTACAAACTTTCAGTAAACGGATCCCTAAGAGCTAAAGAGATAGTAGTCGATAGTGGCTGGGCAGACTTTGTATTTGACGCTAACTATGAACTTCCCAATCTGAACGAGGTTGAACAGTTCATCTTGAAAAACAAACATCTTCCGAACATACCAACCGCGAAAGAAGTAAACGAAAAGGGTGTTAGCGTCGGAAATATAAGCTCAAAGCTCCTGCAGAAAATTGAAGAACTCACCCTTTATGTTATTGACATCAAAAAGGAGAATGAGTTTCTAAAGGAGCAAGTTGGCAATCTCAAGGAGCAAATGGAGAAGGTCAAGCATTAGGACCGAACTTCATTTTTTGAACCATGGCCGCAATTCCGTAAACGTGAGTTTCTGGAGTGCGGCCATGGATGCCTCTTCCCCAACAAGCCTACACCCTGGCCTTATCGCGTTGACGTTTGGTAATTGTGTCTCAGATGTAGAGGATATCCCAGAACCCCGGCTTCTCCCGGTGACGAACCTTACCAACCATGCTTCTTTTCCGCATGCTGTGAAAACCAGATCTAAGTGGATGCCTATATCAAGGGGAGAGACCTTTGCATAACCTGCCAAAAAATGTCAATTGAGGCGACTTTCTATAAAAGCTAAGTCCAAACACTTCAAAGGATATTCTGGATGAATATAAAACGATTAACCATTTTATAGATCAATAATTATGTTGACTTGGATGGCATTGTATGGTATAGACCTCCTTAAGAGCATTTGATGGGTGCTGAGATAAAGGAGGGGGGCCATGGGATACAAGCAGATAGGGGAAAACTTATAAGCTTTGTCAAAGACCCGGAGCATTTTGGCGGAGTGGGGATTTGCGGTTCCATAGCCGAAACACAGGCCTCTTTGGGCAGGATGAGCATGCAACCTGCCGGGTTTCAGACCCTCTAGGCCATAGGCATTTTCCAGGTTCCGGAACAGATTATCCAAAGCCGCCGGCCCGGAAGGCCTCTGGCTTGGAGGGAAGCCATGATTGAGCTGAACAGTTTGGTGTTACAGGAGTTTGCCAAAAGAGGGATGAACATCAGCGAGGGTGTACTGTCCATGACCCGTACATATTTTCCGGAGGGCTGCACCATAGAGGCTCTAGGCCAGAGTGCCGCAGATGTACGTAGTATATGCCATTGAAAGTCTCTCGAATGGCCGTATATATTTTGGGCAGACAAAAGATCTGAGCAACCGGCTGAAGCTTCACAATGGTGGTAAGGTTAGGTCAACAAGAATTGGTGGCCCATGGCAAGTCATTGCAACGGAGACATTCCCGACCAGATCAGAGGCGATGAATCTGGAATGGAAGATAAAGAAATCAAGAGGCATACGTCTCAAATGGTTAGAGCAGAATCGAGTAGCGAAGAAATTTGTGCAGCATGGAGAGGGTAAATCCGAAATTGCCAATGGCCTGTAGGCTGAAAGCCGGAAGGATAACGCCCTGAAAACCGAGGGATGCGTATGCCCTGAGATAGGAAAAGGGCATACGGAGGCTCCCTGGAGGACGGAATCGACCTGAGAATTGGGCGCGGTAACTACAACTTCGATACGAAAAGGGGCTCAGATAGGAAATTTGGGTGACAATTTTTGTCAAACCCTGGCGCCAAAAGACCCTCTTGCGGATTTTTCACAAAATTCAAAGGTCCTAACTTGTTGAACGCCCACCGAAATGGCCATCCAGAAATGGTTTCGTAATCTTAAATTGGCTCAATGGCAGAGTCCGAGACTGTAGAATACGCCACTTCCGCCTTCCTGTAAGAATACCAAGAGGTTGACAATTACAGATAAACCCCTCGTCAGTGTCATTGTGCCAGCGTATAACGCTGGCGAGACTCTTGCGCAGTGTCTGCAGGCAGTTTTTAAATCAGACGAACGGAATATTGAAGTGATTGTCGTTGATGACGGCTCAACGGATGCCACTTCTAAAATTGCGTCGTCTTTCCCTTATGTTAAATTAATTCAGAAGAAGAATAGCGGCAGCGCGGCAGCCAGAAACTGCGGTGCTAGAGTGGCCCGGGGTAAGTATTATTATTTTCTCGATTCTGATGTGATTATTCCTTCACACGTCATCTCGCGATTTATTGAGACGGCTCGAGGTTTTCGCGCAGACTTGGTTTTGGGGCGATATTCGACAAGGCCGATGAATAGCGGCCTTGTTCACCATTACAAGGCTTTATTCGATTATGTGATAAGTATTCCGGCTAGCAAACGTCTTCAGGTAATTATAAACGGGCAATGCGGTGGTGGTGGAGACTTTTATTCTGCGGCCGCCTTTAAGGAGTTAGGGGGTTATAACGAGGCTTATCTTGGTGCCAGTGTTGAACGCGAAGAGTTGTTTATCCGATTTTTCGAGGCAGGCTTCAGGTCGGCGGTGAATCCAATGATAGCAACGCGCCATTTTTTCCCTGACCTTCTCCCCTTGATCAAGACCTACATTTACAGAATTTATCGTTTTGTTGAACTCTTGGAAGATCGAAGACCTCCGTACTCATTCACATATATTTCGCTCGAAAAATCTATAATTGCCCCCATTGTGGCCGCGCTTACCTTGTTCATGTTCCTTTTTGCTTACCTTGGATCGGTACCTTGGAGCCTTTCCTTTCTATTAATGGCGATTTTTCTTTTAGTTAACCGCGATTTTATGCTGACAGGTATCAAAAAAAAGGGATTTTTTACAACGATAAAAATGCTTCCTATTAACTTCTTTATGTATAATCTCATTTTTGTTGTTGGAACAGGGAGCAAAATAATCGCTAAATGGAGAAGGTGTTGTGGTTAATGGTCTGTTCGCCTTGGCAAAAAACATGTTTTTTAGCCGGACTCCTTTTTTTCTTGTTCTTTTTGTCACATCTCGTTGCAATGCACGGTGCAAGATGTGCTTCAATTGGCGAAAGAATGATGAGTGGAAAACCAGGGAGGAGATGACCCTAGATGAGATTGAACAAATTAGCCTCAACATATCAGGATTACAGCAATTAACCATCAGTGGCGGAGAACCTTTTTTGCGAAGGGACTTGGCTGATATATGCTATTTTTTTTCGAAAAATTCCAGAGTCCAATGGATTACGATCGCGACCAACGGTCTATTATCAGATAGTATTGAGGAAGTTCTCGTAAAGGCACTTCGCCAGAATCCGGAAGTCCATTTCAAAATTGGTTTGTCCATGCCGGCCATATACGAAAGGCTTGATGAAATCTATGGCGTTCCCAACTCATTCGAAAAACATCAGGAGACTTTTGAGCGTCTTGGCACGCTTAGCAAGAGATTTTCGAATCTTAACGTAGATGTTGGAATTGTTTTCAATAAATTCAACCAGAAAAGCATTAAAAAATGTTTCAATTATGTCATCGACCATATGCCGGGGTGTAACCTATTGCCATTAGTGGTGAGGGGAAATCCGCGAGAGCTTGAAGCATTGGAAATTGATCTCAAGATTTTAGAAGATGTATATCAATTCAGCAAGAATAATACACCCAAGGTCCCAAATCGACCATGGTCCATTTTTATCAATGTCATGCGCGACGCTGTTCATGAAGTGAATATGAATGTACTTCAAAAGAACAAAAGAACAATACCCTGCCAGTGCATAAGAAAGCTAGTGGTAATTTACGACAATGGCGATGTTGCTCCATGTGAATTAATGGATTCGAAGCTTGGTAACTTGCGAGACTACGGATACGATATCCGCCGCATATTAGAACTACCCAAGACCAAAAGGCTAGCGAAGTTCATTAAGAACCAATGTTTCTGTACTTGGGAATGCGCTAATTACAACAACATTGTTTTTTCAAACAAATACCGGTTCCTCGTCTTGTGGCGGGCAATTCTTTACATGCTCGGAAGGGATCCATCACAAAAAGGAATTGTTCATGTAGTAAAAAACACATTCGACTAACCTTAAATGCTAAACGTTCGATTTTTTCAGGTTTTGGATCGGGTTCCTATCGCGTCAGATACTCAAATCGCGACTCTTCGACTCCTCTCCTAATATGTGATGGAAAAGTACAACCCTATCTTTGTAATGATTTAACAGCGGAGCTATAATATTGGAGGTACATAGAATTGGATCGAAAATTTCCAATCACCTTGGAAATCATTATTCCAATGTATAATGAGGAGATTGTTGTTGTACCGCTCTTTACTGCGCTTGAAGCCGTTTTCTCATCTGAAAAATTGGAGAGGCATGGGATTTCCAGAGTTCGCTATTTGATCGTTGACGATGGGAGTGGAGACAGGACAGCTGAACTTGTGATCGAGAAGATCAAAGAGGGCCTCCCCGCAAGTCTCTATCGCCTTTCGCGCAACTTCGGCCATCAGTCTGCCCTTGCTGCAGGCCTTAATTATTCTGATGCCGACGTGGTCGGTGTCATGGACGCAGACCTTCAGGACCCTCCTGAAGTTCTCCTTGAAATGTTGGTGAAATGGAGGGAGGGCTATGATGTTGTTTATGGCGTGCGGACCAAACGTAAAGAGATATGGACAAAACGAATATGCTATGCTTTGTTTTACTGGTTGCTGCAATTTGTTTCTGAAGGCCTAATTCCGAGAGATAGCGGTGATTTTTGCGTAATGGACCGGCGTGTTGTAAAAGCGTTGACCCGCCTGCCGGAACGACTACGGTTCATACGGGGTCTTAGGGCCTGGGTTGGCTTTCGCCAAGTCGGGCACACTTTCGAGCGGCAGAAACGTATCGGGGGGAAACCGAGTTATACGTTCAAAAAATTATACGAACTGGCCACGCAAGGCCTCGTTGCATCGAGCATTCGGCCATTGCGACTGACACAGTTGGCTACCCTCATTTTCTTCGTTTTTTCGGTGAGCTCCTTCGTACTGCTCACTGTCAGATTTAAAGGCTTTTTTCATGAAAGCGAAGAAATCGTCGCGCTCTATGCCCTTATCGCCTTAAGTAGCGTAATGGGGTTCATGATTCTGCTTTGTCTTTACATCCTAAGCGCTTACGTGGGTAGAATGTACCTAGAGGCCAAAGGGCGGCCGTCTTATCTGTTGATGGAGGTTGTTGGGCCTGGTGAGCCGGATCAAGTGGAAATAGATGATTGATTTTTCGAACAAAGCCGGCATCGAGCGAACTACCATTAAGTTTCTGTCTGAGACGACCACGGTCAGGTTTGAAGATGAGTGGTATGATGTGGTTGGTCCGGACCATTTTTGGATGAAATGGCGATTTCTGTCTTTTGGTAGGCAAATACGTGATCTTTCGATTTCATTAAATGAAAAGATCAAGGCCTTGGAAGTTGGTGGAGGGCACGGTGTTCTACGCCAGCAGATCGAGCGCGAAAGTGAGTGGAAAGTTGATTTGACGGATTTGAATTTGGCGGCGTTGAGTCTTTGTCCCGCTGGACGTGGTGATGTTTTTTATTATGATGTTTTTGAACGACATTCTGGAATGCTCGGACGTTATGATGCAGTGTTCTTATATGATGTTTTGGAGCATATTGAGGATCCGAAACCTTTCCTGGAAGCTGTCTTTGCTCATTTACGCCATGATGGTTATTTGTTTATAAATGTGCCTGCCTTGCAGTATTTTCATTGTGCCTATGACGATGTTCTCGGGCATTATAGGCGATATAATAAGGACAGATTGAGAAAAGATCTAGCGGAAACGCATGCTCAGATTATCGATATGCGTTACTGGGGGTTTTCAATGTTGCCCATTTTGGCAGCGCGTGCCGCACTGATGCGGAAGTTGCCGGCCTACAAAATGACACAGCAAAAGATTGTTCGCAGAGGGGTACAAACACCTTCATTTCTTTTTGATCGGATCATGAGATCGCTAATGCGTGCCGAGACCGCCCTACTGTCTCGACCGCCGCTGGGGACCTCCCTGCTTTGCGTAGTAATCAAGCGTTAAGGAGCGGGTGTGGTTATGGGGCGGACTGTAAAATAGCACCTGTTGAACATGGATTACTTTAATCGAAAGCAGAAGCTACAATTGGCACGAAACATTTTTCTAAAGACAGGTCCGGTCTATGTACAATTTTATGTTACTTCTCGGTGCAATATGGAATGCGAACAGTGCAATATCATTTATGCCGATGCCGGTGTTGGGGAAGTGACAATCGAGCAAATCCACCGGATAGCGGAAAACCTAGCCAAGATCGGCGTGTGTGTTGTACTGCTCATTGGTGGAGAGCCATTTGTGCGCCGGGATCTTCCAGCTATTGTCAAGGCCTTTACCAAAAATGGAATTCACGTCCGTTTGCAGACCAATGGTCATGCCAATAGGGAAAGCCTTGAGGAGTGCGTTCGCAACGGGGCTTACGATATTAGTGTTTCCCTCGATAGCCTCCAGCCCGAGATACAGGACTTGATTAACGGGGGTTTTGAGCGTTCGTGGGAAAGGACCATAAAGACGGTGGCCATGATTAACGATATCTTTCCAGAGAATGGTTCGGCCTTTTTTGGCTCCGTGCTTATGGAACGTAATCTCGACGATATCGTTGATGTAATTGAGTTCGCGACACGTATTGGCTGGGGGGTTTCTCTGGTTCCGGTACATACCTCAAGTCCAGATACACCCCTGGGCTTTCGGAGTTTCGATGATTCTTCTGTGGTTAGGCCGAAACAAAACCAGTTTCTAAAGGTAGCCAAGTTGCTGGAAGAGGTCAAGTCGTTGCGCCGTAAGGGTTTAAATGTCTATGATTCTGACGAATATCTGGACGACGTTTACAGGTTTATATCCGGTCAGCCGCTCAAGTGGCGAAGACGAAACAGCGATATCTGCGATTCACCGAATCTGTATTTTGCTCTGGCACCTAATGGAAACCTGAAGGTATGTTGCGATTACGAATTGAACACCCCATACCCTGCGTATCATCCGGACTTTCCAAAGTGGTATGCCGACGGGCGCATTCACCAAGAAGTATACGCCTTCACACGGAGATGCAAAGGTTGCATGTATGGCAGTTACCCTGAAATCACAATCACCGCAAGGTATGTAAGGCCTATGCTTGCCCGTTACGCTTACTTCAACCTTGCCCTGCCAAAACTCGTAAGACTGACTGCCGATGAAATGAAAGAGATCTCAGCTGAAATCGTGTCCAAGCGGTGCCTCGAGCGACCGAATGACCCTACCTATAGATAGGCTTTGAAAACAAAATACGCACTTCGCTATCTTTTGCTCAAGCATTTGTGGATGTTGCATGATCGTGTTCCAGCAGAACGCCACAAAATGGTTGCCAGAAGCCTAAATGTGGAAACAGCGAGACACTACTACTTAATACGTTGGCGAGATCGAATTGGGATGCATGAATATTCTATTCCTAAAAGTGACTTGAGCTTTTACCGTAGGGGAGATATAGACGGTCCTATGATGGGGTCGCCTTGCGATGATAGGCGGAATGAGGAGGTAGCGAGCGCCTTTGCCCATCTTGCTTTTGAACTCGAACCAGCCGACATTGCTCCAGAGAGGGCAAGCCTTTTTATCCGCGTCTATCCAGTAGCGTTGGGAAGCTTGGCCATTTTGGGGTGCATGAGTGTGATAGGTAAACAGGGGGTATGGCTCTTGTGCGTTCTTCTTGCAGGTATGATGGCGGTCGAATTCATTCACGGGAAAGGCAAGATCAGTCTTCCGGCATTCGGTATTGCAATAGCGGCAGTTGGCTTCCCTTATGTTTCCGGACTGGTAAACACCTCTCTTGCTGTCATTAGCTTTCTTGAGCCAGATCACCGCCTACGCAGATTAAGGGTGAACGCGCATTTGGGTGTTGTTATGGTCTCAATTTGGCTGATCGTTTCTGGAGAAAAGACGCCCTCAGTTGGGTGGCCGCTTGCTGCGGCAGGGTTGGCAGCAATGACGATAATCGCAATACGTTCTTTGTATGGAACACACTTCCGGTTTTATCCCCTGATCTTTCCCGTTGCATGTATCGGTCTGATGATGGATGGTGATTTTTTGTCGGGAGCCGTTGGTCTATTGGGTGCTATGTTGGGCGTTGTATGTTTAAATGTCTTAAACCATGCCTGGCCCGCCCAAGGCAAACAGTAGGCCTGATGGATCGGCTTACTGTCCAGAAGAGAAAGCAGTTTGGTTTTTGTTCACCGTATGGTTTGAATTGTCCATGTTGTTAGTGAGTGTTGCTACAAATAATCCAAAGGGGATGAGCAGCCATGGTATCAGGTTGTGGGCATATGAGACGGAGAGAAGCGCCAATGCGCCGATGATAAAAAGATGAATCGAAAGAATAGCTGAAAAGATGATAGATGGTAGATGAGTTCTTAAGAAAAATAGCCCGATCACTGAAACCACAAATAGAAAGGGAGCTACCAGTCCCTTTACAGGGTAAAATGCCCACCACTCTTGGCCCAAACGGTAGCTCATAAAAGAGGGATTAGGCCTTTGGTCCATGTGCCTCGTGAATTCTTTGGGTAGCTCTGGAAACTGATCACATTCATCGAACCGTTTTCCACATATGATGTGCTTGGACATTTTGGACAAGTAGTTTGTCCTCAGCTTATACCGAAGCTTGGGCCACGGACTTTTCCAAACTAAGCTGCACTGATGAATTGCCTTCCTAATCCATTTACAAGGTTCTTCGGTCAGGGCAATTAGCCCACCACGTGAAAGTTTTTTGAATGCCTCTGCCGGCGTATCCCCATAGGCGAACACGCGTTCATTTATGTAAGAGTGAGCAAATGGCAAGCTTGTACCCATATAGCGCACCCATACCTCTTTGTTTTTGAGGCGTGGGGCACTTTTTGTCAAATATTGATATGCCTTTGGGGGTAGCCTGTTTGCGTAATTGTCTGATTGTAAAAATCTGAATGCTACAGCCACTCCAAATTTGTCTATCGAAGAGACCTTAATATCAGGGTTCGAAGTATAGAATATAATATTAGGAGCCAGAGATATGAGGAATGATATTACGCATAGTACAAACCAGCGGATCTTACGGCGAAATGGAAGTGAAGAGAACAGTAGCAACGCAATTGGAATCGAAAGAAAAGGGAGGCAAAAGCCTCCTCTGAACAAACTACCTATCCCAATAATCGCAAAAGAAACAACAAAAAACAGTAAACGTCGATATTTATATCCTGCAAACGCAAGTGTCGCGGTTAAGGCGACTATGGGCAGCGTGTAGATTCGATAGTAGATTTGCAGGAAGGTCATATAATGAGTCGGTTCGAACATTATGAGCAGCGAAATGAATAAGCCGCCCCTGTTACCGACGCACATGCGGCAAAGGAAAAAAATGGAGAGAATCAAAATAAGATGAAATAATTGACCAACAATGAAGAACTGAGAAGGAATGCCGCCCGGCAGTCTCGATAACAATGCTAAAACGTGAATATGTAGTGGTCTAACCCATATGGGAAATATACTTCCTTTCACCTTGTGGAACGGGTTGTCCATAAAAGATAGCTGATGGAAGTTGACCTCGTTAGCAAGAAATACATGAATACTGCTATCTTTCTGGAAGTATACCCCGCCTTGGTTGTACCAATAAATAGAAATTGCCACATGGCAGAGCAGTATAAGGAGAAGAGATGTAGAACATTTTTTGAATGGTGAAGAAAAGCGTTTTAGGAACAAGTAAATCCCCAAAAAAATCGGATATACCAGGTTGAAGTACCGGTCATATAGTAGCAATGGGACGCAAACGAAAAGGATTAAGAGTACAAAAACGAAGTAGTAAATCGAAAAATATTCCTCTCTGTCAAACAGAATAATACCTTCGGAACTCACTTCAAACAGCGAGGAAGAAACAATACCTGCGACCGAACCTGCAGCCAGGGCCAAAACAAAAAAAGTCCAAAGTTTGTTTAATGAGAAAGGTTTTGTCATGTGGATCATATTATGATAAGCAAGCCATATGCAAAATATTAAAGAGGGATAGGTTTAGCAACAATAGTTTTTAAAACCTTAAGATTTTGTCATATTTTGGATCATTGCTGCCATAATTACTAAGCATTCCTGCTGATGTCAAGCCGAATCGCGGGCTTTCCATATGGAAATGATCGAGGCGTACGGAGAATCGTTTCTTAATACAATTGGGGCTCCTTATGAAAATTTGTGGGCGAATACTTGCTTGATGGAGACATAACATAACTTATTAATATGATAATAAGTTTCATCAGAATTGAGCCATTTGTATTACCCTTTTCAATAGAATGATTCATTAAAAGAGAGCTTCTCGGTTGAGAAATCGAGGAGAATGTTCCCCAAGAATCCATTTGCCGCTATCCATGTTTTAATGTGATGATTATAAGACGAGTATTTTCAATATGTTAGTACGTGCGGATGATTGACACCTCCCACTGACGAGAGGTGAGATCCCGAACTTGCATCAGATAATAGGGGGTCTGGGTTTCTGATTCGGTCATTTATCGCCAACAAATTCTTATGAGGAGCCACAATTGATTTCCATTGAAGGAGTTCAAATAATGAAAGTCGTTATTCTTTGTGGTGGGCTTGGGACTCGACTGAGGGAGGAGACGGAGTTTCGCCCTAAGCCAATGGTTAATATCGGCAATCGGCCTATCCTGTGGCACATTATGAAAAGCTACTCCCATTATGGTTTCGAGGAATTCGTGCTTGCCCTGGGCTACAAGGGAGAGATGATTAAGAATTATTTTTGTCATTATGAATTGATGAACAACGATTTTACGATAGAGTTGGGACAACCCGAAAAGCTCTGTTTTCATCACGGCCATGAAGAGAATGGCTGGAAAATCACGCTGGCTGATACAGGGGAACATGCCCTCAAGGGGGCGAGGCTGAAAAAGGTGCAAAAATACATTAGCAACGACACATTCCTGCTGACATATGGCGATGGCCTCTCCAATGTCGATGTTAATTCCCTAATAGCCTTTCACCGAAGTCATGGGAAGCTGGCAACGGTCCTGGGTATCAATCCGACGGCTCGCTTTGGTGAACTTAAACTGGAGGGAGATTTGGTCAGGACCTTCAGCGAAAAGCCTGCTTCGGCCACAAAATTCGTGAATGGCGGTTTTTTTGTTTTGGACAGGGGAATATTTGATTATCTTTCAGATAACGATGATTGTGACCTGGAGGTCGGCCCTATGGAAAAGATTGCCCGAGACGGGCAGTTAATGGTGTATAAACATACGGGCTTTTGGGCTTGTATGGATACGTTGAGGGACATGGATTATTTAAACGGCCTCTGGAACGAAAACAATGCGCCCTGGAAGGTATGGTAGGCATGGATCGACTGGTATTGAAGGATTCACATAAAATTCTGACGCGGTTAGGTGTCAAGAACACGCGATTTGATGACAAGACTATTCTCCTTACCGGGGCAGCGGGATTTCTTGGGATGCAGTTCGTGCATTATTTTGCTGCCCTTAACGACTCAGGACGTTTAGATAACCCTTTGAAATTGATCGCAATAGACAATTTCATCAGAGGCAAACCACTGTGGGTGTCGGATTGCGAGGAGCGGGGGGACATGCAGTTTATTGCCCAAAGCATTGTGGAGACATTGAATATGGAGAAGGGTGTTGATTTCATTATTCACGCTGCGTCTATTGCATCGCCTACCTATTACCGAAAACACCCTATCGAAACCATGGATGCCAACGTGCTTGGACTTCGGAATCTACTCGATTATGCCGTATCCCACCCAGTGGAAAGCATGCTGTTTTTTTCCTCTAGCGAGGTCTATGGCGATCCTCTGCCGGAATGCATTCCAACCTCTGAGACCTATTTAGGAAATGTCTCGTGCATCGGGCCGCGTGCCTGTTATGACGAATCTAAGCGGTACGGTGAGACACTGTGTGTCAATTTCTTCCGGGTGCATGGAGTGCCTGTCAAAATCGTTCGGCCTTTCAATAATTATGGGCCAGGGCTCAGGATCGACGACAGGCGGGTAATCGCGGATTTTTTCAGGGATGTGTTCGAGGACCGTGATATTACCATGTATTCCGACGGGACGCCTACGAGAACGTTCTGTTATATTGCAGACGCCATAAC
>ENA-OSEO01004075-OSEO01004075.1-sediment-metagenome-genome-assembly--contig:-NODE-4075-length-15976-cov-12.594188_pt1 | contig 15976 bp, 14 predicted proteins | sample MGYA00237883_ERZ534232 | MGnify/ENA metagenome assembly ERZ534232 | reverse complement strand
GCCACTTCGTAACGCGTGGAGGGCTGTCCGCCCTTGTAGGCGCCGTCGGGATATCCCACGACGATTCCGTTGGCGGCGAGCTGCGCAACGGCATCATAGGCCCAGTGGTTCATGGGCACATCGGCAAACGGGTTCGCGGCGAACGCCGGGGCGGCGAAGGCCACGAGGGCAACCACTGCAATCAGGGCGAAAATCTTCTTCATCTGATAGTCAACCCCCTTGGTTGCGCTTTTATCGCGGTCGTTCCGGGGGCCGGGGATAAGCGCGCCGAGCGAAGTGTCCACGTTGCCTTCCCTCGCCTTCGCCCTGTCCTTTCCTCTCCGGTCCGATCCGCCTTTTGAAATCCGCTCTCCCTTGCTGGCTGGGGGAGTTTCGCACCTCCTTTCCTGCCTTTTCGGGGTTCGTTGCGGACATCGAAGCACTTGTTTAGCATAAGACCTGTTTCCTTGTCTTACAAGGTACTCGACAAAAGCAAGGACCTGGCGCCGGTCGCCGCAAGAAGGCTTCCGAACGATGGATCAGGGGGGCGATTTGATGTCGCCAAGGTCTCCGCTGACAGGCGTTACGGCCAATGCCTCCTGCAGGACCCTGGTCACGATCAGGCGGAACTCGGTGCGTTTTTCCTCCGTCGACCGGCCGCAAACCAGTTCGGCCGCCCAGCTGGTGGGCCACTCGGCGTCCACATGGACCGCACCGGGAATGCTGAAATGCTCGGCACCGGGCAGGGCCTCGATGATGCCGCGGGCGTTGCCCTGCGCATTGCAGCTCGAAGGTTCGGCGGTCAGCACGACGGTGCGGCACTGGACCCTGTTGGCCGCTTTCACTCCCATGCCGTTCCGGTCGACCGGATCAAGACCGACCCAAATCGCAACGCCCGGAGAGTCGGCCGCCGCCAACAAAGTGGACAATCCGCCGGCCGAGAACCCCATCAGCCCCGCACGTGCCGGGTCGATGCGCTTTTTCCAGGGTTCAGCCGTGCAAAAGTATTCCTTCAGGCCCGAAATGAAGCGGCCGTTCCTGGCGTGGTCCGATCTTGCCGGCAGGTCGGGCACGACGGCTACGAACCCCTCCCCGGCGAGGTGCCGCCCCCATCCGGACATGTTGCGGCGATTCCGCGAAAAACCGTGGGCGATGATCACCAGGGGCGCCGGTTCGGTTGTCTCGGGCAAGTAGACGTCAACGCTGGCGGCACCTGCCGCGATCTGCACGCGAAGGGTCGTCGCAGACACCCCCGGACCGGAGGATGGGTTTGTGCCTGCGCAGCAGACTCCCCCCAACGCAATCGCCGTCCAAACGACAAGGACCGCAAGGCCCCACTGGCTCGCACGCTTAAGAACGCCCGTCACGCTCCCTTCCCGATGGGGTCAGACCTTGATTTTGACCGTATGTGTACAATAACATCTCGCGCTTAAATTAACCTTGAATTTTCGGATTTCCCTGCTATGATCCTGAATTATGGCACGGCCTCTTCGAATCGAATTCCCCGGAGCGCTCTATCACGTTACCTCCAGGGGAGACAACAAGTGCATGATATTCACCAACACACAAGACAGGAACAGGTTTCTCTCGATCTACAGCGAGATCAGCGCTCGCCTGCAATGGATAACCTATGCCTGGTGCCTGATGGGCAACCATTTTCATCTCGTTGTTGAAACTCCCGAACCGAACCTTTCGGAAGGAATGCGAATCCTCAACGGGACCTACACGCAGCATGTCAACCACGTCCACCGCCGGACCGGCCACCTTTTCCAGGGACGCTTTCACTCCATCATCGTCGACCGGAACACCTACCTTCTCGAGGTGATCCGTTATGTTGTGCTGAATCCTGTCCGGGCCGGATTGGCAAATTCTCCCGAAGAATGGCCGTGGAGCAGTTTCAGGGCTACGGTCGGACTGGAAGCAGCCCCGGATTGGCTTGGTACGGACTTTACCCTGGATGCCGTTGCCGAATGCAAGGGGACAAGGGAACAGAAGCAGGCCTTCTTCGCCGCTTACGTGAAAAACGGGACCCATGGTTCCCGAAACCCTATGGAAGACCTCCGGCAACAGATTTACCTGGGCGACGATCTTTTCATCGCCCAGGCACAGGAGAAAATTCTTGCAGGTGCAAGCCTTTCAGATGTCGTCCGGGAGCAAAAACGCCCCCCCTTGGATTGCCTGGAAGACTACAAGAGAAACTTTCCCGACAGGAAGGAAGCCATGGCGCAAGCCTACCTCTCGGGGCAGTTCAGCCAAGCCGAGATTTCCCGTTTTTTCCGAGTCCACACCAGCACCGTAAGCAAGGCCGTCAGGTCGTTCAAACAAAACGGTATACATACGGTCAAAATCAAGGTCTGACCCCATCAGCGCTGACCCCATCAGCGGAATCAGCGCTCGTAATAGACCTCCATGTGATCGCCGACCACCCTCACGCTCAGCAGGCGCCGAATGCCGAGGCGGGCCATGGCGGGGGCGACGATGTTCCGGTCGAGCTCGTCCTCCACCCTTCGCCGCAGGTCCTCGTTCGTCAGCTCGGCTTCCAGGCGGCGCTGGAGTTCCATGTTGAGCGTGTTCCTCAGGTAATCCCTGATCCCGTTGCTCAGCAGGCCGCTATCGACGAACTCCCAGAACCCGTGCAGCGTGAGGTCGATGTCGGGTGCGACCATCACGTTGTCGTAGCTCAGGCGGCCTTCGCGGATGATCGGGCGAAGGGCGACGGTGAAGTGGATCCGGGTAAGGTCGAAGTCGGGCGGGGAATCGTACCAGTTGGGGACGGTGTACTCCCACCCCCTGATCTCGTAGTCGCCGCCGGTCTCGAAATCGACGTCCATCGCGATGCGGTCGCCGCTGAAACGCGGCGCCCCGGCCCCGCCGAATTCCGCGTTGATGTCGTTGAGGTAGTACCAGCTGCGGGTCGCTCCGTCCCCGTAGTGGAAAAGGGGCGGGGTGAACCGTGTTTCGCGCCCGCCGACACGGATCCAGGAATCGTCCCTCCGGTAGGGTTCGCTGCCGAGCTGGAAATCGCTCGTGGGACCCGCAAAGTTGTTCAGCCGGATGGATCCCCTCAGAGCCGCACCCATCGTCCTGAGTATCAGCGTTCCCGGGATGCTCAGCCTCTCCGCGGTGCGGGCAAGCCTGAATCTCGGGCTCCACGGACCGACGTTGTTCCGTTCGTCCGTTTCCGCAACCGCGTTCGCGTCGTCGATGCGGGCGCGGACGTGAATGGTGGCCCCCTCCAGGCCCTCGGGGAACTTGAGCGCCAGCCGGTCGAAGCGGTGAATGCCTCGCGGGGAGAGGCTCGAAAGAGACCGGTCCGCCATGGGGATGTACGCGAGCAGGCCGTGCCGCGCGACGTCCGAACCGACCCCATCGAGGATCTCGTACTCCACCTGGACGCTGAAAGCCCCGGCCGGGGCCGTCCCCCTGTTCTCCACGCTGAATGTGAATCCACCCCCGGAGCGGTCCTCCATGAAGTACCGTCCCTCCAGCCTGAAGGGCCCGGGATTCGTCTGGTTCCTGTAGGTCAGGTCCGGCATGCCGGCCCTCATCGTGGCATCCACCCAGGGCGTGGCGTTGTTCCCCTCGTTGGATTCGCGCACCCGCCCGGCCGGGTCGGCGAACTCCTCGCCCGCCGTGGAATCCGCGAGGGCTCTCAGGCGTACCAGGGATCCCGAAAACGCCCTGTCCAGGATGACCTCCCCCGTGAAGGTCACCGTGCTCGCCGGTGGAGCGCCGGACGGCAGCGGGGCCCGCGTCTGCGGAAACCACACGTTGGCCATGCCGGGAACCCGGAAAGGCGCCACGCCGTTCGAGGGAAGCGTCGAAACGCCTCCCGAGACGATCTCGTATTCCACGCTGACCTTGAAGGGCGGGGCCGGGTCCGTCCCCCGGTTCTGCACCGTCACGGAGAAGGGGATCACCAGTTCGCCCCCCCGTTCCACGGGAACACCCCTGTTTGCCACCCACGCCACCAGGTCCGGCAAGGCCCAGGCCGGACCTGCCATGAACACCGCAAGGCATGCCAGGGCCAGGCATGCCTTAAGTCGGGCACTTCCTTTCCTTTTCATGACCACCGCCTCCTCAAAAACACCATAGCCTGACGCACCCAGGCAACGAAGCGTTGAAAGAATATATTGCACTTGATAACGCTTCATCATTATAGTCTTATCGCATCGTTTATCATTAAAGGGGCATCCTGCATGAGACCCGCATGAGTTCCATTTCGGGGAGGGATCGTAATGGAAGGGGAAGGAAAGAAACGGATCCTGATTCTCTGGACAAGCGGCGAGAAGGACACGGCACTGAACATGGTCTTCATGTACGGCATGAACGCGAAACTGAAGGGGTGGTGGGACGAGGTCACCCTTCTCGTCTGGGGAGCCTCGACGAGGCTGCTGGGAACGGACCCGGAAATCCAGGAAAAGCTGAAGGCCCTGCAGGAGGCCGGGGTGGAAACGATCGCCTGCAAGGCCTGCGCGAACAACCTTGGCCTGGTTGAAAAGCTGGAGTCGCTCAACGTCCAGGTTTTCTTCACCGGGGAGTACCTGAGCAAGCGGATCCAGGCCGGGGACCCCGTCCTGTCGATCTAGGGAGAAAAAGCAGGGAGCCCGCCAGGCACTGCGGGCTCCCTGCTTTCATGCAAGCTGTTTCGTGGCCAGGCAGGCCAGGGCGATGGAGTTGACCTTGCCTTCGGGCGATTCGCCCCGGCTGGTCAGGACTACGGGGGCCGAAACCCCCAGGACGATCCCGGCCATTTTCGCCTTCACGTAGTGGACCAGGAGCTTCCCCATGATGTTGCCGGATTCGATATTCGGCATGAGATAGAGATCCACGTCGCCTGAAACCGCGCTGCCGAGGCCCTTGCGGCGGGCCATCTCGGGATCGAGGGCCACGTCCATGGCGATGGGGCCTTCCACCACGCAGGGCGGGAATCCCTCTTCCCGGCTCATCCGGACAAGTTCCGAGGCGTCCACGGTCGCCGGCATCTTCGGGTTCACCTGCTCGTTGGCGGTGAGGACGGCCACCTTCGGGCAGGATATACCGAACCGGGCCATCGCCTCCAGGGATTCCAGGAGGATCTGCCTTTTCTCCGAAAGCCCCGGAGCCACGTTCACGCCCCCATCGGCCTGGAAAACGAGCTTTTTCTCTCCCGGTATCTCGAAAACAGCCAGGCCGCACACCAGCTTCCCGGTGCGCAAGCCCACATCCCGGTCCAGCACGGCTCTCATGAAATCGCTGGTGTTGACCTGCCCCTTCACCAGGACGCGCGCTTCCCCCCTGCGTACGCGCTCCACTGCCGCCAGGGCCGCAGAGGGAGCATCGGGGCTGTCCACGACCTGGAACTCCCCGGCAAGCCCTTCTTCCTCGAGGAGTGTCCGTATCTTCGCTTCCTGTCCCACCAGGATCGGCCGGATCATTCCCATTTCAACTGCGATCCGCACCGCCCGGACGACCCCCCGGTCGTCCGCCGCCGCCACGCTGACCGGGACCGGCCCCATCTCCGCTGCCCTGGCCCTCATTTCCGCGTAATCCCTGAACATCCCCGCTCTCCTCCCGCTAGATCTCGAAAGAGGGGTTGCCGGGTTCGAGAAGGTGCATTTCCGCGGTCCCCCCGCAGTGCCGGGTGACCAGGCCGGCCAGTTCTTCCGCCGCGGCCTGCAGGGTATCGAGGTCCACCGGCGGCTGCGCGTCGAGGTTGATGGCCACGAAGCGGGATTCCCGGGTGATCTTGCTCGGGTCCCCGTTCTTCCAGCACCAGCCCCGGCAGAAGACGGTCCTCCTCCCGGTGTCCGCCAGGATGATCTCGCCGGGATTCGGGCGCTCGACGGCCTCCGGGTTCCCGAGCGGTTCGTATGTCTCGTCGCCCGCCGCGGGCATGAGCATCACGTCGCCGGTCACGCCGGCCAGGTCGTCCCCCCCGCAGGGAATCCGGTACTTCAGGCTGACGATGTTGAAGACCGCCACCAGCCGGTTGATGAAGGGGAGATCCTTACCCGACCGGGTGCGCTTGACAAGGTTCGCGATCGAGGGCGGGAACTTGTTGGGGTTCAGCCCCATTCCTTCGAAGACGCTTCGCCATGAAGCGATCCTGGGATATTCCTTGTGGTTTTCGAGTTCCGGGTCCCGCCGCGCGGCCGCCTCGGCCTCCCGGAGGAGAACCTCGAGGGCCGGGTCCGCCTCCGCGTTATCGACGTCCCGTACGAGGACGACGATCCTCCGGTAGGAGGGCCAGGCGTGGAAGACTTCCGGGGCAATCCCGATTCTCATCGTGTTTACGCCCTCGCCTGGAGGGCCCCCAACCCCAGGTCGAAAGCCCTGAGGTTGTCGTCCCGGAAACGGGCCGGTGCCAGGTCGGCCACGGCGGCCCGCAGTTCGCCGGCCTCGAAGCCGCCGGCACCCGACGCGGCCAAGGCACCGAGAACGAGGGCGTTGAGGAAGAGGAAGCGCCCTCCCATCTTCTCGCGAAGAAGATCGTAGCCCGCGACGGGAAGCAGGCGGATCTCCCTCGCCTCGAGGAAGGCACGGAGGTCCGGGTCGGCCAGGGCCTCGGGACGGTCCGCGTTGACCAGGGCGACCCCGCCCTTCTTCAGGAAGTGGAAATTCCGCAGCCCTTCCCCCTGCTCGAAGGCCAGGAGGACATCGGCTTCGCCGGCCCGGACGAGGGGGCTCGCGTATGATCCGATCTTGAAATGGCTGATGACCGAACCGCCGCGCTGGGACATGCCGTGAACCTCGCTGCCGTTCACGTGGAGGCCCTTCGACAGGGCAAGATGGCCCAGCACGCGGGAAGCGAACAGGATTCCCTGGCCTCCGAGACCCGCGATGATGAACTGCATGCTAACGCACCTCCTCGATTCGCACGATGGCCCCGTGGGGGCATGCGGACACGCAGACCCCGCAATCGACGCAGAAACGGGCGTCGATGAAGGCCTTCCGGTTTTCCCCGTCCCAGGCCAGGCCCGGGCAGCCGAAACGATCCTGGCAGATCCGGCAGCCAATGCACTTTTCGTTCAGGACGGTGACGGGACGCTTTTCGGGCTTCGCCTTGAGCATCGTGACGCAGGGATGGCGGAAGATGATCACGGCGGGTTCAAGGTTTTCCGCCGCGTAGGCCCACGCCTCGCGGATGGTCTCGAGGTTCTGCTCGACATCGTAGGCCTCGATCACCTTCAGGTACTTCACCCCGCAGCCCCGCACGGCCCCCTCCAGGTCGACGGCCACACCGGTTTCTCCCTTGCGCATCTTGTCGCCCGTGCCGGGGTGATCCTGCCCCCCGGTCATGGCGGTGATCCGGTTGTCCATGATGGCCAGGACGAACGCGTGGCGGTTGTAGACCGCGGTCGAAAGTCCCGTCATCCCGTTGTGGAAGAAGGTGGAATCGCCGAGGGTGGCGAAGATCGGGCGCCCGGGCGCCGACCCTTCCGAACGCCAGGCGCAGTAGAGGCCGGAGGCCACGGTGACCGAGGCTCCCATGCAGATGATGGTGTCGACGGCCTGCTGCTGGATGGACAGGCTGTAGCAGCCGATGTCGCTGGCGATGATGGAATCGGGCAGGGCCTTGCGGATCGCGAAGTAGGACGGACGGTGCCCGCATCCCGCGCAGAGGACCGGTTTCTTCACCGCGAGCCCAAGCTTTTCCCTTGCGGAGGCAAGGCTTGCGAGGGCGGGATCGGCAGGGGCTTCTTCCCCGAGGGCCTTCAGGAGGACGGACTCGATGACCTCGGGGACGAGCTCCCGCTCCTTCGGGACCCATCCGTTCCAGCGGCCCATGATTTTCGTCCGGTCGAGAAGCTGGTTCTCGATGACGGGGAAGGTTTCCTCGAGCACGAGGACCCGTTCGTGCCGGGCCAGGAAGTCGCCGACGAGCTTCATCGGCAGGGGGACGGGCGTGCCGATCTTCAGGATCGCCACGTCGTCGCGCCCCAGGGCCCCGAGGAGGTCCTTCACGATGGAGAAGCTGACCCCGCCGGCGATGACGCCGAGGGTCGCCTTCTTCTTCGACGGGACCTCGAAGTTGTACTGGCCGAATTCCGTCTCGAATTCCTCGCGGATGGCCTCGAAACGCGCATTGTGGGCCTCCAGGAAGCCCATGATCCGCGCCGGCATGACGACCTTGTTTCCTGCCGGCCGGGTCTTGAAGTCCGCAGGGGCCGACTCGTGGGAAACCGCCCCGAGTTCCACGTCCTGGCGGCAATGGTCGATGCGCACGGCGGGGCGGAGCATGGCCATGACCTTGTGTTTCTCGGAAAGCTCGAAGGCCGAGGCGACCATTTCCTTCGCTTCCGTCGCCGTGGCCGGGTCGAAGCAGGGGATTTTCGCGAACAGGGCCAGCCCGCGGCTGTCCTGGTCGTCCTGCGAGGCGTGGCACCCGGGGTCGTCCGAGACGATCACGAGCATGCCGCCTGCCAGCTGGAAATGGGCCGCGCTCATGAAGGGATCCATGGCCACGTTCAGCCCGACCTGCTTCATCACCGCACAGGCCCTTTTTCCCGCAAAGGTCGCGCCGAGGGCCACTTCCATGGCCACCTTCTCGTTGGCGCCCCATTCGACGACCGTCTTCGTCCCGAGCTCGTCCGCAAACGCGGCGGCCGCAGGGAGGATTTCCGACGAGGGCGTGCCGGGGTAGGCCGTGATCACGTCGCAGCCCGATTCGACCAGGCCCCTGGCGATGGCCTCGTTGCCAAGAAGTACCTTTCTTTCACTCAAGGTTCGTTCGCCTGCCTTTCCGTATGGTAAAGCGACCCGTCTCCGGGACTCGCTTTCGTTTCGGTTTCCGTCCGGTTTTCCCTCAGGTGGCGGTAAACGGTGAAGACCGAGACACCCGCCTCCTGGGCAAAGGCCTCCACGGCCCCCTTCAGGAGGAAGAATCCTTTCTCGTCCAGCTGCCGGACCGCCTCCAGCCTTTCGGCCCTGTTCAGCAAATGGAAGGGTTTTCCGAGAAGTTCCCGGATGAGCCCCAGGTTGCGTTCGAGCAGGTCTTCGCCCGGGGAGGCCAAACCTTCCCCGAAATGCTCGGAATAGACGGGGGAGGCGATGGTCGTGAGATGATCCAGGAGGCCCTTCGCCATTTCCGCCCGGGTCATGTCGGCGTTCAGGCAGATGTATCCCACGATCCGCCTTTCCTCGTCGCGGAGGAAGAGGGTGTTGCAGCGCATGCGCCGCCCGTCCTTCGTCCTGGCAAGGAAGTTCGAGACGTAATCCGCCTCGGATGCGGCTGCCGTCTTGAGGTTGAATAGTCCATAATCGGTGAGGGGATCGCCGACCTTGCGGCCGGAGATCGATCCGTTCTCGATGGCAACGATGGAGTGGCCGGGATCGGAGACATCGTGCAGGACGACTTCGCAATCGGGCCCAAGTGCGATGGAAAGCCCCTTGACGAGGGGAACAAGGGCTCGTACCAGCGGATGCATCGTTTCTTTCCCTCCTTTCCGGAACGTGCCGAAAAACCGGCGGCTTTCGTTTGAAGATAGCCTTTTACATTTTTTTGTCAATATGCCAAACTATTGTCACTTTCTGAAAGGACGTGGGCAGCTTGGACGAAACCGAGGCAAACCTGAAGAAGGCCCTGCGCACCCGCTGGGTGATCTGGGGCGTCATGGTCGCCGCCTACATGGTGGTCTTCTTCCACCGGCTGGCTGCCGGAGTGGTGCGAAGCGATCTCGTGGGGGATTTCGGCCTGAGCGCCTCGGCCTTCGGGTCCCTGGCCGCCATGTATTTCTACGCCTACATGGTGATGCAGGTCCCCGTCGGGATGCTGGCCGACACCCTGGGAGCCAGGGCCACGGTCACCGCCGGCATGATCCTGGCCGGGGCCGGCTCGGCCCTGTTCGGACTGGCCCCCAATCCCGGCCTCCTCTTCGTGGGACGCTTTCTCGTCGGCATCGGCGTGTCCACGGTGTTCGTCTCGATCCTGAAGATCCAGTCCCAGTGGTTCAGGGAGCGCGAGTTCGCCACGATGTCGGGCGTCACCGCCCTCGTGGGGAACCTCGGCGGCGTGCTCGCCCAGGCCCCCCTGGCCCTGGCCGTCGCGGCCTTCACGTGGAGGACCACTTTCCTCGGGATCGGCCTCTTCTCCGGGGCTCTTGCCGTCCTGTGCTGGGTTTTCATCCGCAACCGTCCCCAGGACAGGGGCTGGCCCGCCCTGAACGAGGCCCAGGTGGGCATCACCCCTCCCCGGGCAACGGAACTCCTTTCGGGCCTGAAGGGCGTCGTGAAGCGGTGGCGCACCTGGCCCGCATTCGTCCTGTCCGGCTGCGCCTCGGGCCTCTACCTGGCCTTCAGCGGCGCCTGGGGGACGTCTTTCCTCAAGGACGTCTACGGAATGGAACGGGCAGCCGCCTCGGGCATCGTCGCCTTCTCGGTTTACGGGGGGATGGCGGGCTGCTTCCTGGCGGGGTGGTTCTCGGATCGGATCGGGCGTCGAAGGCCGCCCCTCCTTGCGCTTTCGGCCGGCTTTTGCGCCTGCTGGGCCGCGCTCGTCTTCTGGGGAGGCGGGAAGCCGCCCGAAGCGATCCTGCGCCCCCTCTTCTTCCTGCTGGGTTTCTCGGCTTCGTCCTACATGCTGGCCTGGTCCATCACCAAGGAGACGAATCTCCCGCGCTTCACCGCCGTGGCCATCTCCGTGGTCAACACCGGGGCCTTCCTGGGATCCGCCCTGATCACGACGGCCATGGGGATGATCCTGGACCTGTCCGCCGGCCTGGACGCGACGGGCCAGTACCGGGCCGTGTTCCTGTTCTGCCTGGCCTGCTCGGTCCTGAGCCTCGCCTGCGCCCTCCTCCTCCAGGAAACCCGCTGCCGGAACATCACGATTTCCTGAGCTCCAGGAAAGAAAAAAGCTCCCGGCGGCCGCCGGGAGCTTTTTTGCGCCTGCAGTCCGGGGAAAGGACCTAGAAGGCCCACTGCCAGGAGAGGGTGACGCGCCTTTCTGGAGCGGTGTAGCGGGTGCGGGTGCCCCAGCTGGTGTAGTCCTGGACCAGGACCTCCTCGTCGAAGAGGTTCGTGACGGAGAGGACCGCCCTGCGGCCCGAACCCATGGCGTAGGCCAGCCGCAGGTCGGCCGTCACGGCATCGTCCTGGCCGTCTTCGTTGAAGCCTGCCCGTTCGTTCTCCCGGTCGCCCAGGTAGTGGAGGGCAAAGGCCGCTTCCCAGGGGCCCCGGGCCCATGTCCAGCTGCTGTCGACGGAGATTGCCGGGGAACCCTCACGAAGCCAGGCCCCTCCTTCGGTTTCCTTCACTTCCGCCCGCATCCAGGTGAGCCCCAGGTCCCATCGCCACTCCTCCGAGAGCCTGAACCCCCGGCTCGCCTCGAGCCCCGCGGAGCGGAACTCGGAGAGGTTCACGTAGCTCGGTTCGCCGGGATTGAAGTTGTTGAACTCGATCTTGTCGTCCATGTTCACGCAGAACAGCCCTGCCGACCACGAACCCCGGAGGTCCTTTCCCTTTACGCCGAGATCGACGCTCCAGCCCTTTTCCGGCTCGAGGTTCGGGCTGGCGAGGGTCGGAGTCCAGGGATCGAAGTAGGCCAGCTCGAAAAGGCTGGGCATGGCGAAAAACCGGCCGGCGGACAGGTACCAGAGGTTCCCGTCGGCAGCCTGCCAGCTCAGGGAGACCTTCGGGGTCAGTTCTTCCTGGTCGTCGCCGTCTTCCACGTTCCACGTTTCATACCGGAGCCCGATATCCAGGAGAACCTCGCCGATGGGCCTGGAGAGTTCGACGAAGGGAGCGACATAGCTCCTCGAACCGTCCAGGTCCGTCCCGTAATTGTCCGTTACGTCCATGGCCTCGTCCCGGTAGGCGACCCCGAGGCTCACGGCCCAGTCGGCCCAGGAGAGGCGCCGTGAGATTTCGGAGCCCCAGGCCGTGTCGTCGTAGGTCGTTTCAAAAGCTCCCCAGGCCGAGTCCTGCGAGAGGAACTTGTCCCCCTCGTGCCGGTAGAGGGTGAAGCGGGTCGTGCCGTCGTCGTAGGCCAGGACGATCCTGTTCCAGTCGTCCTCCTGGCGGTTGAGGAACTTCCCGGTTCCGTACTCCCACTCCGCCGCGGCGTTCCCCCACTCTCCCCCGAGGGACCAGGCGCCGGAAACGAACCTGAGCCCGCCGGCATCCTCCCTGTAGGAGAGGTTGTCGTTTTCCACGTCGTTGTAGACCAGGAGCCTGGAACGGCCTTCCTCCCGGTGGGCCGCCCAGGCGGTGACGCTGCCGCTGCCGCCGGCGGCCGAAGCCCGGAACCCGAAACGGCGCCAGTCCTGGGATCCGCCTTCGACGTTCACCGAGATTCCTGTCTTTTCCGGTTTTTTCGTGATGATGTTGATCACGCCCCCGGCAGCCATGGATCCGTAAAGGGCGGACCCGGCACCCCGGACGATCTCGATCCTCTCGATGGATTCCAACGGGATGGAACGCAGGTCCACGGCCGCGGCACCGGCGGCGTGGCTCGCCTTGTAGAAGGGAACGCCGTCGACCAGGTAGAGGACCTCCGTGACGAGGCCCCTCACCTTCAGGTTGTCCTCCTGGGTGGAACCGCCGCGGGCGAGGGACACGAAGCCGGGCACCCGGTCGAGGATCTCGCCCAGCGACTTGGCCCCGCTAGAGGCGATATCCGAACTGGTGACCACGTCGGTGGGAGCGGGAACCTCGTCGAGGGTCTCGGCCAGGCGGCTTCCGGTGACGATCTCGGGGGCCACGGTAACGGGCGTTTCCTCGGGATAGGCGGGCGGTGCGGAGAAAGCCAGCAGGCAGGCCATGAGCGGGAAAAGAACGGGGTAAATCAGGGTGCGGACACGCAAGGGGAACCCCTCCTCCAGGAGAAATGGTCGGGCCGCCATGAAACGGGGGGCCGAAGGAAAGGCGTTCCACCCGCCGCGCGGACGCCCTCGCATCCACGCCGACAGCCCTGCCCGGGTCGGTCTCCTGGCTTTCGGTCATCCTACTCCCGCGCCTTCCCGGCGAACCTGCGCCAGTGGCTCACGTGCGGTTTCGTCCCGAATACAGTGGCGGGGCCGCTCCGGAGTTCCACCGGATTCCCGTCACCCGGACAGCTGTTGCAGCAGGGACAATGGTATCCCGACCGAAAAACACGGTCAAGGGGATTCGTTCCTTTCAGGAATACTTGCGCAGGAGGGCGGCCAGGAAGGGCACGGCGACGTAGAGGAGGTTGCTCTCGAAACTCCCCACCGGGGCCGTGGCCAGCCCCAGGACGGCGATGGCCGGTACAAGCAGGTTCAATCTCCGGTCGAGCTCGATGATTTCATCGGGAAGATCGGGGCTGACAAGGCGGCGGTCCTTCGTCGCGTGGACCCACTGGAGGGCGAAGAGGATGCTGATCCCCAGGATGTTGAGGTGGAAGAAAAACTCCGCTGCGTCCCGTCCCGGGAAGTCGCTCACCAGGGAGGTGGAGAAGGGAAGGAGGGCAATGAGGAGAAGGGATCCCATTCCCAGCCACAGGAAGATCACGTCGACACGCCGGATGTGGTGGATCTGCCGGACATGGAGGACCCAGAAGGCACCGGCCAGGAGGAAACTGACCGCATACTTGGCTAGCGGGAGCCACAGGTCGAACATGGCCCTCGTGAGTTCGGCGCCGTTATCCCCCCTTGGAACGGAGGGGATATCGAGCCCGAGCACGAGAAGGGTCATGGCGATGGCGAACACCCCGTCCGTCAGCGCTTCCAGCCTGTTGCAGGAAAAATAGGGCGTCGGCCTCTGGTTTTCGCTTTCCACGCTATCAACCCCCCGGCAGGTTCATCGAATTTTTGAGCGGGCTTCTTCAGCTCTTGGGGCTGAAGGTGACGACGATGGCCACGGATGCGAGGATGACCGCGGCGGAAACCAGCGTCCGGGCCGTCAGGGGCTCGCCGGCCACCAGCCATCCCAGGAAAACGGCGATGACCGGGTTGACGTAGGCATAGGTCGAGGCCCTGCTGGGACGGCAGTGCCGCATGACGAAGAAAAATGCCACGAACCCGATCCAGGACCCGAAGACGACCAGGTAAAGCCACCCCAGGAAGGAAGCACGAGAGACGGCAGAAAGGGAAAACTGCGCCCAATCGCCTTTCGGGAGGGCCAGCAGGAGCATGGTCACCCCGGCAGCGGTCATCTCCATGCTCATCGCCATCGGCGCACTGTCCGGCAGGTCCGCATGGCGGCTCGCCATGGAGCCGAATGCCCAGGAGATCGTGGCGAAGACCAGGAGAGCGGCCCCGAAGGGGTCGATGTCCCTGCCGTGGGCGAACATGGAAGGGCCGACCAGGAAGACCATCCCGGCAAGGCCTCCCAGGATTCCGGCGCCTTCCAGGAGGGTCGGGCGCCCTCCCTTGAAAAGAAGCCAGCTCACGGTGACGATCCAGAGGGGCTCGGTGGCTACGACGATCGAAGCGATACCGGAGGGGACCGTTTTCTGGGCCCAGACGATGCTCCCGTTCCCCCCGACGAGCAGGAGAAGGCCGGCCAGTGCGGCCCAGCCCCATTGGCGCAGGGTGGGGCGGGGGGTTCCCCTGGCGCGGAGGAAGGCATAGAGGAGAGCCCCGGCGGCCAGGAAGCGCGACCCGGCCCCGAGGTAAGGCGGGATGGTCTTCACCATCATGCCGATGGCGAGGTAGGTCGTGCCCCAGATGACATAGAGGGCCGCGAAGGCCGTCACGAGTTTCCAGGCAGGGGGCTTTTCCCACATGAAAGTTCCTTCCTTCCCGGGTACGCACAACCGCATCATAGCCGAAACGGGGCAAAAATGGAGGGGCGTCCCGGCATCGGCTATCGGAGCGCCCCGTTTGTGATCTCGAAGACAAGGAACACGTGCCCGTCGGGAACCGGACGGGCAAAATCTAGAGCATGTTGCGGCGCCAGAGGGCGAAGGCGGAAAATCCCGCGGCGAGGGCCGAGACGCCGCCGACGAGCCAGAACCCGAGGAGTTTTCCCCCGAGGGGGACGCCCGTGTTCATGCCCCAGAAGCTGGCGAACATGGTGGGAATGGCCAGGATGATCGTCATCGAGGTCAAGAATTTCATGACCATGTTCAGGTTGTTCGAGATGATGGAGGCAAAGGCGTCCATCATGCCCGAAAGGATCTGGCTGTACATCTGGACCATCTCGATGGCCTGGCGGTATTCGACCAGGGCGTCCTCGAGGAGGTCCTCGTCTTCCTCGTAAATCTTGAGGAGGTGCTCGACCTTCTGGTTGTTCCGCAGCCTGAGCAGCTTGTCGATGACCATGTGGTTCGTCCGGAGGGAAGCCGTGAAATAGGTCAAGCTCTTTTCCATCTCCAGGAGCTGGAAGAGTTCCTCGTTCTTCATGGACTGCCTCAGGTGACGTTCGATCTCGTCGGTCCTGATGTTGATCTGCCGCAGGTACCGAAGGAAGAACGTCGCCGAACGGTAGAGGATGTTGAAAAGGAAACGCGTCCGCTTGCCGGTGTCGAAGAGACGGGCCGTCATCCGGTTGAAGCACGTCAGGACATCGGTCTCCTCCAGGCAAACCGTGACGATGGCATCGGGCAGGAGGATGATGCCCAGGGGGAGGGTTTCGTAACGGTCGTTGTCCCGCTTGCGGGGAACGTCGATGAGAACCAGGATGTACTCGTTCTCGATTTCCATGCGGGCGCTTTCCTCTTCGTCCAAAGCCGCGGTCAGGACGTCGAGAGGCAGGTCGACCAGTTTCCTGACGATGTTCAGTTCTTCGGAGCTCGGATCCATGAGGTTGATCCAGGAACCCTTTTCGAAGGTTCCCGCATCCAGTTCCCGAAGGAGATCGTTTTCGCTCTTGAGGATCTGCAGCATGTCCTCACCATCCCTTCCACACGCACAGCCGCCCCGGCCACGGGTCCAATCCTGCCGGTTGCGGGTGTCCGCTCAGTTTGTCGGTTCAGTAAAGGGAGTGGATCGGGTACAGACTGTTCCACGCCCGGCGGGCGCCGGGCGCTTTCCCGCTTCGGGGATGTTACGCCGCAACGCCCATATCTTGTCTACTTAACGGCGAATCACCCGTACTCACGGGAAAACCACCT
>ENA-OSEO01004074-OSEO01004074.1-sediment-metagenome-genome-assembly--contig:-NODE-4074-length-15978-cov-5.654550_pt1 | contig 15978 bp, 16 predicted proteins | sample MGYA00237883_ERZ534232 | MGnify/ENA metagenome assembly ERZ534232 | reverse complement strand
CGCGGCACACAAGACCAGGCTATGAGAGAGACCTGTGTATCGCGCAAGATAGGGGGGCGAAGATCATCGTCATCGACCCAAGACCGCCCGAGCGGATGGAGGCGACCAGGAAGGGTGCCGATCTATGGCTTAGGGTAAAGCCCGGGTCGGATTGCTATCTTGCTCTGGCAATGATCAACCACATCATAAGAGAGACCCTGTATGACGTGGAGTTTGTCCGCAACTGGTGTCTGGGATTCGAGGAGTTGGCTTGCCATGTAGAGCCTTTCACCTTGAAAACGGCAGAGGAGAAAACCTGGGTTGACCGAAGCCTCATTGCTGAGGCCGCCACACTATTTTGCCGGGAAAAGCCATCTTGTATTCATACTAGATTGGGTGTCGGTGCACAGCATGTGAATGGAACGCAGGGTGCGAGGGCAATATGCTGCATCGCCGCGCTGGCTGGTAATATTGATGTGCGTGGTGGGAACCTGCTGGTCGGTGATCTCGGCGGCTTTCGCCACGTCGGCCACGAGGCAATCCGCGGTGAAGTACTCAGAGGGCAGGTTGGCGCCGTGTTGGTCGCTCTGCTCGATGGGATGGGCGGGATTGAGGATCACGCGAGTCCTGTGAAGGTTCGCGCATTGAATGGCCGCGACGATCGCCTCCTGGGGCAGGCAGCCGTGAATCAGGCAGACATCCGCCTCCGCGATGCGATCCTCCGCCAACTGGATATCCGCCGGCTGGAGGGCGCTGTTGGCGCCGGTGTAGTGACAGATGGCGTTCTCGCCTTTGTAGTCGACGAGAGTGACGATGACGCCCGTGGTCTTGGCCTCGGCGAAGAAGACGTACTCGGTGTCCACCCTGTACTCGGCCAGGTTCTTGAGGGCCATCTGGGCGAAGGCGTCGCCGCCCACTTTGCTGATCAGGGAGACCTCGCAATGACACAGGGCCGCCTGGACCGCCTGGATCGGGCCGGGACCGGCCAGCGTGCAGGCCAGCGACGATCCGCTGATCGCTTGGCCGGGCGCAGGGACATGGGAGCACTTGACCGCCAGGTCGATGTAGGTGCCGCCGATGACCACGATTTTCGGATTCCGTTCCGTCATGCACTACCTCACTGTATTGATTAGTGATAACTGATGATTGATGATTCGCTACCCGAGGATCACTAATCAACCACCAATATAGTGATGCCTTTCCCCGGCGACAACGGTTTTTTCCGGACGCAGTGGACAAGTCGGCTTTCATTGGGGCAGCTTGTCCTGCTGTTCCACGAGCCACCGCCGGATCACGGTCGTCACGTACTGCTGTTCTCGGTCGGATAGCGGGCGGCCTTTAGGGATCCTGTGCCACTTCTCCAGGCAGCCGCGGCAGCACGTGGCCGTGGCGTGCTGAGCGATGAAGACGGGATGATTCCTCATGGGCGTCTGCCGGCCGTCGTTGGTGGGCTCGGCCGGTGCCAGACGCTGGGCAATGAAATCCCGCGCGTGCGCCAGGATGGGATCCAAGCCCTTCTCGCGGAGGTAAGCGGCCTCCCGCCCGCGCAGCCGGAACCGGCAGCGGAACTGCGATCGTTTCAACGCCTCGAATAGTCCGTCCAGGTCACGCATGTCACCGCACCGACTCGAAGAAGCCTTTCTTCTTGAGATACTGATACAGGTACGAGACGCCGACCAGTGCCAGGCCGGTGGCGAGGAAGCCTGCGATTCGGTACACGGCCTCGACCGTTCGCGTGTCCACGAGGAAGATCTTGGCCAACAGCAGCAGGAAGATGCCCAGCGCGATGTAGCGCAGCGGCTTGACCCTGCGCCAGAAGCCGACGATCATCAGGCCGGTGGCGTACACTGCCCAGAGGACCGAGATGTACATCTGTGCGAGGAAGCGCCACGAGTCGATGGTCCGGCGCGACCGATAATGAAGCCAGATCTCCCGGGTCATCACGAGCCACAGTACGAGGATACCGGCCGATGCGACGAACGTAGCCAGCTCCGAGCTTTTCTCCGCTGCGCGTTCCTCGCGTCGCAAGAGCCATGCCCCTGTGAATACCGCCGCAATCAGCACCGTCGCTCTGGCGAAACCCTCATTCAGGAAGATGACCGAGGGCTCCCCGCGCAGACCGTTGTACAGAGCGACGAGAGCCAGCAGCCCAAGAATGGCGACTGTGGCTGCCACCGTGCGGCAGAGCCGTCCCGGTGGGCAGAGCGGCCGGGCGGCGAACAGCAGCAGGAATACCCCGACGACCAGCGTCATCTGCCGGAGGAAGAGACCCTCTCCATTCGCCGGTCGGTTCAGGTGTTCGTGCGACCACAGCTCGATGCTGATCGCCGTCATCAACAGCAACAGGCCTGCAGTGTACAAGACCTGGGCGGCGGCCCGGCCCAGGTCCGCATCGGAGCGCCCGTCGAGTCGAAAGAGAGCATGGCATGCAACCGCGGCAACCGCCACGAGACACCAAGCTGCGAAGGCGGTGTTCACGACCGGTCGGAACGTCCCGGCGTGCATGGGTAGCCCCGCCGTGAGCTTCCCGATGGCCAATGCCAGTACTGCTCCGGCCGCGGCCTGGACGAGCGTGTTGCGATATCGCAGTCCAATCGTGGTCAAGACAGTCGCCTCCACCGCCCAGAGGATCGCGATCGCGTGCGTCTCAAAGCGAAGAGGAACCGCCAGCGAGAGGAACGCCAGGCCGGCAATCAGCAGGGCGTTGCGCAGGTCCGCATCGGCCCGGCACCGCAAGGATACCAGAGCCATCAAGCCCAGGTACGCTGAGCCCATTATCAGGCTGCACAGGGCAAGCCAGTGCTCATGCTGCTCGGCCAGCATGGTCCAGAGGTAGTAGAACGCCACCGCGGCGTTGGCCAGCAGCAGCAGGGCATCCTGGATCTCCGATCTGACGCGGCGTAACAGTGTGTGCAGGACGGGCAGGATCAGGAAGACCATGAAGAACACCGCCAACCAGAACAGCGCCACTCCCACCTGAGGCGGCGGCCACTGGATGTCCATCAGGGGACGATAACATCTCTCGAACCAGGCGGTATAGAGAGTGTAGGTGCCGAGGAAGGCGAGAATGCTCACGGCACTCCACTTCCGCCAGTACGCGCAGAGCATCGCACCGGTGCTCAGGATCAGCGCGTATGCGAACAGGGGATTCGGCACGTTCTGGCCGGTCGAGAGCACCAGCGGTGTCACGTACCCACCCGCCAACGACAGCAGGGCGATTCCCACCTCATCGAGAACGACCGCGTAGAGCATCGCTCCGACCGTGACACCGACGGCCAGGATGTACGCGGGTGCCGAGCCGATCAGACCATACGAGCGGTGGGCCGCGAAGACCGTTGCGTAGAGGACCGCGAAGCCCAGCGCTGTCACGCCTTTGGCCACGAAATCATACCCGCGCCGGCGGGTGACCTCGCCGAGGGCGAGAGCGACGAGCCCGCCGAACCCCGCGATCAGCACTCTGCCCCAGGGCTCGATCCACTGGTTTTCATATGCATACTTGAGAAAGAACCCGACCGCGAAGATGACCGTGACTACGCCGGCGACGAGGATCCAGCGCGTGCCGATCCGCTGTTCCAGCCCGGCTCGAGGTTGCGGCGGGGCGTCAGCTTGTTTGTGGTACGCCCGCAAGGGCATATCCGGACTGCCAACGAGACCCTCGGCCCCGAGACGGCTGCCCGCCGGAGGCTCCGCCCGGGAGGCGGAAACGACTCCTGTTTCCCCCATCGGCTCGGGTGCTGCTTTCTCAGGAACAGATGCGGTCGCAATCGGAGGCGCAGAGGACTCGGGGCTTCGGACCGGCGAGGACATCGTCGCGCTGTCCATCTCGCGTCGCATCTCCTCGATGCGCCGCAGAGCCACCAGTGCCACGATCAAGGCAATGGGCCCGCTGAGAAGCGCCGCCACAGCCAGCAGGATCAGTAACGGAAAGGCGCCGTCCATAAGGCCTCTCACCCATCGATTCCCTTCACGCAGGGATGCCCACGACGGACATGTAGATCACGCCCTCATTGACGCCGTCGATATCGAGCAGCTTGTTGACCTCATCGTCGAACAGGGCGCCGACCTGGCAGGTGCCCAGACCCAGATTCACAGCCGCCAGCGCCAGATTCTCCGCGATGTGGCCCGCGTCGAGGTAGATATAGCGGTAGGCCCGCTGGCCGTACTTCCACTTGGAACGTGCAAAGACGGCCGTCCAGACAAAGACCGCCGGTGCATGGGCGCACATCGTTTGGCCGAGGGCCGCTGCGGCGATCTGCTGGCGGAGGTCCCCCGCCTTAACCTGCTCCAGCTCGTGATTGCGGATGCCGTAATGGTACGCGCCCGGCCCGAGGTCGCGGATCTCGTTGACGACAAGGTAGGTCTCCAGCGGGTACAGTGCCCCGGCCGAAGGCGCGGTGCGGAATTCCAGGCCCTGCTCGGCCCGCTGGACCCCGTCGGCAGCCCAGAGCAGATAGCTCAGTTGTTCGAGGGTCAGCGGGTCGGACTGATAGTCACGGATGCTCCGGCGGTTGTTGAGGATCTCGTCGAGCGTCAGGGACCGGTCCGGCTCGAACGCGGGCAGAACCACCCGAGGATTGCCGGGATAGGTCTTGTAGGGTTCGGGGCGCAGGTTCCACTGCATTCCCTCGTCGCCCATCGCGCCCGGGCGGTATTTCGTCTGTTGCTGAAACTCATCGCCGACGTTGCTCATCGTATCCCCTTCCACCCCGGTTCACCGCCGGGCAATAGGTGCTTCGCACATCGCGGTTGGCGCACTTCATCATCTCAAGAAACCCGCTCGGTGCAAGTGGAAATCAGATGCATGAAATGCGCCGGGAGCATGGAGGAGATCCCCGACGAACAAGTCCGATCCCTTGTCTGGAGAAAGCGAGCCGAACGCTTATTCGATCACGTGCCAGATTTCTTCCTGCTCGGCTTGGAAGCGACCGACGTCGAGATCGATCTGGACGCGGTACTTGCCTTGGAAACCGGAGGGTACTCGCCACGAGTACGAGGCGGCGCCGCCTAAGCCGGATTCGAACTGCCCGCTGCCCAAACGGTTTCCCTGTTCGTCGAGGATGGAGAAGGTCAGGGGAGACGGACCCGATGGGCCTGCATGGCCGAAGACCATGGGGACATACACGCTGCCGGCACAATCCCGCAGAACCGGTCTGATAGCCGTCCGGGTGGACGAACACGGGACTGGGAATATCCTGCCGAAAGCTCCGCACCCGAAAGCGGGGGGCTGTCCCGCCCTGGGCGGCGCTCTTGAGGCGGACAGGACCATATTCCCAGTCACGTCCCGGCGGCCCGCACTCGACGCCTTGAAGACAACTCTGATCGGAGAGCAAACCGTCGCGGTCGGTGTCCACATAGAGTCTTCGTCCCGGCAACAGGCACAAGAAGACGGACGATCCGTCCCCGCACTCCACGTGATAGAAGCGCGCCAGCCCGGCTGCGGGCGGCAGGTCGCGGATCTGCCGGGGTTGGCCGGGCAGGGGTAGGAGCATCCGCTCTACCATGTTGATCATGATGCTGTCGTCGGATGAAGGACCCTTCTGGTACCGCAGCGTGCACCAGCCTTCATGGATGCTCCAACGACCTCTCAGGACCGTCAGCAGGACTCCGACCGCCACGACCACAGCCGCCAACCACACAATCCGGAACCGCTTCATAGCGTTCACCTCCGCAACCACCCGTCCGCTGCAAGCCAAGTGGTGCGTGGTACGCACCCTGCGGGACTGCGCCGCCCGCCCGGGCGGCGTACCGCTTCAGAGCACACGCTCTCTCCCGATATCATCGACATAATATGTCGTCAAACATTCCATGGCGGTTCCGGTTCTTCCGCATCCGGCTCTTCGACGGGTTCCCGCCGACGGAAGAACAGGCCGATCAGCAATACCGGGGCGCCCCAGATCACCATGAACAGCCGAAACAGCCGGCCCGGGATCGAAACGTCACCCGACCAGACCTGGCGCCACATCTGACCCCAGATGCGCGTCTGCCAGGGAATATTTATGAACGGGATGTAGGGCGTGAGCTGCCCGGTCGCCTCCCCACAGTTGGGGCAGTAGTGAGCGGTGGGCTCCACGGGTCGCAGGCAGCGCAGGCACACCGGCGTTTGCGGCCCATGATCCTCCACGATTTCCGTTCCCGCATCTTCCTTAGCCATAGGTCAGACTCCCTGCATCCGCACGCCGGACAATCCCCCGTGTCCATCCTACCTCTGCCCGGTCCGATCCGCAAGCGATTACTGGGCCCGCTTGAACGGGATCGGTTCGCCGGTGCCTTCCCTCACCAGGAGCCCGCCCTGATCGTCGAGCTGGGCGGTGACGGATTCCTGTTCGGTTGTGATCGTGATCCGGTTGCCCTCGATCCGCCACTTCCCGTCCCAGCTTTTGTCGCCCTCGGTGAGGACGGCGCGCCCGTCCGGCGCGATCTGGATGCTCAACTGTTCCTCGGTGGGGTGGCTCAATACCCATTTGCCGATGAACCCGCCGGGCGTCCCTGCGGCCGGCGTTCTCGCTGTCGTGGGTACTGGTGACGCCGACCCGCTCCCGACTTTCGGTGTACGAAACTCCCGCTCGCTGTTGTGCCAGACCTGTCCGGTAACCGTGTCGATGAGATAGGCGCCGCTCTGGGTGCAGCTAATGTCGCACCGCCCGACCGGGCCGGGCAGTTCATCTCGTGCCGCCGCCCCGATCAGCAGGCACAGTCCCGCGCCCCACACCCCACCGAGGACCAGACTTCGGTTGTGAATTTGCCATGTCATTGCGGAAAATCCTCCACTGTCAAACCAGCATTCCGAAGGAGCGAATATCACGAAACTCGCCCATCGATCATGATACTCGATTCCGTGGGCTCGGTGCTATATTTCCCCCTCGTCGGCAAGCGGTGCTTGCTGCTGCCATAGAGCATCTGCATAATGGGTTGTGTTGTCGATGCAAGGTCAGTGAACGCCTGTAGGGGAGTCCTGTATGTGTGCCAGTGGCATGACGATCCTTCTGCCTGCCGCGATGTGTCTCTTCCTATCGGCCGCGCATGCCCCGGCGGCCATCCCCCACTTGGCGAAGAAAGGGACCGCGACGCAACTCATCATCGATGGAAGACCTTTCGTCATGTTGGCCGGGGAGTTGCACAATTCCAGCGCCTCGAGCCTGGAGTACATGGAGCCTATGTGGGATCGGCTTGTGGCGCTGCGACTCAACACGGTACTGGCGACGATCTCCTGGGAACTGATCGAGCCGCGGGAAGGACGGTTCGATTTCTCCCTGCTGGACGGCCTCGTCGCCGGGGCGCGGGCCCGCGACCTGAAGCTGGTGCTTCTGTGGTTCGCAAGCTGGAAGAACGGCGTCTCCAGCTATCCTCCCGCCTGGGTGAAGTCCGATCTCCAGCGCTTCCCGCGCGCCCAGGGCGAGAAAGGCAACAACAAGGACGTTCTGTCCCCCTTCCACGAGGAGTCCTGGCAGGCGGATGCCCGCGCCTTCGCAGCCATGATGCGCCATCTCCGCGAGGTGGACCCCGAAGGACGCACGGTGATCATGATCCAGGTGGAGAACGAGATCGGGATCATGCCCGAATCGCGGGACCACAGCCCGGCGGCGGACCAGGCGTTCGGCTCCGTGGTCCCGCGGGAGCTGATGAGGTACCTGGTGGCGCACAAGAACACGCTCCTGCCCGAGATCAAGGCACTCTGGGAATCGACCGGCTTCAAAGAGTCCGGTACCTGGCGCGAGGTCTTTGGCGACAGCATCTGGACCGACGAGGTCTTCATGGCCTGGCACGTGGCCGCCTACGTCGGCAAGGTCACGCAGGCGGGCAAAGCCGAGCATCCGTTGCCGATGTACGCCAACGCCTGGCTCGTCCAGAACGACCGCCAAGTGCCCGGCAACTACCCGAGCGGTGGTCCGGTCTCGCGGGTCATGGATATCTGGAGGGCAGCCGCGCCCCAGGTGGACTTCCTAGCGCCGGATATCTACCTGCCAGACTTCAAGGCGGTTTGTGACAGCTACGTCCGTTCGGGCAATCCGCTGATGATCCCCGAGGCCCGCCAGGGGCCGGAAGCGGCACGGAACGTCTTCTGGGCGGTCGCCGAGCACGACGCAATCTGCTTCGCTCCGTTTGGGATCGAGGACAATACGCCCGATCATCCGATGGTCGCCAGCTACGAGATCCTGCACCAATTGACGCCGCTGATCACGGAACGTCACGGCACGGACCGCATGGCCGGCATTCTGCAGCAGGACCCCAAGGAGGAAGGCACGACGATCGACCTGTCCGGCTACCGTGCCAACGTCCGCTACAATCGAAACGCCAAGGACCAGACCAACATGGCCTACGGCTTGATCCTCCAGCTCGCCCCTGATGGGTTTCTCATTGTCGGCAACTGGTTCTCGGTCAATTTCTCGCCACTGGGTCCCGGCCCGCGCCGGGCGGGCATCCTCCAAGTGTGGGAAGGTCGCTACGAGAACGAACGGTGGCTGCCCGGCCGATGCCTCAACGGGGACGAAACCGCCGCCCACGGGCAGGTGAAGCTGCCGCCAAATGAAGGCGACCGCTTCGCCGGCCTGACGAAGCCCCGCATCCTCCGCGTCACGCTCTACCAGCACGATTGAACGCCTCTGACAGAATGAATCCCGCGCGTGTCACTGCGAGTCGCAAAGCCGCTTCGCGACTCGCAGTGACATGGCCGTATTCATCCTGTTCGAGACTCTAAGGGATATCAGCCAATTCGATTGGAGAGCTCTCGCATCAGCTCATGCAGCAGGGTCGTGGTGAGTTGGTCGGCTCCATCGACCGTGATCCGGACCGTGAACCGGCCGGGCACGATGGGCATGACCTCCGCGAGCACCTGCCGGCCCGCCAGCGATCTGCCCAGAACCCAGGTGCCCTCGGGCGGCTCTGAAGCCAAGACCGGGTTCACTCCCGTCTCTTTGAAGGCTCGCAGAACGCCCTTGAGAATCGTCTCGCGCTGCCGTGTGACGACCAACTCCCGGTGCGGTCCGGCCACCACCGGTCTGGTGGCGTCCGGTTTCATCACCGCGGCCAGCTCATCCGTCTGCTTGGGCTTGGCCCCCTGGCAACCGGCGACCACCAGGGCCGCCAGCACAGCCACCGCGACGTGGAGATCGGTTTTGTCGTTCATGCCATACCTTTCCAGCCCGCTCTTCCATCGGAGCCGACGGCATTTCCTCTCTTGCAGGGTACTGGCAGGGAGTCCTCCGTGTCCATCCGAATTCATCCCTGCTCTGATGAAATATGCGGTCCGTCCTTGGCACAAATGGTGGTCGAATCCTCCTGTGCATGGATGTCGAGCCGCGGCTCGATAGGGTGATCTGCGACCAGCAGACCGCCGTCAAATCGGCGGAGCTTGCCCACCATGACGACGCCATGATGCACCCGAGAATTGTCCTGCCGGCGAGCATGGCCGTCACGGGGCGGGGGTACATCAGCACCAGTCGCAGCGCCGGTGGTCCGAGGGCCACCAATGGCGCGAGCCCCACAACTCGTGCCGCCCGCACACGAATCGGCACCTTGATGTGGCACGACAGGGGCCCCATCTTCCCCAGGACTCGGCGCATCCAAGAAACGGATTCCCGCTTGGGCGGGAATGACTATCCGAGGAATCGCGCCACTCCCCTTTTCACAGGCACTCGCCCCACACGGTCGGACCCAGGGATGATTCTGCTGCCACGGCTTTTTGTGTAAATAGACAACATTTTTTCATGCTCATAAATACCTGTGCAGGCGGAACTTGTGGCGAACCCGGAAAGAATATTCAGTCGTCAGACAACAAAATGCGTTGACAGAACAACCAGTCTTATTAAAATACCATGTCAGATTCGTTCCAACAGGAACAGAACGACGGGGTCGGAGCGAGACCCCAACGAGATACGGCACCTTGTTGGTCTTGAGCGCGACGTTCCTTTGATAGGAGTGGGAGACATGCGACGCCTCAGCAAGCAGCCCGCGGAGTTGGATTTGGGCCGGGCCCCCGGCCATCGGGACACGGTGGACCTTCTCAAGCAGCAGGCGGACCTGCTCACCGGCGTGGACCGGACCCTGCTGATGATGTACATTCAGGCCGGGTGTAGCTTCCATCAGCTCGCCCGCCTGACCGGGAGGAACCGCTCCTCGGTGGGCCGGCGGATCCGCCGGATCATTCAAAGGCTCTCCGACCGAACGTTCATCCTGTGCCAGGAGAGACGCGACGACTTCAGCGACCTGGAAATGGCGGTCATCCGCGACCACTTCATCCGCGGCCTGTCCCTGCAGCGCATCTGCGGGAATCACAACCTGTGTTACTACCGTGTCCGCGTGATCGTCGAGAAGGCGCGAAAGATCGCATGCAGAGAGGAGGGACTATGACGACGTACACGGTCTCGAAACGGTTTACCTGGCAGGCTCCCCTGACCGAGCGGGTCGTGCGGGTCTGTCGCATGTTCGGCCTGACGCTCGACCGGCTCACCGACCGCGCGCCCCACCATCGGTGCCGCGTCGAGATCCGACCGGGGGACATCGTGTACATCACCGGGCCCTCCGGCGCCGGCAAGAGCGTGCTGCTGCGCGAATTGCGGCAGTGCGTACCGGCGCCGGACGCGGTCGACCTGGCGTCGATCGAGCTCGCCGACGATCGGACGGTGATCGACTGTTTCGAGGGGGACATCCTGCTCAGCCTGCAGGCGCTCAGTGCGGCCGGCCTGAGCGACGTGTTCTCGATCCTGAACCGGCCCTCGCGCCTGAGCGACGGCCAGAAGTACCGCTTTCGCCTGGCGCGGGCGCTGAATGCCGGTCGGCCGTTCCTCTTCGCGGACGAGTTCTGCACCGAGCTGGACCGGATCACCGCAGCCACCGTGGCGTTCAACGTTCACCGCTTCGCGAAGAAGGCCAGGACGACCCTGGTGCTGGCCTCCAGCCGGGATGACATCCTGATCGACCTGGCGCCGGACGTGGTCATCGTCAAGGACTTCTGCGGGGAGGCAAGAGTCACCTACCGAGAACAGAGGCAACAGCTATGAATGCGCCAAATCTCAAATCCCAAACTCGAAATCCTGAGCAGGCGTCAATGACCGAAACCCCGGATTCAAAACAGGCCCTCCCAGAAGCGGCAGCGTTTGGGTCATTTGGATCCTCGATATTCCGGTTGTGGTGTTTTGGTCGGTGAGGGAGATAAAGATGCACGTGTGTTCCATCAGTAAAGAGCTCAACATCGTGCCGGGCGACATGGACGACTACGAGTCCCTGGCAGCTTGCCACTATCGCAGCGAACGCCCGGTGGCGGTCAAAGCGGTCTACGTGCTCAGACCCAAGCGGCCGCTGGGTCTGCTGGGCTGCCGGCCTGTAGGAGTCATCGTCTACACGATGCCCAATCCGCGCGTCGAGCTGCGGACCGTCGCGACGGGCGGCCGGTTCGCCGGCCTGGACCGGCACACCGAACTCGAGCTGCTCAACCGCAGCATCCGCTGCATCGCACGGGTGATCATCGAGCCCCGCCTGCGCGGCATCGGGCTGGCCGGTCGGCTTGTCCGTGAAACCATGCCCATGATGGAGGTTCCGATCGTCGAGGCCTTGGGCGTGATGCCGCGTGTGAATCCGTTTCTCGAGAAAGCGGGCATGAGAGCCTTCGCGCCGCGGGTCCCCGTCGAGCACGTCACGCTGATCGAGGCGCTTGGCGCTGTGGGCATCGAGGAGACGGACCTCGTCTCACCGGAGATCGTCCAGGCCCGTTTCGATACGTTGTCCGGCGTGCAGGCAGCTTTCATTGATCACTACATTGCGGAGTTCCTCAGGAGCCATGGGACCCGACGGACCATGCCGCCCGGCCTCGCGCGGACCCGCTATATCCTGGGCAAACTGACGCACCGCCCGTCCTACTACATCTGGCTCAATCCATTGATGATCGATGATGGCGGATTGAGGGTTTCCGATCCGCTGCCCGCACCATCATCAATAAACCATCCTGCACAGGAGGCCGCAACATCATGAGAAACGCGATCAGACAAATTCCGCTGGATCGCCTCGTGGCGCATCGGGACCACCCAAACCGGATGAGCCGGGGTCAATTCGAGAAGCTGGTTCACAACATCGAGCGTGCCGGCCGGTATGAGCCGCTCGTCGTGCGACCGTGCCCCGGCCGGTGCGGGTTCTTTCAGATCATCAACGGACATCATCGCTGTGAGGCGCTACGCCGGCTCGGACATCCCACCGCAGAGGTCGTCATCTGGAATGTCAATGACGAACAGACGGACATCCTGATCGCCACCCTCAACCGGCTCGGCGGGCGGGATGCCCTGGACAAGAAGACCGCTCTGCTGCGCCGGCTCGGCCGGCGAATTCCGATCCGCAAGCTGGCCCGGCTGTTGCCCCAGACGCTCGGCCAGATTGAGCGTCTCACGACCGATGGACCGGCCCGACCGGCGCTCCGCCGGCAGGCGAACCTTTTTGCGATGCCCATGGTCTTCTTTGTCGATGCGGGGCAGCAGCACCGAATCGAAGAGGCGGTTTCCGCCGCCCTCGGCGCACCCGCACCGACAGACCACGACGCTCCGGGCGGTCAGACACGGGCCACCCGTCGGGCGGCGGCGCTGGCACGGATCGCCGCGCGGTTCCTCGCTTTCCATGGCGAGGAGCAAGAACCCGGCGGGGTGTAGAACCCGTCCCGTGTGGAGACCCGGCCGGCGCCGTGTCCACAATGCTGGTCGCTCTTTGACAACTACATAAAGAGCTTTTCTTCTTCCGCCCCCGTGGCAGCCGTGCGACCGCATGCCTGCGACGCCCCGGCGCCCCAACAGGCACCGTCCGAACTGCACGAATCCCACCGCCGTCGAGGCTGGAATCACCGGCGCGCGGAGTCACACCCGCGGGAACGCCGTGATGATGTCGAGACCCCCGTAAAGGCTTTCTCCCACACGCCCGGCGGGCTGTCATTCATCCATTTCTGAGCCCGCGTCGGAGTCCAGTTCCTTGACCAGACCCATCTCGAAGGCGCGCTTGATGAGATCCACGAGGCTACATGCGTGAAGCTTGCGCATGATGTTTTTGCGGTGCACGTCGATGGTCCGTTTTGAGCGATGCAAGTGGGCGGCAATGTCCTGGCTGGTCCTGCCGGCCAGGATCAACTGCGTGATTTGGATCTCCATCTGGGTGAGCACTCTGCGCGGACGGGGTGAAGCGGCGACCCGGCTCAGTTGCTCCTCGACGGCCTCCACCAACCGGCTCATCTCCGCGGATCTTTCCAGGCACTCGCAAGCTCCGGCCTTGACGGCCCGCACGGCGCAGGGCACCGCTGCATCTGCGACAATGGCGATGATGGAGATCCAGGGCGCCATCCGATGGGCTTCCCCGAGCAACTCGAAACCTCCCTCCTCGCGGTCATCCAGCTCCACCAGGAGCAGATCACAGGACCGGATCGACAGCTTGTCCAGACACTCCTGGCAACGAGCGAAATGCTTCAGCGACACGTCATCGGACTTGAGCGACGCCTCCAGCGCAGAGCATACGTGCGGCGTGTTTCCATAGCAGTAGATGCGCCTCCGCGATCTGCCCTTTTTCATGATGCCTCGCTGCGAACGCCTGGATTATCGGGTCTGACCATTTTCTCCCAGTCCGTAGGCAAACGCATCATCCACTCCACGTAGAAGGCGATTGCCGGCTCTCACATGTTGATACAAAAATGGTAAAAACGAGAAAATGAACGATTGTGTCTCACATCGGATCGCCTGCCCGCGGGACAAGTCCTATCGCAGATTTGTACCGCCAATCTGCGTGCATGGCACACCGACAGCCGCTTACTCTGCCTGCAAAGACAATCCCATCACGTGCTGCTCCGTTCCGAATGTGCTGAGAATACCATGCCTATTAGGCATTTACCATCCGTATAGGTAGGTATTTTTGCGTGGGGAGCACACCTTTCTTGAGAATTGGTCGGTCAGGCTGGATCTACCGCTTCTCCATCAGGGTCCGTGAGATGCTTGTGGTCAGCCAGCGGGGCGACAGGCGGAGCAGACCGTGGACGGTGATCTTGTTGAACACTCCCGGCACGACAACTGTCTTGCCTTTGAGCATGGCCTTGTAGCCGGTTTCGGCGATGGCACGGGCCGGCGCCATCCTCTCCAGGAGTCGGACGTCCTTCATTTCCGCCTGGCGGGTGAACTCGGTATCGACGGGGCCCGGACACAAGACGGTTACCGTGACGCCCGTGCCGGCCAGTTCGTTGGCCAGAGCCTCGCTCAGGGAGACGACGAAGGCCTTGCTGGCATAGTAGACCATGTGGAGCGGACCCGGCACGAAGCCGGCCATGGATGCCACGTTCAGGATCCGCCCGCTATGCCGGGCGACCATCTGGGGCAGAAACAGGCGAGTCAAGGCTCCCAAGGCTATGACGTTGAGCTTGATCATGGCCTCATTCCGCGCCCAATCCTGCTCGTGGAAGAAGCCGCGATTGCCGAACCCGGCGTTGTTGATCAGGTAGTCCACCTGCACGCCGCGTGAGTGCAGTTCGTCGTGAACCTGCTGAGGCGCGTCCGCCTGCGTCAAGTCCTTCGGGAGTACATGGATGGTAATGCCATGGGCATCCTCAAGCTCGGTCTTGAGTTGCTCCAGACGCTCCCTGCGGCGGGCTACGACGACCAGGTCGCCACCCTGTTCGGCGTGCATCCGCGCCAGCTCCGCTCCGATCCCACTGGAGGCTCCGGTAACCAGGGCTGTCTTTCTTTCAACTGCCATCTATGCACTCCTTCAATCGTTTTCCCCATGCTATCCCAGATACCGCCGACGCGCGTGCGATTCGCCCGGACGCTCTCGCGGCGATGCAACCAGGACATAGGTCAGAAGCGGTAGTACAGCGTCAACGACAGAACAGGGTAGAACCGGAACTTGTCCAGCTCATCCTCGATTTCCTCCTCCTCTTCCGCAAGGTCCGCCAGGAGCAGAGGATTGCTGGCAAGAGGACCCGTGATGCTCAGATCGACGTTGGGAGAGCCGATGAACGCCACGCCGGCGTCGACGCTGAACCCCCAGCGACGGTCCTGCGACAAGTGGTTGCCGAAGCCGATGCCGACATAGGGCGCGATCTCATCGAAATCCGACGAGCCGCGGATGCTCCCCAGGTCCGCGGGCTGATAGATCGAATCGCCGATCTCGATCGGGTCGCCCGAAGTGGCCTCCAGGTCGATGTCGCTGGCATTGAACAGGGCGCCCGCGCTAACCCGGAAGTCGCCCGCGAAGGGATACCAGTCGATCAGCAGCACTGGATTGAGGAAGTCCACGCTCACGTCATAATCGATATCGTCGATCTCCAAGTCGAAATCGAACTCGAGCCACTGGACCGACCCGCGCAGGTGCACGTCCGGCACGAGGTTTGTCGTGAGCTCGCCGCCAAGGCCCAGTGTGCCGGCCTTGGCCCCGAGGGCCCATTCCTCAAGTGCCGCACCGGCCCTCCCGCCTGGCAGGAGGATGGTCACGATAGCCGATAGAACGATGGCTGCCCTGCGACTCATATTCCGCTCCTTCACACGCAAATGACACACGATTCTCTTCCATGAGTCCCGTCCACCCACCCGTGGGCTCCTTGGAATCCGCCACACAATAGAGCCTGTGGGGAAAGTCGTCAACGGCTGGAGCACGCAGATCCGCGTTCCGCTCAAGGGTCCCAAGACAGCGCCCCCAAGAAGCGATGCCCTTCATGCCACACACGATGTTGTCACGATGCGCCGAACGCAGGTCAAGAAATCACCACCCTATGGAGAAGAACCCCATGAACGAAACGACGTTCCCTGTCCACACCACATCCAGTTCCGATATCACGAAAGCCGCGGGCACCTACGAGGCCCTGCGACACTCCCGGCCGAAGACCCGCGACGACCTGAGGAATTACGTGAAGGTCTTCCTCGGCATTGAGGTCCCGGACCGGCGGATTTGTCCCGACCACCAGACCCCGATGGATTACCTCTGGCACAGCTTCTCGATTGATGATGGATCGCGGAACCACGGATGCACGGACGCACACGGACATTCACAGAC
>ENA-OSEO01004073-OSEO01004073.1-sediment-metagenome-genome-assembly--contig:-NODE-4073-length-15980-cov-10.624976_pt1 | contig 15980 bp, 12 predicted proteins | sample MGYA00237883_ERZ534232 | MGnify/ENA metagenome assembly ERZ534232 | reverse complement strand
CCAGCGTCAAGCATCTCTTTTCGGCCAACGGCGAACCGTTCAACGATGAACCATTTTCCTTTTGCTCTTACGAACCTGCAACCACCAACCTCCGACCCCGGCCTTTTTTACAACTCACAACTCGGAACTTGCAGCTCAGAACCAATGCTGCGCTCTTTCCAGCGTCAAGCATCTCTTTTCGGCCAACGGCGAACCGTTCAACGATGAACCATTTTCCTTTTGCTCTTACGAACCTCGAACCACCAACCTCCGACCCCGGCCTTTTTTACAACTCACAACTCGGAACTTGCAACTTAGAACCGATGCTGCGCTCTTTCCAGCGTCAAGCATCTCTTTTCGGCTAACGGCGAACCGTTCAACGATGAACCAGTTCCTTTGCTCTTTCCTACCTCCTACCTGCTAACCCCAACCTCGGTTTTCAAAGATCAGATCCCGGATCAAGTCCGGGATGACAATGTGAGAGGCTTGAGAAAGTGCAATGTCCACGGGATGAAGGCCTAGATAGCATTGAGGATCTTGATGGGTCACTTACTTCCGTTTGCCAGACTCTAGACCCGAGACCCCAGACCCGCTGTCAATCTTGTCTCTACCTGCTAGTCCCAACCCAGGTCTTTGATTGATAGTACCCTTCTGCTATGCTTGGAAAGGCTGCTGCCTCAGTTGCTTTGCACATGCAAAGAGTCTTCTCCGCTGAAAGAACCAGATGAGTTCTTGATAACCATATGCTCATGGATGAGAGAAATCAAGTATGTTGGCACGGTGTTGCACCAAGACACTCGACCATAATTGCGGAGAGTGAAAAAATATGAGAGAAGAGTATTCTAGACATTACAGAAGAAGGGGTTTTTCACTAGTAGAATTGCTGATTGTTCTCTCAGTTGTCGCTGCCCTTATTGCCGTCATTGCTCCCATAGGAACGAATGTACTGCGGAGATCTGCGGCCGTTTCCGCTGCAAGAGATCTCAAAACGCTCTCGAATGCTTTGTCAAATAGGATCTATCTGGATGGAGAGTTGCCTGATTCGATCAAAGAACTCGGGAGAAATATCGACTCAACTTCGTTTGGGGCTGCTTGGAAGCAGAATGAAGACGGTGAATACAGCTACTTTGTCTTCACAAACCGCGAAGTTGATTTCGAGAGTGTGTCGGAGATTCTCACAGATTCAAGGCAGGGAGTTCCTTTCGGAATAGATGATTATGCCTTCCTTGAAGACGGTTTAGAAGAAGACTCGTTGTACTCAGAAGTGATCTATTACAGCCTTTTAGGACCGGATTCGGTGGCTCCCCTTACGGAATTCGGATCGAGTTTTGAGGAGATAAGCAGTGGTTTAATTCAACTCATTATGGATTTTTTTGAAAACCGTGGAAGTTATCCCAGAGATTGGGCCGACTACAGATACGATGATCTTGGTCTTGACAAGGCTTCCTGGACACCTCCAGTTGACGGGGTGCTTTACAAACCTTCGGGAAGACTTCTAAGAGTAATACCTGATTCCGACCACAAGTTCATCTTCAACTTTCTCGATTCGTCTGATAAGTTTGAACTTACGAGCAGTTACAACTGGGACCTAATATTCAATATTGGAGATGATTCTTCTGATACCGGGCACTGGTACCTAAACTCTATAGAAGGAAGGAAAGTCGACATCTCGACCCTAAGAATTGTTAAGGTAAAGTAATTGGAGGAAGTATGACTGACCGGGAAGTCTGCCGGTTTGCTGTTGTTCTTTGTGTGCAAGAAGACCACTCAGATATTTCTTGCAGTTCTGTGAGTAGCGTGAAGAGGTTTTCCTAAGATATCTTCTTGTGTGCTATGTTGAAAGTTCGCTTTCTGGCAATGTGTTCTATGTCGAGGTTTCCAGATAATGATCTCGAATTCTTCGTGAATATCTGGAACGAGCTGTTTCTGGCGTCAATGTTCATCTTCTCGGACGAAAAGATTACGGTTCCCGTTGCACTGAACCCCTTCATCTCAAAGGCAGGTATAAGCTGGGATGTCTTAAGCGCGGGACTTGTGCTCTCTCTATTACCGACGATGATAGTGCTCGCCTTTGCCCAGCCTTGCGTCCGCCGATGCTTTCCAGCGCATTGCATCTTATGTTTTTTTCTTCTTCCTTCAGCAAAGTGGCTCCTTAATGGTCATAAGGTCCTTTGTTGCGCCCTTTTGCTCTTGATCTTAAATCCCCGCTTGAGCCTGACCCACTCTTCCGCTTTTGCCTTACCCTAAACCTAACAACCCCAGACCCGGCTATTCTGAACGTGATCTGCTTTTTCTCCTTGCTCTTTGAAGTCTCGAAGATGGTTTTTCTCGAAGCGCAGCTTCATCTCAGACTCAGAGTGTCTTCTCGCTCTCTCGATCTTGCATTCGTTCCTTCAGAGACACCCTCCGCCACTTCGTGGCCCTCCTCCCTCAAGGGAGGATTAAGATCATGATTTTCACGGGCGAACCACAGCATTCGTACAAGCACCAGTATATGATTGGCACTTAACTCCCTGACTTATCGTTGATGATGAACTCTCGAGAGAGGTCGTTAGGTAAAATCGGATGTTGAACACTCCTCAGCGGGTTTAACCGTCTCTAAATGGATATAATTTGACTTGATTTTCCTTTTATTTGGTGGATAAATTGTATATAATATTTAGTAAGAGACTATTACTAAATAGGTTTCTTAAGTTGTTTGAGGTGAGAAAGTGATATCCAAGCCCAGCGACCTCAAAGGGAAAAACATCGGAAGAGTCATCCAGCTGCTCCTCGCAAAGCCCGATACTCCAAGGGTTGAGCTCGCGAGGCAGACAGAGCTCACAAAGACGACGATTTCTTCGATTGTTGCGTCGTTGATTGATCTTGGAATAGCTGAAGAACTTTCGGGAGAGAAGACTGGTCTTGTAGGCAAGGCTCCGATTCCTGTGAGGATACGAAGTGACGCCGCGACGGTTATTGGCGTGAACCTCGCAAGAGGCAGTACAACAGGTGTGGCCATGTCAGCAAGCGGCAAGCCTCTCGCTTCGAGTGTCAAGTCAGTCGCGAACAAGACCAGGGCCGATGCTACGGCCAATCTCTTCGATGTTGTTCAAAGACTGATCAATAAGTGTTACAGGAATGAGATCAGGGTAGACGCTATTGGGATCGGGGCTCCCTCCCCACTGGATAAGGAGAAGGGAGTAATCTACTCTCCATTTGGCCTGAGTGACTGGCGGAATTTTTCGATTGGTGAGATTACGGAGAAGAAGTTTGGTCTTCCCGTCTTTCTCGTTAATGATGGTGATGGCGCGGCCTTTGGCATGAAATGCTTCGGGAAGTGCAGAGACATCAGTTCTTTTATAAGTCTATATTTTGACGAAGGAATCGGCGCGGGAATAATCCTGAAGGATGAAATCTACAGCGGAAGTTTCGGCTATTCAGGAGAGATCAGCTACGCTCTGCTTAAGAGCTTTTGTGATGAGCCAATTGATAACAGCAGCCTGAGTCTGGATACGATTGTCTCTGCTCTTAACTCTGAGCTTGGAGAGAATCTCGGAAGTATCGATGATTTTCTCTGTAAAGGGTCTGTCTTCAGTCGAAGAATGGCCTCTGTGATCGGAAGAGTCGGTGATGAATTAGGCCGTATTGCAGCGCTTGTTTCAAACATTTTCGGGCCGGAAGCCGTCGTGGTCAATGGGAAGCTTCTGGATTTTGGAGAGATCTTCTTCGAAGCGTTGAGAACCTCTTTCGAATCAAGCCTCTTCTCGGGAGATCAAGTTCGGCTTATAGGAGGTAATAGTGACCAGTTTGAAGCATTCTCGACCGGAGCCGCCAGCTATGCAATATTCAGTTACTTGATGAGCAAGGCACTAACAGATTAGCACCACAAAACTACACAAGGGGGCATGCAAATGAAAAAGAGAGTCTTTATTTCGCTGCTACTGGTAATGTTGATCGGAGTCTTTTCATTCGGCGTAGTCACGCTCAATTTCATCGAGGTTCTTACGAGTCCTGCGAGGACACAGGTAATCAAGGAGATCATCGCAGATTTCGAGGCCAAGAACCCGGATATCAAGATAAATCTCATATCTCCGCCTTATGAGCAGGCCGATCAGAGGGCAACGCTCATGCTCAATACTAACCAGGCTCTTGACATCATTGAAGTCAGGGACTACACAGTGAAGCAGTTCGTGAACAACGGAAAGCTGGAGAACCTTGAGAGCTATCTCTCAGGCTGGGAGCACAACGACACTCTCACTTTCGTTGCGAATCAGGCCGCAAGAACTGTAGACAACACTGCTTTCATCGTGCCGCAGTTCTTCTTCATCAAGGGACTTTTCGTGAGAACGGACGTCCTCGAAGAACTGGGTGTGAACTACATTCCAAAGACGATGAGTGAGCTCGTTGAACTCTGTATAGAGATCACGGATCCGGACAAGAATCAGTTCGGATTTGGATTCAGGGGAAAGTCCTGGGAGTTCAAATTCTCTGATCTGATCGCCACATCATTCTTGAGCGACATCGATGCAGCCAATATCTATAAGACGCAGTCCGGTGATGTCTACTTCGATGACCCGAGGGCTCTTGAAGGACTTAAGATGTATGTGAGACTTTTCGAAGGTGGAGTCCCCGCTGACGGGATTAACTGGGGATTCAACGAACAGGTCAATGCCTTCGTATCGGGTATCACTCCGTTTCTTATTCAGGATCCGGATACGGTAGCCCTCGTAGATGAGATGCTTGGAAGAGAGTACTACACCGTAGTACCGGTTCCAGTAGGTCCTTCGGGGAAAGCTTATCTGGACTATGGATTCAGTGGACTGGGAATCCCTTCATACTCAAAGCACAAGGAAGAGGCGTGGGAATTCATTAAGTATATCTCTAGCCCCGAGGTTAACGCGTACTACAGCAAGAGTTACGGCCCGCTTCCAATCCATTCTTCCACATACGAGAATGATCCGTATTTCAGTTCCGGCGTCTACACGGCATGGAGTTACATGATGAGTCATCCGGAGAAGTACATCTTCGCGTCGTATCCTCTAGACTCCGAAAAGTGGCCAGGTTGGCCCGAGATTCACCAGCAGGATATGCAGTCACTGCTTCTCGGCGACACAACGATCGAAGCCGTTGCCGCCAAATGGGCTGAGTACTGGGCAGACTGATTAAGAACTGAAAGAGACTGACTAAAGATTCGGCACGGCGGAAAAAGACTCAATGATTTCGACGCCGTGCCGTTTTTCTGAAATATACAGACCGGTCTACTGAGAGGTGTTGGATTTGAGAAAGAGCTTCTGGAAGTTTTTCATAATGATGATTCCAGCTTTCATCCTCCTGATCGTTTTTACGTACACTCCCATTATTCGCGGTGGAGTTATGGCCTTTCAACGCTACAATATGTTCGACCTCTCTAAGATAGGGTTCATAGGGTTTGGCAACTTTGAGGCAATAATAAACGATCGCAATTTCGATTTCTTCAAAATAGTTGTCAACACCCTGGTGTGGGTCTTTTTCTCTCTGGTGTTCCAGTTTGGTCTTGGCTTTGGTCTTGCCCTTCTGATGAGAAAGCCCTTCAAGGGCAGAGGGATCTATTCGGCCTTAGTATTCTATCCGTGGGCCGTGTCGGGTTTTGCTATAGGCCTTATCTGGGCGTGGATGTTCAACGGCCAGTTTGGGATAGTCAATGACATTCTTGTGAGGCTGGGGATAATAAGTAATCCTATTGGCTTCCTTTCGAATCCCAAGTATGCAATGATGTCAGTAATAATAGCCAACGTCTGGTATGGGATCCCCTACTTCGCCATTATGCTGCTGGCAGCTCTTCAATCGGTTCCGAACGAGCTTTACGAGGCGTCGAGAATCGATGGCGCCAACAGGTTCAAGCAATTGTTCAAAATAACCATACCTTACATAAGGCCTACCATTATCAGTACGGTCCTTCTAAGAACTATGTGGATAATGAATTTCCCGGAGATAATCTATGGAATGACCGGCGGAGGGCCGGCCAACTCGACGCAAATATTGGCGACTCACATGATAAATAGGATCTACCAGTTTTATGATTACGGTCAGGGCGCGGCGATTGGCTTCATAATAATGTCGATGCTTTTGCTGTACGCGATTGTGTTCCTGAAAATCTCTTCCCGAAAGGAGGTTACCGTATGAAGGCGCTCATGAAGGTTACTGGCAAAATATTGAAAGCGCTCGCCCTCGGGCTCTATCTTGTGGCTGCGTTATTGCCCCTCTATTGGGTAGTGGTGACATCCTTCAAGGGTTCAAGAGAGATCTATACTTTTCCGTTGAAGTATCTTCCTGAGAAGCTGTCATTTGAGAGTTACGCCAAGCTCTTTGGCTTCGCAAATTTCGGCGTGTACTTCCGAAACAGCGCAATAGTGGCGCTTGCGGCGGCCTTAGTTGCCATGCTTATATCTATGTTCAGCGGCTATGCTCTTTCTCGAATTCAGGCGAAGAAATTCAGGAACGGCACATTGCTTGCCATGTACTTCACGCAGATGGTGCCACCGTTCATACTTATGGCCCCGCTGTTCGTAATGCTCGCGAATTACGGGATGACTGATAGACTTTCTACGTTGTTCATCCTCTATGTGACTATGGTAATTGCTTTCAGCACTATCATGTCAAAGAGCTTTTTTGACAGGATCCCCGTTTCGCTGGAGGAAGCCGCAGTGATTGACGGCTGTAATACTTTGCAGGCAATGTTCAAAGTTGTATTTCCCCTCACGAGACCGGGACTGGCGGCAATTTTCAGTTTTGCCTTCGTGAATATCTGGAACGAGCTGTTTCTGGCGTCAATGTTCATCTTCTCGGACGAAAAGATGACGGTTCCCGTTGCGCTGAACTCCTTCATCTCAAAGGCAGGTATAAGCTGGGATGTCTTAAGCGCAGGACTTGTGCTCTCTCTATTACCGACGATGATAGTGTTTGCCTTTGCCCAGAAATACATAATTGCAGGACTCACCGAAGGCGCAATAAAAGGATAAAGAGATTGGAGGATTTTGAGGATGCAGAAGAAGCAGATAACTGAGATTTTGCACCATCTTGGAGAAGAAGATCTACCTTGTGGAGCGGTCAATCCTCCATTGTTTCAGACTTCGATTTTCTCGTTCAAGGACTTTGACGATTTTTCAACGGCCCTTTCAGATGAGACGAACCACTTTCTGTACACGAGGGGGAACAACCCGACTGTAAACATTCTTGAAAAGAAATTGGCTGCGCTCGAGCATGCGGAGAGAGCAAAGCTTTTCGCGTCGGGCGTCGCTGCGATAGTCTCCAGTATTTCAGCCTTCGTGCAGAGTGGCGATCATATAGTGACGATCAAGGACTGCTACAGCTGGACATCCACGTATGTGGCGAAGTATCTAGCAAGATTCGGAGTAGAACACACATTTGTGGAAGGAAGTGATGCAAATGAACTTGAGGCGGCACTCAGACCTAACACAAAGATCATATATCTCGAAAGCCCAACAACATTCACTTTCAAACTTCAAGATCTGACCGAAGTGTCCTCGCTGGGAAGATCAAAGGGAATCAAGACGATAATCGATAATACATGGGCAACTCCGATCTATCAGAATCCGATTGATTTCGGAGTTGATCTCGTGGTGCATTCGGCTTCGAAATACCTTGGCGGAAACAGCGATGTAGTCGGCGGTGTTGTTGCCGGATCAAATGAAGATGTCAAGAGAATCTTCGAAAAGGAGTTTCTAAATACCGGGGCCGTGCCCGATCCCTTTGCCGCCTGGCTCATATTGAGGGGAATCAGGACTCTTCATATCCGGATGCCGGTTCATTTTCAGAATGCGATGGAGCTCAGCAGAAGATTGCAGGAAAACGAAGCCGTTGAATATGTTCTGTATCCTATGCTCGAATCTTCAGATCAGTACTCTCTTGCGAAGAAGCAGATGAGGGGAGGTTCCGGCCTCTTTTCGTTCAAGCTCAAAACGAGAGACATCGACAGGATAAAGAAGTTTGTCAACTCTCTCAAGTTCTTCAGGAGGGCAGTAAGCTGGGGCGGGTATGAGAGCCTAGTCTCTCCCTATGCGGTTTCTCACAGAGATCCCGGTGACAATGTATCTCTGATAAGAATTCACGCAGGATTGGAGGAAATCGAAGTCCTTTCCGAGGATCTCGAGAACGCAATAAGAACCGTTCTTTGAGTGGTTATTGGTACCGCTCATGATAAATGAGTTTCAGGGATATTGGAGGAGATACTGTGTATCATTCTAGATACGAGTCATACGTTAGGCTCAAAAAGGAACTGTCTGAGCTCTTTCCCTATACTGTGAGAAAGAGAGAGAGGATCAGTGACTGGCAGTTCAGCGGATCGCCTTCGGAAACTCCGCCTGAAGAAGGATGGAAAGAGATGTCTGCCGGTTACTGCTGGAATGAAGAGAGCTTTCCCGTCTGGTTCAGATCGAGTCTTGAGAGAGGGAAGCTTGAAGAGGGCGAAAGGCTCTTTCTAAGAATTGTTCCGGGAGGCGAGAGTCTTGTAATGGTTGACGGTCGTTCTTATGGCGAGATAAACGTCTATCATCAACTCCTGGATGTAACAAGATTTGCAGACGGAAAAGGGCATATTCTTGATGTTCAGACCGTTCCGAAGGGGCTCTTCGGTACACATCTGTCCGGACCAGTCTTTGAAGCTGCGGAGCTTCTAACCATAGATGAATCGGTTTCGGGGGCATATCTCGATTTCATGGTGGCTATCGACGTTTTTGAAGCGACGAAGGATGACCTGCTAGCCGAGAGACTGTTGAAGGTCATCAGCGATTGCCTATCGGAAATTGAGCTGCCGAGATCGACGGAACAGTACTTCAAGACCGCTCCGGACAATCCCACCCTTTTTGGTCAGCAGCAATACGGAAGCGTGAATTATCTCTGGCACTCCCCAGATTTCGAGAAGTCGAGCGGTAATGAATTGCCCGAGGAGTACAAGGCTACGATAATGAACGCGCGAAAAACTCTGAATGACTCAATAGTGAAGCTGAGAGAGGAACACGGATCGGCGGGCTCTGTTCAGGTTGCCGGGCAGGCACATATAGACTATGCGTGGCTGTGGCCGATAGACGAAACGAAGAGAAAGATCAGAAGAACCTTTGCCAATGCGCTTAGGCTTATGGAGAAATATCCCGAGTTTGTGTATATCCAGTCTTCGGCACAGATGTATAAGGATCTTAAGGAGAACGATCCAGAACTCTACGAGAGAGTCAGGGAGAGTATAGCAAGGGGAAGCTGGGAAGCGATAGGCGGAATGTGGGTCGAAAGCGACTGCAACATTTCCAGCGCGGAGTCTCTCGCTAGGCAGTTCCTCTACGGTCAGAAGTTCTTTGAAGAGGAGTTTGGTATCAGGTCGTCGGTAGCGTGGCTGCCTGATGTTTTCGGTTTCTCCTGGATACTTCCCCAGATTATGAAAGAGGCGGGAATAAAGTACTTCTCCACGACTAAGCTGAAATGGAATGAGAAGAACCGCTTTCCCCTCGACCTCTTCCGCTGGAGAGGTTTGGACGGAAGTGAGATCGTTTGTCATTTCTTCGATAACCCTCAAGGGGGCTACAACGGAATGATCAACCCCGAAGCCGTTCTAGGAACATGGAATAACTTTCAGAACAAGCAGATTTACAACAAAACAGTCACAACTTTTGGCTACGGAGATGGCGGCGGAGGCCCGACCGATGAGATGCTGGAGTACTATGAACGGTTGAAGAACTATCCCGGAATGCCATGCCTTGAAATGGCCCCACTGCAGAAGTACTACGAGAATCTGCCGAAGGATAGTGAGCTGCCCGTTTGGGATGACGAACTTTACTTCGAACTGCACAGAGGTACTTTCACGACTCAGGCAAGAACTAAGAAGCTCCACAAAGAGGCCGAAGACGCGCTGTACAGACTTGAAGTATTGGGAGCGCTACTTGTCGAGAGAGAAGGGTATCCGATCGAGAGAGTTCGGAAGCTGTGGGAGATTCTTCTTCACAATGAATTTCACGATATCCTTCCCGGCTCGTCGATCAACGAAGCGCATCATCAGGCTGAAAACGAACTCGGCGAGGTGATCGCCGAGGCTGACGAGATCTCCGGAGGCTTCCTGAGTTCCAGGAGCGATGGAAATGCCCTGTTCAGAACCATTATCAATTCAGGTTCATTTCCGCGAGAAGTAATCTTTTCCGATGAAGGCGAGAGATGTTTGCGGAGGTCTGACGGCAAGAAGCTCGCCTCCCAAAAAACGTATGATGGAAAATCCGTATACAGTCTCGACGAGAAGATCTCTCCTTTCTCCGCTCAAGTCTTTGAATACATTGACGAGAAAGTCGAGCGGTACGCGCCCGATGGCGACACCTTGATGGAGAACGCTTGTTTGATCGTTGAAGTGAATACTGACGGAAGTATATCTGCCTACGACAAGATGCTTGACAGACAGCTTTTTTCTGGACCGGGAAATTCTCTCTATGTCTATAAAGACATTCCCGTTGCATGGGACGGCTGGGATATCGATCATGACTATGCCAGATCGAGAAAAAGGCTCGATGCTTCTGAAGTGAGAACGATAGAAAGCGGCCCTGTAAGGAAAGTAGTTCAGGCAACTTATCATTACGAGGGAAGCTCGATAATACAGAGATACGTCCTGAATGCCTCTTCAAAGAGGTTGGATATTGAAACTGAAATCGACTGGCACACCAGAAGGACCTTGCTAAAGGCTCTTTTTCCTGTCAATCTTCTCTCCAGGGAAATCAGGTGCGACCTTTCGGCCGGCCATTCGTTCAGAAGCACGAGGGTCAGAAACTCCTTTGAGGAAGCGCGATTTGAATTTCCGGCTCATCGATGGGTGGAGGTTTCGGAACCGGGTTTCGCCGTCTCTATATTGAATGACGGCAAATACGGCCACGCCTGCTCCGATTCCGAGTTTTCGTTGACGCTTCTCAGATCGCCGATCTATCCTGATTTCTTCGCCGACGAGGGAAGACACAGTTTCACCTACTCGTTGTTTTCTCATGACTCCACAGACTCTCTAGAAGCAGTAGTAGAGGCAGAAGGCCTCAATAAACCACTAGTTCTGGCATCTGGCAGGGTGGATTTCGGTAAAGACTGCCTTCAGATATCGGCAAGGAATCTGAAAGTTCTCGCCTTGAAACACTCCGAGGGAACCGGTTATGTGCTCAGAGTGGCCGAAGTTGAAGGCAGATGTGGGGTTGCCAGTGTCAGAACTTCTATGCCCTTTGAGCGTTGCTGGATCTCCAACATTCTTGAAGACAAGGCAAGCGAACTTCCTGTTGTAGATGGAAGGGTTCAACTAGAGTACAGGCAGTTCGGCTTACATACTCTGATTTTTGAGTGAAGAGAGAAGCTTTGGGAAGTGATGAAGATGAATGAAGCAGAAGGAAAGATACTGGGTATAGATATTGGAGGCACGAAGACCGCAGTCGTTTTGGGCGATGAAGACCTGAATATCATCAGGAGAAGGGAGTTTCCTACCGAACCCGATAGCGGTTTTGAAAACTTTGTCGAGAGACTCTCTTTTGAAATCGATGCTCTGGTGGAGAGGGAGGTTCCGGCCAGAGCGGGAGTATCTGTTGGAGGTCCAATGGATGCAAATACGGGAACTCTTTACAATCCTCCTCATCTCAGGTGGGGGACGGTCAACATAGTAGAACCGCTTGAGGAACGTTTTCATTTTTCCGTGACAGCTCAGCACGATGGGAGAGCCGGAGCCCTGGCAGAAAGTATTCTGGGAGCAGGCAGGGGTTTCTCAAACATTATCTTTCTGACGCTTGGGACAGGCCTTGGAGCGGGAATAATCATAGACGGCAAAGTGTACAGTGGATCGAAGGGATTAGCCGGAGAGGTCGGTCACATGCGAGTGGCCGATGACGGACCGTCGCTCTTCGGCAAGAACGGTTCCTGGGAATCATATTGCGGCGGAACAGGGATTTCGCTGTATGCCAGTTATAGATTCCCGGAGAGATTCAGACGGGGAACAACCGCCGAAGAAATCGCAGGTTTGGCCTTGAAGGGAGATGCTTACGCTGTCATAGTGCTTGAGGAAAGCGGAACTTACTTTGGCAAAGGTCTGGCCGTGCTTCTGGACATTCTGGATCCTGACAGAATAATACTTGGAAATCTTGCGTGGCGTCTTCCCGAAGTATGGCTGGAGTCTGCAATGAAGAAGGCTGTCTGTGAGTCTTTGATCGGTGAGGAAGCGAGAGAAAGAGTCGTTCTCTCCGGACTCAAAGACAAGATCGGTGATTATGCGGCGTTGATTGTGGCCAGTGGAAGAGGAGGGAGGCGATAGGAGATGGAGCTTGAAGACGTGGCCCGAAAGGCCTTTGAAGAAAGCATAAGGGTGAAGAAAGAGTTCATTGGACGTTATGGAGAGGCTCTTCTAGAGGTTGCCCGTGAGGTAGTACGTAGAATCGGTAACGGTGGCACGGTCTATTTCATGGGGAATGGAGGAAGCGCTGCAGATGCTGCTCATCTGGCAGCGGAACTTGTGGGAAGATTCTATCTCGAGAGAAGGCCGATAAGGGCAGTGTCCTTGCCCAGCAACGACTCGATTCTTACCGAGATCCCGAATGATTTCGGATATGATCAGATCTTTTCGAGACAGTTGGAAGCCTTTCTGAGAGAAGAGGATGTGGTAATAGCCATAAGCACGAGCGGGAACTCGAAGAATGTTATTAAGGGTCTCGAAGTGGCTAAGAAAAGGCTCTCTTTTAGAATAGGCATGACTGGCAGGACGGGCGGCGAAATGGTCGATCGATGTGACTATTTATTCAAGGTTGATTCAACGGATGTGCCGAGAATACAGGAGACACACATAACACTGGGACACGTGCTGTGCCAGCTAGTAGAAGCTATGGTAGCTGAAAAAAATAGAATTGGGCAGATTTGAAACGGCAGGTGGAATGATGAGATACGACGGAAAGTTCAAGATATTCGACAGTTCAAGTGTAAGAACCTATCCGCTTAAGGATAGACCAAGCGAGGTCTCTATCTCAGACTTGATCGATGAAAATGAAGCGATCGATGAAGCAGAAAGCTACTCTTCAAGAGACCTGGAAGAGCTGGCTTCGAAGGTTGTGGAAGCTAGAAGGCAGGACAGACCGGTGATAGTATTCAGCGGGGCCCATATAATCAAGAATGGTTTGGGGCCGCTTCTTTCATCGCTCATAAAGAAGGGAATCATTTCTGCCCTTGGAGTCAACGGGGCCTTTACAATACACGATTTCGAACTGGCCTACTGCGGAAAGACCTCCGAGAGCATTCCCAACGCCTTATCAGAAGGACTTTTCGGCTTTGCAGAAGAGACGAACAGATACATAAACCAGGCACTTGTCCATGGAAACAGTCTTCTCATTGGTTATGGAGAGTCAATTGGCAGACTGATATCTGGCGAACCCTTTCCCGAAAAGGCGAAATGTATGTACCCCGAGGTTTCGGTTCAGTATAACGCGTTCCAGAAAGACATTCCGCTCTGTGTTCATTGCGCCGTGGGAACGGATATCTTTCATATGACTGCTCACTTCGATGGAGAGGCTCTTGGTGGTTGTTCCGGAAGAGACTTCCTTGTATTCGCCAACGAGATTTCGAAACTTGAGAATGGCGGAGTAGTCATAGTCATCGGTTCGGCCGTGATAGGGGTTGAAGTGATACTGAAGGCGATTTCGATGGCCGCAAATGTTGGAAAACCTCCAAAGGGAATCACAACGGCCAGCTTCGACATAAGAGAGGCTGATCTCGAGCAAGCTTCCAAAAACAACAAGAGCGCTCCTTCTTACTACTTTCGGGACATAAAATCGATCGTGACAAGAATTCCCAAAGCATTTGGCGGTACTGGTTACTACATAAAGGGCGATCACAGAGAGACTCTGCCGGCATTTTACAGGGCGATTGTGAGGAGATCGGTATGAGTCCAATGAATGAAAAGAAGTCAAGAATCCTCGTTATCGGAGACTTGTTTCTGGACAGGTACGTCTATTACGATCCCGCTCTGTCGAAACCAAGCCTAGAGACGGGGCTCATGACAGTAACTGGAATCAAAGAGGAGTTTTCTCCCGGGGCTGCTGGAAACGTGGCCAAGAATCTTGCGATGCTCGATGTGGAAGTAATAGTGTTGGGGCCTGTGGGCTGCGACGGAAGGCTGTATGATCTCGAAAGAGAACTCAGTAAGTATGGAATATGCACTCAGTTCCTAATAAAGTCGCAGGCTCATGTCACGCCAGTTTATACAAAGTTCATAAACTTGACCACGGGTGAGGAGGATCTTCCAAGGCTGGACGTTCCTCCGACTGGTCTGAACGAGACAAGCAAAGCCGAGATGCTAGGAGCAATCGGACTTCTTGTGCCAACCGTCGATGCCGTCGTTGTCGAAGACCAGGCAGACATTCCCGGGAGGGGATGTGTAGATAACGAGATATTATGCCGCCTTCTCGAGATGCGCACAAGATTTCGAGACAAGATCTTCATAGCTGATTCCAGGACCAAACCCGAGGCCTTCACCGGTTTTCTTGTGAAGGCTAACTTGAATGAATTCATCCGTGGTTTGAAGGGAATGGATATCCTGAGCAAAGATGAAAGCGAAGTTCCCGACAAAATACTGGTCCAGCGACATTTGGTGGATTTCTCTCGGAAAGTCAGATCGCCAGTTGTAATTACCGCTGGCGAAGATGGATCGTTCTGTTTCGAGTATGGTGTGTTGAACCGGGTTTTCAGGCTTGACGGAGAAGTGAGAGATGTCTGTGGAGCGGGAGATGCTTACATTGCCGCACTCACGGTAGATCAATGCTCTGAAGAAAACACCTTATTGGATTCAGCTAGAATGGCAACGAAAGCCGCAGCACTCTGCGTCTCTCAGAAAGGGACAGGAACACTTTCAATACAAGCGCTTTCCGCGTTGAGTGAACCCGAATACTCCGAAATCGATGATCCTTCAATCTTCAGGAACACCTGCAGGCTTCCTGGTAATGTTAAGCGAGTACTCTTCGATTTTGATGGCACGATTTCTCTCCTAAGAGAGGGCTGGCAGCCAATTATGAGAGATCTCATGATACGTTTCATTACCGGAAAGAAGCAGATTGGAGAAGACGAGCTTTCAAGACTGAGGGTCGAGGTAAACGAATTTATTGCTGAAACCACAGGTTTTCAAACAATACTGCAGATGGAGGGACTCCGTAAGCTCGTTGTTCAGTACGGGTTTGTTCCACCTGACGAGATTATGACTCCACTGGAGTATAAGAAGATCTATACCGGATACTTAAAAGATATAGTGAAGAAACGCATCAATGAAAACACTAAAAGCAGATACTTACTTCGCGGAGCGCTTGGGTTCCTGAAGGCCCTGCGAAAAAGGGGAGTCACTCTTCTGGTTGCATCGGGAACCGATAAGGAAGATGTGATAAAGGAAACAAAATACCTAGGAGTACACAGCTACATGAATGGCGGGGTCTTTGGAGCATTGAACAGCGTCGAGGAGTATTCGAAAAAGAAAGTCATTGAAAGGCTCATGAAAGAGGAGAAAATAAAGCCCGACGAACTCGTTGTAATAGGCGATGGGCCCGTTGAAATCACTGTAGGCAGGGAAGCCGGGGCATTCACCTTAGGGGTTGCCTCAAATGAGAAGGCCGGTTTTGGCTGGAACAAAGAGAAATTTGAAAGACTGGAGAAAGCCGGGGCAGACGTAATAATTCCCGATTTCTCGACTAGAGCCTCGCTTACGAAACTAATTTTCAAGAATGAGATCTGATAGCAGCCGCGAGTCCGACTCCGTTGGGAAGTGATGCGCCGAAGAACATCGGCGGAAGTGATGCCCGGAGAAACGTCCGGGGAAGTGAGGCCGACTTCGTCGGGAAGTGATGCTGCTTCGCAGGAGGCAAAGGAAGCCAGTCTGCTGCGCAGGCCAGTCAGGCTCCGCCTGGCCAGTCTCGCCTTTGGCGAGGCCAGTTCCGGCTACGCCGGGCAAACTAAGACCGTTGAGAAAGAGCGTTGTGGAGAGGTTCGCTGCGCTCACGAGA
>ENA-OSEO01004070-OSEO01004070.1-sediment-metagenome-genome-assembly--contig:-NODE-4070-length-15986-cov-3.445974_pt1 | contig 15986 bp, 10 predicted proteins | sample MGYA00237883_ERZ534232 | MGnify/ENA metagenome assembly ERZ534232 | reverse complement strand
CGGTCAAAAGACGCATCCGGGCGGAAGCGTTCAAACGCGCAACCGAACAGCTTTGCTTTGAAGGATTCCGTTTTCCGGTAATCGACCCGGTGTTCGGGAAACTTCGGCGCCTTGTTCAGATCTTTTTTCTCGATAAAACCGTTTCTGAGCATCCGTTCCGGGCTGATCAACAGCGGGTTGAAGGCAAATGCCGACGGGCTGTGATAGGGGGAATGCCCGTGCTCGGCTGCAGTGGGGTTCAAGGGAAGGATCTGCCAGATCGATTGTCTTGCGGAATGGAGAAACTGCGCAAATCGATCGGCCCCTTCACCCAGGTCTCCGATTCCAAAGCCCGAGGGCAGGGAAAAGATCGGAACCAGCATGCCGCTCAAACGAATTTTCACTCCGTCCCTCCCCCTTCAGCGTCGCATGGAAACCTGCACCGCCATCTTGTCGGCAAGGGATTTGAACAGGTCGACCCATCGCCTTTCGAGTCGGTCCTGTTTTTCGGCCCTCTGCCGGAAGTCCTTAAAGTGGTGGATTAAAATACCGTACACCCGATTCTGCACCCTTCGGAGATTGACCGGAAACGGGAACTCCGCCAGAAGGGATGCAAACGCTTCAATCCGTTCGAGCAGCTCGATATCGGCGGGGGTCTCGGAAAGGCTGCCCATCATCTGTTCCAGGCGCCGGCGGATGGTGATCTCCAGGGTGTCCGCATCCAGATCGATTCCTTTCATCTGCGCGTTTTCAAGAAGATCCCGGACCACGGCCAGATCCGGATCCACCGCCTCGAACGCCCGCTTCAGCGAGACGTTCAGCACGTATTTTGCGGCCGCGGAAATGGCCTGGGGTGCGGGTACGCCCACGTCTTTTAAAAACCGCATCAACGGCGCATTGGTCTCATAGATCTGCCGGTAGAGCCCTTCGACGTCCGTCAGGGTCGCATCCAGGATGATGCCGAGTATCCGCCGTTGCTCATCCCGGAACAGATTCCGCAGGGAATAGCGGGCGGGACCGAGTGATTTTTCGAGAAGGGAGAGGCTTTCCGGAAAAGCCGCCCGATTGAAGGCTTCGAACACCCCGTCGACGAATTCCGGTTCCGGCTCGTGCTCGGCACATGCCCGAATGCAGCCGCTCAGGTTATGATCCCCCCAGTGCAGCGCCCCAAAGCAAAACCGCATGAATTCCCGGGAAATTTCGGATCGAACGCAAATCCTCCCCACGGCCAGCTTGGCCCGGCCGACTTCCTGCTTCCGGTAGGCTTGCTGTTCGACCGTATAACAATAGATCGATGCGGTTTGGGGATATTCGGAGAACAACGAACTCAGGGCATAATGGGCGCCCACCGATTCCAGATTCACCATGGCCGGCTTGACGAACCTCTCGTAGACGCGCCGTCCATTCCGGTTTTCGGGCATGTTGCTTTCCGCTTTTTCCAGAAGCTTAAGAAAGTGGTCTTCCCCGCGGAAGTTGAAAACGTCCTTTGCGATCTGCAGGGCCCGTCCGGCGTACTGGATCACCTGAACCGTTTCGATGCCGGAAATCTCGTCGAAAAACCACCCGCAGCTGGTGTACATGAGCATGGCATTGCGCTGGAGCTCCATCAGGGTGATCACCAGCGTCTTTTCGGCTTCGCTGAGCGGCTTGGCGGCGTGCCGATCAAAGAAGGCGTCCACACTCTGGTAGGATCGATCGAGGATCACCCGGATGTAGTCGTTGCGGCCCTGCCAGGGGTCTTGCAACAGGGATTCCAGCCGACGCTCAAAGGCCGGAGCCAGGGCATCCCGCAGCCAGTCGAGAGCCTCCCGCAGGGGGGCTCGCCAGGTTTGACGCCAGTCCGGATGACCGCCCGCGCTGCAGCCGCAATCCCGCCGCCAGCGTTCCACGCCGTGGGGGCAGCTCCAGGAGCTGTTTTCGAAAATTTCGACCTCGGCTTCGGGGGGATGCTTTTCCAGGTATTCCCCAAAATTGGTAATCCGGGCCAGATGCCGAGACTCGATGACATGCAGGGCATAGGCCAGGGCCATGTCCCCGTGCGGATGATGATGGCCGTAGCTTTCCCCGTCGGTGGCGATGTGAAGCAGTTGCGGCGGGTTCCGGTTTTCCGAAAAACCGGTCATCAGTCTATCGGCAAAAACGTCCCCCTTGTTGAGCAGCCCCTCGAATGCCACGGCCCGCGAGATGGGTCCGTCATAGAAAAACAGCGTCATCCGACCCCCGGAAGGCAGGCAAATCCCATAGGGGAGGGTCGGATCGATGGCACCCCCGCCGACATCTTCCCATCGATCCCCGTCCGGTTTCCGAACCCGGGATGCCTGATGAGGCGCCAGGATCGTAAACAGAATGCCGTGGGCGGCAAGCAGATCGAGGGTTTCCAGATCCACGGCCGTTTCGGGCAGCCACATCCCCTCGGGCGGTCGTTGAAAACGATGTTCAAAGTCCTTTATTCCCCAGAGGATCTGGGTTTCCTTGTCCCGTCGATTCGCCAGGGGCAGGATCATGTGGTTGTAGGCCTGCGCCATTGCCGAGCCGTGCCCGGAAAACCTTACCCGGCTTTCCCGGTCGGCGCGAAGGATCGACCGGTACACATCGGCCGCGCAGGATTCGAGCCAGGATAGAAGTGTCGGGCCGAAATCGAAGCTGATCTTTGCATAGGTATTGACGATCTCCACCACCTTGCCCCTGGGGTCGAGGATCCGCGAGGTCGCATTGGTCGCATAGCATTCGGCGGTGATCCGCTCGTTCCAGTCATGGTAGGGATAGGCGGAATCCTGAAGCTCGACGGCCTCCAGCCAGGCGTTTTCCCGGGGCGGCTGGTAGAAATGACCATGAATGCAGACATACCGTTCCATCATCCGGCACCCTCCGGGGATGGCCGGGGGGGTTCCGTCCGTTTGAAAAAAACCGCGGCCAGGGGGGGCAAAACCAGGTTGAGGGAGAACGCAAACCCGTGGAACGGCACCGGCGCGGCCTCGGCGCCGCCCAGGCTGCCCTGCCCGCTGCCCCCGTAGTCCCGGGCATCGCTGTTGAGCAGTTCTTTCCAGAACCCCCCCGCGGGGGCGCCCACGCGGTAATTGTGCCGGGGCACGGGGGTGAAATTGAACACCCCGATCATCGACTCGGCCTCCCCCCGCCCACGGCGAATCAGGCTCAGGGTGCTGTGAACAGGGTCGTTGCAGTCGATCCATTGAAATCCGGAAGGATCGAAATCCAGTTCATGGAGGGCCGGTTCGCTCCGGTACAGACGGTTCAGATCCTCCATCCACCGTTGAACCCCGCCGTGCAGCGGCCATTCGAGCAGGTGCCAGTCCAGGCTTGCGTCGTGATTCCACTCCCGTCGTTGTCCGATCTCCCCGCCCATGAACAGCAGCTTTTTTCCGGGCTGTGCAACCATGTAGCCGAAAAGCAGCCTCAGGTGTGCAAATTTCTGCCAGTCGTCCCCCGGCATCTTGCCCAGCAGCGACCCCTTGCCGTGAACCACCTCGTCGTGGGAAAGGGGCAGCATGAAATTTTCGCTGAATGCATAGAGCATGCGAAAATTGAGCTTGTTGTGGTGGTAGCTGCGGTGGACGGGATCCTTGGAGAGGTATTCCAGGGTGTCGTGCATCCACCCCATGTCCCACTTCATATCGAAACCCAGGCCGCCCACGTATGTGGGGCGGGAAACCATGGGCCACGCGGTGGATTCTTCCGCAATGGTTCGCACCCCGGGGTAGGCCTCGTGAACCGCCTCGTTGAACCGGCGCAAAAAGGATATCGCCTCCAGGTTTTCCCGTCCGCCGTGGATATTGGGGACCCATTCGCCGGGCCGGCGCGAATAGTCCAGATAGAGCATCGAGGCGACCGCATCGACCCGCAGCCCGTCGATGTGATAGCGGTCCAGCCAGAAAAACGCGCTGCTGATCAGAAAGCTGCGCACCTCGTCTCGGCCGTAGTTGAAAATATAGCTGTTCCAGTCCGGATGGATTCCCTGGCGGGGATTTTCGTGTTCGAAAAGATGGGTGCCGTCAAAAAAGCCCAGGCCGTGTTCATCGGTGGGAAAATGGGAGGGAACCCAGTCCAGAATGACCCCGATTCCGTGTTGGTGCAGGTAGTCCACCAGGTACATGAAATCCTGGGGTGTGCCGTAGCGGCTGGTGGGGGCGAAATACCCCAGAGACTGATACCCCCAGGACCCGTAGAAGGGATGCTCCATGACCGGCAGAAACTCGACATGGGTAAACCCCATCCGGTCAAGGTATTGCGCCAGCTTGGGGGCCATCTCCCGGTAGCTCAGCGGCCGGTTGTCTTCCTCCGGCACCCGCATCCAGGAGCCCGGATGGACTTCGTAGACGGCCATCGGGGCGTCCGGCGCGGTGCGGTGGTTCCGCTCGGCCATCCAATCGGCATCCCCCCACCGGTAATCCAGATCCCAAACCCTGGCCGCGGTTTTGGGCGGAATTTCGAAATAACAGCCGAACGGATCGGTCTTGTCGACCCGGTATCCGTCCCGCCGGGAACGGATATGATACTTGTAAGCGGCGCCCGCTTCCGCTTCAGATACAAGCCCCTCCCAGATGCCGGAACTGCCCCGGGGCGCCAGCGGATGGCTCTCGGTGTTCCAGTGGTTGAAATCCCCCATCACCGATACCCGGGCCGCATTGGGCGCCCAGACCGCAAACCGGGTTCCGGCAACGCCCTCGGTACAAACCAGATGGGCCCCCAACTTGTCGTACAACCGAAAGTGACTCCCCTCGTTGAAAAGGTAAAGGTCCTCTTCGGTCAGCCGGGAAGTATCGGCTCCTCCCCTTTCCAGGTCGTCGGTCGGACAGGGTCTAAAATCCGGCGTTTTCTGAGGCACGATCAACCTTCCTTTCTATCCGGTCTCCTCCAGCTGCTGCAAAACACCCTTCAGGGGAATGTTAACCCAGCCGGGCCGGTTGTTCAGTTCATAAGCCGTCTCGTAAATGGCCTTTTCCAGGAGATAGGTCTCCAGCAGGGCCCGGACCGCTTCGAAGGTCCCGGGGAGGAAATGTCCTTTCCGCGCGGTTTCCAGGTAGCCCCGCAGGAAGGCACGGCCGACCCAGCGGTACCAGTAGCCGGCATAAAACTCCAGCGCGCTCGAATCCTGTGGATCGGAAAGCCCGTGTTCTTTCTGATCGAACAGCGCACTGTAGGCGGCGTAGTGAAAGGAGCGGAGCATCCCGGCGACATCGCGAAGCGCGGACCGCTTGATCCTGCGCTCGGACACCGGCCGGGCGGGTTCTCCTTCAAAATCGATGATGACAAAGTCCTTGCCCGTAAAGAGAATCTGGCCCAGATGATAGTCGCCATGGCATCGGATGCGCAGGGCGCTGATTTTGCCGGAGAGAACGACGCGAAACCGCTCGAGCACCTTGCGCTCAAGCGACAGGACCCTGCGGGCATCCTCGCGAATCGCTTCCGGAAGCGCGGGGAGCTGCTGGCGCAGCAGCGGGAACGTTTTTCCGACCAGCGTGCGCATGCCCTGGTAAAGGGACCGCTGGTAGAGCAAGGAGAACGGTTCCGGAGCGAACCCCGGCCGATCTTTGGCCCCTGCCAGGCAGGTGTGCATCTGGGCGGTCCGCTCTCCGATCAGCCGGGCCGACTCGAGATAGGGCCCGATCATCTCCACACAGGCTTCCGGCAGGGGCGCATCCATCGGCTCGCTCCAGTCGGCCGAAGGCAGCGGCACGCTGTGGAACCGTTCATGATCCGCCAGTCTGTTTTCGAAATAGTGTTTGAGGTGGTCCAGTGTATAGCGCCAGGCATCCCCCTGGTTGGGCACATAGCCCTGAAGGATCGCCATCGTCATGGGCTCTGCCCGATGGGGCTCATACTCGATGGCGCCCGCAACAGGGGGCGTGTGGGGAAATCGCTTTTCGGTCAGATATCTTCCGAGCTCAAGGTCGGGATTGGTACCCGGGGTCAATCGACGGATGAGCTTTAAGACAAACCGATTGCCGAACTTCACCGATGTGTTGCTCTGCTCGACCCCGAGAAGGGCCGGTTCCATGGGTTCATCCGGCCCCGGTTTCAGACTTCGAAAGGCGCGGGTGACGGAAAACAGAAGGTCGTCCGGGTGGGCCTTGATTTTCCGGCTCCGGGAAATCAGGTTCAACAGGGTCCGGCAGAACAGTGTGTCCGCCAGCGCGTCGTACAGAAGGTAGGAGGCCCGCTTGCCTTTGAGTGAAAACCGGGTGATGGCGGCCCAGGCATGATCCTTGAGGATCGCTTCGGCCTGGTCCGAGGGGCAATAGGTCACCGGAAGGATGTAGGTTTCAGCGTCCCCGGTCATGTAATCGACCTGGACCAGCAGAAGCCATGCCGGAACACCGGGTGGTGAAACGGGAATCACCCGGCGGATCTCGATCCGTTTGATCTGCCGGGCCTTTCCCCCGAACCAGCGCACTTTCTTGAAATAATTGATAAAAACCGCTTCGAGTCCCGCCTTGGCGGCACCCCGGAAAAGGCCTTCCCCGTCTGCCGCCTCGGGGATTTCGGGCAGTGCGGCCACCTGGGCGGATTCGGCCGCTTCCCGGTCCGTCCGCCCGATCCTCAGATAGAACCAGAAAAAACTGTGCGGGCCCAGCGATAGAAAATAGGGGGCCGTTCCGATGGCGGGAAATTCCGTCCGCCCGAAAAGTTCGATGGGAACGGCTCCCGAATAGGGTGAAAGGTCCAACTCCACCCCCTGAACATACCGGGACAGATTGGCCGTCACCAGGATCGTCTCGTTTTCATGCCGCCGGATGAAGGCCAGAATGTGATGATTCTCCGGCCTCAGAAATTCGATGGTACCCCGGCTGAAGGCTTTGAAGCGTTTTCGCAGGGCGAGCATCCGCTTCATCCACCAGAGCATGGAATGCGGGTTGCGCTGCTGGACCTCCACGTTGATGACTTCGAAATGATACTCCGGCGAGATGATCACCGGCAGATAGAGTTCCTGGGGGTTTGCCCGGGAAAAACCGGCATTCCGGTCCGCACTCCACTGCATGGGGGTTCGAACCCCGTCCCGGTCCCCCAGGTGGATGTTGTCCCCCATACCGATCTCATCGCCGTAATAAATGATGGGCGCCCCCGGCATGGAAAAGAGAAGCGCGTTCATCAGTTCGACCCGCCGCCGATGGTTTCCCAGCAGGGGAAAAAGCCGGCGCCGGATCCCCTGGTTCAGACGCATACGGGGATCATGCGCATAGACGCGGTACATGTAATCCCGTTCCTCATCGGTGACCATCTCCAGGGTCAGCTCGTCATGATTTCTCAAAAAGATGGTCCACTGGCAGGTATCGGGGAGGGGAGGGGTCTGCGCCATGATGTCCACGATGGGAAACGCGTCTTCCATATGAAGGGCCATATACAGCCGCGGCATCAGCGGGAAATGAAACGCCATGTGGAACTCGTCCCCCCGGCCGAAATAGGCCACGGCGTCTTCCGGCCACTGGTTGGCCTCTGCCAGGAGCATGCGATCGGCGAACCTTGCATCGACATGCGCCCTGAGTTTTTTGATAAATTCGTGGGTTTCGGCAAGGTTCTCGCAGTTGGTTCCTTCCCGCTCGAACAGGTATGGGACGGCATCGATGCGAAAGCCGTCCACCCCCTGGTTGAGCCAAAAATCGAGCACATTGGTGATGGCCTTTTGCACCTGGGGAGTGTCGAAGTTGAGATCCGGCTGATGGGAATAGAATCGATGCCAGTAATAGGCTTTGGCCACCGGATCCCAGGCCCAGTTGGAAGATTCGAAATCCTGGAAAATGATCCGGGCCTCGGGGTACCGCTCGGGGGTGTCGCTCCAGACATACCAGCTGCGACGGGTGGATCCCTGCTTGGCCGATCGTGCCCGCTGAAACCAGGGGTGTTGATCGGAGGTATGATTGACCACCAGTTCGGTGATCACCCGCAGCCCGCGCCGATGCGCTTCCCTTAGAAATGCCCTGAAATCGCGCAGGGTCCCATACATCGGGTGGATGCGCTTGTAGTCCGAAATATCGTAGCCGTCGTCTCTGAGCGGGGAGGGGTAAAACGGCAGCAGCCAGATTGCGGTGATCCCCAGGTCCTGGATGTAGTCCAGTTTTTGGGTGAGCCCCTTGAAATCGCCGATCCCGTCTTCGTTGCTGTCGCAATAACTTTTGACATGGAGCTGATAGATGACCGCATCTTTGTACCAGGCCGCATCGTCTCGCAGGGGTTGCTCCGGGAGGGTTGCCATGGCCTATCCTTCTTACAGAAAGTAATCGAAATCGTGCTCGGAGCGGACCTTTCGACGAATCCGAAAAATATGCGCCGGCATGACCTGGGGGTTGAGTTCGAGGTAATTCCGTTTCCCGTGCCAGAGGTACCGCGCGTCGCTCAGCAGGTCGTGCGCCTGAAACGGCTGCTCCGGGTCCAGACCGAGTTTCTCCAGCCCAAGCCGCATCCATCCCGTTTGCGCGTGATGCGGATCCAGATTGACCGCCACCAGGATGATGTTTGAAAATCTTCGGCTCTGCTTGGTGTAGCAGAGCAGCGCGTCGTTGTCCACGGGATGAAACCGGAGGCCGTCGTTTCGCTGCAGGGCCGGATTTTCCCTGCGGATCCGATTGACCCGTGCGATGAGATCTTTAAGGCTGTTGGAATTCCGAACGTCCCAGTTTCGAATCTCGTATTTTTCCGAATCGAGATACTCCTCGCTGCCGGGGGCTTTGGGGGTGTTGACGCACAGTTCGAAGGCCGGCCCGTAGATTCCGTAGCTGGCCCCCAGCGTGGCGGCCAGGATCAACCGGACGATAAATGCCGGCCGCCCCCCCATCTGAAGGTATTCCGGCAGGATGTCCGGGGTGTTGGGCCAGAAATTGGGACGCAGGTACTCGCGGGTCTCGGTTTGCGTCAGCTCGTTGAGATACTGTTGGATTTCCCAGCCGGTGTTCCGCCATGCAAAATAGGTGTAGGATTGGGTAAAACCGAGTTTGGCCAGCCGTTTCATGGGCTTTGGCCGGGTGAAGGCCTCGGCAAGGAAGATGACCTCCGGATGCTCGGATTTGATCGAATCGATCAGCCATTCCCAGAACGAAAAGGGCTTGGTGTGCGGATTGTCCACCCGGAATATCCGAACCCCCTGATCGATCCAGAACGCCACCACGTCTTTGAGTTCTGCGGCCAATTCCTTCCACCGATCCGATTCAAAATCAAAGGGGTAGATGTCCTCGTATTTTTTCGGCGGGTTTTCGGCATACTGAATCGATCCGTCCGGTCGCCGGCGGAACCACTCGGGATGCGCGCTGACATAGGGATGATCCGGCGAGCACTGGAATGCCAGGTCGATGGCGACATCCATCCCGTATTGACCCGCCTTTCGGACCAGATCTCTAAAATCCTCCAGGGTCCCCAACCGCGGATGAATGTCCCGGTGCCCGCCTTCCTCCCCACCGATGGCCCAGGGGCTTCCCGGATCGCCGGCCCCCGCAACCGGTGAATTGTTTTTGCCCTTTCGGTGGGTGCGCCCGATGGGATGGACCGGCGGCAGGTAGAGCACATCGAATTCCATCTGCGCCACATAGGGGATCCGCTGTTCACAATCCTTGAACGAGCCGTGGATGTCGGCCGCCGAACCGCAGGAGCGGGGAAACATTTCATACCATGCGCTGAAGCGCGCTTTTTCCCGGTCCACCACCACCCCAAGCTCCTTGTCATACCGGGTCGCCGCGCTCCGGTCCGGATATCGGTCCATCAGATGCACCAGGGCCTCATCCATTGCCAGAACAACCTTCCGGTCCGGGGGGATGTCCGAACGCAGCTCCTCGGCACGCCGGGCCAGCCAGGGCTTGTCCGAACCTTGGGCGCGGGATGCCGCCGCAGCGACGAGTTCCGCTCCCGCAAGCATTTCCAGCGCAACGTCCTGTTCGGCATCGACTTTTTTGGACGCATCCTGCCGCCAGGTTTTGAAACGATCCCCCCACGCGGTCAGCGTGTATATATACCGGCCGATATCGCTCACCTCGAAGGCGGCCCACCATCGGTCGTTGACCAGGTGTCGGAGCGGGGCCTCATTCCATACGGATGCCTCCGCCCTGCGATGCATCACCACGCCTGCAACCGCATCGTGGCCGTCGGTGAACACATCGGCCCGGACGATCACCTTTTCCCCGATCGTGCGTTTGATGGGAAAACGCCCGCCGTCGATCTCCGGCCGGACGCCCTCAATGACCACGCGCCGAATGGCATTGTCTGCAAGCATGATGGTTCATCTCCGTGTCCGTTCAGTAAACTGTCTGCCGCCTAAAGCCGGTAGGCTTAGGATTCAAGGGGTCGAGTGAAACCGGTTTATTGCAGGACTGTCTCAATTTTACCTCAAAAAGGCAACCCTTTTGCCGGGATCAATGGGCCATCGGCCGGAAGCGGTCCTGCACTCCGCTGAACGGCCGAATGTTCCCGTCCGCCGAAATATCAATGAAATCAATTGAAAGCATGCCAAAACCGTCGGAATTTTTCCATGGGGTCTTTCCCCCATTTGGGGCCGTTTAATCCTTTATGGATTTCAGATCTGCCTGTGGTAGGATGAAACAGGCTGGCTCTTTTCCGGAGCGACAGACCGGCAGCGGCCGCCGGCTTGATTTTGTTTTACTCAAAGGAAGGTGCAGATGAATCCGACCCCCAAGACACTTACCATACCCTCCCCCGATGGGGATGCGGTGATCTTCGATCCGGACGGGCCGGTGGGGCAAACCGCGACGCTGACCCGTCCCTCGTCGATTTCCGAAAAAGATATTCAGAATCTTCCGTCCGCTCTGGACCGTCGATCCGAAATCGGTCGGCGCGCAGGGAAAAGGCGGATCGCCGTTTTCCTGGACTATGACGGAACGCTGACCCCGATCGTGGCCTCGCCCGAGGCGGCGAACCTGTCGGCGCCGATGCGCAGGACCTTGGAGACGCTTTCCAAACACGCGCCGGTGGCGGTGATCAGCGGTCGGGATCTTGACGATGTCAGAAAGCGAGTGGATATCCCCACGATCTACTATGCCGGCAGCCACGGTTTCGACATCTTGGGGCCGGATCTCCGGTACCGGCACGGTAGGGAGTTTCTTCCCGCGCTGGAGGGCGCCGAAGCGCACCTGACCGAACGGCTGAAAAACATCGGGGGGGTCCGCATCGAACGGAAGACCTTTTCTCTTGCGGTTCATTACCGTCAGGTTCGGGAACCGGACATCGGTCGGGTGGAAGCGGTGGTGGACGCCGTATTGGCGATGCATGAAACGCTTCGCAAATCGGGGGGCAAAAAAATTTTTGAGCTCCAACCCGGGATTGAATGGCATAAAGGCAAGGCCGTCCTGTGGCTTATGGAAAACCTCGGGCTGGGCGGGCCGGAAGCACTCCCTTTTTTTATCGGAGACGACCTGACCGACGAAGACGCGTTCAAGACCCTTGCAAAACACGGGATAGGGATCGTCGTGAGGGACAATGAAACGCGAACGACCGCGGCCGCATATGCCCTTGAGAATACCGACGGAACCATGCGGTTTTTGGAATTTCTCATATCCATCCGTTCAGGAGATTCGCAACGCGCATAGGGTCACTGGTATATCAAGGCTTCAAGCCGGAAAAAGATTGGCTCCGCAAAACGCTCTGCCCCCTGGGAAACGCCCATTTCGCCGCGCGGGGAGCGACTGCGGAGAAAATGCCGTTTAAAGAAAAATCCGAATCGTGCGGTCAGATGATGCCGATCTCTTTGATCTTCATCCAGAGAATGGGCACCCAGAGCAAAAATGCGGTGAAGTTGAACAGGATGATCGGCAGCGAACCGAGCAGGATCCCGTAAATCCCCCACAGAAACAGCCCGGACATCAACATCCACAGAAACCGGACCTGAATGCTCTTCACATCTCGGGAACGATAGGAATAGTACAGCTGGGGAAAGGCGCTGAAGGTGGTTAAAAAACCGGCTATAAATCCGAGTGCCTCCGTCCAGGCCATCTTTTTCCCCTAGTGAAATATTTGTGTTGAGGCAAAACCACCCTCCACATCGCACCGTACCACATGAAGGTGTTATCTTTCAACCGTTCACCCCACAGTGACGTTGACCAACGGGGCGCAAACGGCAGGGTCGGCTTGATTTTAAACCTATTTTACATTAAGCTTAAACATAATTTTGATCCTAGACCATCGTGCGGTTGTCGGACCTTATCCTGCACCGTGTTGACCGGGCCGTAAGGGGCATCGGTGGCCGGGAAAGGAGGAAGACAACCTAGGAGGCTGCCCCGGGATGCGGATCAACGTATTCTCTGGCAGTCACCAACGAATCTATCACTAAAAATGGAAAGGAGACTGGTCATGATCCGAAGCATTTTCAAAAAAGCATCGATTTTCGTCCTGGGGACACTTCTCGTCGGGTGCGCGGCCCCCCAATTCAAGCCCACTCCCTTTTCACCCCATCGTTTCGATCCGAATCAATATGTATCCAAAGTCGATCATGCAATGATCCTCTTTGATGCATCGTCCTCCATGACCCAGGGGGTCTATAAGGAAAGAGCCAAAATCAACATCGCCAAGGACTTCGTGTACCGAATGAATCAGACGATTCCCGATTTGAAGATGAAGGCCGGACTCCGGGCCTTCGGGCAGAATCCCTCGGTCGGCCGGGGCGATACCGCGTTGGTTTACGGCATGGCCGACTACAGCCGGCCCGGCCTGGACCAGGGGATCAACGCGATTCAGGGAGAGGGACTCATCACCCCCATGGGAGCGGCCATGGGGGCGGCGGGCAAAGATCTGGAAGCCACCCAGGGGCCCATTGCCGTGATCCTGGTCAGCGACGGTGAAGATCCGCATATTCCCCAACTTCCCGTCGACAATGCCGCAAAAGCCCTCAAGGATAAATTCGGTGACAGGATCTGCATTTACACCGTGGGTATCGGGGACGACAAAAACGGCCTGAATCGACTCAGAAAAATAGCCGACACCGGCGGATGCGGGTTTTATGCAAATGCCGATGAGCTGGTTTCCGCCGACGCAATGGCCGGTTTTGTCGAAAAGGTCTTTCTGGCCAAGCGGCCCATGCCCGCGCCCATGCCCGCACCGAAACCCGCGGCAGCCCCCCCGCTGGACAGCGACGGTGATGGGGTCCTCGATGCCAGAGACAAGTGCCCCAATACCCCCCAAGGGGCCAAGGTGGATGCAGACGGCTGCTGGATAATCGGAAGGATCCATTTTGATTTCGACAAGGCGGCCATCAAATCCCAGTTTGAGCCGATTCTCAATGAAATCGCCGGGGTCATGAAACGGAACCCGATGTTGCGGCTTAGAATTAACGGACATACCGACGGCATCGGAACCGAGGCATACAACCAGGGATTGTCGGAACGACGGGCGCGCGCCGCCGAACGATACCTGATCGACAAAGGGGTAGATGCCGCCCGCTTGAGCATCATGGGTAACAGTTTCCGTCAACCCATCGCCACCAATCAAACGAGCGCGGGCCGGGCACAAAACAGAAGAGCTGAATTCGAACCGATGCGGTAGTCCAGCCTGAGTTCCTCCCAACGCCCCCGGGCCACCGGCCCGGGGGCGTTAAAATAAAATACCGGCGCCAAAAATACATTCGATACCCCATTCAAAAATCCGGGAGGGATGCGCATATTAAGAATACATAAAACCATAAGGAAGGCGCCATGCATATTTTGATCACTGGAGGAATGGGATTTGTCGGCCGCCATCTGTCCCTACGGCTGTTGGGCGGTGGCCATCGCGTGACGGCCACCGGCAGCAGACGGAACCCGAAACTGATCGAACACCCGAATTTTCATTATATCGCCGCGGATACGAGACAGGAAGGGGATTGGCAGGAAACGGCGCAACAGGTCGATGCGGCCGTAAATCTGGCGGGAAGATCCATTTTCTGCTACTGGACCGAAAAACAGAAAAAGGAAATCTACGACAGCCGAATCCTGACCACGCGGCATCTTGTCAACGCCCTTTCCCGGGGAACCGGCAAGCTGCTGTGCAGTGCGTCCGCGGTGGGCTACTACGGCCACCAGGGGGATGAGATCCTGGCCGAGGACCATGAACCCGGCGATGATTTTCTTGCCCGGCTTGCGGTGGACTGGGAAAAAGAGGCACTCGCGGCCGAGGGGAAAAATCTTCGCGTAGCCATTGCGCGGTTCGGCATTGTTCTGGGCCCGGATGGGGGAGCGATGGCCAAGATGATCCCCGCCTTTCGAATGCTTGTCGGCGGCCCGCTGGGAGGCGGCCGGCAGTGGTTTCCATGGATTCACCTCGCGGATCTTGCCGCGGGGATGGAATTTGCCATGACGCATGGGGCGGTTCGGGGACCCCTGAATTTCTGTTCGCCGGAACCTGTTTCGAACCGCCATTTTGCAAAAACCCTTGGCCGTGTGTTGCACCGGCCCGCGCTCATGCCGGCCCCGGCTTTCCTGATCAAACTTTTTTTGGGTGAGTTCGGCCGAACCCTGCTCATCAGCCAGCGGGCGGTTCCCCGTGCGCTGCTCGATCATGGGTTTGAATTCCAATACCCGAATCTGGAAACAGCCCTGCGTCAAATCGTTGAAAACCGGTGATCCATGATGATTCAGCCGGGAAAAAGCCGGCTGAAAGTAGTCTTTTCAAAACATCCTTTTCACGCTAACCGAGGATCGCCTTCAAATCCTGCAGATCCGATACATCGGGTTGTTTGCCGCACACCCCGATTTTGGTGCACCCGTCTCCCTTGGCTGTCTGTTCACATTGGTAGCAAAACATGTTCCTTTTCCTCCTTGAAAACCGGTAGTTACAAGTTTCTTATTTTCCGGGCAAGTTGTCCCCCCGATCGGGGAAACCGTACAACGCCCCTATCCGATTCCGCTTTTTAACATGGCCGGAATGTCGTTGATATGGGATATTCACCGCATTTATGGCCAAAATGGCATGTATTTTCCGGTCTTGGGGAACCCCGCCGGCATGGACATCCCGGGTACCCATACCTATCATAATTTTATAACGTGGTTATCTACAAAGCCCAATTCGGTAAAATCTAGCTTCCCTCCCCTGGTGGGAGGGATTGAGGGAGGGGGATGAAATAGACATGGTCCCTTTTACATGGTCTTTCTATATAACCAGATTTTATAAAAGACCCTTAACACTCTATTACAGATGAAAAGGAAGGCTTTCGACCTGATGGTGGCGAAAAATTGCGAAATATTCAGAAAGGTGGGAAGATATGACCATCGGTGGTACCTGCCCGATCTATATTAAAAAGAACTCTCTGAAAATGCATTCTTCGAATTGATAACGGCTAAGTATAAAATAATGGCCAAAGAGATAAACCATGGGGGGAAGCTCAAGAAGTGCATGTCCTAGGGGCTTTTTCACGTTGCGGCCATAGAATCGTGCCCCTGGTTCATTGCAAGATGATGGCCCTCTGCGAAGACGCCGGTGATATATTCCCCCCAGGGCAGAGGGGCAGCGCCTCTAACATGAATCGAATCGTTCCAGGTTGAGGAGATGCGCCATGATGAAAACGGTCTCTCAAGCGGCGATGGTGTGTTTATGGGTCGTGTCCGTGGCAGGAGCGGCATATCCCGCGGATCTGAACGGTATCTGGACAAAAACCACCCATTCAGATCCCCATAACCTTACGATCATCTACCGAGAGAGGAATGACCTTAGAGCCGTCGGCTATGGTGAGGTCAACGGGAAAAAGGCGGTCTGGTATGCTGCAGGCGAATTCAGGGGCTATCCGCTTCGCCTGCAATATCATTATTCGGCTGAAGCCACCCCGCCCGGATGGGAACAGGAAGGGGTCTTGGTACTGGAAATATCCGAAGACGGGAAAACTCTTTCCGGAACCGCGACGTCTGCTTCGGGGAATTGGTCCGGACCTGTCATATTCAAACTCATCCGGTAAGACTATCTGATGATCCGGAGGTGAATTCCGGGGGCATGCCTTAATCTTTTTTGTAAATGAGCGCATCGAGAGCCTCAAATGCACTTTGAATTGGGAGATCAAAGGATGCTGCTTGAAATGCATTGCCACACCGCAG
>ENA-OSEO01004066-OSEO01004066.1-sediment-metagenome-genome-assembly--contig:-NODE-4066-length-16006-cov-26.413585_pt1 | contig 16006 bp, 13 predicted proteins | sample MGYA00237883_ERZ534232 | MGnify/ENA metagenome assembly ERZ534232 | reverse complement strand
AATCAGTTTGGTAAGGAAGTAGCCGGCCTCATTGACGGAGTAACCAAGCTGTCCCACATTAAGTATAAATCAAGAGAAGAACAGCAAGCGGAAACTCTGCGTAAGATGCTTATTGCGATGGCCAAGGATATAAGAGTCATATTGATTAAGCTAGCGGATCGCCTGCATAACATGCAGACAATATCCCATCTTCCCGCAGACAAACAAAAAAGAATTGCCGCTGAAACACTTGAGATATATGCGCCGCTGGCTCATCGCTTAGGAATATCACAGCTAAAGTGGCAACTGGAAGATCTTTCCTTTATGACACTTGAACCTAAGCGGTATGAGCAAATTGCCAGAATGATATCGGAGCAGCGTTCTGAGAGGGAAAAATATGTTAATAAGGTAATTGAAGCGTTGACAAGGGAATTGGATGCAATTGGTATGAAATGTGAACTCAGCGGGCGGGTAAAACATTTCTACAGCATATATCAGAAAATGGTACAGAGAGGAATCGAATTCAGTGAAATATACGACCTTTCGGCAATTAGAGTACTTGTTGACAGCCTAAAAGACTGTTACGCAGCGCTGGGAATTATACATACTCTATGGAAGCCGGTTCCCGGTCGTTTTAAGGATTATATTGCCATGCCAAAGTTTAATATGTACCAGTCACTTCATACAGTAGTGATAGGTCCAATGGGAAGGCCACTGGAAATTCAGATACGCACTAAGCAAATGCATAGAACAGCTGAATACGGAATTGCTGCTCACTGGAGATATAAAGAAGGTGAGACTGACGAGAAGTTCGATGAACGGCTCGCGTGGTTACGACAGATATTGGAATGGCAAAGCGAGTTAAAAGATCCCCGGGAGTTCATGGAGAATCTTAAAATTGATCTTTTTGAAGACGAGGTTTTTGTGTTTACACCAAAAGGTGATGTTGTTAGTTTAAGGGCTGGATCAACCCCGATTGATTTTGCTTATAATATCCATACGGATGTCGGTCATAGTTGTATTGGAGCAAAAGTTAATAATGCAATTGTCCCCTTTGGCTATAAATTACAAATGGGAGATATTGTTGAAATATTAACCTCGAAATCAGCACATGGCCCGAGTAAAGACTGGTTAAATATTGTAACAACGACTAGGGCGAAAAGCAAAATAAGACAATGGATAAGCAAGGAAGAACGAGAAGATAGCCTTAATTTTGGAAAAGAACTACTGCAGAAAGTTTTAAGAAAAAACGGAGTAACCTTAAAGAGCACAGCTTATCATGATATTCTCCAAAAAATAGCAGCAGATTTCAATTTTGCTGATACCGACGTACTTATGGCCAGTATCGGGTCGGGGAAGGTGTCACCAAAGCAAGTTGCGACCAAAATAATAAATGCTGTCAACAAAGCGGAGGGAAAGGAGACAGCTGAGGAACCAACCGAACCGGAATTGGTTTTTCGTAAAAAGCCAAGTGCGGCCAAAGGCGTAAAAGTAAAAGGTATTGACGGCGTACTGGTTAGATTGGCTCGTTGCTGTAATCCGGTGCCCCAGGACGATATCGTTGGTTTCGTAACACACGGCCGGGGCGTATCGGTACACAGAAAAGACTGCCCGAACATGAAACAACTGTCAACTCATACCGACCGGATGATTGAAGTATTTTGGGATAGCAAACAACCGGCAGTCTACCAGGTTGAAATAGAAGTGTCAGCAGTCGACAGAACAAAGCTTCTAAGAGATATCAGTACTATTATCAGTGATTCCGGTGTGAATATATTATCAGCAAATGTTGCTACAACCAAGGAGCACGTGGCCATCTTCAGGTTTATTTTTGAGGTTGGCAGTTTGACTCATTTAAGAAACATATTGGAAAATGTGAAGAAAGTGGATGCTGTTTTTGATGCGCGCAGAGTGTTGCCAACACGATCCTAAAAGGATTCAATAAGAAAGGCAGAAATTGAGAGCGGTTGTTCAAAGAGTTAATGGCGGCGGAGTAAAGACAAACAATAAGCTGCTATCGGAAATTGCACAAGGGCTGGTTGTATTGCTAGGAATAGGCGAAGAAGATAGCAATGAAGATGCTGAATATATTGCGGAAAAAATAACCAATCTTAGAATATTTAGTGATGCCGAAGAAAAGTTAAACCTCTCTGTAAAGGATATTGGCGGAGAGGTTCTTGTTGTATCACAATTTACCTTAATGGGCGATTGCAGGAAAGGCAGGCGTCCTAGTTTTGCCAAGGCAGCCGATCCTGGAGAAGCAATGAGGTTATATAAGTTGGTAATCAAAGAGTTGCGCAAAGCCGCTCTACCGGTTAAAGAAGGGAAATTTCAAGCAAAAATGACTGTTGAGATTATAAATGACGGCCCGGTAACCATACTTTTAGATAGTAAAAGAATATTTTAATGGAGGAAATTTGATAGTAGAAAAAATTGTGGTTGGAGCATTGGAGACAAATTGTTATATAATTGCTCCTAGTGCAAATAGTGAAGCTGCAATAATTGACCCGGGCGGAGATGCTCAATTAATTGCTCAGCGATTGGAGAAATTAAATTTAGAATTAAAGCTTATTATTAATACTCATGGTCATATTGATCATACTAGTGCAGATAGTAAATTGGCCGGTATGTACGATGTACCGATTTATATTAGCGCTGATGATAAGGGAGTATTGAATAATCCGAATGATAATCTTTCTTTGCTTTTAGGAGAGAAATACGAAGAAGTAAAAGATGTAAAGCAACTAAGAGATGGGCAAGCACTAAATGTCGGAGAGCTTGAGCTAAAGGTTTTATCAACACCGGGGCATACCAGGGGGAGTGTTTCAATACTGGTAGATGGTAAATTGTTTAGCGGTGATCTCCTATTTAGAGGTTCCGTCGGCAGGACGGATTTTCCCAGTTCTTCTTACAAAGAGTTGCTGGAGTCCTTGAAGAAGATATCGGATTTACCGGATGAAGTAATAGTTTATCCCGGACATGGACCCGGCACGACTATAAGGGAAGAAAAAGAAAGCAATATGTTTTTCAGAGAAATTAATTATTAAGGGATAATAATACAAAATGGAAATTAAAGCGCCGCGAGGCACAAATGACATAATGCCTGATCAAGCAAAGAGCTGGTACAAGCTTGAAAAGAAAGCCATTTCTTTGTTTGAAAGGTACGGATACGGCCGAATTGTAACTCCCACTTTTGAGAATACGATATTGTTCGAGAGAGGTATCGGCCAGTCAACTGAAATCGTACAAAAGGAAATGTACACCTTCACCGATAAAGGTGGCAGGAGCATAACTTTGAGACCCGAAGGGACAGCTCCCGTGGTAAGGGCATATTTGGAGCACAATTTGTCCGGACAACCTTTACCGGTAAAGCTATATTATTTAGGATCAATGTATCGCTACGAGCGACCTCAGGCGGGAAGATGCCGTGAATTTTGGCAGGTTGGAGTGGAGGCAATCGGATCACCCGATGCGGCTTTGGATGCTGAAGTTATTTTATTGCTGGTACACTACCTGAATTATGTCGGAATAGATGATCTTAAATTATTAATAAACAGTATGGGATGTGAAGAATGCAGACCAGCCTTTATATCGGATATTAAGGAAAAACTAAGTAAATCAAAGGATTTACTATGTGATGACTGCAAGCGAAGAGCTGAGATGAATCCGCTTAGAGTATTTGATTGTAAAAAAAGTAAATGCAAAGAAGTGTTAAAGACGGTTCCAAAAATATCCAATTATCTGTGTGATTCCTGTTCGTGTCATTTTGATAAAGTTAAGAACTTCTTAAACGAAGCAAATCTGTCTTTTGAGCTGGATCCATGGCTGGTAAGGGGATTTGATTATTATACAAAAACCACTTTTGAAGTTATAAGCGGGAAATTAGGCGCTCAAAATGCTCTAGGTGGCGGCGGAAGATATGATGGCTTAATAGAAGATTTTGGCGGTGCTCCCACCCCTGCTATTGGTTTTGCTATAGGGATTGAACGGGTCTTGCTGGCCTTGTCAAAACAAAAGGAAAAGGAAGAAGAAACGTCTGGATTGCAGGTCTTTATAGTTGCCCTGGGTGATAAAGCAAAGCAAAAGGCCTTTGGACTAATATATGGTTTGAGAAAAGCAGGTATATCGACTGATATGGACTTTCAGGATAGAAGCTTAAAGGGTCAAATGAAGCTGGCAAATAAAAAGAATGCAGAATTTGTAGTAATAATTGGTTCGGATGAACTTGACAGAAATGTATGTGGGATAAGAAATATGGCAACCGGTACGCAGGACGAGATCGGACTCGGTGAGTGTTCGGATTGGCTTGGAGTAAAGGTAGGCAAAAAGGAGTAATATATTGAAAAAAAGTAGCGACAAGCAGTTAAAATACACAATACGCAGTCATCGATGCGGTGATTTAACCAAGAAGAACGTAGGAAAAGAAGTTACGCTAATGGGGTGGGTGCATACCCGAAGAGACCATGGGGGACTTATATTTATTGACTTACGTGATAGGAGCGGGATTGTACAAATAGCAGCTGACCCCGAGCGTAGCCCAAAAGCCTTTAAGGAAGCTCATAAGAGTCGCCCTGAATTTGTTCTGTATTTGGAGGGGAAAGTAAGCGCCAGGCCACAAGAGAGCGTTAACCCGAACATAATAACCGGTGAAATCGAAATAATAGCTGAAGATATAAAAATTGTCAGTACATCAAAGACTCCTCTTTTTGAAATCGAAGATGAGATTGATGTAGATGAAAAGCTGCGTCTTAAGTATAGATATCTTGATCTTAGACGTCCTAAAATGCTGGATAATATGATTCTGCGCCATAAGGTGGTAAATACTGTAAGGAACTTTTTGGACAGTAATGATTTTTTGGAAGTAGAAACTCCCTATTTAACTAAGAGCACACCGGAAGGAGCGAGAGATTATCTGGTTCCAAGCCGTGTTCAACCGGGACATTTTTATGCGCTTCCACAATCCCCGCAGTTGTTTAAGCAAACCTTGATGGTCGCGGGAATAGAGCGTTATTTCCAGATCGCGCGATGTTTTAGGGATGAAGATCTGCGAGCGGATCGCCAACCGGAACATACGCAGATTGATATAGAAATGTCATTTGTGGAACAAGAGGACATCTTAAGCCTGGTAGAAGATATGGTGGTAGAAGTATTCTCAATAATTGGCATTAATCTGAAGAAACCATTTTCCAGAATTTCTCATTCGGAAGCAATGAAAAGTTACGGGAGTGATAAACCGGATCTACGGTTTGATCTTAAAATAGTTGATATCTCGAAAATTGCCGAAAATTGTGAGTTCAAAGTATTTAAATCTGTAGTTTCTAAAGAAGGTGTAGTAAGAGGCATTTGTGTTCCCGGAGGAGCCGGATATTCCCGAAAGGAAATTGATGATTGGACAAACAAGGCAATTGAGCTTGGCGCAAAAGGGCTTGCCTGGTTAGTAGTGGAGAAGGATGGGGTAAAATCGCCAATTGCCAAATTCTTTTCCGAAAATGAGTTAAAGCAGATAACAAGCATATTTAAAGCCAATGCGGACGATATAATTTTTATGGTAGCAGATGAAAGAAAAGTGGCTGAACGGGTTTTAGGGCAGCTAAGATTGGAATTAGCAAAGAAGTTAAATCTTGTGAAAAAAGGAGATTTTGTTCTTGGTTGGGTAATTGATTTTCCGATGTTTGAATATGACGAAGATGAAAAGAGGTTAAAATCTCATCACCATCCTTTTACTATGCCTCAAAAAGAGTCAATTCATACTCTGGACAGTGATCCATTGATGGCAAACGCCTACGCGTACGACTTAATCGTTAATGGTGTAGAGGTAGGCGGTGGAAGCATAAGAATACATGACCGAAAACTGCAGGAAAAGATATTTAAATTACTAAAGATAAGTACAAATGAAGCAAAGCAAAAGTTTGGTTTTTTATTGGATGCATTGGAATTCGGAGCACCTCCTCACGGCGGTCTCGCATTTGGTTTAGATCGGATGGTAATGTTACTAGCTGGATGCGATTCAATACGTGATGTTATAGCGTTTCCCAAGACGCAATCGGCAACCTGCCTTTTAACGGGTGCACCGGATACAGTTGCTGATAAGCAACTAAAGGAATTGAATCTTCGAAAACGATAATTAAGCAGGCATACGATATGTTTTAGCTTTGTTGCTCCAATATAAACAGTGTGCTAAAATTTAATTAGAAAGCTCTACCTTGTTTGTGTTTTACAATCTTATTTGAGCCAATAGTTCTACATTGGGAGCCCGACTCTATTTACAGCGCGAACGCCTGAAAAGGACTCGTAAAGTACCTAGGAGGGCACCCACCTGCGGAAGGGCAGGACTCTAAAGAATTGAAAACACGGCAAGGTGGAGCTTTTTTATTTAAAATAAGTTCATTACTCATAAACTATTTTTGAATATATATTTGTTGAAGATATGGTTAGAGTTATATTAGAAAATCAATATTAAAAGAAGTGGTAAAATATTGTAGTAGATGATTACTTTCTTTATATGGGAGCCTAGGATAATGGATCTAAGGCTGTTTGGAGACGAGCAGAAAAACAAATCGCGATTTGATGAATTTGCCCCTTTAGCCTGGCGCATGAGGCCAAAATCATTGGATAATTTTCTGGGACAAGAAAAAATACTGGGACAAGACTCGGTTCTAAAAAAGGCCATCAAAGAAGATAGAATCACTTCCTTGATATTTTGGGGACCACCCGGATCCGGTAAAACAACACTGGCCAGAATCGTAGCCAATACAACAAAAGCCAATTTTGAGGAATTAAGTGCGGTTATCTCGAACGTATCTGATGTTAGAAAAGTCCTAAAGCAGGCAAAAGAACGCCTGGCAATTCAAAACAAAAAGACAATTCTATTAATAGATGAGATACATAGATTTAATAAAGCCCAGCAAGATGCGCTTCTTCCTGCCGTTGAAGATGGTTCCATTGTATTGATTGGTGTAACTACTGAAAATCCTTATTTTGAAGTTAACTCTCCGCTTATTTCGCGTTCCGGTGTTTTTATTTTTGAGCCATTATCTGATAAAGACATAGAAACGGTAGTAAATAGGGCGCTGGATGATAAAGAAAGAGGAATCGGCAAATATCAGATTGAACTGGACAAGGATGCTCTAAACCATATCGTAAAAATAAGTCAGGGTGATGCCAGGCAAGCCTTAAATGTGCTGGAAATGGCGGCAATGACGACGATTACAGATGAATCTGGAGTACGGAAAATTGATTTAAAGGTCGCGGAAGACGCAGCGCAAAAGCGAGCTATAAAATATGGCCGAGACGGAGACGCTCATTATGACATAATATCGGCTTTTATTAAAAGCATGCGCGGCTCAGATCCTGATGCGGCACTTTATTGGTTGGCAAGAATGATTTACGCGGGCGAGGATGCAAAATTTATTGCCAGAAGGATGATAATTGCAGCTTCCGAAGACATTGGTTTAGCTGACTCGCGTGCCCTTGAAGTAGCAACGGCTGCTGCAAGGGCAGTTGATTTTGTAGGTTTGCCGGAAGCGAGGATAAATCTTGCTCACGCTGCAATTTACCTGGCTGCAGCTCCCAAAAGCAATTCAGTGATAAAGGGAATTGATAAAGCTTTAAAAACTGTGAGCGAAAAGTACTGCGATGATGTGCCAAAACATCTTAGAGATTCAAACTATCCAGGTGCTTCAAAGCTGGGTCATGGAAGTGGATATAAATATCCCCATTCTTATAAAGACGGTTATGTTAGTCAAGATTATGTACCGGAAAACATTAAACAGAAAACATTTTATGAGCCGTCTTCCTCGGGGGATGAGAATAATATAAAGAATTATCTTGATGAGTTAAAGAAAAACGAGAGTGAAGAATAAGTTAATATTGAATGCTACATATACAAAGAATATCGGAAAAGAACCAGTTTAAAATAGTAAATAATACAGCGGACGGTTTTGTTAAAAGCGAGCATTAAAAATACCTGATAAGCAAGATTATTAGCAGCTCACAAAGTAGAAATCGCCAGGTACTTATGTTAAAATTTGATAAATAAATTTATTTCAGGAGGTAGATTGCTTGAACTGGTATTTGGTTATATACGGCATTCTTACTATATTGGCAATTGTACTGGTTTTTTTTATAAGCTCGGTCTTATTGCAGCTTTCAAGGACATTAAATAGTCTGAATGAGTTGATAATAGATGTTAAAACTGAAGTAACACCGCTGCTAACCGAACTGCAAACAACGCTTGATCAGGTAAACGGTGAACTAAGTACAGTAGATGATATTGTTAGATCAATGCAGGAGGTAAGCGATAAAGTAAATGCAACAACTACAGTTGTGCAAGAGGTTATTTCCTCACCTCTCATTAAGATTGCTAGTTTCTCGGCCGGTGCAAAGAAGGCTATAGGCAGTCTAGCGAAGAAGAAGGAGAAATAAATGGAAAAGAGATTGGATTTAAAAAAAATATTATTAGGAGCTGCAGTTGGTGTAGGCATGGGAATAGCACTCTCCCCCCGAGTTAGAGAAAGAATAATGGCAATAGTGCAGGACAGAGCAGAAGACTTAATACCTACCTTAAAAAAGGAAACTGAACTGTATTTGAAACGATTATCTGAAGCCGTTGCGGTTGGAAAAGAGGCTTTTGATAAAAAGGAAGATGAATTAGAGAACATACTACAGGAATCGCGCAAATTAGATTAGCAAAGAGGTACCGGCTTGCTCGAAGTTGATTATTCATATTGCACCAATATATCTCGTACAAAGATTTTTTAATAAAGGGAGGGCGAAGTGCAACCGGATCAAAAAGATGGCATAATTCGAAAATCAAAAGAAGTTGCATCTGTAGTATGGGCGACACTAGGGATAATAGCGCTGGTTGTTTTAGTAATATATTTTATATCGCAGATGAGGCAGATATTTGCACTCTTTTTTCTGATGATAGCTATCGTATATTTATTGAAACCGGTTGTTGATTTCTTTGAAAAAAAAGGCATACCCAGGATATTAGCTGTTGCTCTTACTTATCTGATCGTCTTATTAGTTATAGCATTGATACTGACATATCTAATACCGATTGTTCTAAATCAAGGTACGTTGTTTGTTAAAAAGTTCCCCGGATACTTAGATGCTGAGATTGAGTTTATGAAATCTTGGCGGGGTCGTTTACTTGATATTAGAGTTCCCCCGGAAGCGATTACCATATTGGAAGATAGCATTGATAATTTTAAGGATACGGGATTTGCGCTGCTCTCGTCTGTTCCGGGATTTACTCTGAATATTTTTTCAATTATTTTTTATTGTATCTTGGCGCCTTTCCTGGCTTTCTATCTGCTAAAGGATTTTGACAAAGTAAGAGAAACTATGATTAACCTAATTCCTGGTAATTACAGAAAAGAGTCTATAGATATCTTGGAGCAGATAGATGTGGTTTTGAGTGGTTTTTTAAGAGGACAATTCCTGGTTGCTTTAGCGGTAGGAGTATTAGCGAGCATTCTCTTTGCAATTATTGGCGTTGATTTTTCAGTTGTTCTGGGAATGCTGGTTGGAATTCTAAATATAGTTCCCTATTTTGGGCCGATACTAGGAGGAATAATTGCAGCAATGGTTGCTTTTTTCAAGGCGCCGATTCTAGCACTGTGGGTTGTACTGGCGATGCTTTTTGTCTCCATTATTGATGCCACTCTAATTTCTCCCAATATTATGAGTCAGCAAGTAGATCTTCACCCGGTCTTGATAGCATTTTCGCTTTTACTGGGTGGCGCGTTACTGGGTATGCTAGGCGTATTAATCGCGATCCCAATTGCCGCAGTTGGTAAGGCATTGGTTTATTATTTTGTTGAATGCCCTGCGGATTCAAGCTGTGAGGATTTGAAAGGTGAGGCTAAATGAGAAGTTCCGAAATAAGAAAACGATTTCTTTCCTTCTTCGAAAAGAGAAATCACAAGATTGTACCGAGTTCATCATTGGTTCCGAATGATCCAACGTTACTTTTAACAGCCGCAGGTATGGTTCAATTTAAGCCTATTTTTCAGGGAGAAAAGAAAGTTGATTTTACCAGAGCTGCTTCCTGCCAAAAATGTGTGAGGACAACGGATATTGATAATGTCGGTCATACTGCTAGGCATTTGACCTTTTTTGAAATGTTGGGCAACTTTTCTTTTGGTGATTATTATAAAAAGGACGCGGCAAAGTGGGCCTGGGAGTTCCTAACGGAAGATTTAAAAATGGATGCGGATAAGTTTTGGATAACTATTTTTAGGGACGATGATGAGGCATTTAAGGTCTGGAGTGAGTATGTTGGTATATCACCGGACAGAATTGTACACTTAGGGGAAGAGGACAATTTTTGGTCTGCCGGTCCCACTGGTCCTTGTGGTCCTTGTTCCGAATTACTATATGACCTAGGAGAAGACCGGGGATGCGGACGTAAAGCATGCGGACCGGGTTGTGACTGTGACAGATTTCTGGAAGTGTGGAACTTAGTATTTATGCAATATGACCGGGATGAACAAGGGAACCTTGATCCGCTGCCAAAGAAAAATATTGATACGGGAATAGGATTAGAACGAACGGCATCTATTCTTCAAGGCAAAAAAACTAATTTCGAAACAGACATAATAGAACCGATCATTTTAAAATCAGCTAAATTAGCAGGGGTCAAGTATGAAGATAATGGAGCGGAAACTGTTCCTTTAAGAATAATTGCAGATCACGCAAGGGCAATTACATTTCTGATAAATGATGGTGTACTGCCGTCAAACGAAGGACGGGGTTATGTTCTGCGGCGTTTAATAAGAAGAGCGGTTAGATATGGGCGTCTTATTGGAATCAAAGAGCTATTTTTGAACGATATTATCGATGAAGTAATTAAGGTAATGAAGGATGCTTATCCGGAAATAAAGGAGAACAAGACCTTCATTAATAGAGTTTGCGGGAGCGAAGAAGAAAGGTTTTCCAAGACATTAAAATCGGGAATGGCTGTGCTGTCAGATGTAATGATGGAAGCAAAAAGAAAGAAGGAGAAGGAAATTGGCGGAGAGGTAGCATTTCAACTATATGATACGTATGGTTTTCCGCTGGAGCTTACGATAGAGATAGCAGCTGAAGAAAACATTAATGTTAATACAGAGCATTTTGATGAGTTAATGGAACAGCAAAAATCGAAAGCAAGAGCGGCGTGGGCTGTAAAACCATCACTTGACGACGGAAAATCAGCTGAGGCATACAACGAGGTATCGGATAAGTTTAGCAAAAGTGAGTTTGTAGGATATGAAACTGATTCATCAAATACAAAAATACAAGCAATAATACAAAATGGTGTTGTGACTCCACGTGCGGAAAGGGGAGCTAAGATCGAGATAGTCTTAGAAAAGACTCCTTTTTATGCTGAAAAAGGAGGTCAAATTGGAGATATTGGAATTATTAAAGCAGATAAAGGTAAAGTTGAGGTAGAGTCTACTCAATTATTGCCAACCGATGTTGTTATTCATCGTGGAAAGGTACTGGAAGGAAGTATTGAAACAGATGAAAAGGTAGTGGCTGTAGTGAATACAAATAGCCGTAACAAAATAAGCCGAAATCATACGGCTACGCATTTATTACATTGGGCTCTCAGACAAGTATTAGGGGAACATGTAAGACAATCAGGCTCATATGTTGCCGAAGATCATTTTCGTTTTGATTTTACTCATATGTCAGGTATGAATACTGAAGAAATTGAGAGGATAGAACATCTAGTAAACGGGAAGATAATGGAAAGCTATCCGGTAAAATGCTTTGTAACATCGTACGAGTTCGCAAAGGAAAGCGGAGCAATGGCATTGTTCGGGGAGAAATACAGTGATTTCGTAAGGGTTGTAGAAATCGATGGTTTTAGCCGCGAGCTTTGTGGAGGCACACATGTGGGGAATACAAGTGAAATAGGTGTAATAAAGATATTGAATGAGGGTAGCATTGGTGCAAATTTAAGAAGAATTGAAGCAGTGACCTCACAGAAGGCTCTTGAACACATCTATAAAGAAGAAAAAAGCCTAAAAGAAATAGTTAAACTGGTAAAGGCGGATACAGAAGATGTAGTTGAGCGAATCGGTAATATAGTAAAGCAGATAAAATTACAGGAAAGCAAGCTTGAATCGATGAAAGCTCGGTTAATGACCTATGATCTTGACGGAATAATAAAATCAGCCAAAAAGCTAGATGGATTGAATGTGATAATAGAGAAGGTTGAAGCGCAGGATTTGGACGATCTTAGGAAATATGTAGATCTAATCAGGGATAAATTGAATAACGCGATAATAGTTTTAGCGGCATCTTCAGGAAAAAAAGCGCTCTTGGTGTCGGCTGCTTCCCAGGATGCAATAAAAACAGGATTTCATGCAGGAAATATATTGAAAGAGATTGCACCAATAGTGGGCGGCGGTGGCGGTGGGCGTCCCGAGCTGGCTCAAGCCGGCGGCAAAAATCCAGAAAAGATCCAGGATGCACTGGACAAAGCGAGGAAAGAAATTCAGAGAATATATAAGGAGAAAGGTGATTAAAAAAATATTTTCCAACAACAACAGTTGTATTTAATATTGTAATAGTGCTACGCTGCAGAGAGAATGAGAGTTGCTATTAAATATCATTAAAAATACGAACTAATATGTAGGGCTGTTTGTAAGTGGAGCAGCCCTTATGATTATAAAAATACCCATAATAGGTGAAGTTATGAGAATATTGGCTTTGGATGTTGGTGATAAAAGAATAGGGGTTGCTGTATCCGATCCGACGCAGACCATAGCGACTAAGCTAAAGACAATTTATCGGGAAAAAACAGATGCCATAAATGAAATTCAAACAATTTGTAAAGAAAATGATGTAGGAGAGATAGTGGTCGGCATTCCCCTAAGGATTGATGGCACCAAAGGTGCTCAGTTTGAGAAGACTAGTTTATTTATTGAAAAGCTGAAAGAAAAAATTGATATACCTGTAGTAGAATGGGATGAGCGATTTACGACTGTCCAGGCAAACAGAGCTCTCTCGGAAGGCAATGCAACCGGAAGGAAGAAAAAGTTGGTAGTAGATGGGATTGCGGCAGCACTTGTGCTGCAAAACTATTTGGATAACTCAAAAAGAAAGATGGGATAACTTAAAGTGAAGATACCGGTTCTCAACAAAGAAATAAAAAATATTTATATCAATATATTTGCTTTACTGCTTATATTAATTATACTCGTCTGTCTTTTTTATTTTCTATTTATTAAACCTCCCGCAGGGAACGCAAGCGTGATGGTGACTATTGAACCTGATGCAAAAATAAACAGCATAGCATCGATGTTGGTTGATAAAAACATCATAAAAAGCGCGTTTATTTTTGAAATGGTTGCCAAATATAAAGGAATTAGCAAAATAACACCCGGTAATTATGCTCTTAAAGAGGGCATGAGTGCGTCGGAGGCGATTAATGGCTTAACAAATGAACCAATTATCAATGAATTCACGGTAACTATCCCGGAAGGCTTTAGTGTTAAGCAAATAGCTGATCGCCTGTCGTCCAAAACAAAAATAGATGGAACGGAGTTTTTGAATCAAGCTCAGAACGGTGCCCATAGTAAAGATTTTCAAAAATATAGTTTCTTAAGCAAGAATCCCACTCAGACTTTGGAGGGATATCTCTTTCCTAAGACATATATTTTAAATGAAAATACGTCGAGCACGGAATTTATTACCATGATGCTGGATCAATATGAAAAAGAAACAGCTGGAATTGATTTTGCCAAAATAGAACAGACGAAGGGCTTAACGAGCAACGAGATATTGACAATTGCCTCGCTAATAGAAGCAGAAGCGAGAATAGATGATGAAAGACCGTTGATATCCGCAGTTATTTACAATCGTTTAAACAAAAACATGAAATTACAGATATGCGCAACGGTTCTATATGTATTACCCGAAAGAAAAGCGAAATTAACTACGGAAGACCTAAAGGTAGATTCTCCCTACAATACGTATCTTCATGCCGGATTACCTCCCGGTCCGATCTGCAATCCCGGTATTGCCTCAATCCAAGCAGCAGTAAATCCGGCAGCTGTTGACTATCTGTATTATGTTTTAACCAGTCAGGAGGGCAGGCACACATTTACGAATAACTATAAGGATTTTGTCGAAGCGAAAAAGAAAGCGAATAATAATTAAATATGGTTTTGAATACTCTAAATATCTGCATCAGGAGAGATGGGAGTGAACATTAAAAGCAAACCAGAACTTCTATCGCCGGCCGGAAGCTTGGAAAAGTTGAAATTTGCCGTTATATATGGCGCGGATGCCGTTTACTTTGGAGGCAAAGAATTCAGCTTGCGGGCAGGAGCAAATAATTTTTCGATCGAGGAAATAAGCGAAGGAACGGAATTTACGCATGCGCATGGCGCAAAAGCTTACGCGGCGCTTAATATATTTGCCCATAATAAAGATATAGATAGCCTAAAATCGTATATCAATGAATTGATAACAGCAAGAATTGATGGGGTTATTGTAAGTGATATGGGCATTTTCATGATTATAAGGCAAAACTTTCCGGCATTGCCTGTTTTTGTTAGCGTACAAGCAAATATAACGAATTACGCTGCAGCAAAGTACTGGGCTGAACTGGGTGTGAAAAGGATAACTTTATCCAGAGAATTAGGTATTAATGAGATAAAGAAAATTGTGAGCAACGTCGATATAGAAACGGAGATATTCATTCACGGGGCAGTATGTATTTCATATTCAGGCAGATGTCTATTGAGTAAATATATAGAGAACAGAGATGCCAATAAGGGTAATTGTGCTCATTGCTGTAGATGGAAATACTATCTAACCGAAGAAAAAAGACCTGATGAGCATTATCCCGTATTTGAAGATGAAAGAGGAACCTACATTTTTAGCTCCAAAGACTTGTGTTTATTAAATGTCTTGCCTGATATTATTTCTACAGGAGTAAGCAGTTTGAAAATTGAAGGTAGAATGAAAAGTCTACATTATGTATCAGTTGTAACCAAGGTGTACAGAGAGGCGATTGACAGATATTTTAAAGATACTGCATCGTATCAGGTAGATGAAACCTGGTGGCGGGAACTGCATAAAATTAGTCATAGACAGTATACCGAAGGTTTTATGCATGATGAAGAAGAGAAAGAATGCTTACCAAATTATTTAAGAGATTCGGATTTTGTAGGAGTTGTAAAGAAATCGAATTCGAAAGATAATTTAGTATTCATTGATGTTAAGAATAGAATATACAACGATGAAGAGCTTGAAGTATTTAAGCCGTCAGGGAAGTCTTTGAAGATTAAATTAAAGGATATGCGCCGGGTAGAAAATAATGAAATGCTTGAGGCGGCACACGCAAATTATAATATTTATATTTTGTCAGAGCCATTGCCCGAGTACTCAATTTTAAGGAGATTAGCGAGGCAGCAATGTTAGAGGTATTTTGCCCAAATATATATTGTGAAACCATATATGATATTGACCTTTTAGAGTTAAAGAAAACAGGTATCAAGGGATTGATATTTGATTTTGATAATACTCTGGTAGCCAGGGGAAGCAAGAACGCCCCGAATCAGCTTCAGGAATGGTTAAATGAGTTACATGAAAATGATTTCAAGATTTGTGTCGTTTCAAATAACTGGGAAAGCAAGATAGGAGTAGTAACTAAAAAGCTCAATATACCTCTTGTTGCACAAGCGGGAAAGCCAAGAGGAAAAGCTTTTAAAGACGGAATGAATGTACTAGGAACCTCGGTTAACGAAACAGCAGTTATCGGAGACCAGCTTTTTACCGATGTATTAGGAGGAAATAGACTAGGGCTGGTAACGGTGCTGGTTGTACCGGTGGGAAAAAATGAGATGATTCATACTAAACTTTTAAGACATTTAGAGCGATTAATAATTAGAAGATTGCGTAAGAGAAGAATGATAGTCAGTAATTAGGACTGTATATTGCGGGCCAATAATGAAAGGTGCGGTCGATGTACCAGGTTGATTCAAAAACAAAGTTGACCGGTATTTTTGGCTACCCTGTT
>ENA-OSEO01004064-OSEO01004064.1-sediment-metagenome-genome-assembly--contig:-NODE-4064-length-16016-cov-5.337662_pt1 | contig 16016 bp, 9 predicted proteins | sample MGYA00237883_ERZ534232 | MGnify/ENA metagenome assembly ERZ534232 | reverse complement strand
CCCAGGTCCAGCTTCTGCAGCGCGATCAGACTGCGAACCAGCAGGGCCGCTCCGATGAGCAATAGTAGAGACAATCCGACCTGGGAGACAACCAGGCCGCCGTGAAGCCGCCGCCATCGGCGCGTGATTCCGGATCGTCCCCCGCTTTCTTTGAGGACGCGGCTCATATGAATCTCGGAGACCCGCCAGGCCGGCGCCACGCTGAGCAGCAGCCCGGTGAGCACGGATGCGCCAAACGTGAAAACCAGAACCGACAGGTCCACTCCGGTCTCCTGCAAACGCGGGATCTCGGCGGGGCACAGGCGAACCAAGCCCTTGGCGGCCGCAAACGCGATCAGAAGACCGGCGAATCCCGCCCCGGTGCTCAGAATCAGGCTCTCGGTCAGCATCTGTCGCAGGACCCGCCCGCGGGAGGCCCCCAGCGCAGTGCGCATCGCCATCTCCCGTTGTCGCACGGTCGCACGGGCCAGGAACAGGTTGGTCACGTTGGCGATGGCGATCAGGAGTACGAATCCCGCCGCACCGAATAGCAGCAGCAACAGTGTGCGACTTCTCTGGACGGTCTTGTGCAGCAGTTGGTCCAGGCCGATCGTCCATTCGCTGCCGGCCTTGGGATCCGTCTGCCGGAAACGGTCGGCAACCACGGCCATCGCCGCGCGGGCCTGCGCCAAAGAGACGCCTTTCTTCAGATGCGCCAGTGGTTCTACGGGCACTCCCGACGGCCACACGGCGTCCTGCACGAACACCAAGGGTACCCAGAAGGGCGCGGATTCTCCAAAGGGACACTCGAAGCCGGGCGGCATGATACCTACGATCACGTAGTCATCGCCGTTGAGACTCAGGGTCGTGCCGAGGGCCTCGGACGCTCCTCCCAGCTCACTTTGCCAGAAGCCGTGGCTGAGAATGACGACCCGGTTCTTCCCTGCCTGTTCCTCTTCCGGCAGGAACCCTCGGCCCAGCGTGGGGGCAACGCCCAGCAGGGGAAAGAGATCGGAGGAGACGGCGTACGTCCAGACCTCGCGAGACCTGTCGATTCCGGAGATATAGAGCCGTTCGAGTGCATACGCGGCCATGGATTCAAACACCTGGTTCTCCGCGCGACAGAAGAGATACTCGCGATGGAGAGGCCGTTTCGTTCCTCTCTTGGTTTGTTTCCAGAGGGTCACGATGCGATTGGAGTCTCTATAGGGCAGGGGCCGAAGCATCACGGCGTTGACCACGCTGAACACCGCCGTGTTGGCGCCGATGCCCACCGCCAGGATCGCGACCACGGTGACCGCAAAGGCGGGATTCTTCGCCAGCATCCGCAGTCCGTATCTGATGTCCTGCCAGAAGATGTCCACGTGTCCCTCCTATTCACATCTCAGTGCGGTCAGGGGATCGACCTGCGCCGCGCGACGGGCCGGGAGGTAGCTGGCGAGCAGAGCAGCAAGGATCAGAACCAGCGACACGACGACGAAAGTCAGCAGGTCCGTGGCCGGGACGCCGTACAGCAGACTCGAGAGGAGCCGCGTCAGTGCCAAGGCTCCTGCCAGACCTGCGAATACCCCGAGGAGCGTCAGTCGCAGGCCGTGTCGCAGCACCGCCCTTAGAACATCCGCCTTCCGGGCACCCAAGGCCATACGGATGCCAATGTCATGGATCCGCCGGGCCGTACTGTACTGCAGGAGACCGTAGATGCCGACGGACGCCAAGGTCAGGGCGATGCCCGCAAAAAGGCCCAGCAGGATCGCGGCGAAGCGCCGCGCCGCCAGCATGTCCGATAGGTTCCCTTCCAGGGTCCCAATGTCTGTGATGACCTGATCATCGTCCAACTCCGCAACACGAGAACGAATGGCATCGGCCAGACGCAAGGGATCGCCCTCCGTTCGGACAGTGAGGGTCATGTCCCGCCAACAGTCTCTCTGGGGACAGTACAACGTGCCCAGAGCAGGGTCGAGATGACGGAAGTCCTTCAGCGTGCTGACGACTCCCACGATGGTGTACTCCACGTCCTTCCCTTCGAAGGAGTAGCTCATGTCTCTGGTATGGATCTTCTGACCGACGGGATCGAGGTCGACGAAGTGTCTTCGGGCCAGATTCTCATCGATGACTACCGCTTGAGCAGCCACATGCATGTCATCGTTCGTGAACGTCCGACCTCTCAGGAGTCTCATACCCAGGGTCTCGAAGAAACCGGGGGTTACGCCATGACGTCTGAGAACGGCCGGGTGTTCCGGATTGGCCGGAGGCCGGCCAACGATGGTGAACGGGGATCCTCCCGCATCGATACCGAAATTCAGGTAGGGAGTCAGCGCCGCAGCGCGAACGCCGGGCAGATCTCGCACTCGCTGCAGCAGGGGTGCAAAGAACGCCTCGCAACGGTGATAGATAGGATAGCTCGATTCCCGCAGGCTGATGTCCACCGTCAGCACGTGTTCGGGACGAAAGCCCAGATCCTCCTGCTGCAGAGCGACCCAAGTGCGGATCAAGAGCACGAATCCCGCCGCACCGAATAGCAGCCAGACCAATTGGCGATTGGCTCCCAGTTTGCGGTCCAGAAGCCCCTGCACGGCAATGGGGCCAGCTTCGGGAAACGTCCTCATCAATCGGTCTTCGATGACGGCCATCGCCGTGCGTGCCTGTGCGAACGTGCATGCCTTCTTCAAGCGTGCCACCCCAAATACGAATCCCAAGGCGTCCGGGCTGCGATCGTAGACCAGGGGGACCCAGAACGCTCGGGCCGAGCCCACCGGGAAGTTGAAATCAGGTGGCATCACGCCGACGACGGTGCAGTCCCGGTTGTCCAACCTGATGCTTTTTCCGACAACGTCCGGAGTTCCCCCCAGATCGTCCCGCCAAAAGGCGTGGCTGAGGATCACGACATGGCTGTTTCCCGCCTGCTCTTCTTCGGGCAAGAATCCCCGGCCCAGGCACGGTCGGACCCCCAGCAGAGGGAGCAGGTCGGACGAGATCGCCGCGGCCCAGAGGTACCGTGGTCTCTCGATTCCCGCGACATAGGGGCGCCGGCCACTGTACGCGGCCATGTGTTCGAATACCAGATTCTGCTCGCGCCAGAGAAAGAATCTCTCATGGATCGTGCTCGTCTCGACCTTCTTCGGTTTCTCCCAGAGGATCACCAAACGATGGGGGTCTTTGTAGGGCAAGGGCCGGAGGATCACCGCGTTGACCACACTGAAGACCGCGGTATTGGCGCCGGTGCCTACCACCAGGATCAGGACGATAACCGCCGCGAAGCCGGGGTCCTTCGCCAGCATGCGGAGCCCGTACCTCAGGTCCTGCCGGAGTGTCTGCCAGATGGCCATGTTCTCTTCCCCTTCTCAGAATGCGGGTATGCACGACAAACCCTATGTGTCCTTCGGCTTGGGGAACCGCCAGAGGAAGTCGTACTCCACGCGATTTCTCCGCGGGTTGTTGCTGTCATACTCCGGCTGGGGAGTGCCGCCGTTGTCGTGCTGGTCGTCGCCAACGCTGTAGACGAGGAATCCTTCACCCTCCCGGCGGTAGCGCAACGGCTTCTCGTCGAAGGGATCGATCAGGCCTTTGAGACCGAGCGAATCGAGCGTGTCGGGGAAGGTCCCGTGGGCCTGGCGTTGCCGCAGCAGCGCCAGACCGGCCCGGGTCATCCGCAGACCCGCGCTCATCCTGCAAAAGAACTCCTTCTCATAGCCGAAGTACCCGATCAGCTTGCCGGTCAGGTGATTCGACAGGGCGGGCCTCATGAGGTCGTCTCCCGCCCGCCGGCCCTGGTAGGGGGCTTCGAACAACTCCACACGTCTTCGCATGACCTCCAGATAGGCCGCATGATCCGTGATGAGTCTGGGGCGGAACGCCGCCAGGGTGAACCAAATCCGATAATTGAACTTCTCGACGGACTCGGGCGCGATCTTGTTGGGGCTTTTTGTCTCCTTCTGCAGGACCGTGTCGAGTTCCGCCTTGGGCAGAGCAAAAAACCATTCTCCGATCAGAATCCGCTCCCCATCCAAGGCGCGTACGAAGGGAGTGGTATCGTCGAACTTGCTCAGAAGTGCCTCGATCTCCCGCGATTCTTCCGGTGGGGGCGGCGCCACGTCACACAGATGTTGAATGGTCCGGGTAGAGTAGTTGATCAGACCGGTCCGTGTCCACTGGCTGTTCGTGGTCGGATCGCTGCGAAGGGCGTCCGCGAATCTCAGCAGCGTCCGCATCGTCTCCCAAGCCTTGCGGGTCTCGCCGGCCTCCACGTCCAGACAAATCCGGGTGCCCAGGACACGTCCCAGGTTCCTCAGGTCCTTCAGGATAGGCATTTCGAACGATAGGCTGGCGTTGTAGTCGCGGTCGAACTGGCAGGCGGGCCGCTGCGTTCCCTGCTCGATGGTGGACAGGGCCGACGCGACGATCTCCAAGTCCATCAGTTGTCTCAACTCCGCTTCCTCTCGTTGCTGTTTCGCGAGCTTGTCGGGATCCGTGGGTTTCTGAAACAGTGATCCGGCGAGATCTTCTCCCAGTCGTTCGAGCAGGTTCTTCTGTCCTGCGTTTTGGCCCTTGAGCATGAGAATGGCGCTGCGATAGAGCACGGCCGCGTTCTCGGTGTCGGGGACCTCCGGCGGGATGACCTCGGCCGTCCGCAGGGGTCGCCGGGCGGCCTCCAGAGCCGCATACGCCCGTCGGAGTCGCGCCGTTGCTCGGACCATCATGGCCGCGTAGATCACGCCCAGCAGGACAATGACCGCGCCCAGACCTGTCAGAATTCGCTTGGATCTCCGATGCATGGCTTGGTTCCTTATTGGAGTTCTGTATCCACGGACCCGGGCACCTGGCGCAGTTCCCTCATTTGTTCCAGCAGGGTGCCCAAGTCCGGCTCGGAGGCTCGGCGTGCCTCGGCCACGTGCTTCATGAAGGGACTGTAAGGGAGTCCGGGCATGTCGTCGACACCGATCTGCTCTGCCACCGCCGCCATGGGCCGGCCCGCTTGCCATTTCGCCACCGACAGGTCGCTGAAGTAGCGGGAGCAGGAGACGATCAATGCTGCGGCCGCCGCCGAGACCGCCAGGCGCTTGAAGCCGATCCACCAGAGCGCCTGCGCCGGCTCTTCGTTCCATGCCTCCCTCGCAGCGGTGGTCACCTGCTCCCGGAGCTCGGCCGAGGGTTCCGCCAGACGCATCATTTCGAGGAGTCGCTCGACCTCGCGATGGTCCTGGTCCTTATCGTTCATATGATGGAGTCCTTCAGCAACTCTCTGAGCTTGTCCATGCTGTAGCGGTACCGGCTGGCGACGGTGTTCAGGGACAACTCGAGTATTCCGGCGATTTCCCGAAAGGTCTTATCTCCATATACCTTCAAGATCAGGACTTCCCGTTGGGTCCCCGGCAGCCGGTTCAGAGCTTCCTGTACTTCCTCGGCCAGCTCTTTCGTGGCGCCGGTCTCGTCCACCGCGGTCAGCCAAGGCTCGACCTCAGACAGATTGCCCGGCCGGCGTCGTCGCTGTCGGAGGAAGCTGGCGATCTCATTGCGGGCGATCTGGTGGACATAGGCGTCCAGACAGCGGGCCTTCGCAAGCTGCCGCCGTTTCCTCACGATTTTCACAAAGATCGTCTGGAGGAGATCGTCCGCGTCGTGCTTCGACCGGAGTGAAGCCAGTACGACCGCATACAACTCCCTGGCATAGCGGCCCCACATCAGCTCGACCGCGTTCGAGTCATCGCGCTCCAGCGCCGCCCGGATCAGGTCGGTGGCCGAATGCCTGTCCAACAAGTTGCCCTCGGCATTTATCTTCACAGGTATAGACGGGAGTTCCGCTGCTGTTTTGTCTATGGACGCCCACGCCGCGTCAATATAAAGACGGTCCTTCGGCCGATCCGTTAAATGGGAATCGGGGAATTCCGCCTGGTTCGTAGTGCGCTCGTAAGGGCATGTCTTCACGACGTGGGCGGGGCAGCGGTGGGCTACTGCCAGACCTTCAGTCGCTCGGCCCGCCTCTGGAATCCTTTGGCCATCGAGTGTGCCTGGGCCTTCAGCAACAACAGGCGGCCTTCCGGCGTTCGGGTGTAGACCAGATCCGCCCAGCCGACGCGCAGGGCCCACATCTTGCGGAAGACCTCCGCGATCTCCTTGTTCTTGCCGAGAGTCTTCGGAACGGCGTGGTAATCCTTTCGTGCGAACCATCCCAGAGGGGACTTGCGGACGAGGACGTATCGTGGATCTTCGACCGGGCCGAGCACTTCCTGGAGGGCTTCCAGGAAGATCGACCGGTCGCGGGTGGTGCCGCCCTTGAGCGAGCAGCCTACAAATCCGTAGTCGAGCCGCCGGGCGGTAACCCGTAGTTGGGCGGTGCGGGTCTCGAAGAATTCCGCCTGGGCCATCGCCTTGAGCACGGCGTTGCCCACGTGCCGCATGCTCGACGCCACCGGGCCATGCCAGAGGGACAGCCACAGGGCCTTGAGGCACTTGGGCAGGGCAGCCAGTGCCGCCAGGGCCGATGCGACCGCCAGGAAGATGAGAGAGCCCCGCAGCGCCGTGCTCCCCGCCGCCCGTTCCGAGGACTGCATCAGCAATGAGAACCCCGAGAGGCCCCAGAACCCCGCCTGCCAGAGCAGAGCTCTGAGCGCATTGCGGAAAACGATTCCGCGCGGCAGGACCGATTCGGAGGCCGCGACCTGCTCGGCCACGTCGGCTCCCGCGCCGGCAGCCAACGCCTGTTCCCATGCAGTGATGAGACGGGCCCGGTCGCAGGCTCTCTTCTTCATCACGGCGTTGATGTGCGCCATTCGGGCCGTCGGGTAGGGCGGCCGGCCCAGGCCCAGGCGTCCCAGGCCGCTCTCGATCCGTGAACGGGTGAAGGAGACCCCAACGAAGGACTTGAACCGTCGAGCCAGCGTATCCAGGTCTTCGTTGAATTCTTTTGTATTCTCCTCCTGGCAGACCAAGTGCCAGATATTCGCGGTTTTGTGCGGATGGCCTTCCTGGGTGCGAATGGCCCGCCCGCGCATTTGGTTGGAGAGCATGTACGAACCGACGAAACTGGCCAGGATCAGAGAGTTCACTGAAGGAGCGTCCCAGCCTTCGCCCAGCAGGGAGGTGGTGCCGACAAGAATGTGGATACCGCCGCGGTTGAACAGGGCGGTGATCAGGCCGACCATCTTTTGCTTATCTGCGCCGCGGATGGTCACCTCGCAAAATCTCGGGTCGTGGGACAGAGGCTTGAATGCGATATCCGCGGGATCGAGACCCAGCCCCGGTGCCGCGGCTCGCAACGCTTCTTGTGAATCGCAGGGGACGACGGTCAGTGTTCCCGTGAGAATGCCGAGCTTGGGGGCACCGGCCTGTTCCCGACGGAGCTGCTCGAAGATCGGCACGACGCCGAGCTGCTTGACCGGCTTGATATCCGTCGCGTCCCTCGGGAAGTCCGCCCGGCGGATGAAGTCGGTCAGGATCACCATCCGCAGGTCATCGCCCATCGTCTGGCTCTCCAGCCGCACGATGTCTTCGATGCTCTTGAGCTTCGAGGCACTGCGGATCAGGAGCCGAGCGATCTTCACGGCACTGCGCAGACTGACTTCGCGTCGGTCTACGACGCCGATCCGCCTGGCATCCCGCAAGATGCGGCGGAGAAGCTCCTTGTGAGCTTCGAAGGACTTGGCGTGCGTGTACAGACAGCCCGCCAGCAGTGTTTCCACCCACTGCGTGTCCAGCCTGGGACATTTCCGCACGGGAATGCCGAGGACGCGAAGCAACTTGCGCGGCGCATGTCCCCGCACGTGATTCAGGAAGAACGCGAGGCTCGAATAGAACGCCGGATCGTCGAGGATTTCTTCCACGCAGGTTTGTGGCTGGCCGACACACGGATGATTCTCCAGAGCTCCGATGAACTCCTGGTTCGCGCAGAGGTCCTTGACGAATGCGTCCGCTTCCTTGCGGAATGCGCGGATCTCCTGCTGCTCCGCCTGCAACGGCGCGGACATATACACGTAGTCCTGGTGCGGACACAGGTTCTTTTGTGCCACCAGTTCGGGCACGGAGATTTCCGCGTCGATAGGTCCGCACAGGCCGATGTACCGCTCCCACTCAGAAGGTGAGACGTCGAACGGCGCCGTGGCGGTCAGAGCAACGATCGTCGGCTGGTCCAGGTTCTTCTTCAGATCGGCCAGGCACTTCCACCATTCATTCCGCAGGTGATGGGCCTCATCGAGCACGAGCGTCTGAACACCGAGTTGCTTGAGCCGTTTAAGGATCGCATCGCGCCCCGTGGCTTTCGGTCGGGATGCCGAAGCCTCCTCCGCTTCGCCGCGATAGGCGCTGTGGAGCCCTTGGTATGTGGACGCGGTGAAAAGGCCGGGAGCTCGGATGTCCTTTGAGATCCACTTCGGGGCCCCATGAGAGGCGTCCATGAACAGGTGGACAAACCGATCCACCCACTGGTCGCGGATGGCGGCCGTGGGGGCCAGGACCAGCGTGGGACGGTTGAGCCGGCGGACGACCTCCAGGCCCAGCACGGTCTTGCCCGAGCCCGGGGCGGCGATGATGTGCAGGTGGTTGTCGTCAAGGTGACCTTCCAATTCCGCCAGCACCCGTTGCTGGTAGCTGCGCCACGGTTTGCGGAACCGGATGTCGGGCGGGAAGGTGTTCATCGGCTCATCAGCCTCGGGACCAACGCCAGTAACTGTAGATCAGCCCTGCCTGGAGCAGGAAGATGGCCAGCAGGACCAACCGGAAGGCATGTTTTCGCGTCTTATGGCGGAACAACTCCTGGCCGATCAGCGCGCCCGGGCTGCCCCCGAGCAAGGCGACCACGTGCAGGACCGCCTCGGGAATCCGGGTTCGCCCGACCACGGCCTGCCGCTTGTCCAGCCCATAGAGCAGCAGGGCGACCGCGTTCATGCTGATCAAGCCCGCGTAGAGCGGAGTCAGGCCCTGCCGCCACAGCAGCAGGGCCAGTGCAGCCGCGGCGGACAAGACGACGACGATGACTCGTTTTATGAATGGATGTCTTTGCATGGCGATTCGCACCCAGTAGGCCAGTTTCGCGGCAGATTGTCAACCGGCAGAGCCGGCGGGATTCCGATCCGTCATGTCTTCGGCAGTCTCGCGCCGCACTGTTTGCAGAACCGGGCGTCGTCATCATGTCGGGCGAGGCCGCAGTCGGGACAGGGCGGCGAGCTTGCGGGATTGCGCGAGTGGTTCTGAGCCCAGTCCACGGTCACGATGCCCGTCGGGATGGCGATGATCGAATAGCCGAGGATCATCACGATGGAGGCCAGAAACTGCCCCAGGCTGGTCTGAGGGGAGATATCGCCGTAGCCGACGGTGGTGAGCGTCACGATCGCCCAGTATACGCTGACCGGGATGCTGGTGAACCCGCTGCCGTGGCTCTCGATCATGTACATCAGGGTGCCGATGATCACGACGAGCGTCAGGACGGTCAGCAGGAAGACCGCGATCTTGCGCCGGCTGGCATACAGCGAGGCGCTGAGGAAAGCCGCCTCCCGCGTGAACTGGGGCAGGCGCAGGACACGGAAGACGCGCAGCACGCGCAGGACACGCACCACCGACAAGGAGAGCGTGCGGAAGAACAGCAGACCCACGTACGCCGGGAAGATCGCCACGAAATCGACGACACCGAAGAAGCTGATGGCATAACGGACGGGATTCGTCACGCACAGCAGACGCAGGACATACTCCACCGTGAAGAGAATCGTGAACAGCCAGGCCAGCACGCGGAACAGCTCTCCGTATTCCGCGTGCATCGACTCGACGCTGTCAAGCATAACGACAAGGACGTTCAGCAGGATGCTCACGATCAGGAGGAGATCGAACCACTTCCCGGCCGGCGTGTCCGACTCGAAGATGATCTCGTATACGGTCCGTCGCCAACCCCCTTGCGGCCTGTTTCTTCCCATCGTATCCACGGTCTTGCCTTCCCACTGTTTCATTACTCTCGGCGTGAGCCTTGCGCGTCTTTCCCTGATTCTACGGGTTCCGCGTTGATGACGAAGGAGAACGGGAACTCAAGTGTGCCGCCCCAGATCGCTTTGATGCTTGGTTCCCGGTAGGCATACTCTGGGCTCGGTGAGAGGACTATCTTGCCGCTGCATGGCCCGGTTTGGCTCGATGTCAGGCATTGAAATGCAAGACGGATATCCAAGTACTGCCCGGCATAGGCCCTGAAGCTTCTCTGTTCGCGGTGGTATGGTCTGATTTCTCGCCCATCAGAGAGCTTCATAGTACAGTCAAATGCCACCGTCTCCGGCAGTTTTCGCGCGAGGAGCACGCCAGAAATGGCGTCACCTCTCGAGGGGAAAGGTCTCCATTCGAACGCAGCGCGCATGGCGTTGTCTAATTTCGGGTCTGATATAAGATGGATCTCCTCTGGTCCGTCAGATTCTGCGACGCGTATCGCGACCGGGATCTCAAAGTGTGTTTCGTACCGCCTCGGGGGCCTGGACAGCAGGTAGGAATCCAGCTTCACGCGTTCGAGAACACACCAGAGGAGACGCCCGACGGGGTTGAGGGAGAAGAATTCGGGGACTCTCCGGGAGGTCTGCAGCAGGTATTCCTGGTGGAGTGTGAGTTTGTGCTGGCCGGGGAGGTTTGCATCCACCGGGCAGGCCAGTACGTGAGGACCCGCGCCGAGGTGCACGCGCAACCAGTTCATCGCAGGCGGGGCATGTCCTTCGACACACAGGTACTCCCTGTGAAACATGGTTGTCCTTCCGAAGCTGAGATTGAACGGGACTGCGACACTGATCGTCGGCTGTTCTCCCACCGGATAAACGGCGTGACTCGCAATCTCGGGCCAATACAGCAGCTTCAGAATCCTCTCGCCCTGTTTCTGGGTTGGGGTATGGGTCTCCATCAGGTTTCCCAGTCTGCTGGCCTTGGCGTATGAAGGTTCGACCTCAAAGGCTCTGATGGCAAGCTCCACGCGACAGTACCGTGCCACGGGTAACCCGAGGCAGACGGTGAACGCGACAGCGATTGCGCCAACCAGCAGAACCCGCGCGAGTCTACGTCGTCTCATCTCGCACCCCTTGCTCATGGCCTTCACGATCATACGGTGGAGGTGTGTCCGGATATGGAGTATACTGTGTCGGCTGTGGTATTCAAGTGATTGGTGCCGTGACACAGCGTGCGTTACGCACCGATGGTGACACCCTATTGGCAGGTGGTTGTATGTCTCACCAGCATTTGTCGAGGCGCGCCCTGGCAGCATGGAGCCTGTTGTGCATCGTCTCTACGGTGCAGTCCGTGCGGGGCGATCTTGCGGAGGGTTTTCGGAGCCCGCCGATTCCGGCGCGGCCCTCGGTGTATTGGGCCTGGGTCAACGGGCTCACCGATTCGCGCCAGATGACCCGGGAGCTGGAGGAACTCAAGGCCAAAGGAATCGGCGGGCTGTACATCTTCGACGTGGGGGCCCAGGACCCGCAGAAGATCGTGCCGGCCGGTCCCGCGTTCATGGGACCCGAGTCGCTCAAGGCGATCGGACACACCGTCCGCGAGGCCACTCGGCTGGGCCTGGACGTCGGACTCATCACGTCGAGCAGTTGGAATTGCGGCGGGCCTTGGGTGCCGCCGAAGTATGCGAGCATGGGGCTCTACCATGCGCAGATGACCGTGAAGGGTCCGACGCGCTTGGCCGAGCCGCTCCCCATGCCGGCTCTGCCCGGCAGCGCGCCGCGCGGTCCCGACGGCCGCCCGGTATTCGTGAGGGATATGGCGATTCTGGCTGTTCGGAACCCGAAACGCGCGCCGGGCCATGAATTCGTGTTCGAGCTGGCCCCGCCCGGCACGCATACAGTCAACCGCGTGACCCTGTACAACACCGGAAGCGGCGACGAGACGCGCTACGGGCCGACGCATCTCTACGCGAAGGATTTCGCGGTTTCCCTTTCGACAACGACCACCGATCCGGATGCCTTCCGCGTGGTCCTCCGCGAGCAGCTCGAACTTGGCGCCGACGCCCAGACCTTCACATTCGCGCCCATGCAGGCTCGCTATGTGAAGCTCGTCATCCTGTCGGGACACAACGCGAAATCCGACCGGGTGCAGTTGGGCGAGTTTGAGGTCTACTCGACCGATGGGGTGAATGTTGCTTCCGCGTACCACGCCGACGGCAGCAAGACCGCGGCCATGCTGGTCTCGTGCAGTTCGGCGCTGGGGACCGAGACGGAGCAGAATTGGACGGCCGCGAACATCCACGATGGCCAGAAGTCCGGTGCCGCTGGAAGCTGGTCCTCGCCCGGTTTGCCGCCGCTGATTATCGAAGACCCTGAGGCCATTGTCGATCTGACGGATCGTGTGGACGCGGAGGGACAGCTTGATTGGGACGTGCCGGCGGGCGAATGGACGATCCTGCGCTTCGTTTGTGCCAACACCGGCCTGTCGCTCCGACTGCCCAGTCCCAATTCCGGCGGTCTGGCCATCGACCACTTCAGCGCCGAGGCGACCCAATTCCATTTCCAGTACCTGCTGGACAAGCTGCATCAGGAACTGGGCGGCTTCCGCAACACGGCCCTGAAGCAGATGTACGTTTGCAGCTATGAACTGAGCGGCTCGACTTGGACGCCCGACTTCCTGTCGCAGTTCGAGAGCCGCCGCGGCTATGACATGACGCGCTTCCTGCCTATCCTGGCCGGTTGCGTCGTTCGCAATCACGAGGTCACAGCACGATTCCAGTATGATTACCGCAAGACGCTGGGCGACCTGCTGGTCGACGCCTTCTACCGGGCGGCGACGGAGCTGTCCAACGAGCACGGACTGCAACTCTGCGCCGAGGCGGGAGGACCGGGACCACCGTTGCACCAAGTGCCCGTTGACGCGCTCAAGGCCCTCGGGGCGCTGGATATCCCGCGCGGCGAGTTCTGGAAGGACCACAACGTTTGGGTGGTCAAGGAGACTGCGTGTGCGTCGCACATCTATGGCAAACGCCTTGTGGACATGGAAGCGTTCACAAGCTGGCGGCACTGGCAGGACGGTCCGTTCGAGGTCAAGGCGATTGCGGACCGTGCCTTCTGCGACGGGACAAACCACATGACGTTCCACACGTCCGCCCACAATCCCTCTGCGACCGACCGGCCCGGCTGGGTCTATCACGCGGGCACGCACATGGGGCCGAGCATCGCCTGGTGGCCCAAGGCCGGCGCCTGGATCGACTATCTCTCTCGTTGCTCGTACCTGCTGCAGGAAGGGCTCTTCGTGGCGGATGTCTGCTACTACTACGGCGACCAGGGCTTCAACTTTGTCCCGCCGAAGCAGATCGATCCGTCGCTCGGTTATGGCTACGATTATGATGTCACCAATGCCGAGGTAGTTCTCACGCGAATGACCGTCAAGGACGGCCGACTCACGTTGCCCGATGGGCTCCACTATGAGTTGCTCGTGCTGCCCGACCGCGAGGACATCGACCTGACGGTTCTGGAACGGATCGAGGAATTGGTGCGAGCCGGCGCGATCGTTGTCGGACGCAAGCCCACACGGGCCAACGGCCTGCAAGATTTCCCCCTGCATGACACCAAGGTCCGGGAGCTGGCGGACAGGCTCTGGGGACCCTGTGACGGCGACCAGTGCAGGGAACACACGCACGGCCAGGGCAGGGTAATCTGGGGCAAGTCGTTGCGAGAGATCCTCCGAGAGCGCGCCATCGGCCCCGATTTCGCCGTGGACGGTCATGAGTCTGATGTGGACTATATCCATCGTTATACCGCGGACGCCGACATTTACTTCGTCCGCAACAAGACCGAACAGCCGCGACAGGTTGTGTGCACGTTTCGGGTGAGCGGCCGGACGCCGGAGTTGTGGATGCCCGACACTGGCCAGATCCGCCGATGCAACCGCTGGCAGCCGGTCGGTCACGGCACGAGGGTGACTCTGCAATTCGCACCTCACGACAGTGTGTTCGTCGTATTCCGCGATGGAGAAGATGACCCCAAGCAGACTGCCGGTGCCGAGATTGCCGCGGAGACGGGTACCATCAGTGGCCCGTGGCGAGTGGATTTCCCGGAGGGTTGGGGCGCGCCGGCGTCGACACGATTCCCCGAGTTGATCTCATGGACCGCACACGACGATGAAGGCATCAAGTACTTCTCCGGTGTGGCGACGTACCGCAATACCTTCGAAGTGCCCGCGGAGCGAATCGGGCCGAACACGAGATTATTGCTCGATCTCGGTCGTGTCCACTTCGTCGCGGAGGTCTTCGTGAACGGCCGAAGCGTCGGCACGGTCTGGAAACCGCCGTTCCGCGTGGACATCACCGACACCGTGCATGCGGGCGTCAACGAGCTTGTCGTCGAAGTCGCCAACACTTGGTCGAACCGGCTCGTCGGCGACGCACGGTCCGAGGGTCGGGACTACTGTCGGACAAACATCACGAGGTCGCTCACGTGGCAGGTGCCTTGGAAGGACACGCCATTGCTCGAATCCGGCTTGTTGGGCCCAGTCAAGCTCCTGGCTGTAACAGAACAAAACTGAGATGCCGACCGCCCGTTTGTAGTGACGCCGTGAGGCGTTATCTTCCATAATCAGCCGAAAGATATGCCCTTACGGGTACACTACAAACGCGTTCTCTTTGCTGACTACCTCAGGACGAAGGCCAGCGTCGGGTCCAGCGGGTAGCGGCCGAACCGCTCGCCGTAGATCGCCAGACCGCCGGCGAGGGCCTCGTCGGCCTCCAGGCGCAGCACGATCGCGCCGTTGGCCGCCGCCTGCTTGAGGGCCTGTGCCGGAATCTCCGCGTTGATCAGGTACCCATAGGAGCCGGCCTCCGTCAGCGCATCATTGCGTTTCTGCGCCTGCCAGGACAGGATGCCCCGATGGTCCGCCGGGTCGTCCGCCAATTCGAAGACGCCGACCACCGCGCCGCCGACGCGAACGCGGACCGCGCTCGGATAGGTCCGCTCGTCCGTCATCGGATAGGCGTTCGGGTTCAGACTCGGATCGTGCGTGCCCGCGCCCCGCATGAAGTCGCCTTCCTGCTTGGCGGCGCCCTGCTTGTCCTTGCCGAAGAGCTGCTTGGCGGAGACTTCCGCGCGGAAGCTCGCGGCCTGGATGTCCTCGACTTTGAGGTCAGCCGGCCAGGGGATCCGGTACTCGAAGTATCCGGCGCCGGCGCCGTTGACCTTCAGCCCGTCGAACACGTTCCACTGCTTGACTGACCAGTCGGCCCTGGCGAAGTCCTTCGGTGCCACCCGCAGGACTCTTGTTCTGTTCTGTCGCTGGGTGAGAATCTCGTCGCGTGGCTGCTGGCCCTCGCGGACGACGAACGTGGTGAAATTCCGGGCGAGCACGGCCCCGGACCGGTCCTCAAGCTGGACGCTGAGCACGACCACCGCGGGCTCTTCGGGCATCGTGACTTCCAGCGGCTTGACGGCCCGGCACATCCACGCCGAGCAGGGGATATTCTGGCGAATACGGCCGCCGAAGGAACGTTCCCGCCCCAGGCTGTCCCACATCCGCAGATTGCCCCGCAGGAGCAGATTCTCGTCGGCCTTGCGGTCCGTCAGGAAGGAGACGTACAGCGGGACTTCGACGTTCGCACCCGGCTTGACCTCCCGGCACAGTTCCTCGTTCATCGCGATGTAGCCGTCGGCGTGCAGGTCGCGCAGGCTCATGCCCGGCATCAACTCCTCGATCCCGGTGAACTTCTGCGAGCGGTCGTACCGCCAATAGCCGTTCCATTCGTTGATCACGTCGTGGTGCTCGGTGTACAGCCAGCCGCAGACCTGGGGATGCCGCCGGAAGGCGTTCATCATGATGTGGTAATCCCAGCTCCAATCGACGTCGCCTGTGCTGCCTTTGTAGCCCCAGACGTTGCCGCACTCGCTGTTCAGCAGCGGCTCGCCCCCTTGGGGGCGGTCGCCGATGTAGTTCCACTTCGAACCCGGGCGGGTGTCCCGGCAAACCTGGTCCAGGTGCTCGGTCCACTTGTAGCCCGGCAGGTAGGCGTGCCAACTGTTGATGTCCGTCAGGACGTGGTCGTTGTTGCAGGGCGAGTTGTCCTCGACGAGACGCGTAGGGTCGAAGCCCTTGGCCAGGCGGACCATGGA
>ENA-OSEO01004062-OSEO01004062.1-sediment-metagenome-genome-assembly--contig:-NODE-4062-length-16018-cov-26.364845_pt1 | contig 16018 bp, 14 predicted proteins | sample MGYA00237883_ERZ534232 | MGnify/ENA metagenome assembly ERZ534232 | reverse complement strand
AGGCGTGCTCGTAGCTATCAATGAGTTTATCCGCTTGAATCTGAAGACTTTAGATTGAAGTAAATGGGAAATATTGGAAACAAAACGGTGAGGCTGTTTGAGGGTGTTGGCTCATTTCTTTTTATTGGTTGGGTAGTCCAAAATTGTTGTTTTAGTAGATTTGTAGAAATTATGATTTGGAAAGAGTAAAATACGGATAGAAAAATGCACTTACACAAACAAGGGGATTTCAGGGGTAGGGTAAATGACTGAAGAAACACAGAAACCTCACAGCCATGTTTTTAAAAATCAAAATCAGAAAATCAACCCTCAGAGTGAATAAATGACAAGGAGTAGTGAAATGGCTAACAAGCAAAAAAAATATTTATTGCATCTATCCGACCTCCACATGGAAAGCATACAGGAAACTGAATATCAGTTGATTGTTGAAGGTGAGAGAAAGCACCCGCTTGCTTCGGAAATTCATAACGATTTAATTACAAACATCTCAAGCAACCCTCCTCTTGCTTTAATTGTCACCGGTGATATAACCAAGAACTGTAAACATGGAGAGTTCAACAATGCTATTGCATTTATGAAATCACTTTCATCCTTGTTTAAAATAAAAGATATAACTAAGTTCGCTTTTGTTGTTCCTGGAAATCATGATATTTCTTGGGGTGAAGACTATAGTGATTATACCAGAGAGAATTTTGATACTTTTTATAAAAAATTGTTTAACGCAAACTTAATTCCATCAATTCAAAAGTTAGATTTGGTTAAGCAGGGTGTTGTTCTGTATGGGCTTAACTCATGTTGTCGAGAAAGTTGGAAAAATCCTGGTGTTGGGTTCGTTAACAATCCTCAGTTAATTGAATTGGCGCAGGATGTACAAAAGTGCAAGCTTCAGTACTCAGATGCATTAAAAATAGCAGTAATCCACCATCACCTCTTACCAGTATGTGATTATAATTTGGACGAAAGTAAAGGGAACACCTATTCAATCTTGACGAATGCTGAGCAAGTATTGCAAGTGCTATCGCAATTGAACTTTTGTATGATAATACATGGCCATCGCCACCATTATAATCATGCTGTTTATAGAAAATATCTGAAGAGCCCGAGTGAAGCTAACAAGATTGTTTCAAATCCGATTGCAGTGATTGGGTCAGGTACTCTTTGCAGAGAAAATCAGACATCAAACACCATGTATAACATCATAACGCTAGTTGATCAAAAACCGTCATCTTACTATTTTTCTTCTCAAACTCGTTTGTCAGATCATGCGCAATCCAACTATTTCGCCATGTTAGACGTACCTATTACAATTACACATTATTCAGAAATAATTGACAGAAATGAAATACTAACAATGGCACTAGAGGCTGATATTGGTAACGAGGATGTATCTAAAGTCTTTAACTTAATTCTTGATAAATGTCTTAAGGCTGCTGGTATCGATTACGGATTTCTGGCAATATATGACAAGATCATCGAGAGAATAAGAATTGTTTCTATGTCTCAAAAATATCCTGATGGAATGAGAAAAAGAATAGTTGGTGATCTTTATAAGATTGGTCAGGGCATCACTGGCCATATTTTTGAAACGGAGAAATTTTATAAGACCGATGATGTGTTAAATGATCCGTACTTTTCACAAAAACATAAGGACATATATTTCGAAGTAACAAAATCTAAAATTTCATCGTGTCTAGCTGCTCCTATCTTTAATGTTGACAATAGTGTATGTGCAGTCATTAATGTTGTTAAACCGAGGGATACCGTCAATGATAAAAATACTTATGATGAAAGTGACGCAGTATTATGGAAACATCTGTGTAACGAAATTAGCCCTGCAATAAACATCTTGGTACAAAAGGAACAAGACAAGAATAATGAGAAAGATTTGGAGTTACTAACAAAGATACAGGAAGAGCTGGATGCATATGGCAGTTTGAAGGCAAAATTGAAAAAAATCATCAAGATGATTGAAGATTGTTTCCAATTAGATATACATGAAGGTGAAGCTATTGCTTTCATTTTGCAAGAGGCCAGAGACAGCACTTCCTATTATGATTTCATTTCAGATGGATTTAATAGGCCACTTGTTTACAAAAAAGGCGAGGGCCTGACCGGAGGTTTAATCGAAGCAGCAAAAAGTGATGTTGCCTTGGAGCATTTAAAAGGCAATGAATCAAGATTAGGCAACAAGACAACGGGTAAATGCAAAGCACCCCATCCTAAGAAAGAGGAAATGTCACTCAGCTTTTTTGGATCTCCAATTAAGATGGGAGATGATGTAATAGGTGCTTTAGTCATGAACACACATACGCCAGAAGGCGGAGACTATAACTCGCTTGATGGATTAATTAAGAGATATCTTCGAATGTTAGAGGTTATTTCCCATCTAGTTGCATATAAAATCGTGGAAAAACTGAATGAGGTTCATAAAGAATCGAATAAGAACAAATAAACCTTTTATGAAACAGGAGATTTCAGGCGCTAGTAACTATTACTTTACATTCAAACCTACGGTTGTAGTTCAGCTTAAATTAGCTTATGCATTTGTGCAGAATTAGCATTTGCCTATTTTTCGCAACTAGAATTCACTTTATCATTTAATTGTTCCCAGTAGCGATTCATTTGTTCAAACGACTTCTCATCCACACCTTTTAAGTAATTAAGCCACCCAATAACTGATTGCTTATTCTGGTATTTTTCGTCTCTGTTAAGATTGAAAAGACAATGATGCATCACAGCTCTCATATGTCTTTTATTAATTCTCCCAATCCCAAATCTTGATTCTGAATTATCCTTGACCAAACCTGTTACCAAACATCTCTTTCGTGGCCCTAAAACTCTTAGTTTGTCCTCGTTAAGCCTAAAATCCTCTGATTTAAGAATCCTTCTCATTGTGGGTAGGGACTGATTGAGCAAAACAGGATTATTGGAGGATAAAGTTATATCGTCAGCATACCGAGTGTAAATTATATTTCTTCTTGAGGTAAAACCAGCAATTCTTCTATCAAGTTTTGCCGCAACCAGATTCGACAAAGATGGAGAAGTAACAGCACCTTGAGGTAAGCTATTTTCACATGTACAAAGATTGGCAAGAATGAGAGCTGCATTCTTCGAATAACCGACAAGTAGAAATATTGCAACTACTTTATCAATGGAAATTGAAGGGAAAAAATCTTTTATATCCAAACATATAAAGTAGCGGTTATTAAAGTGAGGGAGTACATTATCTAAGACATTCATACCTTTTCTGTAGGCAGTAGCAAACGGTGAAGGACTAAATTTATCTAGGATATTTCGGAGTATCCAAGCCTGAATTCCTTTAAGATCTTTGCTTGGTTGTCTTATCTCACGTATACCCCCATTTGCCTTTTGCATCTCATATCTCTTATAAAATCTATCTTGATGTTTGGTTAGTATTTTTATAAGTGCTGTATCCACATGCATTAAAGAAGCTAGCTCTTCCTCATCCAAGAACACTGGCAAATTCATTAATCTTAACAGTTTTGTATGGCTGTAATTACCACTTACTTGAATTGAGATAGCATTCTCCTTCCAGATAATAATTGTGCTGTGTGTATTGGGGTGAAGCCTAGGTGCATACTCAACAACCGGCGCCGTTTATTTCGGCGAAATTCGGTTCCCTAGGCGTCAGCCTAGGAACCCAGATGGTTTCAAAGCATTGAAACCATCTGGCAATGCAATACTCGTGCTTACATCCAGAGCGGCGAAACACCGCTCAAGTTTGTCATAGACAAACTTGACTAAGCGCCTAAAACTTCACCCCAAATTTTATTACTTTTATAGTTCTTTTTTCTAAGAGTTAAATTTAAAGCTTTGAGTCGGAGCTCCGTTAAGAATAATTGGATTATCCGCTCTCGCTTCTTCGTCTGAGCATCATGGATCAGACTTTCTACACCTTTCGGAGTAGTTGATAGGTTCCCCTCACTAAGATACACTTTCCTTTCATTAATTAAGCTATTCACCACAGTCTCCGCTGCAGTTGCTGTGTTCTCATCGCTTTCGCTGCTAAGCTTACGTGCAATTTCAATAACAGCAGTTTTCGGAATTGGATCAAAAACATAGATAAGGGCTAGATAAAATTTATACGCCAAAATAGGATTCGATAAATCACTTATTGAAGAAGAGTGTTTTGCTATGGTTCGGGCATTAACCAACAACCGTTTTACTAATAACGTAAGATTACTATTATTCATCTCCAAAAATATTATCTTGCTCTCAGTTTTATCCTTCAAATACCGAAGAGGTCCAAAGTTGATAAAGCTTTTTGATCTTTTGTGTTTGGGATCAACAACCACTATGAGTTTGTCTCTTAGCTTCTTGTGATTCGTGAAAGCTCCTAATTCAGCAATAGTTCCTGCGCTTTGCAGTAGAATAACAACTACATTGACACTATTAGCAAGCAAATTCTCAAGGCTTAAAAGATCTTTCTTCTGATGTCCAAGGATTAACTCAACAAACATATCTTCAGGGTAGTATATAGAATATTCATACCATGAATGTATTTCAGATATCTTTGCCCCTAGCATTTTGCGAAAATATTCTTCCTCAAGACTACTGCCACCACAAAGAAAAATAGATATCTTATTAAGACTTTGTGCTTCATCAAGAAATTGATCTTTTGGTAGTGGGTCAGTTTGAGATTTGAATCTTTAAGACACTTATGCTACACTTTAACTATGCTAAACCACTCAAGCAAGAAAAAGAAAAAACCTAGAGATTTAAACCTGCTTGCATCCTCTATTGTAGAAGAAACTACAAATGAGGAAAAGAAGCATGAAGAACCTCAAGAGGATAAAAAGAATCCTGCTGCTGTTGCTCTCGGTCGTCTCGGTGGACTAAAAGGCGGTAAAGCAAGAGCAAAAAAACTTACCCCCGAACAACGAAAAGCCATTGCTAAAAAGGCTGCTCAAGCTAGGTGGAAAAAAAATAAAAAATAACAATTACTTAGGAAGTTGTTTAGACTTTTTCTTGCGATCTTTCTCTAGTATCTTAATTGATGGTTCTGGGCTTAAATTTTCTGGCATTGTGCCACCAATTCTCTCAATAGCTTTTCGCACTTCTCCTCCAACTTCATAATGTGCATCTATAGCTGTTTGCTCAGCATTAATTTTATCTCTAATAAGCTTTTGTTCGGTTTGTGTAATTCGAAAATGGTTTGCAGCCAGTTCAGCACGCCCAGATCGGTCTAATAAATCATCTTTTTTGGTTAAACCTTTATACTGCTTAATGTCTTTTAATCCAAGTCCACCATACAAACCTTTATAACCAGCATCTTGAAAAATACCAAAACTATTTGATCGCACGCCAGCTTCTTTTGCAACACTAGCAAGTTTTTTATTGTCATTCTTTACTTTATTTCTAAGAAGAATACGTTTTTCATCTTCTGTTAATTTATCTTGCACCTCTTGCTTTCTTGTTTGATAGGCAAAATAAGTTTGTGCTGTTGCTATTACCTGCTTCGAAGAATCAGCGTTCATAGCAATAAGATAACAAGCATAGCGAGAAAGAAAATAATCAATAGTTACTCTTGAAGCACCACTTCCAATTTTAACCATTTTGGTACTTTCGACAAAATGGTTCTGGATATTTTCCCCCGAACCTTCACATGCCTTCTTTGCCTTATTGATTACATCTTGGAAATTTCTCCAATCATCATATGTTAATGCTTTTTGTAAATCTCTTGCCATCCAATACTCAACATTATTCTTTGACCTGCGCTTAATTTGTTCTAAAGATTTCACTGTAATGTCTAATTCTTGCATTGCCCGAGAACCTCCTTCATACCATACATTAGTGATAACCGTAGCTTTTACTAATATACCATAATTTTTAACTTGATACCATAATTTTATCATGTTATTCTTTAATAAATTAAAGGAGGTTTGACTATGGGAATTAAAGAGAAGCTTGAGGAAAAAATAAAGAAAAAAGAGCAAGAGATACATAAGTATCGTCAAAAAATATCTGAAGCAGAAGCATATCTTCAGGGATTACAAGAAGCTTTAAAAATGTTGCCTAGAAATAGAGAAGATGGCAGACCGGCAGAGCAGTTATTGAGGCCAGGAAGTAAGATATTTAAAACAATGGAGTTCCTTAAAAGACAAGGAAAGCCTATGCACGTTAATGAAATTATCAAAGGTATTGGTTTAACGGTAACCAATAAAGAAAAAACTTCGCTTAGCGGATCTCTAGGATGGTATGTGAGACGTGGTGAAATATTTAACCGTCCTGCACCAAATACTTTTGGATTAATTGATATGGAAAAGGAACAGATTGAACCCCCAGAAGGTTTTGGGATAGAAGGCGACAATAATGACATAGATGATGGTATACCATTTTGATAATAAAATATGGCATAGTGCAAATTATAAATAAAATATGGGAAATAGGTTGACAATGCCTGACCGCTCAAGTATAATAGTCAGTATGAACAGATTAAGCATTGAACGAAGAGTACAAATTGTTAAGGCATTAGTTGAGGGAAACTCTATCCGCAGTACTGTACGTATGACAGGAGCGGCTAAAAATACAGTGACAAAACTCTTGGTTGATCTCGGTTCCACTTGTCTTGATTATCAAGATAAAGTTATGCGTGATTTACCATGCAAAAGGCTTCAGTGTGACGAAGTTTGGTCCTTCTGCTACTCCAAGTCTAAAAACGTACCAGATGAACACAAAGGTGAATTTGGTTATGGTGATATCTGGACATGGACAGCGATTGATGCAGATACAAAATTAGTTCCATGTTGGCATATTGGAAATAGAACAAGCTACGATGCACAAATTTTTATTAATGATTTGGCTTTACGTCTTGCAAACAAAGTCCAACTAACTACTGATGGATTAAAGGCTTACATAGAAGCAGTTGAAGGTGCTTTTGGATCAGAAATAGATTACTCACAGCTTGTAAAATTATATGGACAAGAACCAGAAGGGACAAAGCGTTACAGTCCAGCACAATGTACTGGAGAAATTAGGCAAAGAATTACAGGGAATCCAGACGAAAATCATGTTTCAACAAGCTATGTCGAGCGACAAAATTTAACCATGAGAATGAGCATGAGAAGACTTACCAGACTAACCAATGCTTTTTCTAAAAAGGTTGAGAATTTAATGCATGCAGTTGCACTTCATTTCATGTATTACAACTTTGCTAGACCGCACAAAGCCCTTAGTAAACCCTATCCCACAACACCTGCAATGGCTGCCGGTATAGCAGACCATGTTTGGACTGTTGAGGAGATTATAGGATTGCTGAATTAACAACAGAAAGGAGGGAATAAGATGGCTCAAGTCGGCGACACTTTGAACGTTGGCGATACAGCTAAGGCGACAGGGCGGTATAGGCACTCTGCTTGTCCGAACACTATCATCTTGAACAAGGGAAATACGGCTCCGCCCTGCCAAATGCCTAACTGTCCCGACAAGGGCGCTTATTGGATTCTGACTGAGATTTTGACCTAAGCGCAGATTCAATATAGCCCTGGTCTTGAAGGTATATAGCAATCTCGTAATCAGAATATCCAAATAATTTACCTGTAGACCAAACATCATACAGGCTAGGTGGTTCTGAAGAATGCCATCTGGCCTGTATTTCTTTAATTAATAGAGAAACAAAAGGATATTTGTAAATTATAATTGTTCGCCAGTTGTCATTATTTTCAATGATGGTCTGGCAACCCTCTTGCTCGGCGACAATAGCAACAATATTCCCGAGACTAGATTTAACAGTTAATGATGCTGCAAGCTTTGCTCCAGCAAAAACTTGTTGAGCATATACTAAGGCTTGAGATTTTGCATCTATTATTTCTTTTTCGCTATTTTCCAATTTTTTCCTTTATAATCGTGTTTAGAATTAATTGATTTTAAACTGACCCACTACCGATCTTTTAGATTGGTTGCAATTTCTATAATTCTCCTATCCAAAACAGGAACCCCCCAATGGCAAATCTTATTATTAATAATTATAGCGTTTACTCTGGCTAATTCATGAGACTATGGCAATATAAAAACAGGTTAAGTATTAATTCTTAACACTTAAATAAGCCTATTTGTGGTATTACTCCTCATCGCAAGGATTATATCAAATACATAGCAGGAAATCATTTTGCTGTTTTCTACGCCCATGGGTCGGGCAAAGCCTAAATAGGGAGAAGTGAGTAGAGATGAGAGATGAGTGAAAACAAAAACCTAATCAGGAGCTTAAGTAAGATTCATAGCAAATATTTATTCTTTCCAACTCACTAAATACTCTAATCCTTCAATGGCTGGACCAATTTTTTCTGTATCCCAACTTCCTTTAAAACCAACTTCTTTGGCTGCTAGTTCAAAGTGGCACATGGCAATACCCATATCAATGTTTTGCAGACTTATTCCCTCAAAAAGCTTGTTGTATCCTTTTGTTCTTTTAAGATAAAAATGTAAATCCTTCCCATTTTCATCTCTTATAATTCTCCAGGGCTGTTTATTGGAAGCTGAGGGTGCGATGCGTACACATTCGAGGGGAACTTTGTATTGCCTGGCACTATCTTTTGAAAGAGGAGAGTTCATGTCACCATTAAAGAATATTTCTTCCCATGGTTTTCTATTTTTAGACTTTGCTAACATCCTAAGTGTTTTATCCGCAAATGACTTTTTATCTCCTGGATACCCGACCGGAACTATAGCGGGTAATAATTCGTTTGTAGACAAACCGATTTTTTGGGCTAGATTACTCCTGCTAAATGTTCCTCCAATCCAGCAAGTTCCAAGCCCCAATTCGGTTGCTTTTAAGATATTCTTTTCCATACAATAGCCAAAATCTTCCATTGCTTTATCTGCCTTCTTTGCAATCCCAACAATATATAGATAAGCATTTCTTATAACACCGTAAGTGCCAAGAGCTTTTACTTCTTCACTATCAGCATCCGTTAAATTCATCAGTTGAAACTTAACTTTGTTTCCAAAAGGTCCTTTCAGGTTTGAATCAAGAAATTCAATTAACTGATTTCTCTTCTCCTCTTCCACAGGCTTATTTGCATATGTTCTAACCGATACCCGCTGTTCAATAATATCAACTATAGATGACATGGAGTTCCTTTCCGTGAATATTGCTAGTGTGTATTGTCTCAAATTATCAGGAGTTTATGAAGAGAGGAGGAAGAAGAGATAAGTAAGGAGTAAATTCAAAATTTAAATTGCAAAATGCAAAATTGAAAAGATAAGTAATTCAGGATGCAGGAAACAAGAGATGAGAGAGAAGTATAATAAATTTCTATAAAAAAGCATTTTAAAGGTGTTTTAGTAAATCAGTAAGACCAACAAAGTCAAGTTTTAAACCTCCGCGAGTTTGACTATAAGGACGGTCAACATCGCAAGCAACAATAAAATTTTTACCGCCTGGGTGCTGTCTTCTGAAAGCTTGAATGTTCCGTATTTCTATATTATTATTTGCAGACCATTTACACTCAATAACTGTTGGGGGTTGGCCACGTTTGATCCACACAAAATCTATCTCGTGATGACGCTTGTCACGCCAATATAATATTTGCTTCGTCTGGGTAGAACTATGTATTTCATTAAGCACATAATGCTCCCACAAGTAACCCAAATCAGCATTGCGAAGCTGTTGCCAACCACGATAATAACAGACAAAACCAGTATCAAAAGCATAAACTTTTGGCGCCGCTATTATCTCTGTTGCACGTCTTTTTGAAAACGGTCGAATAATATGAGCAACAAGTGTTTTTTCTAAAACATTTAAGTAATTTGAGACTGTAGTTCGGCTGATTTCACAAGGTGCAGCATATTTTGTTGCTTCAAAGATATTGCCACTATTTGCGAAAATGAGCTCAAGAAATTTCTCAAATGCGAAATGTTTTTCCAACCGAAAAAGCTCTTGAATATCCTTAGCCCAATAAGAGTCCACCCATTCCTGGAAATCACGTTCTGGAATCTCTTTGCTTAAGAAAAAAGGAGGCAAGCCACCATAAAGTAATCGATGCTTTATGTCTAGGTTTCCAAAATCTTTCAGATCCATGCTCATTATCGGAGTTAGCCAAATTTCTCTCTTACGACCAGTTAGTGTATCGCGAAACTTAGCAGATGCCTGAAGGGTTGAAGATCCTGTTGCAAGAACTTTAATATCCGGAAAATGATCAGCAGCAATTTTTAAAAGCTCTGATGGATTTTCCAACCTATGTACTTCATCTAAGACAATTCTCTTACCACGCAATCCACCAAGAAATGCTTCAGGATCATTCATTTGCCTTCTTGTTCTGGGCAATTCACAATCAAAATACTCAATATTTTCGAGGCTCTTACAAAGTACGGTTTTTCCTGATCGTCTAACACCAGACAACCATAGGATAGAACGATGATTCCACTCACTCTCGATTTTCTTTATCCAATATGTACGAATCTTCATACAACTAGTATTGCAAATAGTGCTACTAATTGCAAGTTTATTTGCAAATAGTTTTTTATTAGCTGGAATTTAGGGAGAAGGAACGAGAGAAGAGTAAATTCAAAGTGTAAAATGGAAAATGCAAAATTGAAAAAAGAAAACTGAGATTACTTCGCGGAGTTCACCCTGAGCAAACCGAAGAGCGAGCAATGACGGCCAGAATATATCATAATGAGATTGCCGCAGGCCAACTTTGTTGACCTTCGCAATGACGGCAAGGACATACTAAAAAAGAAAGCTCAGAGGATCTTTTAAAGAAACCTCTGAGCTTTTCATGAAATTTTACTACTTAGGTAATTTCTTTGAACTCTTATAACCGAGGCCACAGCATTCCGGACACTTAACAATACCTTTTCCTTCGCATGTGTTACAGTCTGTTATTCCTGAATTACACCACTTGTTTGTGCAGGGAGTCATGCTATGATGACCATTTGTCCATGTCTCCACGATTTCGTCACCGCCGCATTCACTGCAGCACTGAGAACCGGAGCCATCACAGTCCGGGCAATCAATAATCCCTTTTCCACCACAGTTACTACATTTTTCCGGTGCTTTAGGAGTTTCCTCTTTCTTCTTGTTATTTTGTGTCTTCTTGGTTGTCCCGCCGGAACCGTTATTGCTCGATGATGTTCCGTCTTCACATGTACAATCTGTATCATCATCGGATTCGTTCTGTCCCTCTTCATCAAAACTTTGTGAATATGATTGCGTGTCATCACTTGCCTTTGCTGTTTTTGATACGTAATAGCCGCTAAATGCACTTCCTGCAACTAACAAAATTGCCACAGCAATGCCCAGGGCTATCATTAACATTTTTCGTCTTTTCATTTTTTACACCTCCTCTCCTTTTCCTAAATCTTTCAATAATTTCCTGACTTTCTGTATGTATGACGAAGCAAGTCTGAAAAAATTACAAAAAAATTGAAAATTTTAGGGAGGAGGGAAAAATTAGGGATGCGGGAAACAAGGGAGAAGTGAATAGAGATGAGGAAAAGTAGGTTAAGGATTTAAAAGCTTTTAGTTTTCCAAAAGTCCGTGGGTTACTCGTAAAGCGACTATGAGGTCCCGACGAACGTAATAAGAATTTGATTTTTTCAAAGCCCAGTGGCTCTTGTTGCAAGCGACATATGAGCATGGCGTAAAACAAAGGAGGTTCGAACAGATGCGGCAAATTGCGTGGCCCTGACGCAAGGAAGGGTGCGGATAGCAATTTCGCACTGTGAGAACCGACCGAGTAGCCACGCGCAATCAGGAGCTTAAGCAAGAGCCACAAAAAAATATCTTAAAAGAAACCTGGCACTTTTCCAAGTGCCAATAAAAACCTAATCCATTTTCTCCAACGGAGCGTAATCCAGCAATAAAGTCTTTTCTCCTTCGGTGGGAAAAGCTACAGTCACCTGTCCGCTGCCTTTCATGCCCACCACTTTCCCCTTACCAAATTTCTTGTGCATCACTTTATCACCGATAGCCAGCTCAATCGCTTCTTGCCGGACTGCTTTTCTGGTCGAATACTCCGGTAATTTTGTTTCAACGGGAGCTTTTTCTTCATAGGCAGACTTTAGAAATTCCTTGGGAATCTCTTTTAAGAAACGGGACCGGGCATTATAATTAGTCCCGCCCCACAGGCTACGACACCAGGCATGAGTTAGATACAGCCTTTCTTTAGCCCTGGTAATCCCGACATAGCAAAGCCTTCGTTCCTCTTCCAGTTCATCTACGCTATTTAAGGATCGTACATGAGGAAAGATACCGTCCTCCATTCCCACCATAAAAACAGCCGGAAATTCCAGTCCCTTGGCATTATGAAGAGTCATTAAAGTTACCGCGGTTTCTCCCTCATCATAAGTATCAATATCGGTAATCAACGATATCTGCTCTAAAAACGCGTCCATTCCTTCGGAGGGATGCGCCCGCTCAAACTCCTGCATAACCGAGATAAACTCCCTTACGTTCTCAATCCTACCCAAGGCTTCCACGGTCCGCTCGTCTTCAAAAGCTTTAATATAACCGGTCTTATCCAGTATCTCTTGAGTGAAAACAGAGATACTTTTTTCTTTAAGCACTTTAGCCAGCTCTTCCAACAACTCTACAAACTTACCAATCTCTTTCTGAGCCCGGGAGGAAAGAAAATTGTTTTCCTCCACCCTTTTAAGCGCCTCGTAAAAGCTGATGTTTTCTCTTTTGGCAAACCTATCAACGTGCTCAATGGAAGTCTTCCCTATCCCCCGCTTGGGAACATTGATTATCCTTTTTAGCCCGACCTCATCGGTTTGATTGGTAATCGAACGCAAGTAAGCCAGAACATCTTTTATCTCAGCCCGTTCATAGAACTTCACGCCGCCCACGATCTTATACGGCACTCCGTAACGCATAAATATTTCCTCAAGCACCCTGGACTGGGCATTGGTCCGGTAAAAAATAGCAAAATCCCTGTATTCCCTATCCTCCAAATCCTTCAAGCGTTCAATCTCAGTGGCAACAAAGGAAGCTTCATCATGTTCGTTTTCCGCCTGATATCTGGTGACTACTTCCCCTTTGGCGTTAGTGGTCCAGAGAGTCTTGGGTTTTCGTCCCATGTTGTTCTTTATCACATAGTTAGCAGCTTCCAAAATGGTCTGGGTGGAACGGTAATTCTGTTCCAATCTAAGAACGTTAGCCTCGGGATAATCGGCCTCAAACTCCAGAATATTACGGATGTCCGCCCCGCGAAATCCGTATACGCTCTGGTCGTCGTCGCCCACCACACAGAGTTTCTTTTTATCACCGGTAAGCAGATGAACCAGCTTGTACTGGGCATGATTCGTATCCTGATACTCATCAACAAGAATGTAATCAAATCTTTCCCTATACCTCTGCAGCACAGTCGGGAAAAGGTTAAAAATATCTATGGTAAGCATCAAAAGATCGTCAAAGTCCAAAGCATTACTTTGGTATAGCTTCTGCTGGTAAAGTTTATAGACTTCGGAAATATTCTGATCAAGATAGGTTTCCGCTTTCGTCGCCAAGCTCTCGGCGTCGATTAGCTCCTCCTTGGCAGCAGAGATAGCTTTACCGATAGTAGTGGCGGAAAAACGTTTGGGATCGAGATCTAAATCTTTGAGACACATATTAATAAGACGGTTTGAATCGGCATCGTCATAGATTACAAAATTGCGGTTATATCCCAGGCGATGAATTTCTTTCCGCAGGATACGGGCGCAAGTAGAGTGAAAAGTGGTAATCCACATATGATCGGCAACATTGCTTCCCACCAGCTGATCTATTCTTTCTTTCATTTCTCCGGCAGCTTTATTGGTAAAAGTGATGGCCAAAATATTATGGGGATTTAGCCCTATCTCCTGAATAAGATAAGCCACCTTGTAAGTTAAAACACGGGTCTTTCCGCTACCGGCTCCGGCAAGGATTAGCAGAGGTCCCTCATTATAAGTAACAGCATCTCGTTGTACGGGATTTAAATCCTGAAGTAAGTCCATCGCATTCTAAATTATAGGGTTTGCGGCGTGGAAAGTAAATGAAGTTTGGTAAGCTATAAGCCGATAAGATAGAGACCAAGCAAATTACACTTCTCTGAACAGGGATACAAAAGAATTGCTGAAACCGTAAAAAGGAGATTGTTTAATCACAGGGACACTATTAGTAAGAAATAATCCTAAAGGGTAAAGACAGGTCTTGGAGAATCTCTTAGGAAATACTGATTTCACCAGCGTTTTCCGGGAAGTTAGTCACCAGAATTGTTTTTGTAAATTCCCGGCCTAAAAATGTCAAAACCCGATAAGGGAGGTTTCTGTGAGACGGTATAAAGGAAGCAGATTTATGGATATTACGATTATGCTATTAGCTGTTGTCTTACTTGGAACACTTGTCCTTTTCGGATGCAACACTACCGCGCCTAAGAAGAAATCCCTATATGAAAAGGGACCGAAGCTTTCCTCCTCCGACCGGATACTGGTAATGGCTCCCCATCCCGATGACGAAGGCCTTGCCTGCGCGGGAGTTATCAAAAGAGCGGTAGAAGATAAGATCCCTGTCCGCGTTGTACTAATGACATGCGGTGACGGATATAGAAGAGATGTAGAGGTTCGCTACAAAACACTTAATCCCAAACCGGAAGACTTTCAAAAACTAGGTACAACCAGACACTTTGAGACTATCGATGCCATGAAAAAACTGGGTCTTGAAGAGGAAAATATCACTTTTCTTTGTTATCCCGACGGCGGCACTAATTCGTTATTTGAAGTCAACTGGGACTATGACAACCTTCATCTGGGAGCAAACGGTGCTACCAACGCCCCTTATCCCTTCGCTTATGAAAAAAACACGCCTTACTGCGGTGAAGGTGTAGTAAAAACCCTGGAAAAAATAATTAAGGATTTTGATCCTAGCATTATTTTCTATCCCAATCCGGAGGATGAACATCACGATCATTGGGGCACCAGCGCCTTTATTGAATATGTTACCTGCAAGATCGACTATAAAGGGAAACAATATACCTACCTTGTCCACAAAGGATTTGATTGGCCGTTCCCCTGGATTTATGCTCCCACTAAAGAGTTGCTGCCTCCAAAAGAACTAGTGGGGCTGGATGCCAAGTGGTTGTTATTTTCTCTTTCTAAGGATGAGGAAAGTCTTAAACATAAAGCGGTTCTGAGTTATAAATCCCAAAAAGAAATGATGGAACCTTTCCTTGATGCTTTTGTCCGAACAAATGAGCTATTTGCCACTTATCCGAAGATAAAGGCAACATCGGTGACCAAGCAGCCTGATTTTTTCGGAGCAGACAAGTTGCCGCATATAGTCGTAAAAGAAGCAAAAAAGGATACCCTTATCAGGGAACTTGAAGGATTGGGCGATATCACCGCGGTCAGTATTACTTTTGACGATGATAATACTTGGTTGGCCCTGGAGACCAGACGTAAATTGGCGGAAGATATAACTTATGGTTTTCACCTGCGCATATTTGACGGAGAAGAAGCAAAGAGAGTGGATATTTCCGTTCTGGGAGAACAGGCACAATCACAAACACTGGCTAAAAATAGCATAAGTATTAGTGAACCCATCCCGGTAAAAACAAAAGATAATCGGATGTATTTAAAAATACCTGGTGATATTTTTGAAGATGCCGATTTTGTTCTTCTTAACGCCGACAGTTATCATAAGCAGAATTTGGTGGATAAAACAGCCTGGAGAAGAGTAATTCTCTAATAAATCCGGGGTCAGACCTCCGCTGCCATATTGATCAGTTATGCAGTATCCTTAAAGCAAATTACTGCTTTCAAGCCTTGCAAATTAGAAATACAAAGTTTATGAATTATTAATAGCAATGTATTTTCATTAAAGCAATATACACCGTATAGGCTTCAAGCTATAATATGGACTTTAAGTTTTTGCGTATTCTCGGACAGTTAAACCTAATTCAACTGGAATAAGTTGACAAACCGCTTACAAGAAAATTAAAGACCAGTTGATAACAGGTGTGGAGGCCTGATTGTATGAAAAAGCTGCACCTCCCGAATCAAAAAGGTCTCAAAGGACCAATTCCGAATATCTCGGAAT
>ENA-OSEO01004061-OSEO01004061.1-sediment-metagenome-genome-assembly--contig:-NODE-4061-length-16020-cov-2.626733_pt1 | contig 16020 bp, 13 predicted proteins | sample MGYA00237883_ERZ534232 | MGnify/ENA metagenome assembly ERZ534232 | reverse complement strand
ACCACAGGATCTTTACGGTCAACGATCTTCTTGGCGCTCTTTACAGTCTTGACTATACCGCGCTCTATGAGCTTGCGGATAATGAAGGGCTTGTAAAGCTCTGCAGCCATGTCCTTGGGAATACCAGTCTCGTGGAGCTTAAGCTCGGGTCCGACGACGATAACCGAACGGGCAGAGTAGTCAACCCTCTTTCCAAGGAGGTTCTGACGGAAGCGTCCCTGCTTTCCTTTAAGGCTGTCTGACAAAGACTTGAGAGGCCTGTTGGCATCAGTCTTCACGGCATTGGCCTTGCGTGAGTTGTCAAAGAGTGAGTCAACAGCCTCCTGCAGCATCCTCTTCTCATTACGGAGAATGACTTCCGGTGCCTTGATCTCGATAAGTCTCTTAAGGCGGTTATTTCGTATGATAACCCTGCGATACAGGTCATTAAGGTCACTTGTGGCAAAACGACCACCGTCAAGCGGAACGAGAGGACGCAGCTCTGGAGGAATGACAGGTACTATTTTGACTATCATCCATTCCGGCCTGTTCACATTCTTTGATTCCCTGAAAGCCTCCACCACCTGGAGTCTCTTGAGGGCCTCACTCTTGCGTTGCTGTGATGTCTCAGAGTTGGCACGGTGACGGAGTGAGTATGAAAGCTCATCGAGGTCAAGCTTGCCAAGAAGCTTGTAAAGAGCTTCAGCTCCCATCTCTGCCACGAACTTGTCAGGATGCTCATCATCAAGATACTGGTTCTCCTTTGGCAGCGTCTCAACTATCTCCATATACTCCTCCTCTGAGAGGAAATCGAGATATTTTACACCATCGGTAGCCTTGACACCCGGATTTATGACAACATATTTCTCATAGTAGATAATGCTGTCAAGCTTCTTGGTCGGCAGTCCGAGCAGATAACCTATCTTGTTGGGCAATGACCTGAAATACCATATATGTGCTACGGGCACCACCAGTGAGATATGACCCATGCGTTCGCGTCTCACCTTCTTCTCCGTCACTTCCACGCCGCAACGGTCGCAGACGATTCCCTTGTAGCGAATCCTCTTGTACTTTCCGCAGTGGCACTCATAATCCTTGACCGGACCGAAGATCCTCTCGCAGAAGAGACCATCACGTTCGGGTTTATACGTACGGTAGTTGATCGTCTCCGGCTTCAGGACCTCTCCGCTCGATTTGTCAAGGATTTCCTCGGGCGATGCCAGCCCGATCGATATCTTCGTGTAGCTGGTCTTCTGTTTGTTATCCCTTCTGAATGACATATGTATTTTTTGTTTTTTCTGTTAAGTGTACTCCGCTCTGTTACTCAAGGTTGATGCTCAGTCCCAGTCCGCGCAGTTCATGCAGCAGCACGTTGAGCGACTCTGGAATGCCGGGCTGTGGCATTGGTTCACCCTTGACAATAGCTTCGTAAGCTTTCGCCCTTCCGATTACATCATCGGATTTGATTGTAAGGATCTCCTGGAGTATGTGGGCAGCGCCAAAGGCCTCAAGAGCCCATACCTCCATTTCTCCGAACCTCTGTCCGCCAAACTGTGCCTTGCCGCCGAGAGGCTGCTGGGTGATGAGGGAATAAGGCCCTATTGAACGGGCATGCATCTTGTCATCAACCATATGACCCAGCTTGAGCATGTAAATCATACCAACAGTGGCAGGCTGGTCAAAACGTTCACCGGTGCCCCCGTCATAGAGGTAGGTTGTTCCGTTGTGAGGTATTCCTGCCTGCTTTGTGAAATCATCGATCTGGTTTTGCTTGGCTCCGTCAAAGATCGGGGTTGAGAAGCTCATACCCAGTTCTTTGCCAGCCCAGCCGAGGACAGTCTCATAGATCTGACCGAGGTTCATCCTGGAAGGTACACCCAGAGGATTCAGTACAATATCAACCGGGGTTCCGTCGGCCAGGAAAGGCATGTCTTCCTGCCTGACTATCTTGGCAACGATACCCTTGTTCCCGTGACGTCCGGCCATCTTGTCACCGACCCTGATCTTGCGCTTTTTGGCTATATAAACCTTGGCAAGTCTCACGATGCCGGCAGGCAGCTCATCACCGATAGTAATATTGTACCTCTTTCTCTTATATATACCGTCAATCTCCTTATACTTGATGATATAGTTATGCAACAGCTGCTTAATGCTGTCATTCTTCTTCTTGTCAGTGGTCCATTTATTCGGATTGACATTTAGGAAGTCGATCTCCTGGAGCTGCTTAAGGGTGAACTTTGCTCCCTTGGGAATAATATCCACATTAAGGTAATCCTTGACACCCTGTGATGTTTTGCCGTTCACCAGGATGAAGAGCTTGTCAACCAGCCTGGCCTTGAGGTCTTCGGCCGCCCTGTTGAAGTCTGCATCGATCTTGTCGATCAGCGGCTTCTCGGCTGTCTTCGATTTACGGTCCTTGATAGCCCTGGTAAACAGCTTCTTGTCAATCACCACGCCTTCAAGCGAGGGACCCGCCTTAAGTGAAGCATCCTTAACATCACCAGCCTTGTCACCGAAGATAGCCCTGAGCAGCTTCTCTTCCGGCGAAGGATCTGACTCGCCCTTTGGAGTAATCTTCCCGATCAGTATGTCGCCGGGCCTGATCTGTGCGCCTACGCGTATGAGGCCGTTTTCGTCGAGGTTCCTTGTAGCTTCTTCGCTTACATTGGGGATATCGGAGGTAAGTTCCTCCATACCGCGCTTGGTATCGCGCACCTCGAGAAGGTACTCGTCAATGTGCACTGAGGTGAAGATGTCTTCCTGAACCACCTTTTCGCTTATCACGATGGCGTCCTCAAAGTTGTATCCCTTCCAGGGCATGAATGCCACCTTCAGGTTACGTCCCAGCGCCAGTTCACCGTTCTTGGTTCCATAGCCTTCAGTCAGTACCTGGCCCTTGACGACCTTCTCTCCCTTCCTTACGATGGGAATAAGGTTTATAGTGGTGTTCTGGTTTGTCTTATGATATTTAGGCAGCATGTAGCGTTTGACGTCATCATCAAAGCTCACGAACTTCTCTTCGTCAGTCCTGCTGTACCTTATCACTATTTCCTCGGCATCAACATACTCTACTACTCCGTCACCCTCAGCAACTATCAGTATGCGTGAGTCTTTTATCACCTGTGCCTCCAGTCCTGTTCCCACGAGAGGCGCTTCAGGCCTCACCAGCGGCACTGCCTGGCGCATCATGTTTGAACCCATGAGGGCGCGGTTGGCGTCATCATGTTCGAGGAACGGTATCAGTGAGGCTGCAATGGATGCTATCTGGTTCGGTGCCACATCCATCATCTGCACCTTTGTGACCTCCTCGAAAGGATAGTCTGCTCCCAGTCTTGCCTTGGCCCTCTGATTGACGAATGTGCCGTCAGTCTTGAGCGGCGCATTTGCCTGGGCTACGGTAAGAAACTCTTCATCCTCCGCTGTAAGCCACCTCACTTCTTCATTGTTCAGGTTGACCCTGCCTTCTGTAACATCGCGGTAAGGTGTCTCAATAAACCCGAGTTCATTGATCCTTGCATATACGCAGAGTGACGATATCAGCCCGATGTTCGGCCCTTCAGGGGTCTCTATCGGACAGAGTCTGCCGTAATGGGTATAGTGAACGTCACGAACCTCGAAGCCGGCACGCTCACGTGACAGACCACCCGGACCGAGGGCTGAAAGACGACGCTTGTGGGTCATCTCTGCCAGCGGGTTGGTCTGATCCATGAACTGCGAAAGCTGGTTGGTTCCGAAGAATGAGTTTATGACAGATGAAAGAGTCTTGGAGTTGATAAGGTCAACCGGAGTGAAGACTTCATTGTCACGCACATTCATTCGTTCACGTATGGTACGGGCCATACGTGCCAGACCGACGCTGAACTGTGCCGAGAGTTGTTCACCCACGGTACGTACCCTCCTGTTACTCAGGTGGTCAATGTCGTCAACATCAGTTTTTGAATTGATAAGCTCAATAAGGTAACCTATAATGGCAATAATATCCTGCTTTGTAAGGATCTTGGTATCCATGTCGATATCAAGATTAAGCTTACGGTTTATACGGAAGCGTCCGACACCGCCAAGGTCATATCTCTTGTCAGAGAAGAAGAGCTTGTCAATGACATCGCGCGCTGTCGCCTCATCCGGCGGCTCAGCATTGCGGAGCTGCCTGTAAATATAGATTACAGCCTCTTTCTCAGAGTTGCACGGGTCTTTCTGAAGTGTATTGTAGATGATAGCAAAGTCAGACAGGCTGACATCCTCACGGTGAAGCAGGATGGACTTGGCCCCTGAATCTACTATTACGTCAATATGATCATTTTCAATGACCGTTTCGCGGTCGAGTACAACCTCATTACGTTCGATGGATACCACCTCACCGGTGTCTTCGTCAACAAAGTCTTCAACCCATGTGCGCAGCACCCTGGCGGCCAGCTTGCGGCCAACGAGTTTTTTGAGGCTGACTTTCGAGACCTTATGTTCCTCTGCGAGGTTGAAGATCTCAAGAATGTCCTTGTCGCTCTCAAAGCCTATAGCCCTGAGAAGCGTTGTGACAGGCAGCTTTTTCTTCCTGTCAATATAGGCATACATCACATTGTTGATGTCGGTAGCGAACTCTATCCACGATCCCTTAAAGGGGATTATACGCGCGGAATAAAGCTTGGTACCGTTGGCATGTATGCTCTGCCCGAAGAATACACCCGGTGATCTGTGGAGCTGGGAGACAACAACCCTCTCTGCACCATTGATGACGAAAGTACCTCTTTCGGTCATATAAGGTATGACACCCAGGTATACATCCTGTATAACGGTATCAAAATCCTCATGCTCAGGATCGGTGCAATACAGTTTCAGCTTGGCCTTCAGGGGCACGCTGAAAGTGAGGCCCCTCTCGATACACTCATCAATGGTGTAGCGGGGAGGGTCTATTGAATAATCGATGAACTCGAGCACGAAGTTATTCCTCGTATCAGTGATGGGGAAGTTCTCATTGAAGACCTGGTAAAGACCTTCTTTCCTCCTGTTCTCAGGTGTGGTTCCGAGTTGAAAAAACTCGGAGAAAGATTTTAACTGAATCTCAAGAAAGTCAGGATAATCGAGCTGTTCTTTCTTGGATGCGAAACTTATGCGTTCGTTATTTTTAGAGGACATTTATGGTAGGATTAATTGAACTTATAAAAAATGCCAAAAAGGCTTAGCCCCGTCAGATGACGGGACTAAACCTGTAAACCCGGTAATCAGGTATAACTTATTTAAGTTCAACTTCAGCTCCTGATTCTTCCAATGTTTTCTTAATGTTCTCTGCCTCTTCCTTGGAGACACCTTCCTTAACGGGTGAGGGAGCTGCATCAACAACAGCCTTTGCTTCTTTCAGTCCGAGACCGGTGAGATCCTTCACCAGCTTAACGATCTGAAGCTTCTGGCCGCCTGCGGCTTTGAGGATGACATCGAAAATGGTCTTTTCGGCTTCAACCGGGGCGTCACTGCCTGCTGCGGGAGCTGCTACTGCAACTGCTGCTGCTGCGGGTTCAATGCCGTACTCATCTTTCAATATCTTAGCAAGCTCATTAACCTCTTTCACGGTTAAGTTCACCAGCTCGTCTGCAAATTTCTTAAGATCTGCCATTTTTATAGGAATTTTTTGATTTGATTAACTAATGATAATTACTTCTTTGATAATGTCTCAAGGACACCATGAATTGTCGAACCGCCTGACTGCAATGCCGATATGACATTCTTGGCGGGCGATTGCAGAAGTGCGATAATATCGCCGATAAGCTCTTCTTTTGATTTGAGCGATGCAAGGGTCTCGATGAGATCCCCGCCGACATATATCGATTCTTCCACCAATGCGCCCTTTATCAGGGGTTTCGGATGCGATTTACGGAACTCCCTGATCAGTTTTGCAGGTGTGTTACCGTTATTCGAGAACATAACAGCAGTTGAGCCCTTAAGTACGGGAAGCAACTCCCCGTACTCAGGTCCCGTCTGCTCCAGCGCTCTTTTAAGGAGAGTGTTTTTAACGACAACCAGTTTGATCTGGTTCTCGAAGCACTTCCTGCGAAGATCACTTGTATCAGCAGCATTGAGCTCTGCAGTGTCAGTCAGGTAAAAGTGGCTGTACTCTTTTAGTTTGTCAGCCAGACTGTTTATGATATCGGATTTTTCTTCTTTTCTCATAATCTCTCTGATTTAAACACTTAAACATCAAGGCTCTTTGGATCAACTTTCAGACCCGGACTCATGGTGCTTGAAAGGAAGATACTTCTTACATATGTTCCTTTAGCAGAGGTGGGTTTGAGTTTGTTGATCGTCGAGAGGAATTCCCTGGCGTTATCAACGATCTTATGAGGTTCAAAGGATACTTTCCCGATGGAAGCATGTACAATACCGGCTTTATCAACTTTAAAGTCGATCTTGCCCTGCTTAACCTCCTTGACAGCCTTACCTATCTCCATGGTTACCGTTCCGCTTTTAGGGTTCGGCATGAGACCACGGGGACCCAGTACGCGTCCCAACTGACCTATCTTACCCATAACTGAAGGCATGGTAATAATGACATCTATGTCTGTCCAGCCGCCCTTGATCTTGTCAATCCACTCATCAAGCCCCACATGATCAGCTCCGGCTTCTTTTGCCTCAGTTTCCTTGTCAGGCGTGACCAGGGCAAGAACCCTGACCTCTTTGCCTGTTCCGTGAGGCAGGGAGACCACACCACGAACCATCTGGTTCGATTTGCGCGGGTCAATTCCAAGCCTTACGTCAATATCAACAGAGGCATCAAATTTGACTGTAGTGATATCTTTTACCAATGCTGCCGCTTCCGACAAAGTATAAAGCCTGCCATGCTCGATTTTATCGAGAACAGACTTCTGATTCCTGGTAAGCTTAGCCATTTCTATTCACTTTTTATTATTTACCCGGGAATGCACCGGTTACGGTGATACCCATACTCCTGGCAGTGCCTGCCACCATCTTCATGGCTGATTCGATTGTAAAGCAGTTTAAATCCTGCATCTTATCCTCTGCAATAGCCTTGACCTGGTTCCACGATATTGATGCCACCTTGCTGCGGTTGGGCTCAGCTGAGCCTTTCTTTGCCTTGGTTGCTTCAATAATCTGGACAGCGACCGGGGGTGTTTTCGTGACAAAATCAAAAGACTTGTCAGTATACACGGTGATGATCACCGGTATTACCTTTCCGGCCTTGTCCTGTGTCCGGGCATTGAACTGTTTGCAAAACTCCATGATATTCACACCCTTTGAGCCCAGTGCAGGGCCTACTGGTGGAGATGGATTGGCTGCTCCGCCTTTAATCTGTAATTTGATTAATCCAGCAACTTCTTTTGCCATAATTAAAAATTTGCATTGTTTATAGCGAGAGCATGACTGCCGCTTAAGGAAGCATTATAATTCACGGCTGTCAATTTCCTTATTTCCAAACTAACTTTCTTTCTCTACCTGCATGAAGCTGAGCTCAAGCGGGGTCTTTCTCCCGAAGATCTTGACCATCACCTTGAGCTTGCGCTTCTCTTCATTGACCTCTTCAATTGTTCCTGTGAAACTATTGAAGGGACCATCTATTACTTTTACCGTTTCGCCGACGACGAACGGAACATTGAGTTCTTCTTCACTGGCTGCCAGCTCGTCAACTTTCCCGAGGATACGGTTTATCTCCGCTTTTCTGATTGGTGTCGGTTCACCCGACTGTGTTCCGAGGAAGCCAAGTACGTTGGGTATGTTTCGCAGAACATGAGGCACTTCGCCCACCAGGGCAGCCTCAACGATCACATATCCGGGGAAAAATGTCCTTTCCTTGCTCACCTTCTTGCCTGAGCGTATCTGGTACACTTTTTCCGTTGGTATCAGCACCTGCGTGATGTAATCATGCAGCTTAAGGCGTTCGATCTCACTCTCAAGGTATTCCTTGACCTTTTTCTCCTTGCCGCCTATAGCCCTGAGCACATACCATTTCCTGATGTTCTCACTCATCTGTTGCCGCTCAATAATTTAATACAAGAGTTGATAAACAAACCCCATTATTTTGTCAAAAAAGAAATCCATAGCCCAAATCACCAGGGCCAGCAGCACTGATGTGACAAGCACGAGGGTGGCACTTGACTGCAATTCATTCCATGTAGGCCAAGTTACCTTGTGCATCAGTTCGTTATACGATTCCTTGAAATAAGCAAGTGGCTTCATAATCCGTTTTCTGTTTGCACGGGAGGAGAGGCTCGAACTCCCGACACCTGGTTTTGGAGACCAGTGCTCTACCAACTGAGCTACACCCGTGTGAATTTCAATGGTACCCGTACGCTGCCAGGCGAACGGATACCATATCTATTATGTATTTAACAAGGTCTTATTCGATAATATCGATCACCTGTCCGGCGCCAACTGTACGTCCACCCTCGCGGATAGCGAACTGGAGGTTCTTGTTGATAGCCACAGGGTAGATGAGTTCAACGGTTATGGTTACGCTGTCACCGGGCATCACCATCTCTGTTCCTTCCGGAAGTGCTATTTCACCGGTTACGTCAAGAGTTCTCAGGTAGAACTGCGGACGATAGTGATTATGGAACGGGGTATGGCGGCCACCTTCTTCTTTCTTGAGAACGTATACCTCAGCCTTGAACTTGGTATGGGGTGTTATTGAACCCGGTTTGGCGAGAACCTGTCCCCTCTTGATCTCCTTCTTGTCAACACCGCGGAGCAGCAGACCTACGTTATCACCTGCTTCACCCTGGTCAAGGATCTTGCGGAACATTTCAACACCTGTGCAGACAGTCTTGCGTTTTTCAGCGCCAAGGCCGACCACTTCAAGCTCATCACCTGTATGAACGATACCTGTTTCAATACGACCGGTGGCTACGGTACCGCGACCTGTGATTGAGAAAATGTCTTCAACCGGCATCAGGAAAGGTTTTTCGTTGTCACGCGGAGGTATGGGAATATACTCATCAACGGCATCCATCAGCTCCATCACCTTTTCTTCCCACTTTTCCTCATGGTTCATTGCACCGAGAGCTGAACCGCGGATAACGGGAGCATTGTCACCGTCAAACTTGTAGAATGTAAGAAGGTCACGTACCTCCATCTCAACGAGGTCGATGAGTTCTTCGTCATCAACAGCGTCAACTTTGTTCAGGAATACGAGTACCTTTGGCACGTTCACCTGGCGGGCGAGCAGGATATGCTCACGGGTCTGCGGCATGGGACCGTCAGTAGCGGCAACCACAAGGATTGCGCCGTCCATCTGGGCAGCACCCGTAACCATGTTCTTCACATAGTCAGCGTGACCAGGGCAGTCAACATGCGCATAGTGACGGTTCGCTGTTGAATACTCAACGTGTGCCGTGTTGATCGTAATACCCCTTTCCTTCTCCTCCGGAGCATTGTCGATTGAATCAAAGTCCCTTACTTCAGAGAGACCCTTCTTGGCCAGAACCATCGTAATAGCAGCCGTCAAAGTGGTCTTGCCGTGGTCGACATGACCGATAGTACCGATATTAACGTGTGGCTTCGACCTGTCAAATTTTTCTTTTGCCATAACTAAAAAGCTTATTAATTTAAATTTACATCCAAAGTCTTTTTGAGCCGATGATGAGAGTTGAACTCATGACCCCTTCCTTACCAAGGAAGTGCTCTACCCCTGAGCTACATCGGCATAGTGAGCGGGAGACGGAATTCGAATCCGCGGCCCTTAGCTTGGAAGGCTAATGCTCTACCAACTGAGCTACTCCCGCTTATATCTTTAACCGGCACCCGGATACCCCCGCAAGGGTAAAGAGTGCATTGATGCTGTCACTGTCAGAGTGGGGAGAGCAGGATTCGAACCTACGAAGTCTTCAGACAACAGATTTACAGTCTGCCCCAGTTGGCCACTTTGGTATCTCCCCCATCTAACAGAGCATGCCTGGTTAGACATACACTTTCTCATCATTCAATGAGCCGATGAAGGGATTCGAACCCCCGACCTGCAGATTACAAATCAGCTGCTCTGGCCAACTGAGCTACATCGGCATTTGAAAGAACGACCGATTCATGAGAGAATACCCTCAAAAATCGGTTTGCAAATGTAGGAATTTTAATTTCAAATCTCAAAAATAATCCTGAGTTTTTTTGAGCGTGTGAGGCTACTCTCCTCTCATCTTATCCTTCTGTTTGACAATCTGCCGCTTAAGGGCAGTTATAACCAGGTCTGTCGCTTCTTCAAAGGTTTTGCTCTGCTTGCGTGCAAAAAGTGGTCCTCCCGGATATTCTACCTTGATCTCCGTGATCTTGTTCTCCTTCTCTTCATCATGGTCAAGCTTCAGGAATATCTCTGCACTTACAATGTCGTCACTGATGAGAGATAATTTATTTACCTTCTGAGTAACAAAGTCGATTAACTTTCTGTCAGCATCAAACCTGATTGAATGGATCTGAATGTTCATGGTAGTACCTCCTGTTGTTTTGTTTGTTAAGCTCTGGGGTGAGCCTGTTTATATACTTTTTTTAACTGCTCGAATGTGTTATGGGTATAAACCTGTGTGGCTGAGAGGCTGGCATGACCCAGCAGTTCCTTGATTGAATTAAGATCAGCACCGTGATTGAGCATGTGTGTGGCAAATGTATGCCTGAGCACGTGAGGGCTCTTCTTTTCCACTGTTGTCACCATGGCCAGGTATCTCTTCACAATATTGTAAACAGCCTTGTCATACATTTTGTTCCCCCTTCCGGTGACAAAAAACCATGCTGCCAAAACTCCGGCCTCGTTTCGGGCCGACAGATATGACTGAAGTGATTTTATGAAGCTGCCCGCCAATGGAATAATTCTCTGTTTTCCACGTTTACCCGTCACTCTGACCTGCCCTGAGGATAGATCAATATCCTCGTCACGCAGGGCTATGAGTTCAGACCTCCTGATGCCTGTAAGATACAAAAATTCCACGATAGTTCTGTCGCGTATTCCCGAAAAATTATCTCCGAAACTGTAATCGTCAAGCAATCTGTCAAGCGCCTCTTCGGCCACAAACTGGGGCAGCTTTTTTGCCTTCCTTGGCAGCTTCAGGCCCGCCATGGGATCAGTGCTGATCATACCATGCCTGCGCATATATCTGAAAAACGCCCTCAGTGCCGACAGCTTCCGGTGGACACTGCCCGTGGCATAACCCTCCTCCAGTAAAAATACCATCCACCCCCTCACCTCAACTGATGTCACGGATACCACATCCAGGCCGGGAGCATTCTCCCCAAGCCAGCCGTAAAACTGATCAAGATCGTTCTGGTATGAAGTAACGGTGTGCGGCGAATAGCGCTTCTCGGTACGAATGTATTGCAGGAACGATTCCTTTCTGTCCATAAAGGAACCTTTTTGAAGTTTTATTTAATCACTTTATGATGAGGCAGTTGCGGATTTATTCCTCTTCCTGCTGCATCTGCTGAACATAAACAGCCTTCTTTATCTCTTCCCTGCGGCGCACCGAGGGTTTGACGTAAGCCTGACGCGACCTGAGCTCACGGATAACACCAGTTTTCTCAAATTTTCTCTTGAATTTCTTCAGGGCCCTGTCGATGTTCTCGCCTTCTTTTACCGGTACAATGATCATAATTCAACTTTAGTGTTAAAAATGAGCCGCAAAATTAATATTAAGGAAAATCATTTCAAAACTTTTGATGAAATAAATTCATAATCATCTCCCGAAGCAAGTGATGATGGCATTACATATGGGGCAATCCGTTCAGCCTGGGCTGCTGTGATGACTTTCTCCCTGACCATCGCTCCCAGGGTCAGGGGACCATCCGTGAGTGACCTGTACCTGCTTATAACCCTTGCCGTCTCGTAACCCAGATATTGGTGACGCGCCATGTCACCGAACGAGACACTGTCAAGCAACATCGGAGTGACCGAATCCCAGGTCAGGGTCACCCTCTGTGAGATGAGCCTGACGACTGAAGTGTCAAGGCCGTATACCTCGGTCAGCTGTGCCTTGCTGACAAAGCCCCCAAGCAGGCGACGGTACCTGATGATACGTACTGACAGCACTGGTCCGATACCCGGAAGCTGCTCAAGATCCCAGGCGTTGCACAGGTTCAGGTCGAGCAAGGCCTTTTCATGAAGGCCGGGGTTCGGCTTATTGCCTGCGGCAGCCAGATCAGTCTCGCCGTGAGGCATGGCTGCCACGGCCTGATCCGTTTCGCCATGAAGTATGGCTGCCACGGCCTGATCCGGCAGACAGTCAGGTCTGGCGGCTGTACGCTGTTCAATTTCACCGGAAGGCAAAGCTGTCTCACGCTGTCGCGCCAGGCCGGAAGTCATGGCTGTGACATCTCCGGGAACTATATTTATATATGGCAAAAGACGAACCACGGTCAGGGAATCGATACCATAAACCCTGCTGATATCTTCAGGGCGGCGAAAACGGGCACCGCTGTTGCGGTAATTTATGAGTGTTGAAGCCTGCCGTTCAGTAAGTCCGAGTTTCAGGAGGTCATCATTCGAGGCTGTATTGGGATCAAACGGGAAATGCTCCTGCTGCACAGGTTCAGTAAGGGCACCCGCTACTGTTCCGAAGTCAGCATCATCATACATGATCTCAATATTGCCTGCCCTCCCCGGACGGAATGCAATCAGCCTTACCGTAATAAGTATTATAAGAAGTACCGAAAGCACGTAGGTGCCACGTCTTTCGCGACGGTCGAAACCAAGCAGACCGGAAAGCATTTTCCTGAAAGTCTTCACTTGAGTTGCAGCATGAGACGATGCAAGATAAGAATAAACGAACAAACGAACAAACAGGGGCGACTGTTAATAAATGACCCTGTGGGTCATTTTAAGGAGCAGCCAGACTGCAGGGAAGCATGAAAAGAACGAACAAATGAACAAATGAAGTCAGAAGTATTTTATAGCTTGAATGAGGGCCCTCCAGGTTTGCAGGTCCTTATGTCCGGCTTGTCCGCCCCCCTGGCGCATGCTCCATGCTATTATTAGAACGGGTATCCGATACCAATGACCATTGTCAGGTCATCCTTGAAATCAAATCCCCTGCCGCCACCTATCCATTTCGTACTGTATGTGGTAGCCTGCGGATCCCTGAGCTTAAGTCCGAAATCGGTTCTCAGCAAAAGGAATTTAAAGTCGAACCTCAGTCCGGCCCCGGTACCGACAGCAATGTCATCAAGGAAGGTGTTGAATTTGAACTGGCTGCCCGGTCTGTCTTCGTCAGGCCTGATGGTCCATATATTACCGGCATCGACGAAGAGTGCGCCTTCAAGTATCCAGAAAAGCCCGAAGCGGAATTCGGCGTTAAGTTCCAGCTTCATGTCAGCTGTCTGGTTAATGAAGGTGCTCTCAGGCAGTATATATGATCCCGGACCGAGGGTCCTTATCAGCCATGCTCTGATGTCATTGGCGCCCCCGCCAAAGTACTGTTCCTCAAAGGGCATGACGCCTGAGTTGCCGTATGGCCACCCTATCCCTCCAAAAAACCTGTATACAATACTGTTTCTTTCATTTATTTTGTAATGATAGCTGGCATCAACCTCACCTTTAAGGAACTGCGCAAAGGGTTCACCGAAGAGATGATAGGTGCCGTCTTCAGCTTGTCCGGCCCCGACGGTTTTATAGCCAAGATCGAGGAGGTTTCCGGCTGCATCAAATTCACAGCGGACATTCCAGTATCGTCTTGCCTTCTGGATCATCTGGTTGTTGAAGACGAGATTGTACCTGCCGCCGATTATCCTGACATCGCGGTACGAATATGCAAGATACGACATGGTATCAATCATGGCCTGAAACTCAGGATCAACATAATGAAGCCTTACCACATTGAATGACAGCGGACTGACATTAAACCGCGTGTATTTGTTGCCCGTCCATGAATAACCAAGTGAAAGGTTCGCAACAGAACGTGCATAGATTGGCACTTTCTGGTAGTTGTATCCTGCCTGGAGCACAGTGCGGGGATCATGGTTGCGTACGAAGTTCTCCTTTGAGGGAAATGGCATCAGGAACCTTGGCAGCCTGAGGTCGGCTTCGATACCGTATTGCTGCGTGTTCTTGAAGCCTGTGACTGCTTCCGTCAGCGTTTCGTAAGCTCCCTTGAGCTTCAGGCTGAAGACCTCTGCACCACGGAAAAGGCTCTTGTTCTGGTAAATCAGGTTAAGGGCCCCTCCTATGTTACCGCCGGAGTTTGTCCCCTCAAGCTCAACTGTGAACGACTGACGCTGCATGGGGGTAAGCTGGATGATGCAGTCAAGCATTCCTTCATTTCGGCTGTCTCTTCTGACACTACCCACATCGTTGTAGGAGATATTTATAAGCCTGTGGTTCTTAAGCTCAGCGAGGTGCTTTTCCGTCTGCTCGGAATTGGTGACACTGAACAGTGCCCCTGGCAATACATACAGAGCCCGGCTTATCACTTCGGATTTGACCGGAGACTTTCCCGGCGGTGCAACAAAATATATCCCTTTATGGAACGTGGTATCAAATGCCATAGTGTACTGGTCTCCTCCGGTGAGTGCCATTCGCGGGTCAAAGGAGGGATAGACAAAGACATCCCTCACCCGGTACATCATATGATTTGAGTATTCAGTACGGCCATATCTGTCTGTCGTCGTTCTTCGTGAGACAACATAATAGACAATGACCTGGTGAGTCATCAGGCTGCTGTCAATCCTGAAGAAAATGTTTTCCGTTGAGAACTCATAGAAACCTATATCCCTGATGAATCGTTCCAGTCTTTGCCGCTCCTTCTGAAGAAGGTCAACATCATAGATCATGCCCCTCTCAACGGTGCAGTTCATTGTGTCAATCATAACCAGGCTGTAGAGCAGCGTGTCCTGGATTTCATACCTTATATCGGCAATAGTATAGGGTTTACCCGGCTCAACGGTATAAACCACGTCTGCTTCGTCTCTTTTTGTCACTACGGAATCTTCCACCGAGGCATTGAAATAGCCCTTTGACTGCAGGTAACTCTCTATCTGTCCGGCAGATCTGTCTGCTGCTGACGGGTCAAAGATCACGGGCTCCTCGCCTATTCTTCTCAGCCACGAATGTGGCCATTTCTCCTTTTCCAGGTCAGACAGGTTATATAGTCCGAGGTAAAATCTCAGTCCCAGTATCTTCTTGTTCGGTTGCTGCCTTATATAAGGTTTCAATGAACTCTTTGCAACCGTAGCAGAGACAGGTTGCTCAGCCTCAGTCGCAGTCACAAGCAACTCATTCCTGTTGAGGAGCATTTCACCTGTTGGAACATATTTGGTGGGATTACAGGAAGCTGCCGTCAGAATTATGACCAGCAGTATGATGAGTTTGGGAACGGTAATTTTTATATTTGTCCTCTGGCTGATCAATTTTCTACAAAGACTAGTGACAGCAAATATACCATTATAAACTCTATTTTCAACCAGTGCAAGATGTCAGGAATGATTACCCGGAACCAGGTTAAAATGATACTCTCGCTTCAGAAGAGGAAGGTCAGGGAAGAGAACCTGCTTTTCGTCATTGAGGGAGATAAGCTGGTCAGGGAATACCTTATGGCAGGCAACAGGGTTGTGCTTCTTGCCGGCAAGCCGGAATGGATCAGCGCTGAGCCTGATGCAGTGATCTCGCGAGCTGAAGAGACCGTGACCGTCAGCTATGAGGAGCTCAGGCGCATTAGCTCGCTGAAGACGCCGCATAATGTTCTTGCAGTCGCCCGCATGCCGGTACGGCAGTACAGTGATGAGCTCACCTCCGGCAGCCTGACGCTGGCACTGGAGAATGTACAGGACCCGGGCAACCTGGGGACAATCATACGTATTGCCGCATGGTTCGGCATTGAAAATATAATCTGTTCACCTGACTGCGTCGATTACTACAATCCCAAGGTGCTGCAGGCATCTATGGGTGCCTTCATATATGCAAAGGTCTGGTATCGTCCTCTTGATGAGGTACTGTCAAAGGCGAATGCTGACGGTATTTCTGTCTATGGTGCCACGATGGATGGACAGTCGGTTTACGAAAGTGCACTGGGAAATGAAGGAATTATACTCCTTGGAAATGAATCGAGGGGTATATCAGAGACTCTTCTCAGG
>ENA-OSEO01004059-OSEO01004059.1-sediment-metagenome-genome-assembly--contig:-NODE-4059-length-16022-cov-7.206334_pt1 | contig 16022 bp, 14 predicted proteins | sample MGYA00237883_ERZ534232 | MGnify/ENA metagenome assembly ERZ534232 | reverse complement strand
ACATGGGTGCCCGGGGGTGGGGCGCAAGGAGTCTCATATTCGGGAGCGGCAGGGAAGCGGCCATCTGCGGCCGTGTTTGCGGCGCTATGCAAAGCCCGGCCCTGGACTTGAGCGGCCGCACCTCCTTGGGCGTGGCCATGGGTCTTATCGACCGCTGTTCCTTTTTTGTAACCAATGATTCGGGCCTTATGCATATCGCTGCGGCCCTGAAGGTGCCGACCGTGGCCATATTCGGGCCAACCGATCCGGTTACGACAGGACCGAGGGGGCCTTACACAAGGATTGTCAGGCACGATACCTCCTGCGCCCCCTGCCTGAAACCGGAATGCACCGAGGATCACGCGTGTATGCTGGGCATTCGGGCAAGAGAGGTATGGGAGTCAATGGAAGCGCTTCGGGAGGAGATCCGTTGAAAAGACCCGCGGTTTTCATGGACCGGGACGGAACGGTCAACGAACAGATGGGGTATATCAACCATATTCAACGGTTTGTCCTTCTGCCGGGGAGCGGTGAGGCCATCAGGCGATTGAATGAGCATGGATTTCTGGCCATCATCGTCTCCAATCAGTCCGGTGTGGCCCGCGGATATTTCCCCATAGAATTGGTTTATGAGGTGCACGATCATATGAACATGCTGCTGAAGCGGGAAGGGGCTGTTCTCGATAAGATCTTTTTCTGCCCTCATTACCCGGGAGGCAAAATCCAGGAATACAGCCGGTCATGCGACTGCAGGAAGCCGCGAACGGGTCTGATAGAACAGGCATGCCAGCAATTTGCGATCGACATGGCCAACTCCTACCTTATCGGCGACCGTTGCACCGATATGGAATTGGCCTCCCGATCAGGGCTGAAAGGGATTCTGGTCAAGACCGGCTATGGTCTTGGGGATCTCAAATATGTCCTTCCGGACCACCCGTATCAGCCCTTTCATGTGGCCGAAGACCTGTTGGATGCAGTCCGGTGGATTGTTGAGGGGAGTTCGATACCCGAGGTGGGAGACGTCCGTTAGAATCCCAGTCCCGAGTCCAGGCATGCGCGGAATTCGTAACTTCAGTACCTTATCGCCAAGTTTTCTGTCACAAAAAACGAGAAGATGATTGTGAGAGGGTGACGTCTTTAATTTGGAATAATGGAAGTATGGAATGACGGATTGAAAACCGGAATGTTGGAATATTGGAATGATGGGCTTTAACCCTCTGAACCCTGGGCCTTTCCTGGGTGATCCAGGTTGCTTTCCCAACCTTCCACTATTCCAGTATTCCACCATTCCAGACGTCTGGCGAAACATCGACCCCCTTGATAATAAAAAGTCACTCGAGAGCCACTTTGGTTGCGGTTACCCGCGTTAGGTACTTCAAGTTTGAATATTCTCATCGTAAAGCTGAGCGCCATCGGCGACGTAGTACATGCGCTTCCCTTCCTGGATGCGCTGCGGAAAGGCTTCCCCGGGGCGATGATCGACTGGGTGGTGGAGGAGGATTCCTCACAGGTCCTCGTCGGCCACCCCGCGCTGAACCGGGTCATCCTGTCTCGAAGAAAATCATGGCAGAGAAGGCTGAGCAAAACGGCAAATCCGCTTTCAGTGGTCATGGAACTGCTTGATTTCTTTAATGAACTTAGATCCTGTCGATATGATCTAGTGATCGATCTCCAGGGGTTGCTAAAAAGCGGGATTCTGGTCGGCCTTTCGAAGGGAAAGAAGAAGATCGGGATGAGCGGATCCCGTGAGGGGGCGGGCCTTTTTCTGAATGAGCGGCCGATCCCGGTCGACTATGGCCGACATGCCATCGACCGCTATCTCAGGGTGGCCGAAACCATCGGTTGTGATGGAACAGATTTGGAGGGACGTATCCCTTACTCTGACCTTGACAAAGTGTCCGTCGACGAGATCCTGGACCGCCACGGAATCGAAAATGGTCCCTTTGTGACCATCAATCCGATGGCCAAATGGCCGACCAAACTATGGGACGTGGGACGATTTGCCGCCTTGGCAGCAAGGATCCAGAGAGAATTGGGATGCGATATCGTCTTTACCGGGAGCAGCAGCGACAGGCCTGTGATTGATGATATCGTGAGAAGGATGGCGAATCCTCCCCTGAATCTGGCAGGCCGGACCAATTTGAAGGAACTCGCCTATCTGTACACCCGGTGCAGGCTCCTGGTTTCCACGGATACGGGACCCATGCATGTGGCAGCCGCCATGGGATGTCCGGTGGTGGCCCTGTTCGGCCCTACGGCCCCCTGGCGGACCGGACCCTACGGCACGGGACACACGGTCATCAGGTCCGATGCGGGATGCAGCCCCTGTTTCAAGAAAAGGTGTGATCACATGACGTGCATGAAGGAGATCCGTGTGGACCAGGTCTTCAGGGGCGTGCAGGAGGTTATGCGATAATGATGTAGTTTTTGTAATGTTCGGAAAGACCGGCGATGAGTCGGTCACTGGTTTATGGATCGGGCCTTTGGGTTGTAGGAATAAGGCCGGTTGTATTGATTCCCTATTCAGTCGAGAAAGGAGCAAGGCATGGCCATAAGTAAAGAACTGCTGGATATTCTGGCATGTCCCAAATGCAAAGGGGACATCTATCTGACCGAGGCAGGGGACGGGCTCATTTGCGATCACTGTAACTTGCTGTATGAGATCAGGGACGATATCCCGATCATGTTGATCGACGAGGCCAAACCGATAGTCTCAAAAGAGGGATAGCCTCCGGCCGGAAAACTCACGGAATTCCCTTCAGAAATGGGGCGCCGGTACGCCGGTGCTGACGGTGGTATGAACTATTTTGAGTCATTGATTCATGATGCGCTACGACGCAGGCAGAACAGGTTGCCGATGTGGAAGATCGCCGAGAACGTAGGCCTGTTGTACGAACAGGCGAGTACCGGTCAGCAGGTTACGGAGGCGCTTTGCGATCCCTTTTTCCCCCTCACCCTCTATGCAACTCACCATCTGCCGGTTTGCGACCGGGGCAGGTCTGGGTTAGGAAGGGCGGGACAGGACCTGGCCCTTCTCAGCCGGATATTCCTGCGGATCCGCAAAGACATCGACCGGTGCTTCGGGAACCGTGAGGCGACCTGTGTGGATTTGAATGGCGACGCGGCCCAGGAGGTTGCCGGGGGACAGTGGTGCAGCCTTTGCGGCGAATGCTGTCAACTCTCAGGAACCGTCCCGGATCCTCCTGAGCCGATAAGATATCCCGGCTACTGGTACACCTATATTGCAGGGGACAGTCCCCTCCTTCAAAGGTTCTGCCCCTTCCTCTTCGAACTCCCTCCCCAGGGCCTCTTCTTCTGTGCGATTCACAATGTAAAGCCCCTTACCTGCCTCGCCTACGGAAAAGAGGACTGCGAGAAACGGCATCCGGGGAAAGCCTTGCAGAGTTTCCATGATCATGGGTGCGTCAAGTGAGGCCTTCCTGATGCTTCCGGGGGGTACATCGGCGGGGAGGTGGGCCAGGGAAGGCGGCGTCGCATGGCAGAACGGTGAAAATTAAAGGTTGAAAATTGGGGATTTGAGATCGACGGCGGAAAAGGCTGCAAATATCAATTCAATGCGTTGCAAAGGAGTGGTAGATCATGAAGGTCAATAAGCTCGATCATATTTGTATCGCCGTGAAGGACCTGGAGGCGGCCAAAAAGACATGGGAACCCGTGCTGGGCAAGTCGGGACCGGATGACGCCTATGTGGACGATCGGGAAAAGATCAATGTGGCCCGGTACTGGGTCGGCGAGGTCGGTTTTGAACTGATGGAATCCACCAGCCCGGACGGAGACGTGGCCAGGTACATCGACAAAAACGGCGAGGGAGTGATGCTTATCAGTTTCAATGTGGACAACACGCGTGATGCGGTCAATGAACTCCAGGCAAGGGGCTATCCCTTTATCCCTGATAAAAGGGGCGAGGCGGCCAGGCCTTTCAGAGACTGTGAATTCGCCTTTATCCATCCCAGGAAGCTGAACGGGGTCCTGACGGAGCTGATCGACGACTCGTCGAATGAATGATGCCGGCGATGGCAGGCGAGTGTTTCAACCTGATCCAGGCCGTTATCAAGGAGATCCGTGATCTCCTATAAAACCTCTCTGAGTGTGCTTCAAACACAAAGAAGTCCAGGATCTCCGGACCTGTACCTCTTTGTCGTTAATGTCAGAGATACCGGTTGACAAAGGCCCGTATGGCGGCAGGGTATTCCGGGGTTAGGCTGCTGGAGCTGTGATCCGCGCCCTTGGCCACAAAAAGCGCGGCCCTGCCGGCCGGGAAGCTGTCCCTGAGTCGCCAGGCATGATGGAGGGGGAAGTTTCGATCGTTTTCGCCGTGAATGAGCAGGACAGGGATATCCAGTCGGGGGGCCAGGCGGACCGGGCTCACCTGGTCCATTCTGAACCTGTAAAAGATATCCATCCAGAGCACGATCATGGGTCCGAAAAGGATGCCGAACATCAGGTTGTAGTTCCGGTAGAGGCTTCGAAGGGCCTCTTTGGTGCGGGCATAGCACCCTTCCAAAAAAAGAACACTTACCTTCCCGGGGTTCCGGCTGGCGGCGATGACGGCGCCGGCGGCCCCGGCCGAATGGCCGTACAGGAGGACCGGTTCGCCTATCCAGTTCAATACGGCCTCGATATCCTCGGCAAATTTGGCGGCATTCATGAAATGGTTGCGACTGGATTGTCCATGATCCCGTGCACTGTGGATGACGGTGGTAAATCCCATCTCTCCAAAGAGCCTGGCCCTCTTGACCATGCGGTCCCGATTGCGGCTCCACCCGTGGGCCAGGACCACAATGCCGCGTGACGGGCCCTGGGGATCGATTCGCCAGACCTCCAACTCGCCGCCGCCATCCGCAGCAGGGATCCGGGAATCCGTGACCCGGCCCCAGTCAGGTGGATCCTGGACCGGTTGTCGAGGAACCTGAAGGACCACGTAGGCGAAAAACAGGGTCACCGTCAAATAGATCGCTGTAATAATGAGGATGAAGAGCCACATGATGTCAATCACCAGAGAAAATGATGCCTGCCTATTTAAAAAAAGTAACCGTTCACGGGTTCAGAGGGTCAGGGGTTTAGCGTTGTTTCTCGCTTCCTTCCATTCCTGTCTGAAGATCGATATGCGCTCAGCCAGCCCACATTCGTCGCTTCCAACCACGGTGGGGTTGGGGGTCGGGCCATGACAACATATTGATTATTCATTGCCTGATACAGCCACCGCAAATACCGGTGTTGATCCTTCGAGAACCTGAGCAAAAACTCCCGTTTGTGGCATCGATGCGTGATGTGCCAGATGTAGTAATCCTTCTTTACACAAGCGCAGAATATGAGTCAAGCGTAGACCCCCTTTTTGGTCGGAGGTATATGCGATGGCCGAGGAATGAGGGATATCCTTCTGGCCGAAAGCCGCACGGGAGGTGCCTGCAGGACGTTATTGCAATGTTGATTTATTATACAACAACAAAACCACGCCCCATTGCTTCACATCCAGCCACCAATGAAAAGCATAAAATCATAGGCGTCCCCATTCTTTCCTCCATTCTTTCCTCCGAAGAGACGATCGAACTCCGGAGAAATGGGGGGGGCAAACTGCTCTCAGGCACTATTGACCGTCTTCGGAGGGCCGTTGAGCATGGACGCTGAAACCGTAAAGATGCCCGGAAGGCCATTGGGCGGCGGTATGGGACACCTGGCCGGTGCCGCTCATTTTTTGCGTGCAAACCCCCATGAAAAGGAAAGGCCGAACTCCTCCCGGCCGGCCATTCTCACCCCCGCCAGGAAAGCAGAGGCCAGGAACGTTTTCATGCCGGCCTTGGTCACCAGATCGCTATAAAATTTCACATCCACCCGCCTTCGTTCAATATCGTTTCCCGGCTCGCCATAGGCATAACAGAGGTCGTGGGGCAAACAGCATTTGTAGGTGATATCCTCCCATCGGCACCCGGTGAAAAGCCCCAGGATCTCGTCCGGCAGGCAGGAACATCCATCAAATTTCCAGCGGTCATATTGCTCCGGATTTGCGGTGATACGGTCCACCAGGTAGTCCAGTTTGAAATGGCCGCACAATGCAAGTCCCCTTTGGGTGGTAATTATTTCACCAATCTGCGGCAGTTCCATCTTTGCTCCTTTCAGATAACCAGGAATTCTCAACAGAGCCACAGAGATATTCTTGTTTACAGGCGATGAACAATTTGCGGCTGTTATAGCATCGGTTTCAGATAAGTTGTGCCGGGTAAGGGGTTATAGAACCTTTGCGATTAAAGTTGTATGTCGGCATCAACAGACGCCCTGACCCTTTTCACAACTGACCCTTCTCAAAATCCTTCCCTATAGTTCCCGTAACCAGTCAAGTGCATACTTCTGCAACTTGTAGGCGTCTTCAGCCACCCAGAAGCCGATATGTGATGCCTTGTGGATCCACAACAATTGCGCGCCGGCAATGGCTTCATGGGCATACTCGGCATCACGCGGGGGCACGTCGTTGTCCGCGTCCCCGTGGATGATCAATGTGGCGGAGCCGATCTTATCAAGCGGCAGCTTGTCAATGGCCGAACCCAGGGCGATATCGTTTTCCGCACCCGCTTTTCGTTCATCAAACCGGTAACTCATGGTTTTGAACATGGCATCAATCAAGGCAAATTTATTCGTATCGCCCAATATCTCCTTAACGCGTTTTCCAAGATCATGTTTCTCCAGGGTGCTTTCAGTCTGCAAAAAGCTTTTCACTACCAATGAGGGAAAGTGCTTGAAAAAGTAACCCATCAACCACTGCCCCGGCCTGCTGAGATACATCCACTCCTCAACCTTGTTGATATCGTCACCCTTGCTGTAATTCATGCTGATGCCGTCGATGACCATCAATGCCTTCACTCTTTCCGGGTGGCGCTGGGCCAGCTGGTAGCCTGCCGGACCGCCGCCGGACGCACCGACCATGATAATCTCGGCGATATGCATCGCGTCAAGAAGCCCGGCCATGAAATCTCCCTGCTCCTCGGCTGTCTTTCCAAACCGCATGGGCGTGCCAAGATATCCCGGCCGTGACGGCGCAATAACCTTGTAACCGTTTTTGCGAAACAACTCGCCCAGGACCAGCGCCTGATCGTAGCCCCCGGGTCCGCCATGGGCAACCAAAACCGTGGGCCCTTCCCCCCGCACGGCGTATTCCACTGGACCGTATTCCGTCTCAATGGTCTGCGATGCACTGACCAAACACTCCCTCAAGTCATTTCCTGTGACAATCTGATTGTCGTCCAAGGTCTCTTTGAGATCACTGGATAAAAGAACAGTCATATGCTTTTCCTTTAATGATGGGCTGACAGTTTAACTTGTGAGAATCCAACTCCCGGTGCAAGTCTATCGGTTCCGAAAAAATGGCACCCGGTTGAACACGGATTTTTTCAGTATCAGATAGCCTTGATCTTTCACCACAGATGGCTGAGTCTGCCCAGCCTGATGGCATCCAGCCCGCCTGGTCTCGGGATTCCCGGGTTCTTGAAACCACCTGCGGATTACCCCGGGAATCAGGAGGGATCCGTCAAGGGCCACGCGCAATCGGGACGTCATTTGACCGGTTTTAGGCTGTGCGTTTGTCTCAGCCTATTCCAGAGTGCATCAGTGATCACGTCTATGGCGCTTTCCTTCCGGAGGTCATCCACGTGTGCGACCCGACGGCAGGATTCCACGAGTTCATCATTGCCGTCCCTCAACCCGAATCTCTTCCAAATATAGTCCCCCAGACTGATCGGCAAGGCGCTTGCCTCTTCCGGCCCCATCCTGGCGATCCTGGCCTTGTCTTTCAGGGTCAAGTCCGAAATAATGCGGTCCGCGGCCTCATCGACGGTCTTGGGCAGATCCATCCTGCGCATGCCGGTTTCCACAAATGACAGGTGGTAAGCGGTCTTGAGGACCTTGTAGGCGTCATCATAAATCCCGGGGTCCTCGCTGGCCCTCGGGCCGGCCACGTTGAGGGCCTTCATGCCGTTTTCCTGGATCCATCGATTGATATCCTGGGCCGCCTTGAAGGCATGGGTCTTATCTAAATCGATGTGAAGGCACGGCCGGCCATGTTTCTCGGCCAGTCTTGCGGTCAATGCCGAGTTGCCCGTCAATGGGCCGTGAGACAGGATCAAGGTGCCATCCGAATCAAGGATGTTCTGCTCGGTGCGCTCCGAGTAGCCCCCTGTCTCCATCTCCTGGACCTGATATTTCCCGGGCACCTCACCGTCTTCGGCCTTGCGCCCCAAGGGGACCCATCCGCCGTGAGGAATGCCAAGGTCAATGGCCGCGTCGAGGGCCGCTCTATCGGCGCCGGTCTGGCCGCCTGAGATGATTTTGGATACCATGGTCATGATAATATGAATACCGGATATTGGTGGGAAATTCAAGTCGAAGCGTCCGGGTCGCCCCTATCCGGCAAGGCCATCCTTGCTGAACAATCGGAAAACAGATTCTCCCCGTCTCCCCCAGTTCATTACATGGTGCCAAGCATCCGGGTATTCTATTCTGAGGGGTCTGGACATAATCCATTTTTTACGCCAGCTCAGAATATGAGTCAAGCATAGGCTTGACTCCCTTTCCACACATTCCATGTCAAATTATTTGATTACTTAAGGACGTCCGCTCGAAGGTTTCGAATACGTTTATAACCATATAAATTCCCCATCAACAGCCCAGTCATAAAAAAGAATGAGTGCCACCGCTTCGAACTCTCCACCCTGAATGGTGTAGAATTGATATTGGCCCCACTCTCTATCCCCAAATTCATCCATCCCTATATCGACCGTGCAGACCAGGGTTGTGTCGGCCTGAAAATAGATATTTTTCTCCAACAAATCGCTATCCATTCGGGCAATGCTTAACCACGATTCGGCCAGTACCCACATGGCATCGTAATACATATAGGCCGTGGCCGGAATTTGCGCCATCCCCGACTTTTCCTGCAATTTGGCCGGAACGTCCCTGAAAGGTTTTTTAATTGCGTCCATCTCTATTCCAAAATCACACACAGTGAAACTCACCCTTTCTGCAAATCCCAGGGTGCCGGTCTCTGCAAACACCGTTGCGTCGGGCTCTACTCCCACTGCGCCGATCCATCTCACCGATTCCAACTCGGCGTTTCCATCGGCTGCTCCAAAGATCCCCGTGACTTCGTTCAGGGCAATCAGGAGCACGGCCACCCTGTCCGGAGGGTATTCGGATTTTTTCTGTATCACCTTTTGTTCAATGCTGCCCGCGACAGCCGTAAAGTCTGTTTCATCGGGGCTGTACGTTACTCCATCGTCAATATCCAGCCCATATTGCTCGCCAATCTCCTTCACATAGGTCTTAAGATCATTGCCGTAAACATCGTCCCGGTACACCAGCACCAGGCTCTTAAGGTTGGATTCCATGGCGAGGCGGACCAGGCCTTTTGCCTGTTTGCTGTCGTTCAAACAGAACCTGAACAACCGATTGTCCTTTTTGGCTAACGAGGGCGCCGTGCTGTAGCCGGATAGCAACAAATGGTCGTTTTGTTCAGCATAATCTGAGACCGCCAGGATCTCCGCACTGGTTCCGGTAAAAACAGGGATAATGCCGGCCCAAGCAAATCGCTGTATCTTTTCCGCTGCAACCTGCGGGTCGCCCTGCGTATCCTCCACAAACAGCTCTATCTGTTTTGTATGGCCGTTTTCCTTCAGGTACCGGTTGAAATCTTCAGCAGCCAGTTCAATGGCGGTGACGGCAGTCTTGCCGATGGGATAAATTCGATTGTCTGCATCCAGCAATACGCCGACGCGTAAATTGTCGGTCGGGCCGTCCGCGGTGGACGTCCCTGAACAAGAAGCCAAAGCAGCAAAAAATGCAAGGCATGCAGCGCTAAGGAGCGGTAATAGGAATTTAGAATGATTCAATCCGAAATGGCTGTTCGATGATCTCACGTGCATAATCGTCTCCTATCCTTAAGGGTTGGCGTTCTGTCCGTTGCTTAGGTCCGATTTCGAAAGTGCGGCACGAAAGTTGAATGTGCCGGGTCCGGAACCTCGGCGGTTTCTCCACGGGAATCGATTGTCCATACGGTATGATCCACCAGGCCGCACCGTCTCAGTTCTCTAACCAGCGTGAGGGCCAGGGCGCTGCCAAGGGACGGCGGCGTGTCTTCATCCCAGCGCAACACGAACATGATATCCTCCTTCACCAGCGGATTCCTGCAGATTTCCCACCCAAGGGTTTTCAATGAGGCCAGTTCAGCCTCCATCCTTTGCAGAACCTGCATGACCGCATTTTCATCAATTCCCCTGCTGCGATTGACCCTGATTGTTTCGATCCAGCTCATTCTCTTCCCTGCCTTTGCCGTTGCCGGATGTGAACATTGCCAGCTCTCCGCCCCACCGTGTGCGGGATTCTTAAGCAACAACTGCGCCACCAAGGAATGAATTTTTAAAGCCAGCGTTATCAGTTAGTTACGATTTTTTTGGATTTACAACCTTTGTGGATGGAAACTTTTCTCTCATATCTGTCGAAATGTGCTCCCATATATGTCGGCGCTGTGATATTCTCCAAATTATGAGAGATATTTCAGATGACAACAGGGGCATGAAATGATCGACCAAGAGTTTTTTTTTGAGGCGACTTCCCGAATCAGCAGCAGTCTCCAGATAGAAAAGGCCCTCTCAAGATGTTTGCTTTATATTCGCGAAGTTCTCCCCGCCGATGCCCTCACCCTTCTTTTGTTTGATCCGGGGCTCGGGTTTATTGAGACCGTGGCCTATGCCACCGTCGAAGGAGGCGTGGCTCCCTCCCTTAAGACACCTTTGCCGTCCGAGGTCCGGGAACAGGTGCAGGCCTATATCAAAGACCTGGGTGGGAGACCGGGATGCCAGATCATTGATCGACTGGCTGAGGACGACATGGCCAGACTCGTGGCGCAGGACCTGGATGCACTGGATGAGCCCTGCCTGCTTCTGGATCTCTTCCTCGAGGGTGAATACCTTGGGATTGTCGCGGTCACGAACAGCCGCATGGAAAGGTACACCGAGGAGCATGCCCGCCTGGTGCTTCTTCTCAACAACCCCTTTGCCATGGCCTGTGCCAACTTCTTGCGCTACAGGGCTCTGGAGGAGTTAAAGGACCGGTTGTCTGACAAGTGTCGCTTTCTGCAGGAGGAACTGGTTTATCCGAAAGAGGACGAGGTGATCGGGGCCGGATTCGGTCTTAAAGGGGTTATGGAAATGGTTTACCAGGTGGCCCCCACCGAGAGTCCCGTCCTTTTGCTGGGCGAGACAGGGGTAGGCAAGGAGGTCATCGCCAACACCATTCACCGCCTTTCCCTGCGAAAGGAAGAATCCCTGATCAAGGTGGACTGCGCCGCTATCCCGGAGAGCCTGGTGGAAAGTGAGTTGTTCGGACACGAGAAAGGCGCTTACACCGGGGCGGTTTCCCGGCTGCGAGGCCGTTTCGAGAGGGCCGACCACGGCACCCTCTTCCTGGATGAAATCGGAGAACTATCCCCCGCGGTCCAGAAAAAACTCCTGCGGGTGCTTCAGGAGGGCGTGTTTGAACGAGTCGGCGGATCGGAGACCCTTCACGCGGACATTCGGGTTATCGCGGCCACACACATGCCGATCGAGGCCATGATCGCAACGGGTGAATTTCGAAAGGATCTCTTTTTTCGGCTGAACGTTTTTCCCATCATGATTCCACCCCTCAGGGATCGCAGAGAGGATATCCCCCGGTTTGTGGACCATTTTATCAGGAAAAAAGGGAGGAAAATGAGACTTCCGTCTCTTGCCGGACCGGCGCCCGGTGCCATCGACCTCCTGATGGCCTATGAGTGGCCCGGAAACATCCGTGAACTGGAGAACTGCGTGGAACGGGAATTGATTCTCAGTCGAGGAAGGCCGCTCACTTTTTCATCCCTATGGCCCGCGTTGCCGGAAAACGGCAACATCGCCGCAGGGCATCCGGCCGATGGTTCCCTTGAACTGGACCGGATCGTGACACAGCATATTCGTCGGGTTTTGGACATGACCGGCGGCAGGGTGGAGGGTAAACGGGGGGCGGCGCGCCTGCTGGGCGTCCATCCCAGAACCTTGCAGCACCGCATGAAGCGACTCAACATCCTGTTCGGTCGCAGCTATAGGCCGGTGGCCCGTGAAATGGCGATCACGTGATGAGGCTTAGACTGTCAGGAACGCGGTCAATAGCGGAAAGGAAATCGGAGTTGACGGCATTCCTGATAATGGAGTAATGGTTTTCCACGTGTCCAAAAGCGGAACTGGTGGAATAGCCTTGAAAAATGGGGACATCCCATCTCTCAAGCGGGAATATCCGGAGCACGTAAAGGACGATGCCTATCATGTTTTTGGAGCGGTTCCGCCGGGCTTGCTCGTGGGATCGCGTGCTTAACGTACTGACGGTCCTGATTATATCTTTGTCGGCGATACTTCTGCTCAGCTCCCTGCTGGACCGTGTCTTCGATTTAGGCGGTGCGGGGACCTTGGACAAGATGAAGTGCTATGGCGGGGGCATTCTCATCGGCTTATCGGGCATCCTGGCCCTGTTGTGCCGCCTAATCCTTTCACACCCCCTGTATGAATACCATCTTGTCTTCTTTTTCGGGATCATCATCGGCGTGGTCTATGCGTTTTGAGGTGGAACCTGTGCGATGTCGCCACCTGGACACAGCGATTGAATGTCGGCTTCTGCCCGTCCATGAGGTCATTCTTTTGCAGAAAGTCTGCAAGGGGAAGAACCGCCCCTGATGTACAAGGCGACAGATCTTGAGGGATGGAGATGTCGTAAGCGTTCACAGGTTCGGGGTTCAAGGTTCCAGGTTGAGGGCAGAAGAAACACGATCACCCCGATTCGAACCTGGAACAAGCCTTTTATGAAAGCGGAGAAAATTGAAACGATGGGAGAGCGACGGTTCGCAAAACCAAGCCTTGTTTGGGATGTGATGGATCAAAAGGAGAACGCCGGGCTGTGGGAATTCGATCGCCGATTCAACATATGACTTCCCTTGGTCGCGCCCAATATGAACTGGACCCCAGGGTGTTGAGGAACACGCTTCCCGATGCCCCTGGGGTCTATCTCTTCGTTGACCTTGGGGGGAGGGTGATCTATGTGGGCAAGGCCAAGAGCCTTCGAAAGCGGGTCCTCTCCTATTTCAGGCCCCATGGTGACGCCGCCACCAAGACCGGCCGGATGATGAAACGGGCCGGGGGTCTGGACTTCATCCTGACCGACACCGAGCAGGAGGCCTTCATCCTTGAGGGCCATCTCATCAAAAAGCACATGCCCCGCTACAACATCATCCTCCGGGACGACAAGCAGTACCCCTGTCTCTGCCTGGATGTGAGAGAGCCGTTTCCGCGGCTGGCCATTGTCAGAAAGATCAAAAAAGACGGGGCCCTCTATTTCGGTCCCTTTTCCTCCGCCAACTCGGTGCGGAGCACCAAGAAGCTGATTGACCGGGTTTTCAGGCTGCGCAAGTGCAAGGGCCAGGACCTGCCTAAGCGGAGTCGGCCCTGCCTCAATTTCCAGATGAATCAGTGCCTCGGGCCGTGCGCGCGCGAGATCCTTGAGGAGGAATATCGCGAGATCGTTCAACAGGTCCGTCTTTTTCTGGAAGGCCGCAGTCAGGAACTCATTGCGGGTCTGGAGGGAGAGATGGAGGCGGCGTCACGGGATCTGAATTTCGAGAAGGCGGCCTCTATTCGGGATCAGTTGAGGGCCATAAAAAAGACGGTTGAGAGGCAACACGTGGTGTCTCCCCGGATGGAGGACCAGGATGTGATCGGCCTGGCCCGAAGAGAAGGGCTATATCAGGTGGTCATCCTCTTTGTTCGCAGGGGGTATCTGACAGGGACCCGCAACCTTCTCATCAAAGAACCGGGTGCGCTTCCCTCCGAGGTCATGGAGGCCTTCCTGAAACAGCATTACGGCCGCGAGGCCTTTATCCCAAAGGAGATCCTCATTTCAGAGCCAGTCGAGGACCTCGTGCCGATTATGAAATGGCTGTCCGGTCTTGCGGAGAAGCGGGTGGTGATCCAAAACCCCCTGCGGGGGGAAAAGCGAAAGCTTACCGGGATGGCCGTGGCCAATGCGGAGAATCTGCTCATCGGCCATGCAGCGTCTCAAAAAGAGGACCTCTTGATTACGGCCAGATCCGTCCTGGGACTTTCGCAAACCCCGAGGCGGATCGAGGGTCTCGACATATCCAATTTCCAGGGGAAGTTGGCCGTTGGAACCGTGGTCTCTTTTGTAGAGGGAGAGCCTCACCGGGCCGGATATCGGAATTTCAGGATCAGACAGGAGGGGACGATCGACGATTACGGCATGATGGCCGAGATGGTGGAAAGGAGACTCGCCAAAGGGGCACTGCCGGACCTCTTTCTGGTGGATGGGGGCAAAGGGCATCTTGCCACGGTCCGGCGCGTTCTGGATGAGTGGGGTCATGCCGGCCGCCAGGCGGCGGGCCCGGGAGAAATGCATGACGTCACCCTGCCAGAGGTCATATCCATTGCCAAGCCCGAAGACCCTTCCCAGGACCCTCGCGATAAGATCTACCTGCCCGGACGGAAAAACCCTCTCATGCTCAAGGAGGGTCATCCCATACTCCTTCTGATGATGCGGATACGGGATGAGGCCCACCGGCGGGCGGTCGGCTATCACCGGAGTCTGAGAGAGAAAGATCTGACCCGTTCCGGATTGGACCATATCTCCGGCATCGGCAGGAAGAAGAAGTCGCTGTTGCTCCGCCACTTCAAGGGGATCGACGATATCGCCCAGGCCACGGTAGAAGATCTGGAGCCGGTGCCCGGCATCGGACGGGCCCTGGCCGAGGGCGTATTCACGCATTTTCACAGTGCCTGAGTCACGCTATGAACGTCATATATCGTATGAATAATCACGGATAGGAGTTTGGTATCCATACAGAAAAAAGGAGTCAATTCTAAATGGGGGTACGCAGGAAGATCGTTACGAGGCCCAGATAGATCAGGAGGCTGAGGATATCGTTGGTGGTGGTCACAAACGGTCCCGAGGCCAGGGCCGGATCGATATTCATCTTTTTGAGAAACAGGGGAATGGCGGAACCGATCAGACCGGAAAAAAGGATAATGACCATGAGGGCGATGGTCACAATCAAAGCAAGCCGGAAATCCTTGAGCCAGAGTCCCACAATCAGGCCGAGGATCAGCCCGCATATGACGCCATTGATGAGGGCAACCCGCATTTCCATCCAGAGCCGCCTCCCCACATTTACGAGGCTGATGTCGCCCGTGGCGAGCCCCCTGACCACCACGGTGGCCGCCTGGGTGCCTGTGTTTCCCCCCATGGCCATGATGACCGGGAAGAAGAAGGAGAGGGCGATCAGCTTTTCCAGCGAGGATTGGAACTGGTTGATGACAAAGGCGGCAAACACGCCCCCGAAGAGGGCGGCCACCAGCCAGGGGAGTCGTGCCCTCGATATCTTCACGGTGGAGGCCTCTGTAATTTCCTGGGCGATGACGCCGGCCATCAGGGACATATCCTCATCCACCTCGTCTTCGATCGCTTCGATGATATCGTCATAGGTAATCCGCCCGACCAGTCTGTAAGCGTCATCCACCACCGGTATATTGACCAGATCGTATCGCCTGACCAGATTAATGACCTCTTCCTGATCGGCCTTGACATTGACGGATATGACCTCCGGGTTCATGATCTCGCTGATCTGTCTGTCAGGGGGTTCCAACACCAGATCTTTCAGCGAAATGAGCCCTACCAGCTTATGATAGTCATCCGTCACCCAGATATAATAGAGGTTCTCCACCTCCTCCCGTTTTTCCCGGATGGATTCGATGGCGTCCCGTACCGTGGCGCCGGCCTTCACCGCCACAAACTCCAGGGCCATGATGCCGCCGGCCGTATCTTCAGGGTAGGGGAGGAGCTTTTCAAGTTCCTCCGTGACCTGATCTCCGACCGCTTCAATAACCTCCCTTGCCCGGTCGGCCGGGAGATCTCCCACCACGTCGGCCGCATCGTCAGAGTCGAGCTCCTCGACAATCTGTGATATG
>ENA-OSEO01004058-OSEO01004058.1-sediment-metagenome-genome-assembly--contig:-NODE-4058-length-16023-cov-3.830051_pt1 | contig 16023 bp, 13 predicted proteins | sample MGYA00237883_ERZ534232 | MGnify/ENA metagenome assembly ERZ534232 | reverse complement strand
CTTCATCGTCAAATCAACCGCCGGGGAGGGCAACGGCCAGACTCCGGATATGCTCGACGCGGCTGTCCGGCAGCTGGTCTCGCGGGCGGTGGCCTCCACCGAGGTGGTCGATATCTTCAAAGCGGTCGGCATCGACCGGCCGGACATTTCCATCCTCTCGGAGGAGTTCCTGGAAGAGGTCAAACGCCTGCCGCACAAGAACCTGGCCTTTGAGCTGCTGCGCAAGCTGATCAACGACGAGATCCAGGCCCGCGCTCGAAAAAATGTGGTCCAGGCGCGCTCCTTCTCGCAGATGCTGGAGGAGGCCGTCAAGAAGTACCAGAACCGGGCCATCGAAGCCGCGGAGGTGATCCAGGAGCTGATCGACATCGCCCATGAGATCAAGCAGGCCCGCAGCCGCGGCGAGAATTTGCGGCTCAATGAGGATGAGCTGGCGTTCTACGACGCGCTGGCGCAGAACCGCACCGCGGTGGAGGTGATGGGGGACCAGCAGTTGTGCGTCATCGCCCAGGAGCTGCTCGATAAAGTGAAGCAGAATGTGAGCATCGATTGGGCGCTGCGGGAGAACGCCCGCGCCCAGATCCGGGTGATGGTCAAGCGCATCCTGCGGCGGTACGGCTACCCGCCCGACCTGGAACGGCGGGCCACCGAGCTGGTGCTGGAGCAGACCGAGGTGCTGTGCAACGAGTGGGCGCTGGCCTGAGCGGGGTTTTCTTTCAAGATGTAAAATGATCTGCGATGTGTTCTGGGCTGTGGATGAGGTGAAGCATCTCTGGGAAACCGGTGGGCGGGGTCTGGTGGAGCAAGTTCAGATTCTTGGGAAGGGACGTTGAGATTTCTACCCTTCGGGCACGATGTCCTCCCTGCGGTCGTCGAAGTGAAATGGGTGGTCCATGAGGGCGCGACAGGGCAACCCACCCGCCGGCGCTCTTGTTTTTGGGGGTAATTTTCTGTAAGATGTAACAGATCACCACATCGAAATCTCATTACAGCGCATCACTGCAATTCAGGCCCGCTTTACCGGGCGCGTTTCCCGGTTTGGGCAGGATGATCGGGCTGTGGCAGGTGGGGTTTCTTTGGGATGGGAACAGGTTTTGCCTTTCGTATAGGCGTTTGTAAGTCAGAGGCGGCCGGGAGGTTGATCCGGGCTGGCGTATCGTTCTACGTGGGTTGTGCAGACGGGTGTTTTTGCCTGTACAATAAGGATATTAGGAAAGGAGTGCGATATGAGTAAAAAGATCCTGGTGGCGTATGCCAGCCGGGCTGGTTCAACAGCAGAAGTGGCAGAAGAAGTTGGGCGGGTTCTGCGCGAGTCCGGCGCGGTGGTGGATGTGCGGCCCTGCAAGGAAGTCAGAGACACAAAGGGGTATGACGCGGTGGTGATCGGCACGGCGGTGCGGATGGGGAAACTGCTGCCGGAGGCGGTCAAATTTACCAATAAGTATAGTGAGGATCTTGAGAAGGTCCCTACGGCGTACTTTACCCTCGGTCTGGCAATGAAAGAAGATACCCCGGAAAACCGTGAGAAGGCCTACGGTTTCCTGAAGCCTTTGGAGGAAATCCACGAAGCCTTTGATAAAGAGGTGTTCGGTGGGACGATGGACCACAGCAAGCTTTCGCCGATGCTGCGTTTTATGGCGAAACGGGATAAGGATGGCATCCTGGCGGAGGGGGATTACCGCAACTGGGAAGCGATCCGCGTCTGGGCCGCTTCACTGGCCGAAAAGCTGGGCGAGTGAATGGAACATGAGAGAAATGATCAAAAATGACGGGTCTGGCGCCCGCCATTTTTTTGTGACTCCGCTGAATTTAACGCGCACGCGCGGGGCTGCAAAGATGTACAGGTTTTGTGCGGTTTGGGCGGCAGAAACTCACTGAACTCGTGTTATTATTCGGCTTGTAGCGTGGGCGCAGGGACGCGAGGGCTTGTTAGAAAACGCCGGGCGAGTGATCGATACGTTCATCTGAATTGGAAATTTCTGTACACCAACGGACTTGCCATGAACCGCAAAGGTCGGTATAGTTTAAGTAAGGCCTATAAGATGTGTTTCCTGAAAAAGGGTCGCTTCCGGAGAGCGGGTACGGGGCTCTTCAGACGACAGCAATTGTGTAGTTTCAATCTATTGGAATCAGGAGGATAGGATGGCTGTTCTTACCATATCAAGAGAGTCAGGCAGCGAAGGCAGCATTGTCGGCAAACAGGTTGCCAGGACCCTGGGATATCATTTCCTGGACAAAGAGGATATTGGGGAAGTGATGAGCCTGGTGGGCCTGGCGGAATTCGACCGAGAGTATGATTCAACCCTCAGTTTTTGGAACCAGTTTGATGTGCGCCGCATGGGCCGCCGCGAAGAGATGGTCAATACCCTCAACCAGGTCATGCTGGCCCTCGCGCGGCACGGCAACACGGTCATTACGGGACGGTGTGGGTTTGTGGTCCTGCAGGACTATGCCGATGTGCTCAACGTGCGCTTCCAGGCACCTTTCTCTCTCAGGGTAAAGCGGATGATGGGCCACCACAATATCAATGATCCGTTCGAGGCTGAAGAGTTTGTCCGCAAGCGGGACCGCGTCCGGGCGGATTTTGTGGAATCGTTCTATGGCGAGCAGTGGATCGCGCCGCGTTACTTCGATTTGATCATCGACACCGGCAAAGTACCTCTGGAGATGGCCGCGGATTGGCTCTCGGGGGCGCTGCGGCATCTCGATACGCGCGATCTGACAGGCGCGCAGACGACCGCGGATATCCGGGTGGATGAACGCTACCGGGAGGCAGTGTGTGAAGTGCTGGACTGTCATCAGGAACACCATGGGTAGTCTGGTGTAGTCCCGGCATCCATCTGGTTATGCCAGGAAAATTTCCACCTCTGCCCCTTTCCGTTCCGGAGAGGGGTTTTTTGCATGGGAAGCGCGTTCTTTTTCGACGGAACGCGGCTGCTGAAAAGGGAATATAATTCACAAGCCACGCGAAAAAACACAGGCAGCAAAGGAGAGCAAAATGCGTTTTGAAGACATGAACTGGATGCAGGTGGAGGAATATCTCAAACGGGACGACCGGGTAATCCTGGTGCTGGGGGCCTGCGAGCAGCACGGTTATCTCAGCCTGCTGACCGATATCCGCATTCCGCTGGCTCTGGCGGAGGCTGCCAGCGAGGAAACGGGGGTGGTTGTCGCGCCGCCGCTCAACTTTGGCGTCTCGCCCTATTTCCTGGCATATCCCGGCACCATTTCGCTGCGCCTGTCCACCTTCATCCAGGTGGTGGAAGATATGGTGCGCAGCCTGTACGGCCAGGGCTTCCGGCGGTTCCTGGTGCTGAACGGGCATGGCGGCAATGACAGCGCCCGCGCCCGCCTGACAGAGCTTTCCAACGAACTGGACGGCCTGACGACCGCCTGGTACGCCTGGTGGACCACCCCAACCGTGGCCCGCTTCGCGGAAGCGCGCGGGCTGCTCCCGGAGCATGCCAGCTGGATGGAAGCCTTCTCCTTTACCCGCGTGGCCCTGCTGCCCGAAGGCGAAAAAGCCCCCGCGCCGCCAACCGCCCGGCTGTTAAACGCCGTCCAGACCCGCCAGCGCAATGGCGATGGGATGTTCGGTGGGGCTTACCAGACAGATCTGAAATGGATGGACGAGTTGTTCGGGCTGTGCCTGGCGGATGTTTTGCCTTTGCTGGTGTTCCAGTCCTGATCCACCGGGGTGGGCAGGCCGCGCTTCAGGATTTTTGTCCCTGTATCCGGCGCAGTTCAGCGATCACCGCCTGGCCGCTGAAGTAGAGCGGGGTCAGGGGGTGGTCTTCTCGTTCCAGCTCAATCACACTGGCGTCGCTGGTAAACACCCCCTCATAGGTCAGCAGGTAGAAGCGGGCCCGGCCAGGCTCCGGCAGCGGGTTGGTGTCGGTGCGGTTCATCCGCTCCAGGTTGATTTCCGCGCTTTCCACAAAAGACCGCGAGGCTTCGGCAACCGCGGTGTGCTGGCCGCCGCCCACCATGCCGCCCCCACTGCTGAACACCAGGCTGGTGGTGCCATCCGCGAAACTGATCAGGGTTGCCACCGTTTGAGGATATCCCAGCTCCATCAAAGCGCCCCAGGCCAGCGGATATTCCACTGAGCGTGCCAACCCGAAAGCCTCTGGCGGAGTTTGAAAGACCAGGTTGCGCAGGTGGGTGAAGACCGGCGCCGGCGCGTTCTCAGAGCCTGGTTCAGCAGGGGTTATTGGGGATGGGTCTTGCATAAGCTGCCTCCATGCTGCATTTGATTACCATTTAATTATACCTGAGGCATAAAGCGGAAAGGTGTTCTTCGCCCCACAGCCTGCCAGCCGCCTTTCCACTCGTGTCGTTGCGAGGAGGGCACAGCCCCGACGAAGCAACCTCCAACCCGCAAAAATGGGGGGGGCCAAGATTTCGCGCGCAGCGCGAAATGACAATCAAGAATGTTGCTCGACGACCGTTCTCCCTGAGCGACCATCCCCCCAATTGTCATTCTGACGACCGAAGGGAGGAAGAATCTCTGTCTTGCTTCCCGGCAGCCGCACCTGCTCCGCCATACTCACCGCCCGCCTCACCCAAGATTTCTCACTGCGTTCGAAATGACAGGAGAAGCGCTCAAAATGACAGAATCGGCAGGGTGGGTGCAGAGAGGTGAGATAAGGAGTTCCACAAAAGCCGCCCTCATCCCGTTGCCCACCAAGTCGCCCCTGCTACGCCGTGCAGCCATTCCTGCTAAAACCGCGCGCCCCCCTTCCACCAGGGAAGAGGGGCGCATCGCTGTGTTGTGACAGCACAATCGGTTAGAAAATACCCTAAAGCGTCTCGGTGACCTTCTTCAAGCCCCGCGGCGACTCGGTATCCAGCCCCTTGCTGCGGGTCAGATAATAGGCAAACAGCTGGGCCGGCACGATGCTGACCACCGGCGAAAGCCATTCCGGAATGCCCGCCGGGAGCTGGACGAACGACGTGGCAAAATCCGCCAGCTCGGGGTTGTCGGAAATCGCCAGCACATCGGCCCGGGTCTCCTCATGCAGTTTGCGGGTCAGTGCTTTCAGGTCGTCGTACATCACTCCGCTGGGCGCGATCACCATCACCGGGAAACCCCGCTCCACCACAGCGATTGGCCCGTGCAGGAAATCGGCCGTGGAATACGGGTCTGCCACCACATAGGCCATCTCCTTCATCTTGAGTGCCCATTCAAAAGCGCTGCCGTAGTTGTAGCCCCGCGAGACCACCGCGCAGGTGTCCATATAGGTGTAGCGTTGGGCCAGTTGGGCGATCTGGGCGTCCTTCTCCAGCACTTCTTCGATCCAACCGGGGACTTTCTCCAGCGCGGCCCCCATCTCCGGGCTTCCGCGCAGGGCTGCCGAGAGCATGGCCACCGCCATCACCTGCGCCTGGTAAGATTTGGTGGCCGCCACCGCCTTCTCCTCGCCCGCGCACACATCCACCACCCGGTCAGCATGCCGGGCCAGCGGCGAATCCGGCGCGTTGGTGATGACCACCGTTGGGCAGCCCTGCGAACGGGCCTCCTTGAGCACGGTCACAATATCGGGCGACTGGCCGGATTGGGAGATGCCCACCACCAGCGTGCCCGCCAGAGAGGGCGGCATGTGGTACATGGTAAACAGGGACGGCGCCGCCAGCGAGACCAGCAGCCCGTTCATCGAGCCCCACAGGTACTTGGCGTACCGCCCGGCGTTATCCGAAGTGCCGCGGGCCACGATCAGCACGTGGTTGCAGCCCTTCTCCTGGATGAAACGCGCCGTCTCGGCGATGCTCTCCCGCTGTTCTGCCAGCAGGCGGCGGGCCACCCGCGGCTGTTCAAAAATATCAGAATAGATCGTCATTCGCTTACCTCCAAAACCATCATCATGAATAAAAAAACCTGAAGCGTCGCGCTCAGGATAACTTTCGCACCACATAAAAATCGGACGTGTTGTGCAACAGGTTGATCACCGCGCCCATCACCGCCGCCCGCCGCCCCAGGGTGGAAGCCACCAGCATGGGCATTGCGGGCACCTTGCCGGCCACCCGCTCCAGGATGCGCTCCACCGGGCGGTCAAAAGCGGGAGCCAGCTCGCCGCCCAGCACCACCACCTCCGGGTCGAAGAATGCGCTCACCGAAGCCACCGCCAGCGTCAGGTAATCCAGAGTCTCTTCCACGATCCCCGCCGCCCAGGCCTCGCCCCGGCGGCTGGCTTCCAGCACATCGGCCGCGGCCAGCGCCTTGCGGGCCGCCTTGGGCAGCGCGCCTTTGGCTTCCTTTTGCGCCCGGCGGGTCATTCCCGCTCCGGCCGCCAGGTGTTCCAGCGCGCCGAAATCGGTGTAGTCCTGTTTCAGGAACTCCCGCCCCGGCAGCAGGTAGCCGATCTCCCCGGCGGTCTGGTTCGTGCCGCGGAACAGCACCCCGTCCAGCACGATCCCGGCCCCGATCCCATTGCCGATCGAGATCAGCACCAGGTTGCGGGCATCCTGGCCGGCCCCGAACCACATCTCTCCCAGCGCCGCCAGGTTGACATCGTTCTCCACGATCACCGGCAGGTCAAAGTCGGCTCGCAGCCGCTCGCGCAGCGGGAAGTCGCGCCACGCCAATCCCGGCGCCCAACGCACCACGCCCTCCTCGTGCAGAGTCACCCCCGGCGCCCCGGCCCCAATCCCGCGCACCGCCCGCCCGGTCGTGCGGGCGAAAGCAAGCAGGTCAACCGCCAGCGCCGCCGCGCGGGCGTAAGCCGCTTCCCCTCGCGCGCCCTCCAGCGGGAGGGTCTGCTCGTACAGCACCTTTCCACCCAGGTCGGCCACCGCGCCGTAGAACGCGCTCCCGCCCAGGTCCAGGCCCAGGGTCAGGTGCCGGGTGGCGTTCAGCGCCAGCAGTGGTCGGCGGCGTCCCCCGCTCCATTCCGACTCGCCCGTCTCGCGCACCAGCTCCTCGGCCACCAGCTCCTCCATCACCCGCATCACCGTTGGCAGGCTGATGTTGAGCGCGTGGGCGATATCCGAACGGGCCACCGGCCCGCTCCGCCGGATCACCTCCAGCACAGCCGTGCGGTTGATATTGCGCATCTCATTCGCGGTGATCGTCGCCGGAAACCTCACAAACTTCTCCTGATGATATTTATTAATTTTCTGATCCAAAATCTGCCAGCTTAAACAAAGTCTAGAGCCTTAGATTCAGGACATCTGTCATTCTGAGCGCAGCGAAGAATCTCTGGTAAACCGGAAAGCAGCGTAGAGATTCTTACCCTTCGGGCACGATGTCACCCCATTGGGTTTTAGAATGACACCCTGAAGAGTCAGTTGGGTAGGGTGGGCGCAGGGGTGAAGAGGAGGCGCTTCCCATCCACAGCCAACCACCCCGAACCCCACCGGCAGCCTTTTCCCAGCAAGCCCATCTTGATGCGAGCGCACCAGAAACTCGGTTTTTTTAAAAAACCGAGTTTCTTAATCCCTTGAGCCGCTCGGATGCTCCTGCCTTCATCTTTCAATTTAAATGATCAATTTCTTACACTGTGTAATACTTATTTACACCATGTTAATAACAGTTTACACAAAACGACCCACACTGTCAAGCAACCTCCAACCCTGAGATCAAATCCGGATTTCCGACCATTTATTATGAAACCTAATCCCAATGCAAATCAGCAAAGCGCGCATAACAAGCATAAAATCGCTATAATATTTTCATACTTGGATATGCCTGGAGGGCACGAACATGTCAAAAGTAATTCTAGGAGCGACCCTGTCTCTGGATGGCTATCTCCATGACCGTAACGGCAGCATGGCCGCGCTGTATCCTGATCTCGAGCAGTGGCGCAGCTCGCAGTTGGGGCGTGAATCGATCCAAACCACCGGCGCTGTGATCATGGGACGCAACTCATACGCCCTGGCGGAAGATCCGGACTTATACGCGGATAACTACGAGTATCAGGCACCGATCTTCGTGCTGACCCACCACCCACCCACAAAGAAACCCAAAGAGAATGACCGCCTGACTTTCACCTTCGTGACCGAGGGGATAGAAAGCGCCGTGGCGCAGGCCAAAGCCGCGGCTGGGGAAAAAGATGTCAACATCATCGGTTCCGCAAATATTGCCCGGCAGGTCCTCAAAGCGGGGCTGGCCGACGAGCTGCACATCGACATCATGCCGGTGCTGCTGTGCGGCGGCCTGCGGCTGTTCGCCGAAATGGAGGAAATGGAACCGGTTTCCCTCGAGCGGATGAGGGTCGTGGAATTCCCCGGCGGGCGCACGCACCTGTGCTTTCGGATCGTCAAAGGGGAATCATAAATCAGAACGCGCTGCCAACGCACCAAAGGCGTGAAAGCACTATAATATTTTGATGATTGGGGAGGTGGTGCGGTCTACGATTGGGTGAGATAAAGGGTAAACAGCAATGAATTCAAGATACCTACTTCGACATAAAAAAGTCTTTTGGAGCATGGTCTTGCTCCTGTATCTTTGTGGCTGCACGACAGGGGTTGCTATCCCAACAGAACCAACAGAAACCGAAGCGCCGCCTCCAACCCCAACCATCACGGTTGAACTGCCTACCCGTACACTCCCGGCACCCACAGTGACGCCCACCCTTTCCGGTGTGCCCGGAAATATCCAGGCGGAAAACGTCATCGTCCGCTGCATGGACCCTGCTCCCGAGCTGGGCAAGGATGCGGTCGTCAGTGGCCTCCTCCTGCTGACCCCATTTGGCAGACCAAAGCCATACTTTCTAAATCCCAAAACGATGGAAATTCAGGAATTAACAAACGATGATGAAGATGGATTCGTCTTCATAGATGTCTCTCCGGAAAGGGACAAATTTTTCACTTTGCGGGTAAAGAAAGAGCAAAACGGTGAAAGGTATGATTCCAATGGCTGGGTGGTGATGCAGCGTGATGGCAAGGTGCTCCAAACAGTCCCCATTCGGGAATCCTGGGGTGGTGTAGAATGGCTGAACGAGGATCAGTTGATCATCGAGTTGGTAAGGTATTATACCGGCACAGACGATAGGATATATCCACCCGCTCACCTGATGCTTGACGTGTCAAGCCGGGGGATAAAACAACTCAAACCGACCTTCCCGTTTATTTACAACTGGGACGGTACCCCCTATAGGTGGGGGTACAGGGGATTGACCGTTTACGATCCGGCGCTCTCCCGCGTGGTGTACGCAAAACTTGTGAAGGATTCGTGGGCCATGGCTTACGTGCTGTGGGATCTGCAAACGCAGCAGCCCATTCTGGAGATTCCTACCGAAGACATTAGTTCAGCACCTCAGTGGACCCCGGATGGAACGAAGTTCATAGTTGCACCCCTTCTTGAAAGCCGGGCCGAGCTCCTGGTTGTGACAAAAGATGGCGTGATCGAAGCTCGGATGACGCTTTCAGACGCAATTCCCGGGTCTAATCCGTATTCCTATAGCTGGTCTCCGGACGGACGCTCCGTGGCCTTCTGGTATTACGATACAGAAGATCTCGTCTATTCAGAACAACTGGCGGTCTGGGACACACTTACCGGAAAGACTAGTTTACTCTGTGTTCCTGGAAAAGAGAGAAATGCGATACCAAGCCCCGAGCCGATCTGGTCACCTGATGGGAATTATTTACTACTTGAAAACTGGAACGTTGATGATACAAACCAGATATCCCTAGTCGACCTGTCAAACGGTATCTGGGTTAAGATAGCTGAGGATACCTGGATGAATGGTTGGATAAATTAAAGAAAGGGATTAGGCATAGCAACAGGTAGCCGGTGCGCTGCCAGCGCACCAAAGGCGTGAAAGCACTATAATATTTTATGCTTGGGGAGGTGGTGCGGTCAAAAATGACCGCGTCCTATCAACTTGTGAGGGAGGTTAAATGAGTATTACGATTAATTTGGTTGATGTTGTCATCCCATTACTCTTTCTGATAGCAACTATTGAATTCTACAACAGTATTTTGATCCTGTTTTTAAATAGGGAACCATTATTTCTGATATTTCGATTGATCTTCTTTCTTTACAAATTGTTACCCATAAAAAAGGAAACAAAGAAAAAAAGAATCGATCATGCAATGACTGTTTATAAAAAGAGAATAAAGTTGTACGGAATATTTGGATTAATTGGTGGTGCTTATTATGCCATTATATTTGGAATGGAGATTATTAGTTTAATTGATTAGCCAAAGTAGGGTGCGCTGGCAGCGCACCCAAAGCGTGAAATCGCTATAATATTTTCAGGCCCGGATATGCTTGAGGAGGTGGTGCGGTCAAAGACGACCGCATCAACCAACTGCATGTCATTCTGACGCGCGCAGCGCGGAAGAATCTCTACGCTCCTTTTCAGCAGAACATTGCCCGGGCAAGCAAGGGTGCGCTGCCAGCGCACCAGAAGCGTGAAATCGCCAAACATTTCCATGTCCGAAGGTTGGGATACGGAGTAATTGGAGATTTAATTTTATCCCCGAACCAGCCCCGGCTGTTGGCTCCAGGGGAGGCCGGGGAAAGCGCAATAACCCTTCCCCCGGCACGCTGAATGGTTACACCACAGTTCCCGGTAAAGCCTGGTAACGCTTACTTGAAGAGAAGCGGCGCAAAGTCCAGCAGGTTGTGACGCCAGGTACCCCACACATGCCCCCCGGTACCCTGCACGAAGGTGTATTCAATGCCGTACTGGTCGAGCAAAGCCAGCGTGGCGTAGGTCAAGGTATAGGTAATGTCTGTCTCGTCCCCAGTGGCGATCCACAAGAGTTTGGTCCGTTTGTTGATGTCTGGATTTTCAAGCAGTTCCTCAGGGAAATCGTCAGAAGGTCTAAAGCCCGAACTGAACACACCAATGTAAGCGAATTCACCCGGGTGCGAGAAATGGGTGCTTGTTGTCCACATGCCGCCTAAAGATAGCCCTGCCAGGGCGCGGTTCTTCGCCCCTTCTGCTGCACGGTAGTTCTCCTCAATGTACGGGACGATGCTGCCCAACAACTCTTCTGTGAAATCACGCCGGTAGTTTTCGGTGACATAGCCGTTCGGTGATACCAGGATCATAGGCTCAATGCTGCCCTGGGCGATCAGGTTGTCCAGGATAAAGTTGGCGCGCATGTTGATGATCCAATCCGTCTCGTTACCACCGGCACCGTGCAAGATATAAAGGACAGGATAGCGCCGGTTGTCATGACCGTACCCGGGCGGGGTGTAAACTTCCATCATTCGCTCTTCCTGAGACATATTAGAGTGGTAACGAACCTGGGCCACAGCCCCATGTGGAACCGGCGCATCCGCGAAAAAGTCTGCTTCCGGGCCTGGTACCGTCACATAACTCCAGGCATTGACAGCGCTCCAGCCGGTGGGATTCCCGGCCCAGAGAGCTCGGACGGTTCCCGGACCAGTATACGTGTTTCCTGGATCAACAATGTTGACCCCGTCGAGAATGAAGTCATAGCCATACATATCTGGGGCCAACGGGCCGATTGTGACAGACCAGATGCCGTCGTCGTCCCGGGTCATAGGGATGGAATCCGCTCTGGGCGAAGGCCCAGTCTGGTTTTGGAAGTACAGGATCACCTCGTTTGCTTCAGGAGCATTCAAGGTGAAGGTCACCGTCTGGTCGGAGTTGACGGTTGGTGAATTCAATGTGGCTGCTGCTTGGTCTCTGGGAAGCACCTTGGCGGTTGCCATCTCAGAAGGGGCCATGATCACCAACGAGAGCATTATGATCAGCGATAAAACAACGCCAATATTCTTCTTTATTGTAGACATGGGTATATCTCCTTTCAATTTTTGAAGCCAGTCAACTACAAAATCGTGGCTCTGATTGGAAATTAACAACACTTGCTGCAAAAAAATGGGCTTGAGCACCTCCTTTCTGACCAGAATTGCAGGCGGGATACCAAGGGACATCTGGATCCGTAGCATCCAACATGGGTTAGCGGAAGAGTAGCGGCGCAAAATCCCACAGGTTGTGGCGCCATACGTCCCAGACATGTCCTCCAGTACCTTGGACAAACGTGTAATTTATGTCATACTGGTCTAGTAATGCCAACGTGGCATAGTTGTTGTCATATGCAATATCCTCTGGCCCACCAATAGTGATCCAGAAGAGTTTAGTGCCTTTGTTGACCTCAGGATCTTCGAGCAGATAACTGTGGTTCTGGACGAGGTCATCGCGGAAGCCTACAAACCAGCCTGAGCTAAAGACGCCGATGTAAGCGATGTCGCCCGGATTCAAAAAGAGCGTGTCGAGTGACCAGAGGCCGCCTAAAGATAGGCCTGCCAATGCGCGGTTCTTCGCCCCGGGCGCCGTACGGTAGTTCTCCTCGACTGCTGGGATGACGCTACTAAACAGCTCCTGCGGGAAAAGGTCTGCTGTAATAGGGCCGTTCATTGGATACGTCCCAACGTTACCATCCGGCATAACGACAATCATGGGCACGACCTTACCCTGAGCGATGAGGTTGTCCATGATGTAGTTGGCGCGCATATTCACAATCCAGTCGGTGTCGTTGCCGCCGCCTCCATGCATGAGATAGAAGACGGGATAACGCCGATTGTCATGGTTGTATCCGGGCGGTGTGTAAACCTGCATTTGCCGCTCAGTCTGGGTCACTTCAGAAAAATAGCGCACAGTCGCCACTACCCCATGCGGCACCGGCGCATCCGCCATGAAGTCCGCTTCTGGACCTGGCACAAACACGTAGCTCCAGGCCGAGGTCCAACCGGACCAGATGTTTCGATTAGCAGGATCAGCAATTTTCACCCCGTCGACAATAAAACCATAGCCGTACCAATTCGGGTCGAGCGGCCCGAGAGTCACCGACCAGACGCCATTAGCATCCTTCGTCATTGCGATGGGGTCCGCTGCTGGTGAAGGACCAACCATATTCTGGAAGTTCAATACCACATTGGTAGCCTGGGGTCCCTCCAGGGTGAAGGTCACCGTCTGGTCGGGGTTGACGGTTGGCGAATTCAATGTGGATGCTGCTTGATTTTTGGGTAAAACCCTAGCAGCTGCTATCTCGGCAGGGGCCATGATCACCAACGAGAGCACTATGATCAGTGATAAAACAACGCCAATATTCTTCTTTAAAGTAGACATGGGAATATCTCCTTTCAATTTTTGAAGGAAGCCAGTCAACTGCAAAATCGTGGCTTTGATTGGACAATTCATGCTTCAAAACGAAAAAATGGGCTTGAGCACCTCCTTTCTGACCAGAATCGCCGCAGTACATACCAACCTGATAGCCGCGATCTTGATCTTCTGCGCACGCATCTTGACCAAGAGCTCATCCTTGACAAAGCTTCAAGACACTTGTCTGCAACCCAATCACCTGCCTGCCATGGACAGGCATGACCATGTTTGCCAGGCAAACAGGCACATGAAGAGTGCTTGTAGATCAGTTCACATCACCGGTAGGTAAACCAGTAATTGGCGTCTTTGCTCGTCAGTGAATTTGTTGTTGTTTTGTTCAAGGGTTTATGTTGTAAGATACTCACGCTGTTATGCACTCAACAGCCGGAAGAATCTCGCTGAACACCATGCACCGCGTAAGTAGAGCCCTATTTGGATAGTGGTAACAGATCTCGCCATGCTAAAAAAAACCTGTTTCACCCAAAGGTTTTAAGAATTTATTATCCCCAAGATATTCAATTTAGAGCAGCGATTTTAGACAAATTGTTGGAGCGGTGGTGATGGGAATAGCACCGTTATCAACATCATATCACATTCTTTGTAGTTTTTGAACAGCCAGTTGGTGCGGCAAAGTCGTAATGTCTTTATATCTAAACAGCAGGTAACGCGCTGCGTTGCGGTGCGGTCAAAATCGACCGCACCAGCTGATGCTTGCCCCCTTTCTCCCCCAGCGAATCACCCCCAACCGGATTCGAAAATTCTGGTATGATACCCTACTGCATGAAATAAACATCAGGAGGAACCTTCACCATGGATATCCGCGCCTACAACCGCGAAGCCTGGAACACCGAAGCCGATAAGAAAAACCCCTGGACCATCCCCGTAGGGCCGGAAGTGATCGCCGCCGCCCGGCGGGGCGAATGGAGCCTGCTGCTCACCCCGCTCAAACCCGTCCCCCGCGAATGGTACCCGCCCCTCGAGGGCGCGCACGTGCTCTGCCTGGCCTCCGGCGGCGGGCAGCAGGGGCCGGTGCTGGCGGCAGCCGGCGCCCAAGTGACCGTGCTGGATAACTCGCCGCGCCAGCTTGCCAGCGACCGTCTGGTGGCCGAGCGGGAAGGGCTTGCCATCAACCTGGTCGAGGGCGACATGCGCGACCTTTCCATCTTCCCCGACGCCAGCTTCGACCTGATCTTCCATCCGGTTTCCAATGTCTTCATCCCCGATGTGCATCCCGTGTGGCGCGAAGCCTACCGCGTGCTGCGCCCGGGCGGTGTGCTGCTGGCCGGGTTCATGAATCCAGTCGTTTACATTTTTGATCTGGAACTGATCGACGAGGAGAACCGCCTCGAGGTGCGCTACAGCCTGCCTTATTCCGACCTCGAAGACCTCCCTAAAGAGACCCTGGAAAAGTGGATGGCAAACGGCGAACCGGTCGAGTTCAGCCACACCCTCGAAGACCAGATCGGCGGGCAGCTCCAGGCCGGGTTCCTGCTGGCAGGGTTTTACGAGGATACCCACCCGGACGACCTGCTGGGGAAATACACGCCCATCCTGATCGCCACCCGGGCCATCAAGCCCGCCTGAAGCCGCCGCGGCCATCGTGGTATTCTGCTTCTCGTTGAAAATCGACCCTCAGACACCGAGTTTTTTTCAAAAAACTCGGTGTCTTAATGTCCCCTCTCCCCAAATCCAGCACCGCATTTGTAGCGTTGGCGTTGCGGGGCGGCACGGCGTAATGGGCTGGATGGTGTCTACTCCGCCCCGCAACCCACCATCCCCATGCGCCCCGGCAGGTTGTTTTTCCCGCCAGCCCCTGTCATTCCAACGACTGCGCCGCCCTTCATGTCATTCTGACGAACGCAGTGAGGAAGAATCTCTACGCCCCTTCCCGGCAAGCCGAACTTACTCCACCGGACCCCACTGTCCGGTATGCCAGAGATGTTTCACTGCGTTCAACATGACACTTGGAAATATCATTCCGACAACTACCACCCCCATGTCATTAGACCGCAGGGCGGATATCGTGCCCAAAGCGTACAAATCTCCACCTGCCTTCCCGGTTACCCCAAGATCTCTACCCTTCGGGCACGATGTCGCTGCGCTCGAAATGACAGCGGGAAGATGCACTTGCGGCAGGCGCAAGTATCGCGGCTTAGCGTGAGATAAATCCCCATCCGCGTGTCCATTGCGACACGCGGCGGCGCAGCGACCGGGAAATTTCCGCGTTCCAACCTGGTAACCCCTGTACTGGGTTGTATTTGGGATACAGAGGGATTTATAATTGCGGCATGCCAATCCCCCGCCGGGCAGGCGGGTGGAATCTACCGGCTTTTATCAAAATTCCTGCGCGGAAAAGACATGAAAACATTGACCGAAATTGTGCGTCAAAAAGGAATGCGCACCGCGGGCCGCACTGTTTTTCGCGAAGCGGTGCGGGGGATCATCGCCAGAGGCCCTGAGCTGCTGCTGGTCTATTCGACCCACAACGGCGATTATAAATTCCCCGGCGGCGGGGTGCAGCCTGGCGAGAGCCACCAGGCCGCTCTGGCCCGCGAAATCCGGGAGGAGTGCGGGGCCACGGTGACCGCCATCCGGGAAGCGCTCTTCCCCTCCTGGGGAGAGGGGGCTCACCCCCTTTGGCGTCTGATCGTGAACGAGGATTGGCACGACGGGATGGGGAGCTCCCTCCGCCGGGCGGCGGAAGCGGTGGCGGGCGGGCTGCTTGTGTTCCTGGGGGATATGCCGTGGGTCCCTGAGGCCGCGGCGCGGGCCGTCCTCGGCCGGGCGGGCGACCGCCCAGTTGCGCCCTCCTACCGTGGGCGACGGGGGTTCCCCGTCTACCTCCCTCCCTCCCTGCGGCCCGCCCTCCTCCAGCTCTCTGGGGACCGCGGGGCACGCGACCTCGTGGGGGACTGCGAAGTCATCCCGTGGGACGATCCGG
>ENA-OSEO01004057-OSEO01004057.1-sediment-metagenome-genome-assembly--contig:-NODE-4057-length-16023-cov-9.801768_pt1 | contig 16023 bp, 13 predicted proteins | sample MGYA00237883_ERZ534232 | MGnify/ENA metagenome assembly ERZ534232 | reverse complement strand
TCTTGTAGGGGCGAACGGCCGTTCGCCCGAAAAAGGTCCTGGTTGGAATTTCTGCCTTTTACGCGAAAAACGGGACAGACATGAGGAGAATTGTCAGTCCCTATTTTCGTTTTCACAGCGACCAGCGGGGTTTCGTTCTTAAGCGTTCAGCGGCTCCTAGCCCGCGAAGCGGAACTGGCCACCGAAGGTGACTGGCCTGCGCAGCAGACTGGCATGTTTTTTTGCGGCATTGCGTCCCGGCATGATCTTTGCCGGCATTGCGTCTTATGTTCTACAGTAAAATCACTCTTAACGGTCTTCTCGGAGGACGGAGAACCGTTGACGGTGGACCTGATAAGGCCTCCTGCCGAAGGCTGCCTTTCGTCCCGGTATGATCTGATAATCCATACGCAGACTCTGTGAAGAACATTTCTCTTATTTGCCTGCAATGTGCTAGATTGTGACATATAGATACTTTTTATGTTAAGCGAAAGGAATGTCCGCCATGAAGGAGTTCGTTGCTTCAGCTATTCAGTTCGAAGTTGAGCCTATGAATATTGAGAGAAATTTAGAAGTTGCGTATCAATGGATAAGCAGATGTGTAAAGGAAAGCGCAGCATCATTGATTGTATTACCGGAGAGCTTCACGACGGGTTTCACTCCGACTGGAAGTGCATGCGAGCTTTGGGACGTGGTCGATAAAATCCCCGGTCGTCTCACGAATGAAGGACTCAAATGGGCGAGTGAGTTTAACATTTATATTTGCTTTCCCACTTACGAGCGTGGCAAGGAGCGTGGAATCATATACAATAGCGCTGCTGTCCTCGGTCCTGAAGGGATTATTGGCGTCTATCGCAAGACTCATCCTTTTCCCACAGAAAGGTTGGCTGCCGGCGGATGGACTACTCCGGGAGTCGATCCACTTGTTGTCTCTACCCCAATCGCAGACATCGGGGTAGTAATTTGTTATGACGGTGACTTTCCCGAACTGGCAAGAGTTACCGCGCTAAAGGGCGCAGAGGTGGTTTGCCGACCATCGGCATTCTTGAGAACCTACGATCAGTGGGAACTCACCAACAGGGCAAGAGCTTATGATAACCATGTTTTCTGGATTGCGTCTAATCTAGTAGGAAAAGACGCAAGCGGAGCGAATTTCTTCGGGTCGTCTATGATTGTTCATCCATCGGGGGCGAAGATTGTTCAAGCGTCGGGTTGTGAAGAGTACATTTCTGCCAGACTGAATAATGATCCAATAAAGAAGATTATTCCTGGTTCTTCGAGAGATCAAATTTTCGACCACCTTGAGGATAGAAATCTAGATTCCTACAAAGGTATTCTGACAGAAGGAAAGAGCGCCTTCGAACCTTCAAAAAGAATTCCATATGGGAGGAGATAGTCTTGTCAAAGCCCCTTGAAGGTCTCTTTGTTCTAGATCTTACGCGGGTACTTGCCGGACCTTTCTGCACAATGCTTCTCTGTGACATGGGTGCTACCGTCGTGAAGGTGGAGCGACCTGACGGCGGAGACGATTCAAGATCGTTTAGTCCTTTTGTCGGGGATGAAAGCGCTTACTTTATGAGCATAAACAGAGGGAAGAAGAGTATCACTCTAAATTTGAAGACAGCCGAAGGAAGGAATCTCCTCGAAAGACTTATTGAAAGAGCCGATGTGTTGGTAGAAAACTTCAGACCGGGCGTATTTGAGAAACTTGGCTTTCCTGCGGAGATGCTGAGAGAGATTAATCCCAGGCTCATATACACATGCTCATCCGGTTTTGGACACTCCGGTCCCATGAGCAGAAGAACTGCTTATGATCTGATTATTCAAGGACTTAGCGGAATGATGAGTATCACAGGTCCTGACGAAGAAAATCCGACAAAGGTCGGAAGTTCAATCGCAGATATTTTCTGCGGAACATTCGCATGTATCGGGATCCTCGCCGCACTACAGAGCCGTAATGTCAGTGGAAGAGGGCAAATGGTAGATGTTGCAATGCTTGACAGTATGGTCGCTGTCTTAGAAAACGCCATCGCTAGATATGCGGCAACCGGGGAGGTCCCCGTCCCAATTGGAAACAGGCACCCATCGATTGCGCCGTTCGCCTCTTTTGAAACTCTTGACGGCAAAATCAATATCGCCGTAGGGAATGATGGCATCTGGAACAAGTTCTGCAAAGCAATTGGCAGGTCGGACATTTGTGATGACCCAAGATTCGCGAGTAATCCCGCTAGAGTAAAGAATATTTCCGAGTTGATGGAAATAATCAGTGAACAGTTGAAGAAGAAGGGGTCCGAGGAATGGTTGAGTGCCTTTGAGAAACTGGATATTCCTTCCGGAAAGATAAACAACGTTGCCGACCTATTTGAAGACGGGCAGATAAAAGCAAGAGAAATGATCGTTGAGGTTTCCCACAGAAGTGGAACAGTCAAAATGCCGGGTGTTCCAATAAAGTTCTCGGAAACCCCCGCTTCTATTTCCGGTCCGGCACCTCTACTTGGAGAGCACAATAGCGAGATCTATATTGGAATGCTTGGAATTAGTGTCCAAGAGATGGACGCCCTTAGAGAAAACGGGGTAATATGATCCATCTATATCCATTCGAGAGAAGTTTCGATTGGAACGAGGAGATCGGCAGTCTCACGGTCAAGCGCACTTATAATACCGTAGTGAATCTGAAGAGTGATTCTGGAAGGAGATGCTCTCTTCTCCTGAAGACAGAGGATTACCTTCCCCGATCGGCATTGATCGAGGCCCTTCCAGCACTTGAGAAGGGTCAGGAGATTGTTGTTAATTTGAAGTACGTAGCAGAGGGGTTCGATCCAAATTGCCTTATAGAGTCTCCAAAGGTTAAGTGGAAGGACCTGTGGTTGGAATGGTTGGGATTTTTGGAGCAAGAAGAACTTGCGGTTCTGCTCGATAAAATCGATAAGCCCGAGAAAATGATCGGTTTGGGGCCCGGTTCGACTCCGGCCGGTGACGACTTCATTGTCGGCTTGCTAATGGCTTTCAAACTCACCGGCAACGATAGCAATGAATTGGAAATTGATCGCAATACACTTGTTGGGAAGACAGAGTGGTTCTCATCCGAGATGATAAGAGATGCTCTCGATGGGAAGTTTTGGAGACGAGGGATTGAGCTGGCCCATGCTCTTGCAGGAGATGATGTCGCCAAGATCCTCGAGAAGACAGGAAAGATCGTGGAGTGGGGTCATTTGTCGGGAAAGGCCTGGCTTGCAGGATTAGCGTATGGTCTTGAACAGAGTGGAGTCTATTAGGCTCGATCCAAGAAGGGCTGTTTAAGTTAGTCTTGTGATTTGAATCAGCTCTAGTGGTGAAGGCTGCTAATGGAGGTTCCAATGAAGAGAATAGAGGTTGTGAAAGGCGAGTACTATGATAGCGTTACCCTGATGTTGGTTGCGAAGGAACTCAAGAAGATTGAAGGAGTTGGTGATGCAGCTCTAAACATGGCGACAGAAGCAAATATAAGTATAATGAGGGCGGCCGGCTTCGAAGTAGAAAACGATTTTCTTTCGCCCGATGATCTTCTTATTGGAATTGACTTTAAAGGCGAAGGAATTGAAAAGCTCTTTGAAGCAGCTCGTTCCTATCTTGCTCGTCCTCCGTGGAGAAAGGAAGAGAGAGACGCAGAATACTCACCAGTCACGCTGTCAGGAGCTCTGACTGTGTTGCCGAAATCGAATCTTGCGCTGATATCTCTTCCCGGCAGATACGCAGCGGCTGAAGCGATGAAGGCGTTGAAGAGAGGCCTGAACGTCATGCTCTATTCCGACAACGTCTCAATTGAAGAGGAGATTGAACTCAAGCAATTCGCCGAGAAGAACGATCTTATCGTTATGGGTCCCGACTGCGGCACAGCGGTCATCAACGGAAAAGGTCTTGGCTTTTCGAACGTATGTCCAACCGGTTCGATAGGAATTGTAGGGGCTTCGGGCACCGGTCTTCAGGAAGTCATAGTTCAACTTAGTAGGAGGAAGCTGGGCGTGAAACACGCAATAGGAACCGGTGGAAGAGACGTAAGGAGTTCAGTGGGGGGGATATCCTTTCTGAGGGCCATAAAGGAACTGTCTGAGGATTCTGAAATCTCGATCATTGCTGCCGTAGGGAAACCACCTGCTCCTGAGGTAAGGAAGAAGATACTCGAATCTCTAAAAGAATCAGGTAAGCAGAGCGTGATCTGCTTCATGGGGGATGCTTCTCGGAAAGACGAAGAAAGTCTTTTCTACACGACCCAACTCGAAGAGTGCGCCGTAGTTGTCGCTGCTCTTAATGAGGGAGGAGACGTGACTCTTGCTAGAGAAAAGCTCAGAGCTGAGTATGCAAAAGTGTCTGGAAAGAGTTCTACCGGAGAATTGTCCGGGAGATATTTGCGAGGCCTTTTCACGGGTGGAACTCTTTGTTATGAAGCGCAGTATATTGCTCAGTCATACATAAATCCAATCTATGGAAATGCTCCATTGAGAAAGGATCTGAAGCTTGAGAATAGTCTGAAACCAGTTGGGCACTCCTTCATAGATTATGGTGAGGACGAGTTCACACAGGGCAGACTGCATCCAATGATGGATCCTTCGTTTAGAGCCGAACAGCTGAAAAAACAGTCGGAGGATTCTTCGGTAGCCGTTATCTTATTCGATGTTGTTTTGGGATATGGAAGCGCTGAGAACCCTTCTTCGGATTTGGTCGAGGCGATTAGGTCTGTTAAGAGAGAGATAAAGCCGGTCTATGTAGCCTATGTGTGCGGAACAGATAGAGACCCTCAAGATATTGAAAAGCAGCGGTCCCTGCTGGAGAGTGTAGGCGTCATTGTCTGCGAAAGCAACGCGAGGGCCGCGATACTGGCTGCTAACTTCCTTTCAAGAAAGGAGCGTTGACGATGTCCTTCAAAGAATTACTAGAAGACGGGCCGAAAGTTGTTAATCTTGGAATGGACAGATTCTACCTTGATCTTCTCGATCAAGAGGTTCCTGCAGTCAAAGTCAACTGGAGACCTCCTCTGGTGAAAACTTCGCTCATGGAGAAATTGAAGAGGCTGAGAGGTGATGACGTTGAATAATACTGAACAGGCAAATTCAGTAGCATTAGAGAAGCTTTTGGGAGCCGAACCACAGATCGTTGATCTAGGTCTTGCCAAAGACGTTATACCTGGCTTCGGGGAGAAGATGATACTTCATGCTGGTCCTCCCATAACCTGGGAGAGGATGTCGGGACCAATAATCGGCGCCGTAACGGGTGCGATCCTTTATGAAGGCTGGGCAGATACTCCCGAGAAGGCCAAAGCCTTCGCGGCAGAAGGCAATATCTCGTTCGATCCATGTCACCACCACGATGCTGTTGGCCCGATGGCAGGAATAGTATCGCCAAATTTGCCAGTGTGGATTATTGAAGAAAAGAACTCCGGAAAGAAGAGCTATGCAACTCTAAACGAAGGACTCGGGAAAGTCTTGCGCATGGGTGCCTTCAGCGATGAGGTCATCGAAAGACTTCACTGGATGCGCGAAGTGCTCTATCCCGTTCTTAAAAGCGGAATAAGAAGATACGTTTCAGACACCGGTGGCCTCAGTTTGAAGAGCCTCATTTCCCAATCCCTTCACATGGGAGACGAACTCCACAATCGCAACAGGGCAGCTACATCTCTGCTAATTCGATCTCTCGTGCCCTCACTTATAGATGCGGAGAGCGATAATCCCGATCTTTCGAGGGTCGTCAGGTTCATGGCCGGCAACGATCATTTCTTCTTGAATCCAGGAATGGCTGCGGCAAAAGTTTCGTTGGACAGTGTTGGCTATGTTGAGGGCTCCAGTATGCTGACAGTAATGGCGCGGAATGGGACGGATTTTGGAATTCAAGTGGCCGGTCTTAAGAAGAGATGGTTTACGTGTCAGGCCGCTCTTCCAGATGTTCTGCTCTTTCCAGGATTCACAAGGGAAGATGTTAATCGTGACATTGGGGACAGCGCAATAATGGAGACTTATGGGGTTGGGGGTTTTGCCCTGGCTGCGGCCCCTGCGATCGTCCAGTTTGTCGGTGGTACTCCCCAAGACGCGCTGAATTACACAAAAGAGATGTATGAAATCTGTGTTGGAGAGAACAAGCATTTCACAATCCCCTCGCTAAATTTCCGGGGAACTCCGACCGGTATAGATCTTATCAAAGTAGTCGAGACCGGTATTACACCGATCCTGGACACGGGTGCGGCTCATCGAGAAGCCGGAAAAGGACAGGTTGGTGCAGGAATAGTAAGGATGCCGTCTGAGGCATTTGTGAAGGCGGCAGAAGCCTTCGTCGAGGAGTATTCCAAATAAAGGAGGTAAACTATGGTACCTAAGAACTGGGACAAGATCAGGATCTATGAGCTATCTCAACCGATCAGTCACCTCACGCCCCCATGGCCAACTTACGAGCCTCTACAAATAAAATTCTTCAAGAGGCTGGCCCCAAATGGAGCGAACGGGCAGTTATTGACTCACTCCAACCATGTCGGGACCCATCTGGACGGTTCTCTTCACTTCTGTACTCACGGAAGAGACATTGCAAGCATACCTCTGAATGAGCTCGTAGCTCCGGGAGTTATCGTGGATCTTTCAGACATTGCGGAGGATTATGGAATCTACACATCAAAGGATATTGAAGATAGGGTTGAGGTCAAGGAAGGAGATATTCTAATAATCAACACAGGATACCACAAATATGCCTTTGATCAGCCGGAAGCAGACGAAGTTAGATACATGATCAAGCATCCGGGGCCGACCAGAGAATTTGCCGAGTGGTGCAAGAAAAAGAAGATAAAGTGGATTGGAGTCGACTGCGGCTCGGCCGACCATCCGATGAACACGAAGATTCGCGACTGGATGCCTGTTCAGGCAAAAGAGTGCGATCGATATATGCAGAAAAAGTATGGAAAATCTCTCCAGGAGATCTTCCCTGACGAAGACTACCAGCTGATGCACGTGCTTCTCTTCCCGTACGACATAATACATGCCGAGAATGTCGGTGGAGAGATCGACAAGATATTGAACAAGAGAATGGTTATTGGCTGTTTCCCATGGAAATTCGTTGGTGGAGAGTCTTGTATAAGCAGGATCGTAGCTTTCGATGAAGAGGAATAAATACATTTGAAAGAGTGGCGATAACGGATGCGTGATTTCGTTCTTGAAAGACCGCGCTCGATCTCGGAAGCTTTAGACATTCTCAAAAATCATGGAGAGAAGGCTATTCTGAAGAGCGGCGGCACGGATGTCATTGTCTGGCTGCACAAGTCGCTTAAGGAGCCGGAATACTTAGTAGATCTGACTTCGATCGACGGGCTCAGAGGAATAGTGATAAACGATGACAACATAGAGATAAGAGCGCTTGTAACGCTAAATCAGGTTATCGAGGACATTACAATGAACCGGTACTTTCCGGCCCTTGTACAGGCCTGCAAAGCGCATTCCGATCCTTTGATCAGAAACCGCGCTACTGTGGTAGGCAATATCTGTGCCGCGGTCCCTTCCGGCGACATGATAGCGCCTCTGATGTGCTATGACGCTAAAATCGAAATCGTGGGATCGAAAGGCACCAGAGAAGTTCGGGTTTCTGATTTCATAACCGGGCCTAAGAAGACTTCCCTGAGTCAAGAGGAAATCGTAACAGGTATAAGAATTGCGATTCCATTTGTGGAAACAAACGGTTGCTACCTTAAGGCAATTAGGAGAGAGGCTCTCGATATTGCTCAGGCTGCAGTATGCTGCACCCTTCATAAGGGTGACAGCCGGGAGTTTAGAATCGCTTTCTGTGCCGTCTCTCCCCGACCTCTGAGAGCAGTTGAGTCCGAGAAGCTCCTAAACTCTTCCAGTATTATCGACGACAGCATTATTGAAAACGCTGCAAGGCTTGCTGCGGAGGCAGTCAACCCCATTACTGACGTGAGAGCTTCGAGAGAATACAGGATTGATATGATAAGAGAACTGACAAAAAGAGCAATATCGATTTGTCTAAGAGGTCCAGCGGAAGAAGGTGGTCCCAGATGAAAGACAAATACGTGACACTGACGATCAACGGTCGAAAGACCACTCTGGTAGTTGAAGATAGAACGACTCTTCTTACCGCTTTGAGAGAATACGGAGTTACGAGCCTAAAGAGAGGTTGTGAAGAGGGAGAGTGTGGAGCATGCACCGTAATCATGAACGGACTTCCCCAGAAGTCATGCCTAATACTGGCGCGAGAAGCCGAAGGGGCAGAGATCCTTACTGTGGAGGGGCTTGTGGAGAAAGGGAGACTTCATCCAATTCAGCAGGCCTTCATAGATGAAGGGGCGATTCAGTGTGGTTACTGCACACCCGGTATGGTGATGACAACATACGCTCTGCTATCGAAGAATCCATCGCCAGAAGAGGAGGAGATCAGAGAAGCCCTTTCGGGAAACATTTGCAGATGCACAGGTTACCTGTCAATAATCAGGGCAGTAAAGAAGAGCGCCGATATTCTCTCCGGAAAGGCAAGAGGAGGTGAACTGCGTGAAGACGATTAGGACGAAGACAGGAATTGGAAAGTGGTTACCCAGAAAGTATGATCTCCAAAAGGCAGAAGGCACACTTCAATTTGCCGATGATCTCCGATTCGGTCCTGAACTGCTTCATGCATCGGTTGTTCGTTCATCTGTGGCTCATGGTGAGATTATCGACATTGACTACTCAGAGGCTTTGAAGATGCCTAAGGTTGTTAAGGTCATTGTCGGCGAAGACTTTCCACATCATTTCGGACTGTATCTTAAGGATAGAACTCCTATGGCCATCGGCAGAACTAGATATTTGGGAGAACCGGTTGCGCTAGTCGTCGCAGAAACGGAAGAGGACGCTAAAGAAGCAGTGAAGAAGGTGAGGGTGACATACAAAGAACTTGAGCCGGTCTTTGACCCCGTCAAGGCGGCGACCACTAACTCGGTTCTTGTTCACCCTGATCTTCATAAATACGAGCACGTAGACTTCATTACTCCTCAGCCAAATACCAATATTGCCAACTGGTTCAGAATAAGAAAGGGAGATACCGAAGCGGCCTTCAAAAACGCCTCGCATGTCTTTGAAGAGACAATAACCTGCCCTCAGATCGCTCACGGTTTCATCGAGACGTTCTGCTCGATTTGCAAACAGGATCCCGGGTCCGGAGAGATCACTATCTGGACAAGCGCCCAATCGGCCTTCACGGTGAGAGATATTATTGCCAAAGGCATCAACTATCCTCTGCATAAGATAAGGGTTATCGCTCCGCCAATAGGAGGAGGTTTTGGTGGAAAGGCTGGAATGACAGTCGAGGCCCTATGTCTTGCCGCCGCCATGGATGAAGATCTAATGGGAAGGCCGGTGAAGTTGTTTATTCCAAGAGAAGAGGTCCTCTTGAGTTCGTGGGTCCGACAGGGGTTTGTTGCGCGAATCGAGCTTGCCGTTGATGAAGATGGTTTAATGCAGGGAATCCGCAACACTTTCTGGTTCGATACGGGGATTTCTGCGGAGTATGGAGCCAATCCGGTCAGAAGTGCTGGATATACTTCGATGGGAGCATACAACATTCCGAACGTCTGGGCAGATTGTTATGCAGTATATACGAACAAGCCCTTTGGAGGAGCTTACAGGGGCTTCGGCCTACCGGAACTCATGAGTGCTCTTGAAGTAGTTGTAGATATCGTCGCACATAAATTGAAGATCGATCCAGTTGAGTTCAGAAAGAAGAACCTGCTTTTGAAGGGGCAGACAACGTGTACTGGAATGCCCATGCACGATCATGCACTTGACAAGATAATCGACAAGGTAGCCAAGAAGATAGATGTTCTCAAAGATGAGCCGCCTACCAGAGAAGGTTGGAAAAGAGGAAAGGGAATAGCTCTGGCTATCAAGGCACCTGCAACGCCCGCCGATGCTTCGTCGTCTGCAATCGTCAAGCTCAACGGAGATGGAACCGTCGAAGTTCTTGCGGCAACGATGGATATGGGTCAGGGAACATACAGCGCCTTTGCCCAGATAGTCTCCGAAGAACTCGGAATTCCATACGACTGGATCAAAGTCTATTATCCTGACACTCAGAGTCATCCTTACGATTGGCAGACAGTCGCCAGCAGATCCTGCTGGTCAATGGGAATGGCCGTGAAAAGAGCGGCCAGCGAGCTGAGAGAGAAGCTCCTTGCGCTGTTTGCCGAATACTGGCAGACACCAGTCGAGAACATAAGTATAGAGTACGGGGTAGTCAAGTGTCACAAGCTTGGCAAGAGCGAAAGGATTGACGAAAGAGTTCAGAACGGCTTCAAAATGCCAGATGGAATTCTGAAGGGCGGCCCGATAATCGGAAGCGGCTCATTTACGCCGCCTGATTTGATCTATCCCGATCCAGACACCGGCCAGTCTCCCAAGAGTGTCGCTCACTTCACTCTAGGTGCCGTGGGAATAGATATGGAAGTCGATCCGGCGACTGGGAGGATCGTGATAAACAAAGTCTGTGCTGGTTATGATGTCGGCAAAGCTATCACTCCAATAAACATCAAAGGTCAGATTGAAGGAGGAACCGTTCAGGGTCTCTCGGCCTGCCTGATGGAAGGTATGACGTACGATGAACACGGCAAATTGCTGACTCCGGACTTCACGGACTACAAGATCGCCACAATAAAGGACGCTCCCGGCGAGATCGACGCCTTTTGGGAAGAGACCCCTGAAGAGATCTCTCCGTACGGTAATCGCGGCGTGGGTGAGCATTCGATGATCGCTCCCGCTCCTGCAACAAACAACGCGCTGTTCAGAGCGACAGGAATGAGAATTCACAGCTATCCGCTAAGCAGAGAGAGGGTTTACAAAGCACTAAAGGCAAAAGAGATGGGTGAGACGGATTTCTGGGAATGGCCCTATGCTCTGGATCTGGCATATGAGCGCGCAAAGAAGGAGTGGTGAGACCAGATCTATTTCTCGTGTGTCTTGACTTTTTGACATAAACGGAATCAGTGAGGCATCAGTGGAAATGCGAGTGCCTTTGTAATCACATGCATCAAAGGATTTGCTTGACAAGTCTGAAATGTATTGTATTATATTATCTATAAGAGAAAGAGAAGCTTTGAGAAGGAGAAGAAGTCTATGCTTAATTCTAATTCAGAGCCGGGGATTACAGAGTAAAAGGCTTTTCCGGGACAGATTACTTGTCCACTTTCTTCACACATACTCTTCATGTTATTTTGTTCTTAAAACAAATATTGACAGAAACGTTCATAATTGAATCAACTTGTTTGATGAATACTTCAAGACAGGAGGAGACGAAGTATGCCAAGGTTTGAAGAAGTAGACCTTAAACGTCCTGCAGCCGAGAGAGAAGAAGAAGTACTCTCCTATTGGCGAGAAGACGATCTTGCGACAAGAAGTGTAACAGAAAGAGAAGGAAGCCCCGAGTTCGTGTTCTTCGAGGGACCTCCAACGGCTAACGGGATGCCCGGAATTCATCACGTTATCTCAAGAACGTTGAAGGATGCTGTCTGCCGTTTCAAGACGATGCAGGGATACCAGGTTAGGCGAAAAGCCGGCTGGGATACCCACGGTCTTCCTGTAGAAATCGAAGTTGAAAAGCAGCTTGGCTTCTCCTCGAAGCAGGAGATAGAAGACTTTGGCATAGAAAAATTCAATCAGAAGTGCAAAGAATCTGTCTGGAAGTACGAAAGCCAGTGGAAAAAGATGACCGAGAGAATCGGTTACTGGATAGACATGGAACATCCTTATGTAACGATGAACAACGACTACATTGAATCTGTCTGGTGGATTCTCAAGCAGTATTTCGATAAAGGCTACATCTACGAAGGCCACAAGATTATGCCTTATTGCCCGAGATGCGGGACCCCTCTAGCCTCTCATGAGGTTGCTCAGGGCTATAAGGACGAAACGATAGATTCTATCTATGCAAAATTCCGACTCAAGGGAAAGGACAACGAATACTTCATAGTCTGGACAACGACCCCTTGGACACTGCCATCTAACGTCGCTCTTGCGGTCAATCCGGAGTTCAACTATGTTAAAGCCGAGGTTACGCTAGATACAGGAGAAATTGAGTACTACTATTTGGTGAAAGAACGTCTGGGCGCGTTGCTTGGCGAGGAAAATAATTACAAGATCGTCGAGGAATTGAAAGGGAAAGATCTTGTCAACCTCGAATACGAGCAGCTTATACCTTTTGCAAGTGTAAATAAAAAGGCCTTCTTCGTTGTTTATGGAGACTTTGTTTCTCTGGAAGACGGTTCGGGTATCGTCCACATGGCTCCCGCCTTTGGGGAAGATGACAATATCCTGGGAAAGAAGTTTGATCTTCCGTTGCTTCAACTTGTCGACAAAGAGGGCAAGATAACGGAAGAGGTGACACCTTGGGCCGGGATGTTTGTAAGAGATGCCGACCCTCTGATTACGAGGTATTTGAGAGACAACAACCTCTTGTTCAAAAAGGAGCGTATGACTCACTCCTACCCTTTCTGCTGGAGATGTGACACTCCGCTTCTGTATTACGCGAGAAAATCCTGGTACATAAAGACCACGGAATATCGGGACAAGATGGTCGAAGTGAATAACTCTGTCAACTGGTATCCAAAATTCGTTGGCGAAGGCCGTTTTGGGAACTGGCTCGAAAACATGGTAGATTGGGCGCTCTCGAGAGATAGATATTGGGGAACTCCTCTCAACGTGTGGAAGTGCGACGACTGCGGAAAGTTGGCGTCGGTTGGATCCAGAAAAGAACTCGTTGAGAGAGCGTTAGAAGATATCTCGGAGGATATCGAGCTTCATCGCCCTTACGTTGACGACGTTCATCTCAGATGCGAATGTGGCGGCCAGATGACGAGAACTCCCGAGGTCATAGACTGCTGGTTTGACTCCGGCGCTATGCCTGTAGCTCAGCATCACTATCCCTTCGAGAACAAAGAAAGCTTTATGGGAGAACTCTTTCCGGCCGACTTTATCTGTGAAGGTATCGATCAGACAAGAGGCTGGTTCTACTCGCTGATGTCGATTTCCACGTTCCTTTTCGGACAGTCACCTTACAAGAATGTTCTTGTCAACAACCTGGTATTGGACAGGACTGGTCAGAAGATGTCCAAGTCAAAGGGAAACACGGTAGATCCATGGGAAATAATCGGCAAATACGGCGCGGATACCCTTAGATGGTATCTTTTAGCTGTCTCACCTCCATGGGTTCCGACCAAGTTCGATGAGGACGGGGTCAAGGATACATATAGCAAGTTCTTCGGGACTTTGAATAGTGTTTTCTCATTCTTCACTATGTACGCCAACGTAGACGACGTTGATCCGGGTGAATTCGAACTGCCGGTTGCGGAGAGGGAAGAAGTCGACAGATGGGTAATCTCGAGGCTTAATACTCTAGTGAGGGAGGTTACAGACCTTCTGAGCAATTATGATCTCACAAAATCGGTAAGGGCCATACAAGATTTCGTCGTCGAAGAGGTATCGAATTGGTATGTCAGAAGGACGCGAGACAGATACTGGACAAGTGAGCTTGACAACAGCAAAAAGGCCGCATATCTGACGTTGTATGAGGTGTTGTTGACTGTTGCGAAACTGATGGCGCCCATTGCTCCTTTTACGGCCGAAGGAATTTTCCGGAATCTAACACACGGAGAGAAGGAGTCAGTGCATCTCGAACTTTATCCAGTGGCCGATGAAAGCTTGATCGAGCCGGATCTTGAGAATAGAATGGCCACAGTTATGGACGTCGTGACTTTAGGAAGGGCATGTAGAAACAAGGTGCAGATCAAGGTCAGACAACCGCTACCTAAGATACTTGTTGACGGAAACATCAGGAAGATAGTCGAGTCGATGCGGGAGTTGATCCTGGAAGAGATCAATGTGAAAGACATAGAGTACATCGAGGAACTTGGAGACTACGTTAACTACGAAGTGAAACCTAACTTCAGAGTAATGGGTCCGAAGTTCGGAAAAGATCTAAAGTCTATCGGAAACGCTCTCAGATCGATGAAACCTTCGGAAGTTGTTACTAAAGTTAAGCGTGATGGCAAGATAGAGGTCGAAGTTCAAGGAAAGCTCTTCGAATTGAAGGAAGAGGACCTCGATATAAGAATCCAGGAGCTGGAAGGCTTCACTTTTGAGATGAGCAATGGCAACTTTGTGATACTCGATACCGAACTTACTCACGATCTGCTGCAGGAAGGGCTTGCAAGAGAGATGGTGTCGAAGATACAGACAATGAGAAAGGAAGCCGACTTCGAAATTACCGACAGAATAAGAGTAGCTTTTTCGGGACCGGATGCTCTCGTCAATGCTATAGAGAGTTTCAAAGACTACATAAAAGAAGAGACTCTGTCTGACACTATTGATTTTGATGAGAGTCTTGACAACGGAACAGAGTGGAATCTCAATGGGCACAATACTCTGATTAGAGTAGAGAGAGTCTAGGCGAAACATGAGAAAACCGGGAGTATATGCTCCCGGTTTTTTCTTTAGGGTAAAAGCAACTTATACCGTCAGTTTAACAATGATAGCCGGATCGAGAATCCTGAAGGTGAATGATTCCGATATGAAGAGCTCAACCTCTTCGTCCGTGTGACTCTGATAACCTATCTCGAAATCTCCACCGATGACCATTTCAAGGTCATCATGATCCTTCGGAATAAGCAGCGCATCCTTCACCACTCTGCTGACAACGATATCTGCACCCAGGAAGGACTCGATTCTCTTAACTAGTGGGTAACCGGAAACATGTGAATTCAGTATCGCCATTGTTTTAGGATTCACGATGAGAACAAAAGGTCCGTCAACGAAATTGTCCTTCAGAACCTGGACGGCCTTCGAAAGTGATTCGATTATTTCATTTGGCTTTGAGCCCAAAGGAATCGGTTCATTTTCTGCCGACTCGACAATTCCTTCGACCGTTGCTTTTTCATATCCGTTGTAGATAACATTCTCTTCGAAGAGCGCTATCTGCTTCGCAGCTTCCTCAAGAGGTCCAAGGTCGGAATCCTTCGCTCCTCTCTCAATATCATCCATCTGCCAACGAACCAGCTTGAAGGGAACTCTTGCCTCTATGAGAGGCTTTGCCTTTCTAAGACCGACGCCTACCTCTCCTTCTCTTTCGAGAATCTTGATTCTTCCTTCCGGAACGAAAGAATACTCCCATCCCTTCGGACCAACAATGTTGACCACTTTTCTTGCGGAGAGATAACTCTTGAGAACCTGTTTCGCTCTTTCGTTTATTTCTTCCCACGCCTCGCTCGACAGTGGTGCTAATTGTCTCTTAAAAAGATCCATGGCAATCCCTCCCTATTTCATCTTTCCAATGTTCAATCCGCCGTTATCAGAACCTTCTCCGGCTTCTTCAACTTCGGTGATTGGTGCCTTCGTAAATAGATATGTTTTAAGCTCGTCATCCCATCCGTCCATGTTGCGTCTTAGCCATTCAAGGGTCATGCAAGCATGTTCGATCTCTTCGTCTCTGTTGTGTGCCATTACGGATTTGAGTTCAGCGTCTTCGGTCGCATCTACTCTCTGGTTATACCAGTCGACGGCCTCGATTTCTTCCTTCAAACTGTTGAGAGCTCTAGAAATGTCTCTCGCCTTTTCGCTTAGCTGTTCAAACGGTTCATGATAATTGCTCATATTCGTGCCTCCTTGTCAAGTTAATATGTTTCCCATACCATCATTAACTATTTTATCATACTTTAAATTGTAACATAGCAAACTGCTGGTGATATGCCAAACGTTGACCGGGAACTGTCCTCCGTCCTCTGAGATCAAGAGCAGAAGTGATTCTACTGTAGAACATAAGACGCAATGCCGGCAAAGAACCTTTGAAGAAGTGATGCTGCTGCGCAGGAAGTGAGGCCCGGAAGAACGTCCGGGGAAGTGATGCTGGCGCTTGTGCGCCAGGAAGAAGAGGAAGAGCCGGTGGTTGAGTTTTTGATCTGTGATCTGATTCGAAATCATGCAGTTCTTGTAGGGGCGAACGGCCGTTCGCCCGAAAAAGGTCCTGGTTGGAATTTCTGCCTTTTACGCGAAAAACGGGACA
>ENA-OSEO01004056-OSEO01004056.1-sediment-metagenome-genome-assembly--contig:-NODE-4056-length-16025-cov-3.428141_pt1 | contig 16025 bp, 11 predicted proteins | sample MGYA00237883_ERZ534232 | MGnify/ENA metagenome assembly ERZ534232 | reverse complement strand
AGGCGGCAAACCCCACCGGACCATTGTCCGAATCACGCCATGCTCCCTGATAAAGTCGGCCGCCCGCGGCGACAGGCGATAATAGACGTCTACGAACCGCTGCTCCCACCGGCCGGTCAGAAGGATATGATCCTGTAATTCCTTAAGCACGCGCACGTAAAGATCCGGGGACGATTCAAAGGCCGCGGCGGCGATAAAACACCCGCCACCGCCGCCGCCGCCCCCGCTGCTTGAAGCCGACGGCACTTTCGGTGCGCTGCTGGCGCCTACGCCGGCGCCGGACGGGTCCACAATGATGCCGTTGGCCGACCCGTCGGCATCGCCCAGACCGCCGTCCACCAGCGTCAAGGTCACCACGCTTCCGTTGATAGCCGCGTTGGCGGAATAATCCACCCAGCCGCTGACTTCATTGTACTTGTACCACCTGGTCCCAACCGGCGGCGCCTCTGAAAGATATATGGTGACGTTAACCGTCGCGCCGGCAGCCACCCCGGATATTTTCATCCGAATTAAGCCCATATACGTGGTCTCGGGCTTTCCGATATCATCAAAAATATCGGCCCGACTGATCGCTTTAAGAGAATCAATGCTCAGGCCGGCGGGAACTTCAACGCCGATCTGCCCATTTTTTTCCATACAGATCACGGCCTTGTAGGTGCTGGAAAAAGTATCTAAAATCGAATCGCCGTTAAGATCCACCGTCCCGTCTAAAACTTCCTGGCCGTAGGGTATCCCGGTGACCGGGCTTATGTCGGTGGTGGCCGTGGTCGTAAACCAGCGTGTCGCCGACCACTGCACCCCGCCGTTATCGACGTCGTAGAATCTTGCGCGCCAACTGTAAATCTTACCAGGTTCCAGAACAAATACCGGAACCGTTATCGATACCAGGTGGACCGGGCTGGTCACGTCAAATACAATATCCGAAAAATCGCCGTCCGCAAGGCTGCTTGCTTCACTGATCTGCCACTGGGTTTTAGTGTGCGTAACGCTGCCGCCGTAAGCCAACGTCTGCAATGTCGGCGACAGAGTCACATTCGTCGCATTGACAGCCGGGGAAGAAAGAATTGCCTGAACCGCAAGGCTGCTGTCTGTCGGATCGGTGTCGTCTAAATACTCATCTAAATTGCTGATGAGATCATTGTCAAAATCTCCATCTGCATCACTGTCATCCAGGGGATCGAAGCCGTACGCATTTTCCCAGACATCGGACATGCCGTCATCGTCGTCATCCGGATCCAGCGCATCGGAAAGTTTGTCATTGTCGCTATCAAACGTAAAGTCCGCGGCCGCCACGCTGGATACATTGCCGGCGTTATCCTTAGCCCTTGCCCAGATCGTGTAGGTCTTATCGAGGTCGAACGACACCCCGGAAACGTTGTGCGTCCAGGATGCGAGCGTTCCGCCATCGGGTGCAAACCATGCGGCAGTCGTCGTCCAGGTGTCGTTTGCCTGTAGATACTTAGCGCCGTCAGTGACCTGGATTTCAACACTCTGGAGGCCTGAAGCAGCAGCCGGATCCTGCGCAGTTCCGGTTATAGAAGCCGGCGCCGCCTGCAGCAAGTCGCCATTAGCAGGTGTTGAAATTGCAGCCGACGGCGCCTGCCTGTCCAGAAATACATTCCCCTTAATTTTAGGACTCGCTGAAATAGCTCCCTGGTTATCTTTTACCCATATATAAATGCTACGATTTCCATCGAGATTATATAACGGCGTAGACAAAAAAGGACTGGCAACCGTATTTTGAGTTTGCAGGGGGCCCGCCGGAAAGGCCGTAAATGCCTGACTTCCTAAATTCTGGGACTTGGTTAAATAATTCGGATCCATGCCATCCAAAAGCAAATAACTATTCACAGTAATATTATCTGATGCGACGATCCCTAACCGGACTTGTCGATTGGAATCGTTTGTCCATACATTCTGGGCATCAATAAGGCCGTTTATCTGAAGAGTTGTGATTACAGGAGCCGGATCATCTGTAACAACCACAACTTCCTCTCCCTCGCCCGAAACGACAGAATCTATAGAAACTTTGGGGCCATCAAAGGCGGTGATTGCAAAATAATAAATTTTTGTGTTGTCTAATTTTTGAAATTTAACTTGGGCGCAAAGGCCGTCTCCCGGACCGCATGGAATCGTAATCGGCCAGATTGCCGGCAAATTGGGAGGAGAGGCTGTGACTTTTTGCCAGGTTACGCCCCCGTTGAGGCTGTACTCTTCTTCACCACTGAGAACCGGGTTATAATTGTCAGGTGCATTGCCGAATTTTACTTTATAGCCGGCTAAATCAGGTTCTTCATTCGGGCTCCAGGTGAGTGTTGCCTCTGTGGCTGCAAACGACATTGTTGAAATACTAAAAAGTATGACAAACATGATAGTAATTTTGGCCCGAAATGAAATTCTCATAGTGCCCCCTTTAAGGAGATCCACTTTAAAAAATGATTAAAGGTTCTTTTCCATATAGTCCACCCCCGCAGTAGCCTGCTACGGAGGACCGGATGGAAGAAAGGGTTCCGGATAGTTGTTCAGAATTTCACATAAAGCTTGAACCCCAGACTCCTTGACCCCTACCCAGATTATCTACTAATCAGACGATGATCCAAAAAATTGAAATAATATACCATATGTCCGATATTAAATAAAACGATTTACCTTTCCGACGGTGTCCACATCACGATCCGGCTGCCCTTAAAAAACCTGATCCAGGCAATACATATCGCTGCGTTGACAGCTAAAAAATATATCGGCACCTTTAAATAAGGGTTTTGTACAGGTGCTTTTCTGAGCCATCCCCAAATAGCAACAACATAAAAGAACACCTGCAGCAAAAGCATCAAATAATAAAACGTGGATATGGCAGCCAGCAAAAGGTTTGCAGCCAGCGCAAGCAAAAGAAAGAATGGCACCAGCCACCTGAGCAGCTTGTGGCAAAAATACTGGTATGAAAATAAACCGTATTTAAAAATATTTAAAAATTCAATATGATTGAAAAAGACCGTCAGCCCCCGTATGACGGTACGAACCTTGCGCTCAAACTCTCTGCCGCTGTCGCCTACATCCAGATAGTACCCGATCGCCAAAGGGTCGCTGACGCCCCTGTATCCCAGTTTGATACTGCTTAACAATGTCCGGAAATCACTTTGCATGTCGCCGGAAAAATCTTTACAGACTTCCTTTCTGGCCGCAAAAAAAGAACCGCTGAGACCGACCAGAGAGTTGACATTGGTTTCAAGACGCCTCAGCCACATTTCATAGCGAACGTAAGCCCCTTCGCCGCAGGGTTTCCCGTCCTTTCCAATCAGGCGGTCTTCACTGCTGACGCAGCCGACCGAAGCATCGGCAAAATTAGATACTATTTCCTTTATCCCCTCAGGCCCTATCTGTGTGGCGACATCCGAAAAAACGATAATGTCCCCCCCGGCAATTTTAACCGCCTCTTTCTGGGCATTTTCTTTGCCACCTCTTTCCTTTACGATCAACAATTCAACCCCATCTTTTTCGAACTCTTTTACGATCTCATGAGTCCTGTCCGTCGAGCCGTCCGATACCACGAGTATTTGAATTTTATCTTTGGGATAATCCAAGGCAATCGTATTTTCGAGTTTTGACCGTATCCGTTTTTCCTCATTATAGGCCGTGATCATCATCGTAATGTTCGGGTATATGTATTCCCTTTTTAAATGTTTGCTTTTAAAGCGGCCTAAAATCATCAAGGAAATCGGGTAGCCGAAATAGGCAAAAAACACCGCCGCCACAGATCCAAATAAAAGAATTTTTAGCATCATTTTGGGTTCATTGGGTTCATTGGGTTTGTTGGGTTTGTTTGGTTTCTTGGGTTCGAAAGGTATCAAACAGAATAAACCCTGCAGTTGCATAAAAAAACATGATACGGTGTAGAAAAGAATAAAAATAACAGGGTGTTTAGACTCTTTTGGTTATAGTTCTCAATCGAACTTTTGGTGACTTCCAGCATAAAGTAAATAATGTGTCTTGTTTTTTACCCGGAGGGAAAAGCCTAGGATGCCCCATCTCCTGCGTTGCCAAGGATTCGTAGTAGAAAACCTACAGCTTCACCCTTGGTCGCCTTGGATCTGGGGCATTCTGGGCTTTTGCAACGTCAGGGCAAACCTACAAAACACTAACTATCCTGCACCCAAACATCGCCGCAGTAGATCAGGCATATGCAAGACGGCCCTTTGGCCGGGGGATGGGTCTATCCAGTTTCATGGCAGTTTCGATCCATTCCTTGATAATTTGTTCCGCGCTGGCGAGAGTCTCCTGGTAGCTCTTGCCGTCGGCCATGCATCCGGGAAGTTCTGGGACATCGGCAACGTATGCATTGTCCTCAGCACTCCAAAATAAGAATCCTATCATTTCTATCTATCCATGCAAAGATCCAAATTAAAAAATACCGGTAATCCTGCAGCCGAACATTGCCTCGGTGGATGTCATGTCCTGATGGATGCCGATACGTTTGAGCATAAACGGATGCGCATCCCTGCCGTTCCATCCCTTTTGCGTCGTTACGGCCAAAGAATAGCCGGCTTCCTTTACCATTTTAACAATCTGATCATTATGGTTCCCATTGGGGTAACAAAAAGGAATAAATGATGGATCAACTGCTTTTTCAAAAACGAGCTTATCCCACGATGTCTTTAATTCGCTCTCTATTTCATTTGGTTTCAGATTCGTAAGTATAGGATGGCCGGCTGTATGAGAGCCGAAGGCGATCAGGCCGGAGTTTTGCATCTCTTTTACTTCTTCCCACGATAAAAATGCCCGATCCTTTGGGCTTGAATCAACCCCCCATCTTTTTTCCATCGCCAGCAATATGTTTTGAATTTCATCATTCCGGTGTTTTTTTAACAGATCAATAGAGGTTTCCAACTGCGAATCAAAGCCGCCTTTTTGGTTTTCAATTGAATCGATAACCTTATTGGGGGCCGGCTCATTTTTTATCGATTGTTGATTTTTTTGTTTCATAAGACAGGCCAGGCGATCTGTCCAGAAAACGCTTGAAGAGCCGATGAAATCTGTAGCTAAAAAAACCGTTGCAGGCAAACCGTTCTCTTCTAACAAAGGATAGGCATACCGATAAAAATCGGACCAGCCGTCATCAAAGGTAAGAACGCAAATTTTTTCCCTGCGATCCATATCGGATTTATTCCGGGTTCTGAGGCTGTCGAGTGAAACCACATCAAAATGCCGACTTAAGAACTTTAACTGTCTCCCAAAAGTTTCCGGTTCAACATACATGCCTGCCTGGACATATCTGGTTCCGCCTTCGGGATAACGCGATGGTACATCAGAATAAGAATTTGGTCTTTCTTACTCTTAAATTTCAAAGAAACGATTCCAGTCCCATGTAAAATAGGAGCGAAAAAGGATTTGATAAGGATTGAGGGGTGCATGTTTTATATAATCAGACAAACGAAAAAACTTTGTTGTTTTCCGAGAGAAATCATCTCGCTCATTGACGAATATTGGAAAAATAATCACGCTTCTGAAGATTCGAAACGACTGTCTTTAATTTCCCGCCTGTCCCCCTCTTGATATAATCGGCATATTTGATGTTAATGGAAATCTCATGTCCCAACCTTTTTCGCAGTTCAGCTATTATTTCTGTATCCGTACTTTTTTCATAACCGTGATCTTTTACGATAATGACATCAATCGATTGGATTTCGTTTTGAACATACTGAGCCTCTTTTACCGGGAAGCCTTTTAAAACCGGGCTTAGCCGACCCACTTTTCGGCCGTCAGGCGTCAGTATAAAATCGTCTACTCTTCCCAAAATCTTTTCCATTACTGGAAACCGGCTTCCGCATTTACATTTTTTATCCGACAGGACGCCTCTGTCTCCTATCCGGTAGCGAATAAGCGGCATGACCGGATTTATCAATCCGGTGCAAACAATCTCGCCTTCTTCTCCCGGATCAGCAATCGTCCCGTCTTCGCGTATAAATTCGACAACCGCATAATCCGAATGGATATGATAGCTTCCTTCCTTGCATTGCCCGACAAAAATACACATCTCAGCAGCGCCATACTGGTCGAAAATTGGGACGCCAAAAACAGTTTCAATTAGTTCTCTTTGCTCCGGCAACAGGGTCTCAGCCGAGGTGGTTATCTTTTGGGTGATATTCTTTAAATCGATCTTTTGCTTGCTTGCAAAATTTGCGATTGTATAAATGCTCGAAGGATAAGCATCAATATAATCCGGTTTCAGTTTCCTAAGCTTATCGATATAATACGGAATATTTTGATCGGTCAGATGATAAGATGAAAAAAGAATGTTTTTCTGAAAATAGCTGTATCGCCAAAAAGGAGGCTTTTTTTGCTCGATGGGTACGATTATCCGGCCACCGAATGTAGCGCGTTTCCCATTAGGGGGAATCCCATTTAATAAAAGAAATAGATCGTAATAGGCATAATTTAATCGTCGCGTTGCTTTATTGCAATAAATGTTCAAGGGCGTACCGGTTGTACCGGTTGTATGAATGCACAAAAGTTGTCCCCGGTTATATTTTTCATTTATGAGGTCTAGAGGCTTTTCTCTTAATTGTTTTTTTTCAAGAAATGGCAAACGAATTAAATCGTTAACCGATGTTATTTTGTCAGGGTGAACGCCATGATCTTTGTATAAATTTCTGTAGAAAGGTACATGAATAGCGCTATCGGTTATCAATTCAGTTAACCTGCCATTTATATGTTTTCGTAGTTGATCATCAGTAAAATTTAAGTCGTTGACAACTTGTTCCGCTTTATTTCGTCTTCTTCCCCCATATCTAATATGCTGCAATTTTAATCCAAATAAAGACAATATTAAATTTTGTAAAATGGCAGGTAATTTTAAATAAATATTTTCAAACTGGGATTTCATCTTGAATCAATAGGTTTTTTTGATATTTGTTAACAAGTAAATCATATTTGCCGAACTCCCTCAGTACCCGTTTGTCACTAAGCAGCGGCCCTGATGTTTGCTCTTGAAAGACGAGGTCCGGATTTGCATTCACTTCAATCAGAACAGGACCGTCGGGGGTCATAGCTATGTCCATCCCAATTAGTTTATAAAAAGGACATGAACCCTGTACGGTCGCTGCAACTTTTAAAATCTGGTCCCATTTTGGTATTTGGAAATTTTCAAATGTTACGTTCGATATGGGATGTTTGTGATACTGATTACCGTACTTGTCATAAGCTATTTTTTTTAACTTTCCTGTTTCATGGTCGACGCCAACCGCCACGCCACCGGCGCTCCAGTTATCAACAAAAGACTCTCCAACCCCAAAGCGCATTGAGGAACTGATGATAATTACCTCTCTTGTCATAGTATACAAAGTTAAAACCCGAATGGTATTTACTGAAGATGACGATATCTTTGAAATTGCTTCATCCTGGGATACAACCTCCTGAACGAATGCTTTACCGCTAAGTTTGAAATTATTTAAATCCACATTGGATACTCCGGTCTTAACGATAACTTTATTATTTACCTTCTCAGCCAGAACAATTCCTCTCCCGGCATGACCCAAGATCGGCTTTATAATTATTTTGCTTATTTTTACGTTACCATTAAAAATGTCTTTTATTATTTTATTATATTCATCGTCGGGACTTATAACACCGAATGATTTCGGCAGGACCACATCCATACCCTTGCATAATTGTTCACATATACTCTTGTCATCGAAAAGTATTTGGCGTTCATATGTCTGCACTTCTTTTCGAAGTTTACTTCTTTGGTACGAATGATAGCTTGATCCGTAATAATAGCGCCACTCATCCCTGCTTTTTTCCCATAACCTGCAAGGAGTATAATTATCAGGAAAATACTTTAATTTAAAAAATATGTACAAAAGATCTTTTACCACTTGCCATTTTCCTTCCTTACACTCCTTCCAATTTATGAGCTTTAAATAGCAATAGGGCAGCGCCAGGAATCTGATAAACCTCCTAACATACGGATGGCTCTCCTGAAACATTAACAGTCTCCTATTTTTGAAATAGCCAATACTGGTTTGTCAAATGCGATGCAGATACGAACCAAAACGCAAATTCACTCAAGGTTTTCAGCAACTATGCCAGGCAAGATAGATTCTAAAGTTTAGACAGAACAGCTTCCAGTTTTTGGTACTGTATTTCCCATTCACTTTGCAGCCGTTGCTTCATCAATGCGGTTTTCTTCTGAATATCGTCATAGTTGGCAAAGAGGGTTCGTATCACTTGGGCAATGCCATTGGCACTGTTATCGACAAACAATGCATCTTTGAAATATTCTCTTAGAACTTTCTTATCGGAAGTAATCAACGGTTTCTGGAACGCTACAGCCTCGTAGCAACCACAGAGCATGCAGTAGTCGGCCGTTGTCAAGGCCATAACAGCGTCTGCAGCGCCGATAAGATCGATAAAGTCCTGATCGGGTAAAAAACCTGTAAGCATTATATTGTCTGGAATTGAAGGCAGATATTCCCGCTTTTTATAATTGCCGGTAATATATAGCTTGATAGAGGGGTCGCTCACTATCTTCATGGCCTCAATAACCGCTTCAATCGGCTCATCAAGACCGAAAGATGATATCAGGACCAAATTTTTTTTCCCGGAGAGACTGCTGCCAAACCGGCTCTTCACTTCAGGCAGCGGATCCGGCAAAACAAAAGACCGACCACCCATCTTCCTCACAAGGTTGGAGAGATAACCATTCGTCACGATTGTCAGCGCCGCGGCCTTTATGGTGAACCGGTGAAGGAGTTTAAAAAGAATTATTTTGGGCGTGTTTCGATATTTTCGGGTCAGCAGGAAGGTCGTATGCCGGTCGACCACCACTGGAACTTTTGTGACAATTTGATATAGGCATGCCAATGTGGCTAGAATCATTGACGGATTCTGGACGAAAATGATATCCGGACGCTTCGACCGAAATACTCTGAGCGTACCCAGAATACTTTTCGGGTATCTCATCATACCTTGATCATCGAAAATAAAAAGCTCGGAATTCACCTTGCCGGACAATTCGATTGAACGTCTTTGGGTCTCCCATGTAACCCATATTCTTCTCATAATACCACTTACCGGTTAATGGCAGGTTTGTCGGAGGGACTGATATATTTTGCAGAGACTCCCAGCATTCTTACGGATATCGTACCTTTGATTGACAGTTGCCTTGGCGTTTTCCGCCAAGCTTCGTGCCAGTGTTCTATCGCCCGATAATCGATGAATCGCCTCCGCCATAGCCTGCACATCGTTGAGTTGAACCAGCAGACCGTTTTCTTGGTTTATTACGACTTCCTTCATGCCGCCGACGTCGGTGCAGACCACCGGTATTCCCATGGACATCGCTTCGATCAGTGCCATTGGCAAACCTTCGTGGCGTGAACATAATACAAATATATCGGCGGCGCACAATATATCATTAAACTGGCTCGTAAATCCGTGAAGCTCAACCTGATACTCCAGATTCTGATCTTGGATTCTGCGTTTGAGCACCTTTTCCAGAGGACCGGTACCGAAAATTGAGATTTTTATATCAATTCCCATATCCCTTAGGACAGCTCCAGTCTCAATCAGCATTTCCAGGTTCTTCGGCTCCACCAACCGTGTAGCAGTCACCACCCATAGACGGCCTTTCGCTCCAAAGCGTTGTCTCAAATGGCCGCCAACCGGGGATGGGCAAATTGGGGTAACGTCGATAGCGTTGTAGATCTGCCGGATGTCTCCGCGGATGTGTTTCATCTCCGTCTGATGCAATAAATCCATGGATACCGCAATGATCACGTCTGTCGCAAATTTGACCAGCCAGTGGTCAATACCTACGACGATGGATGACCGCACATATTGGAATTTGTTAACGTGCTTTGGGACTTTGCTCATCCCGTGGAGTGTCCTTACGATAGGGGGCACTATGCGAGCAATTTTTGTGCCCAGCAGGGCCAGAAAATGCTCCTTGATGTGGTGGACATGCACAATGTCCGGCTTCCAAGCCCTGAAAAATGCGTTAATGCGCATCAGCATAATAAAGATGTTATGTTTTGTCTCGTCGATTACCGAAACAGGCAAATTTTCCTCTCGAAGTCTTTTGGCGAGTATGCCGTCGTTAAAGAGCAGGCAGTGTATATTCAACGAACCGTGATAATGTGTACGGAGGGCGCGCAGCGTCTGAAATACCTGTGCTTCGGCACCTGCCCATAAATCGCCGCTGATGATGTGTACCACCCTTAACGCCTTTGAATCCCTCTTTTTGTAATCATTAAAACCTATCACCACCGCACCTTTTCACCCCTTATCCGATTGGCCGTCAGTTTCACCGCTCCAATGGCTTTATCTGCTATCAGTTTCAATATCCATGGATTCTTAGGTATGGCGGCGAAATGGTCGAAAACCTGACGAATTTTTCCATTGCGATACTGGCGCTCGTATTCCTTATAGATCGTATCGTCATCCAGTATTCTTTCTCTTTCGGAGGCGTGGATTTTTAAGCCAGAGTTTGAAAAAATTTGGTCGATATGTTCCTTGACATAGCCTGCGGCGAAATCGGGCTGAAAGGATTTGTTAATAATAATTGGTGTGAGCTTATAGGATCCGCCCGACAATTTATTCCAGGAATATTCAAGGATGGCCGAATATCGAGTCTTCTTGAGCCTCATGTCAAAGATAAAATTGCCCAAGCTATAGAAAATATGCTTTCCCTTGTATTGCTCCACTCCCTGAATTACATGCGGATGGTGTCCGATGATCAGATCGGCGCCGGCATCAATGAATGACTTTGCCTCCATCGTTACACCGTATGGAGGGAAATGAACAAATTCGAAGCCCCAGTGTGCGTTCAGGATCAAAAAATCAACCTCCTGCCTCAGCCGTTTGATGTCTTCAATAACATGTCTGTTCCTGCTCATCGCATCCGCTCGGTTTTTCCGGTCAGCATCGGGTGTTCTTTTCCAGGTATAGTTAACGAGGCTGTCGCGTGATTGAGCGATGAATTCATCAGCACTATCAAATTTGTCAATGCCAACCCAATTATAACCTATTATTCCTGTAGTAATTCCATTTTTTTCGAAAAATACCGGTTTAGACCAATATTGCGAAGATTGGTCCCGCAGTCCGCAGATTTTAATTCCAGCATTTTCGACATGTCTGAGTGTTTCATTAAAAACCGCCGGACCATGCTCAAGAATGTGATTGTTTGCCACATTGAGCGCAGTTATGCCGGCATCAGCAAGGGCATCAGCAAATGACGGAGGGCCGGAAAAAGTCAGAGTTTCAGCACTATCATCATGCACAATCCGGGTCAGCAGCCCTTCCAGATTAATTATGACGATATCCGCGTCATCAAACATTCCCCTTACATTTCTCAGCGAAAAATCAGCTCCAAACTTTTTCATTAAGCTGCAAACGCCAAGCCCTAATATTGACTTGTCTCCAGGGCAAATATCGCCAACAGCTTTTATTACAAAACTATTTTTTTGATTTTTCAAAATAGTTTGCCTTTTTATAAAGATTTTATACTAACAATAAAGATCGTGGTTATCCTATCGATATTTTGATGATTACTAATAAGGCAATAAGTCTATAGACATGATTCACTTTTTTCAGAATAACTTTGTTGGCGACGGATCCCAATAAATCTCAATTTGTGATGATATTCTCATTTTGAGAGATGATTTATGTCTAAACAAATACGTACTCATTAGTAGTAGGCAAACTTCTGTCGAACGTCTTAAAAGCTGGTATCCTAAAGCGATTCAGGTACATACGCAGATCCATGCAATCTGGCCTAACCAGGTTGAAATTTACTTTTCGGTCCTCCAGAGGAAGGTGCTTACACCAAACGACTTCGAAAGACTCGAAGAGCTGGAAAGCAGATTCATCAATTTTCAGATCGAATACGAAATAATTGCAAAGCCTTTCGAGTGGAAATTTATCCGAGAGGATCTGAAAAATTTACTGTCCAAATTCGATGATAGTCTAAAACTGGCGGCTTGAAAATACGTCACCGAATTTTCGCCCAGAGCACTTAGTAGCAAGTATACGTAATACATCAAATAATATTTGGAACGGAGCAACCCCTTAAAATTTAAACGTGATCGGGAAACCGAATGGACTGTTAAAAATGAAGAACCCCATTACGGACTCAAAGAACATGCCCAAGAGAAATAGTCCTTTGGAATTTCACTAGGTAAACCTCGGTTGATGTGAACAACGGTTTTGTCCTGGCGGCTATGGTCACACCCGCTTCTCATCATGATTCACCTTATCTGCCATGTTGTACGATCTATAGCCTGCATACTGAACAGAACCTTAAAACAGTTTATGCGGATAAAGGATACTTTGGTAAACCAAACCGTTATTTCCTCAATCTGAACAATATTGCTGGCGGAATCATGAGAAAAGATACCACCACGGTTAAGTTTACCCCGTTAAATATGCTCTTTGAGCATTTGCTTGATGATATTTTACTGCCACTTTTCTTTTCACCTTCGATCTTACAAATTTATCCCGATTAATTTACCAATCCACATGCAATTTAACGGGGCAGGCTGAATATGAAAAAGAACGAAATAAACGGATCTCCAAAAAACGATATATTGTTGAACGCTACTTTGGGCTCAGCCACATACACGACAAAGCCAAAAGAGCCAGATTTACTTCCTCTATTAAAAATACAATTGACGCCATGATCAGACAGTTTGCGTTTAACCTCAAAAGGGGGAAAAAGCTACTCCGCTTTGCATGATCAACACCAGAGGTGCGCCCGGATTACAAAATCCGGGCAAACACTTCAAATTAAGACCCCAATTGGGGGGTGAACATAAAAAAAGCTGAACTCTTTATAAGAAAAAATCGCTTTGCCGGACAACTTCTTCGGATCCTTCCTGTTAAAAATTTATCAAAAAGCGGTAAAATCAAACTCTACAGCATTAATTCAAACCTCCTCCTCGGGTTTATTAAGCACCGATTTTCGCAGAGCTTTAAGCGTCATAGGAATATAACATACACCTATTTATCAGCATAAATTTAATGTCAACTTAGCATCGCCCAAACCCGGCAATCGTAGAAGGCAATTTGTCCCAGGCTACTTGGCGAAGGGTTGGGTTGTAGGCGCGCTTGGGATAGATGACATTAATCTTGAACATTGTCATGTCGGCCTCCTTTTTATAGTTATGAGGTTATTATAACCGTGCCCTGTGACAGATACGGTCAAAGATCGGCACTACTTGAGTTTTTTAGAGAACCGCAAATCCATATACGTTTATTCATGGTCATTTTTTTTCTCCCTGAAAATTTGTTTTTACTTTTATCATCGCTTAAATTCGTATAAAATTTACAACCCTTCTATATTCTTCTGATTTAACAGTGTTTTAATTAATTTCTTAAGGTAATATTTTTCAAAAGAATTGGATATATCTTGAAAAATTAGGCACCTCGGAATTAATAATGGGTCACATGGAAACTCAACAATGCCATTTAGAGTAAATGCATATTCATAACCATTTTTTTTAAGACTTTCTGGTAAATATTTTTTATTATAGTAACCATTAGGGTATGCAAAAGACTTCACTTCTCTTCCTGTTTTTTCCTCAACTTTTCTCTTGGACAAATAAAGCTCATTATCAATTTTCTGATCGGATACTCTATCTAAGAGCACATGAGTGTTTGTATGAGATCCAATGGTTATTCGATCATCCTTAACCATTGAGGCGATATCATCCCAACTCAATAATAAATTCTTATCTAACGCATCAATCACATTTAATTCTTTATAAATTAATTCCAAAACTTCGGACCTATAGTCATCAGATTGCAATTTTAGACACTCTATGATTCGATCAAGGAGATAACTCAGATCATTATAATTTTTTGAAAAAGTAATATTTATAATGTTTTTCTTATCAATTATCTGTTTACAATAATATTTTAAAATTGAAAGAATTTTGCCAAGCTCTATTCTTTTAAATGCTTTCCCTACAAGAAAGCAAAGCTTCTCTGACCAAAAGAGAATACCTTTATCAATATTTTCTGTCGAAACAAAAACTGTGGCCGGAACTGAATATTTTTTTAATATTGGAAAAGCATATTGAAATGTATCTTTCCAGCCATCATCAAAGGTGATCATAAACCTATTATGGTTTTCACTTTTAAAAACATCATTTGAACTTATAAAATAACCATTGCGTTTCATCCATAATATGTGCTTTTCAAAAACCTCAGGAGTTACATATAATGCCCGATGAACTAACTGATCTTTAACATCTGATTCAGGTATTACTCTGTGATAGCATAAAATGAATGTTTTAGGATATATTTTCTGGACTATTGAATTTAGTATAGTAAGCATAGAATACTAATAGAAGGTTGAAAGACAAAACATAATATAGAGAATTTCTTTGATACTTGGATATTCCTATATTTAAATTGTTTTAAAATGAATTCTACAAATCTGCTTTTTTTATAATTCAGCAGATATTGCATGGGTCATTTTCTTAGCTACAATCTCCCATGTATAATTAGACAAGTATTTTTTATACCCATTTTCTCCAAGCCTATTTAGTTCACTCCCATCTTTTAGCAAATCTATAATGTGATTAGCTAATGCCTCAGTATCACCTATTGAAATAATGACTCCTGTCTCTCCATGATCTATTATTTCCGGCATTGCACAGTTATCAGTTCCTATACAGGGTAACTTATGTGCCATTGCCTCTGCAAATGCAATTCCGAAAGGTTCATAAAAAGATGGCATTACAAATATTGACGCTTTTGAATAAGCTTCACATAATTTTTTTTCACCACTAACAGTATCTTTCCTTATCCTCCCCAAGCAATTAATCCCATCGGGAAGATTCTTTAGTTCAGGCCCAATAATTGTTAGAGTTACGTCAGGTATTTCTTTCCTTATTTTTTTAAAAGCATCGAGAACAATTTCTCCACCCTTTCGCTTGAAATCTACACCGACAAAAAGAATGTTTTTGTTTGAGTAATCCTTATTACTAATTTCCGGAACATAACTCAGGTTTATTCCTGCACCAACGCTTATTACTTTTTTGGAGTTGATCTTAAAATCTGAAATAAAAGACTTCCGCAACCATTCACTCATCGGGAAAATTAAATCTAAATTCTGATAGAGTTTCTGTTCAAATTCAAACGCCTTTTTTATATAAGGTGTATCAAGACTGTAACTGCTCCCTGGTTTTTTTATTTGAGCAGCTAAATTTCCATCATGATATGAGCAGAATAACTTATTATCTAATTCTTTTTTATTTAAAAGATTATACCATGCACCAACTTGTAATATTACATCGAATGTATTTTTAATTGGAATTATTTGTTTTGCAACTTTATTAGCCATTTTATTAAATAAGAAAGTATTAAGATGATATTTTCTTTTCCAATTTGATACGTCAGGACTAAATGACAAAACCTGAGAAAATCGCCTCCAAAAAATCCCTGGATCAGCACTAAATGCATCAATTAGTATACCTTCTCTTTTTAACGATTCAAAAAAAAATCTGCTGCTGCCAGACCATGTCAATGGGTCAAAGGGGTTTTCATCGATAATGCCGATAATTTTTGGAATAATCATTGATTGATTCCTTTAATATCTTGAGACATTTTTAAAACTGAATAGATTCATTATGTTATGATTTCTGTCAAACTTATCTTCGACAGTTTGAAAAAGTGATTACCCCAATAGGGTTTTTTCTTGAGTTCTCGAAACTTGTTGAAATCTCGGATAGCCGTTCGGCCTTTTACAATGCCACAATAGTCGGAAATAGAAATTTTCGGAGGGACCATCGCCACCACATGTACATGATCCGGTTGAATAGTCATTTCAAGAATCTCGACCTCTTTTTGTTCTGAAAAGGATCTGATACAGTTGCCAACTTCATTTCCGACCGCTCCTGTCAGTATTCGATGGCGGTATTTAGGCACCCAGATTATATGGTATTGGCAATGCCAAATGGTATGTGATAGTTTTCTAAAGCGACTCATTGTTTTCTTCTTTCATTGAGCTTGTGGGGACAACTCAGTAT
>ENA-OSEO01004054-OSEO01004054.1-sediment-metagenome-genome-assembly--contig:-NODE-4054-length-16034-cov-2.462932_pt1 | contig 16034 bp, 11 predicted proteins | sample MGYA00237883_ERZ534232 | MGnify/ENA metagenome assembly ERZ534232 | reverse complement strand
TGGCCCTCTTGCTGCTGCTGTGCGCGCCCCAGGCCGCGGCCGAGGGCTGCCTGTGCACGCCTGTGATCGCACCGTTGGATGGGCCAGGGTTTGTCGCCCTGGAAGCGCTGAATGTGGCCGTCACCGTCTCTTGCGCCGCAGACGGCTGCGCCCAAGTCGGCGAGCAACGTCTGCACCTGGTGAACCGCGATGAGGTGGCGCCGGCCACCATCAGGCTGGGCATCGCGGCTCCCTGTGAGGCCAGCATCTCGTCACTGTCAGTGAACAACGCCACACTCGCCACCGACGGCCAGGTGCACACCATTACCCTGGCGCCGCGCGCCAAGGCTGACGTGACGGCGACGGTCACTTCCACCGGGCCCGAGGGGCCAGTGCTGGCCGGCGAGATCAAGCTGGCTGACGCCCGCCGCTGGGGAGCGGTCGAAAGCGGCCATGTCACGCTACGCCTGCCGGCGTCCGGCAGCGGTCCTGATCAGCACATCTCGCCATTGCCCGACCACCGGTCGGTGGAGAGCGCTATCTGGGACTGGGCGGGTGAGGCCGCCGACATCGCCTGGGCCGCGCTTGGCCCGGCGATGCAGCGCCGCCTGGCCGATGCCGCCCAGGCAGGGGATGGCGCGCAACTGGCCGAGCTGCTCCGGTCTGTCGGCTCCACCGACTCTCCTCTGCTGGCCTGGCGCGATATAGAGCCTCAGGTTCTCGCCGCGCTGCATAGCGCGGTGGAAGCCGCGCCCGGCGAGCCGCGCCCACGCCTGCTGCTGGCAGAGACCTACCTCGCACTGGCCGATCAACGGCCAGATCGCCAACTGAACTATCTCTTGCTGGCGTTGCAACAGCTCGACGCGATCTCGGACGACGCTTTGCCTGCGGATGAGCTGGCGCAACGGCGCAGCGCCATCCTTCACCAGGCTGCGCTGGCGGCCCATGCCAGTGGCGATCCCGCCTCGGCTCTGGCCTATCTCAACCGTGCTGCTGAGCTGGCCCCCGACGAGAACATCCGCCAGGCGCAAGATGAGTTGGTGCTCCAGTGGGGCCTCGACCTCGCGCGCCAGGGGCAGGTTGCCGCGGCCATTGCCATGCTAGATGAGCTGGGGCAACTGCCCGTCGCGCGAGAGCTCGCGCGCTTTGCGCCTCCCCTTGAGTATGCGCGCACCCGTGTGACGCTAGAGCCATCGCGTCGTAGCGCAACGTACGAGATCGCACTCTACGAGCCGGTGGCCGATGCAGCATCTGAACAGATCACGCAGGCGTTGCTGGCCGCTGCCAGCGTGCCCGGCGTGCAGATGGCAGATGGCGCGCCAGGCCCGAGCCGGCGTGAATTCACGCCTGTGATCTCGTTTGCCGATCTCGGCCAGCTCCGCCAGCGGCAGGCGCAGCTCGTGGAGGCCCTGGATGTCTATGGCGGCCTGGTGACTGAGCTGGTCGCGGCTCCCTGGCGTGGAGAGGTGCTCGCCTGGGGCCTGACGACCCTCTATTGGGGCCAGGAGCTGGGCTATACCGAGAGCACAGACACCGAGGCGTTTCTGCGAGTGTGGCAGGCTGATGCCGATTATGCGAGCTGGTGGCTGGTGGAGCTGCGCGCCCAGCAGCCAGAAGCCGACGCCGACGTGGCCGCTCACGAGCTGTCTTTGTTGGCATTGAGAGAGCAGACGGCCCTGTGGGAGAGTCTTCCCGATAACGTCCAGTGGACGTATGAGCTGGCCCACCCCGCAGTTTCTCAGAGCCCCCAATGGCGGCTATCCAGTGGCGAGCAGCGCGAGCTGCGCTATCGCCAGCGATGGTATGATTGGCAGCGCGCGGGCCGCCTGGGCATGGGCCTGGGCGTCGCGCTCTGCGCCCTGCTGGCGTTGTCGGTGGCGCTCCGGCGGCGACGCGCCAGGCGAACCCTGGCTTGACCCGCGCCCCAAGGCCATGTGGCGGGCTCTCTTTGACACGCCCTGTGCGCTGTGCTACCATCGCATCCTAACAATGCAATAGCTCATCGAGAGGGGTGGAGGGACCTGGCCCTGTGAAGCCCCGGCAACCTGGATCCGGCAGATCCGAGGTGCCAACTCCGGCAGGCCTGGCGCCTGAAAGATGAGGGAGGCGACGCAGGTCTCCCCGCAAGGGGAGCTTTTCTTTTCTGCGGGAAGGCAGTGGCTCCGTGGCATTTCAGCCAGCCTGGCAGGCGCTCTTGTTGAACGGACTGCCATACACCGACGAGGATAGCGCCATCGACGCCGTCATGGCGCGGTTCGGCGACCTGCCCAGTTGGCCGCAGCTTCCTCGTCGCTCCCCGCTAGAGAACATGTACACCCTGTTCTCCGAGGGGTATCCCGGGCTGCGCGAAGATGCAGGCTCTGTTTTTGTGGAGCATGGCGCCATTCTGATCCGCGAATTGGGTGAGTTGCACCTGGCCTATCTGGATGGCGACCTCGCCCATGGACAGATCAGCGCCAGCCATGCCCTTGGCCTCGATGGCCTGCTGCGGCGCGCGGCTGCCGAGCATGCGGCCCCGGACGCTGTCAAGGGCGAGGTGACGGGCCCGGTGAGCTGGTCTCTGACCATGCTGGATGAGCAACGACGCCCCGTGCTCTATGATCGCATCCTGGAGGACGCCACGGCGCAACATCTGCGGCTAAAGGCGGCCTGGCAAGAGCGCGCTTTGCGCCAGGTGGCTCAGGAAACCATCATCCTGCTCAACGAGCCCTATATGGCCTCGTTTGGCTCGTCGTTCGTGCCGCTATCTCGCGAGCGAGCGGTGGCCTTGTTCAATGAGGTGCTGGCGGGCATCACGGGCGTGAGCGGGGTGCATTGTTGCGGCGCCACCGACTGGTCAGTGATTCTGGAGACCCGTGCACAGCTCTTGAGCTGGGATGCCTATGACTATATGGGCTCGCTGCTCGAGTACGCCGAGGCGCTGGCCGCCTTCCTGGAGCGCGATGGCATTCTCTGTTGGGGCATTGTGCCTGCCGGGCTTGCAGCGCGCTCGGAGACGGTGGACACGCTCGTCAGTCGACTCGAAAAGGGGCTCGACGCACTGGCAGAGCGTGGCGTTCCGCGTGAGCTCGCCGCACAACGCAGCCTGGTGTCTCCCTCCTGCGGCCTCAGCTCGCTGGATGTCCCGCTGGCCGAGCATATCCTCGACCTGACGCGCGATGTATCACAGGCGATGCAACAAAGATATGCCGATGCAGGTCAAAAGATGGCTGCGCCGGACGAACCGATTGCACCACAAGACGAATCATCAGATGGAGGCGAGTCTTGAGCATTCTCGTCGTTGGATCGGTGGCGCTCGACAGTGTCGAGACGCCTCATGGCAAGCGTGAGCGCACGCTGGGTGGCGCCTGCACCTATTTCTCGACCGCTGCCAGCCTTTATAACCCGGTCAAAATGGTGGCCGTGGTCGGCGAGGACTTTGCGGACGAGCACATCGCCTTTTTCCACTCGCGGGCGATTGACACCACCGGCCTGCAGCGCGTTCGCGGGCGGACCTTTTTCTGGGCCGGCCGCTATCGCGACAACATGGACGAGTGCGAAACACTCGACACACAGCTCAATGTGTTCGCCGACTTTCACCCCCAGGTGCCTCCTGGCCATGCCGACACCGAGTATGTCTTTCTCGCCAATATCGACCCAGACCTGCAACTCGAGGTGCTCGAGCAGATGCGCGCGCCTCGGCTGACCGCGCTGGACTCGATGAACTTTTGGATGACCTCCAAGCGCGAAAGCCTGACCCGCGCCATGTCGCAGGTCGATCTCGTGCTGCTGAACGAGTCAGAGATTCGCCTCTATTCACAGCAATACGATCTGCTGCGCGGCGCCGACCAGATCCTGGCGCTGGGCCCTAAAGCGCTGGTGATCAAACGGGGCGAACACGGGGCTATGCTGGTGACCCGTGGCAACACCAGGGGCGAGCGCTTTTTCATCGTGCCAGCGTATCCGGTCGAGCGCGTCGTCGATCCCACGGGCGCGGGAGACACCTTTGCCGCGGGGCTGATGGGCTATCTCGCTGAGACAGGCGACCTCTCGCCCCAGGGGCTGCGGCGCGCCGTGGTTCACGGCACAGTGGTGGCCTCTTTTACCGTGCAAGATTTCTCCGTTGATCGGCTGCGCACGCTGGATCGCCAGCAGATCGACGCGCGCTATCACGAGTTCCGTTGCCTGACGCATTTCGATGCGTTGACGCCCGCCGAGTGCTCTGTCTTTGCGGGCTCGCTGTAGAACCACTGAAAGGACCGACCGTGAAGGAATATGATGTCCGTGACCTGGGCCTGGCCGCACAGGGCCTACAACGCATCGAGTGGGCCGAACGCGAAATGCCCGTGCTGCGTCAGATCCGCGAGCGGCTGGCCGCCGAGCGCCCCTTTCACGGGGTGCGCATGTCGGCTTGCCTGCATGTAACGACCGAGACTGCTAACCTGATGCGCACGCTGCAATCGGGTGGCGCCGATGTGGTGCTGTGCGCCTCGAACCCACTCTCCACCCAAGATGACGTTGCAGCGGCGCTGGTCTCTCGCTATGAGATGCCCGTTTTCGCCATCAAGGGCGAAGACAATGAAACCTATTACGAGCACATCACAGCAGCCATCGATCACCGCCCGCACCTGACCATGGATGATGGCGCCGATGTGGTTTCGCTGCTGCATGGTTCGCGTCGCGACGCGCTGACCGATGTCATTGGCGGCACCGAAGAGACCACCACGGGCGTGATTCGGTTGCGCGCGCTAGAGGCCGAGGGCAAGCTAGAGTACCCCATCGTGGCCGTCAACGATGCCGACACCAAGCACCTGTTCGATAACCGCTATGGCACCGGCCAGAGCACCATCGATGGCGTCATCCGCGCCACCAACACCTTGCTGGCCGGCAAGAGTTTTGTGGTGTGCGGCTATGGCTGGTGCAGCCGTGGCATTGCCATGCGCGCCCGCGGCATGGGCGCCCACGTCATCGTCACCGAGGTCAACCCTCTGCGCGCTCTGGAGGCCGTGATGGACGGCTATCGCGTGATGCCGATGATGGCCGCAGCCGTCGAAGGCGACATCTTTGTCAGCGCCACGGGCGATATGAACGTGCTGGATGTGCAGCATTTCGCAGCCATGAAGGATGGCGCGTTGGTTGCCAACTCGGGCCATTTCAACGTCGAGATCAACCTCGAGGCGCTACGCGAAATGGCCATCTCGGTGCGCCACGTGCGCGAATTTGTGCAAGAGTATCTGCTGCCCGATGGCAAGCGCATCAACATCTTGGGCGAGGGCCGCCTCATCAACCTGGCGGCAGCCGAAGGGCATCCGTCCGCCGTCATGGATATGTCCTTTGCCAATCAGGCGCTCTGCGCCGAATTCATGGTCAAGAATCACGACCACCTGGGCAAGTCGGTCTATGGGGTGCCCAAAGAGATCGACCAGCAGATTGCCCTGCTCAAGCTGAATGCCATGGGCATCGCCATCGACACCCTGACACCCGAGCAAGAGAGGTATCTCTCCTCCTGGACCATGGGCACCTAGCCATCTGCCCATCATCTCGCCCGAAAAAGGAAAGGACTGGCCGGCATGTACAACTTGATGCGCTCTCCCAGATTCCGCTTCACTTCCGAGTCGGTCGCTGAGGGGCACCCTGACAAGGTCTGCGACCTCATCTCGGATGGCGTGCTCGACGCGTTGCTGAGCCTGGATCCGTTTGCGCGCGTTGCCTGCGAAACCGCCGTGGCCACCGGCCTGGTGCTCGTGCAGGGCGAGATCACGACCGATTGTTATGTCGAGGTGCCCAAGATCGCCCGGCAGGCGATTGCCGACATCGGCTACTGCTGCTCAGAGACGGGCTTTGATTCGCAGACCTGCGGCGTCATCACCTCGATCCATGAGCAGTCACCCGACATCGCCCAGGGCGTCGACGCCTCGCAAGAAGCGCGCGCAGGCGGCGACCCCGACGACCAGTTTGGCGCTGGCGATCAGGGCATGATGTTCGGCTATGCCTGCAATGAGACGGCCGAGTTGATGCCTATGCCCATCATGCTGGCGCATGGGCTGGTCAAGCAGCTGGCGGCGGTGCGCAAAGACGGCGCCCTGCCCTACCTGCGCCCTGATGGCAAGTCTCAGGTGACGGTGGAATACCACGAGGGCAAGCCCGCCCGTGTGGACACCGTGGTGCTGGCAGCGCAGCACGCGCCCGATGTGACCACCGAAAGGCTGCGCGCCGAGCTGGCCGAAGCGGTGATCAGGCAGGCGATTCCCGCGCACTTGCTCGACAATGACACCCGCTATCTCATCAATGGCACCGGACGCTTTGTGGTCGGCGGGCCGATGGGCGACTCGGGCCTCACGGGCCGCAAGATCATCGTCGACACCTATGGCGGCATGGTGCCCCATGGCGGCGGCGCCTTTTCTGGCAAAGACCCCACCAAGGTCGACCGCTCGGCCTCGTATGCCACGCGCTGGGTGGCCAAGAATGTGGTCGCCGCCGGTCTGGCTGATCGCTGCCAGATTCAGATCGCCTATGTCATTGGCGTGGCGCGCCCCGTATCCATCAATATCGAGACCTTTGGCACCGGCAAACTCGCCGATGAGCGCCTGGCCGAGATCGTGGGCGAGGTGTTCGATCTCCGCCCGGCTGCCATCATCCGCGAGCTGAGCTTGCGCCGGCCCATCTACCAGCCAACCGCTGCCTATGGGCACTTTGGGCGCACAGATATCGACGCCCCCTGGGAAAAGCTCGATCGCGTTGCCGCGCTGCGCAGCGCAGCCGGCCTTTAGGCGATTCTGGGCCGAGAGGGCCGGCCGGGGGCCGGCCCTCTCGGCGTTTCTGGCGATAGCCGCCCAGCTTGCGACGCGGGCACTTGCCCCATGCCCCGTCTCTGCTATACTCGCGGTCAGAGGCAGCAATACCGAGGACAGGAGTGCATGCGCGCCCTCATCACCGGCATCGCAGGGTTTGCGGGGTCTCACCTGGCCGACTGGCTGTTGAGCCAGGGCGATCTCCAAGTGGCTGGCGTGCTGCGCCCTGGCAGTGACACGTCCAATCTGGCCCATGCGCGGGCATCACTCCGACTCTATGAAGCGGACCTCACCGCTGAGCCCCAGGTGCGTGAGATTGTGGCTGACTGGGCGCCCGACCGCGTCTACCACCTGGCAGCGCAGGCTTCGGTGGCCGTCTCCTGGCAGCGCCCGGCTGAGACGTTGGAGGTCAACACCGTTGCCCAGCTAAACCTGCTCACAGCTCTGGCCGATTGTGGCGCAGGTGCGCGCGTGCTGGTGGTGGGCTCGGCCGATGTGTATGGCCAAGTCTCTCCCGATGAACTGCCTCTCACCGAGGATAGCCCGTTGCGCCCGGCCAACCCCTACGCGCTCAGCAAAGTGACCCAAGACCTGATGGGCCGCATGTTTGCTCATAGTCGAGGGCTGCACGTGGTGCGGGTGCGGCCGTTCAACCACATCGGCCCACGCCAACGGACGGGGTTTGTGGCGCCCGATTTCTGTCAGCAGATCGCTGAAATCGAGGCCGGCCGCCAACGGCCCACCATGCTGGTGGGCAATCTGTCGGCCCGCCGCGACTTTAGCGATGTGCGCGATGTGGTGCGCGCCTACTGGCTCGCACTCGAGCGCGGGCAGCCCGGCGAGGTCTATAACATCTGCTCCGGCGCGTCGGTGGCGATCCAGGAGTTGCTCGACCGACTGGTGGCGCTGAGCACAGCGCAGATCGCCATCGAACCCGACCCTTTACGCCTGCGGCCCAGCGACACGCCCGAGCTGTTTGGCAGCGCGGCTCTGCTGACGCGGCAGACGGGCTGGCGGCCCACCATTCCCCTGGGGCGCAGCCTGGCCGATGCACTGGCATATTGGCGCGGCATGGTAGCCGCTACGAGTAGAGAGCGATGACGCATGAAAGGACAAGAGATGGACAAGACAGCCCTCATCACCGGTGTGACCGGCCAGGATGGCTCCTATCTGGCAGAGCTCCTTTTGGAGCAAGGCTATCACGTGGTGGGCATGGTGCGGCGCGGCAGCGCGCCCAACTATCACCGCATCGAGCATATCATGGATCGGCTCACCCTTGAGCAAGGCGATCTGCTGGATCAGGTCTCGCTGATACAGATCCTGCGCAAGTATCGCCCGCAAGAGGTCTACAACCTGGCAGCGATGTCGTTCGTGCCCACCTCATGGGAGCAGCCCGTGCTGACGGCCGAGTTCACCGCCTTGGGGGTGACGCGCGTTTTGGCTGCCATCCGCACGGTGGACCCCACGATTCGCGTGTACCAGGCCTCTAGCAGCGAGATGTTCGGCAAGGTGCAAGAGGTGCCGCAGACCGAAAGGACGCCGTTCTATCCGCGCAGCCCCTATGGCGTCGCCAAGGTGTATGGCCACTGGATCACCATCAACTATCGCGAGAGCTATGACCTCTATGCCGTGTCTGGCATTCTGTTCAACCACGAGTCGCCGCGCCGCGGCCTGGAGTTTGTCACCCGCAAGGTGACGCACAATGCCGCGCGCATCAAACTTGGCCTGCAAGATCGCCTGCCGATGGGCAATCTCGACGCCAAGCGTGACTGGGGCTTTGCCGGCGACTATGTGCGAGCCATGTGGATGATGCTACAGCAAGATCAGCCCGATGACTATGTGATCGCTACAGGCGAGCAGCACTCGGTTCGTGAGCTGCTGGATGCAGCTTTTAGCCACCTGGGGCTGGACTATCGCGACCACGTGTATGTCGACTCGCAGTTCTTGCGGCCAGCGGATGTCTATGAATTGGTGGGAGACGCCTCCAAGGCCAGAGCCGCTCTGGGGTGGCAGCCCGAGGTCACCTTTGAGCAGCTTGTGCAGATGATGGTGGAGCATGACCTTCAGATGCTGCAAGAAAAGATCGCCCAGGGTCGGCTGCCGACTGTCGACTGAGAAGGTGACGCATCGCAGCGTTCGAGCATAAGGAGCACCATGGCAAAGCAAGCGATCAAGTTCGGAACCGACGGATGGCGCGCCGGCATCGCTGACGCCTACACTTTTGAGAATGTGCGCTATTGCGCTCAGGGCACGGCTGACTATCTCCAGGCTGCTGGCCTGGCCGGCCGTGGCATGGTCGTGGGCTATGACATGCGCTTCCTGTCTGAGGAGTTTGCCCAGGCGGTGGCCGAGGTGCTGGCTGGCAATGGCATCACGGTCTTTCTGGCCGACCACGCCGCCCCGACGCCGGTTTTGTCTTACAACATCTTGCCTCGCAAGGCCGCGGGCGGCATCTGGATCACCGCCAGCCACAATCCGCCCACAGACAACGGGTTCAAGCTGCGCTCCGACTATGGCGGCGCAGCGGCCCCTGAGACGCTGGCTCTGGTGGAAAAACGGATCGCCACCGCTCAGGCCGCTGAACGCGCCGACACGCTGGATTACGCCGCAGCCGTGCGGCAGGGCCTCATCCAGCCTTTCGATCCAGATGGCCCCTATGAAGAGCAGCTTGCTCGCCTGATCGACACCGCACCGCTCAAACAGGCCGGGCTGCGGCTGGTCTCTGATCCCATGTGGGGCGTGGGCCAGGGCTGGCTCCCGCGATTGCTGGGCGGCGGCAGCACGGTGATCAAAGAGATCCACGGCTCGCGCAACCCACTCTTTCCAGAGATGGCCAGACCGGAGCCCATTGCCTCCAACCTGGTCGCGCTTCTCAAAGAGACAGTCGCGTTCCAGGCCGATGCCGGGTTGACCCTGGACGGAGACGCTGATCGCGTGGGCCTGGTCGATGAGCGCGGAGAGTTTGTCAATCAGCTCCAGGTCTATGCGTTGTTGAGCTACTATTTGCTGGGCGTGCGCGGCCTGCGCGGCCCGCTGGTGCGCTCCATCAGCAGCACAGCGATGGCTAACAAGCTGGGCGCGCTCTATGGGGCGCCGGTTTATGAGACAGGAGTGGGGTTCAAGTATGTGGCCCCCAAGATGGTCGAGACCAACGCCCTCATGGGCGGCGAAGAGAGTGGCGGGTTCGCCTTTGCCAATCACATCCCCGAGCGCGACGGCATTCTGGCCGGCCTCTATCTGCTCGACCTGATGGTGCGCACCGGCCAGCGCCCCAGCGAACTGGTCCAGGCCATCTTTGACCTGGTGGGGCCGCACTATTACGACCGCGTGGACCGCGCCATGCCGCCAGAGCGCAAGCCTGAGGTGATGGCGCGCGTGGCTGCGGCCCAGCCTGAGCAGATCGCGGGCCTGCGCGTCGTAGAGATAGATCGGAGCGATGGGTTCCGTTTCGTGCTCGAAGATGGGCAATGGGCGCTGATCCGCTTTTCGGGCACCGAGCCGGTCATCCGCGTCTATTGCGAGGTCACCTCCGAGCCGAGGGTGGCCGAGGTGTTGGCGCAAGGGCTGGCCATCGCCGGGCTAGAGGCCTAGCAGCTCGGGCATGTTGATTGATAGTCACGCTCACCTGGACGCGCCGCGCTTTGATGCTGACCGCGAGGAGGTCGTCATGCGAGCGCGCCAGGCGGGCGTAGAGGCGATCATCACCTGCGGGGTCGACCTGGCCTCTTCTCGCGCGGCCATCGACCTGCATCAGCGCTATGAAGATGTGCGAGCCACGGTGGGCGTGCATCCGCATGAGGCCAGCACGGTGTGCAGCCTATCCTCTGGCGAGTGGGCCATGGCGCCAGATGCGCTGGCCAAGCTGCGTGAGCTCTTGCTACAGCCCGGCGTTGTGGCGCTGGGCGAGATTGGCCTGGATTATCACTATGACTTTGCGCCGCGCGCTGCCCAGCGCGCCGCCTTTGTCGCTCAGTTGCAGTTAGCGGCCGAAATGGGGCTGCCTGTGGTGGTGCACTGCCGCGAGGCCGAAGAGGATCTGATGCAGGCGCTCGATAGCGCTTTGGCAGAGATCTCGGGCGTGCTGCACTGCTTCCTGGGCAGCGAGCGCCTGGCGCAGTGGGCGCTGGCGCGCGGGCTGCATCTGGGCATCGCCGGGCCGATCACCTTTGCACGCACACAGGCGCTGGCGGCTATCGTCCAGGCTGCGCCGTTGGAGCGCCTGCTGGTCGAGACCGACTGCCCTTTTATGGCGCCCCACCCCCTGCGCGGCAGGCGCAATGAACCGGCTTGGGTGGTGCACATCGCGCGGCGCCTGGCAGAGTTGCGCGCTACGCCATTCGAACAGGTGGCAGAGGCCACCACTGCCAACGCGCGAGGGCTGTTCCATGTCGGCTGATCCGCGCCCAGATGTCAGCGTGGTCATCGTAAGCTGGAACGTGCGCGACCTGCTGGCGCAGTGCCTCGACTCGCTCCTGGCGGTGGCCGGGCTGTCCATCAGCCCCGACCAGCCGTCGGGCCAGATCGGCGCACGCACGGTGGATGTCTGGGTGGTCGATAACGCCTCTAGCGACGGCGCCACCTCTATGCTAACCGACCACTATCCCTGGGTGCATGTCATCGCCTCCGAGCACAACGTGGGCTTTACCGGCGGCAACAACCTGGCCCTGCGGCAATGTCGAGGCCATTATGTGCTGCTGCTGAACCCTGACACAGTCCTCACCCGCGATGCCGGGCAGCCAGACGCGCTTTCGCTGCTGGCCGATCTGCTCGATCAGCAGCCCTCCGTCGGGCTGGTGGGGCCGAGGCTGGTCTATGGCGATGGCTCGCCCCAGAGCTCACGGCGGCGCTTTCCCACCCTGATGACGGCCCTCATGGAGAGCACCCTGTTGGAGCGTTGGTTTCCCCATAATCGCTGGGCGCGGCGCTACCGCTTTGAAGATGAGCCTGCCGTCGCCGCACAAGAGGTGGATTGGGTGAACGGGGCCTGTATGTTGGTGCGCCGCCAGGCTCTCGACCAGATCGGCCTCTTTGACGAGGGTTTTTTCATGTACTCGGAGGAGCTCGACCTGTGCCGCCGGCTGCGAACCGCTGGCTGGATCATTATGCATCTGCCGACGGCGACTGTGGTACACTATGAGGGGCAGAGCAGCGGCCAGGTGGCCGTGCGCCGGCAGCTGCTCTTTGATACGAGCAAGGTCCGCTACTTTGCCAAGCATCATGGCTCTGTGCCAGCCGCCTGTCTCAGAGCGTTTCTGCTGAGCACCTATCTCATCAGTCTGGCTAGCGAGGCCATCAAGTGGGCTTTGGGGCACAAGCGGCCATTGCGCGCGCAACGTCTGCGCGCCTATCGAGAGCTTTTACGCAGTGGGCTCAGGCCCACCGGGAGTGCAACGAGGTAGCTCCATGAACGACCGGCTCTGCTTGTTGATGGTCACCGGCGAATACCCTCCTATGGAAGGCGGCGTCGCGGACTTTTCTCAGATTCTGGCGCTGCGGATGGAGCAACGCGACATTGACGTGCACGTGCTCACCTCGGCGGATGCGGGGCCTTCGGGCGAACGCGAGGGGGTGCAGATCCGTGCCGCCATGCCTGACTGGTCGTTTCGGTCGTCTTTTCGGGCTTTTGGGGCGCTGGTGGAAGAGATCCGCCCTGACGTCATCAACATCCAATATCAGACAGCAGCTTTTGGCATGCACCCGGCTATCAATATGCTGCCGCGGCGATTCGGCAAGGTCCCCTTTGTGGTGACCTTTCACGATCTGCTAGTGCCCTATCTGTTCCCCAAAGCGAGCCGGCTGCGGACCTGGGTCAATCATGAGCTCGCTCGCAGCGCTGCCGCCGTCATTGTAACCAACGCGCAAGACCGGCATCAGCTCGAAAACGTGGACGGCATTCGCCGGTTGGAGGTGATCCCCATCGGCTCCAACATCTCCCCTGCGTTGCCCGCCAATTACGACCGCGAGACCTGGCGCCGGCGCTGGGCAGTCAACTCGCGCAGCATGCTGCTCTGCTATTTTGGCTTTTTGAACGAAAGCAAAGGCGGCGAGGAATTGATCGAGGCGCTACGCCTCGTGCGCGATAGGGGCATTCCGGTGCATCTGATGATGATCGGTGGCACGGTCGGCGCGTCTGATCCCACCAACAGGGCCTATCTGGAGCAGGTCGAGGCCAAGATCATCGCCCTCGGGCTGCGTGACGAGGTCTTTTGGACCGGCTACATGCGCAATGAGGATGTGTCGGCGGCCTTTATGAGCGCCGATGTCTGCGTGCTGCCTTTTCGAGATGGCGCCTCGTTCCGGCGCGGCAGCCTGATGGCCGCCCTGGCGCATGGCCTGCCGGTGATCAGCACAACGCCCCAGGTGAACACTCCCGAACTGGTGGACGGCGACAACATGCTGCTGACGCCTCCCAATGATCCTGGCGCGCTGGCCGCTGCCATCGGGCGCCTCTGGTCAGATCGTGCGCTGGCAGCGCGCGTCGGCGAGGGCGCCAGAGAACTCTCGCGCCTTTTCGACTGGGACCCCATCGCAGATCGCACCGTTGCCCTGTTGCGCGACGTGCATCGCCAGGCATAGCGGCCGGATATGCGCCTATCATCACCTTGCCCTCTGGCCAAACCAACTGCCAGCGCCCCGCCCGCGCGTGGGCCGCGCACCGCATGATCTCACAAAAGACGATGAAACCGTTGTTGCAGAAAGCATCGTCCCATTGGGGGCTGATCGTCATTCTCAGCGTCGCGCTGATCTTGGGCAGCCTGTTGGGCCGCTGGCGCCCGATCCTGGAAGGGGCTGACGAGGCCGGCTTTATCGCTGACGCCCTCGATGAGGCCGGCGGGCAGGATAACCCGGCCTATGAGGCCTTTGTCGATCAGTACGAGGATCACTCGGCGCCTCGACGCGACCGTGTGTATCGGGCCATTGTCAGGGCCGCAGTGCAGATCGTGGTCGATGTAGACCAGGATCACCCGCCGGTGAGATCCAATCCCTACGTGCGGCCATACGATCCCGATGGCACGGCCAACAAGAACGCTCTGATCTTTCCGCTGGCCGAGGGACAGATTGTCACTGCTGTGCGCCTGCTGCGCGGCCTGTCATTGGCTTTTATGTTGGCCGCAAGCTGTTTCGTCTATGTCATCGCCCTCTGGCTGGGCATGGGCCGCGCCGCAGCCAGCGCCGCAGCGGCCCTGTGCGCCCTGGCGCCCGCCTCTTTGATCGCGGCTGCCACCGCTAACAACGACGCGCTGACTGCTCTGGCGCTGGCGGCCTTGCTGGCCACCACCATGCGCGTCTGGCAGGCGCCGCTACGGCTGCGCTCGGCCGTGCTGCTCGGCGTGGTCGCAGGCGTCGCCGGTTTGATATCGCCGGCTGTGAGACTGGCCGGGTTGCTGGCTGCCGCCACGATGCTGCTCAACGCACGCCGCACGCGCGCTGGTGAGTCACGGCAGTCAGCCTGGTTGGCCTGCGCCGTGGGGTTGAGCGCTCAGGCGGGCCTGAGCGCCTATGGCCTGGCAGCCGTCTGGGGCACAACGGCGCCGCTCAGCTGGATGGCGCAGATCATCGGCGGCGCACGCAGGCTGCCGTTATCCGCCCTCGTGCCGCGCCTCACCATGGCCCTGGGCGGGGTGCTGGGTTGGCGCAATGTGCCGCTCGACCGGGTGATCTACACCGCGTTCGCCGCGCTGGGCATCATCAGCCTCGGCGGCCTGGCAATGGCAATCGTCAGGCAGAGCTGGGACGATGGAGCCAGGCGCGAGTGGCGCGCCTGGTGGATTGTCGCCGGAATGGTTTTATTGGGAGCCGTGCGGGCGACGACGGCGCTATTGCTCGCCGGCGGCCTCTTTGCCGAGGGCCTGGCGGCGCTCATACCGCCAGGCGCTATCCTCTTTGCGGCTGGCCTGTTCGCGTGGCTTTCGCAGCATGGCCGGTGGGCTCTCACGGGGGGGCTCGTCACGGCGCTCGCGCTGGCCGCGATGACACTGCTGCCAGCGAGAGCAGACGCCGATCTCTCAGCATCCTCCAATCTGGCGGCGCTGGCAGCCGAGGAGGCGCTTCCCGTCGGCATCGAATATGGGGCGGATCTTTACCTGGTCGGATACGAGGTCGACCGCGATACCGTTTCCAGAGGCGAGACCTTGACGGTCCGCCTGGTGTGGCTGGCGCGCAAGAGGCCGGCAGCCGACTATACCGTGTCGATAGAGGTGACCGGACGCCAGCAGATGCAGGTGGGCATTGCCGACACGATGCCCGGCGGCGGGCACTCGCCCACCTCGGCCTGGGCTCCTGGCCAGATCATCATCGATGAGGTGCAGGTGCCCATCTCTATAGTGGCGCAGACGCCAAGCAGAGGCGACATCCGCGTCACCGTCTACACCGGCTCGAAAGAGCAGCCGCTCGAAGCGCGTGCGCCGGGGGGCGCGTCTCTGGGCAACAGCCCGCGCATCGGGGCTGTTCGCCTGTCTCAGCCCACCGAGGTGCGCTATGAACCGGCGGCGCCCATGCAGGCCGATCTTGGCATGTCTGTCCGCCTGTTCGGCCTGAACGCCTCGCCAATGCCGCCAGTGCTGGGCGGTGAGTGGACTATCGACCTCTACTGGCAGGCACTGGCCCCTATCGACCGGGACTATACGGTGTTCGCTCACCTGGTGAATGCCTACGGTCGCATCCAGTCGCAGACCGACGAGCCCCCTCTGCAAGGGGATTACCCCACCAGTCTGTGGCGGCTCAATGAACAGGTCTTTGATCGGCACGTTCTATTGATTCCCGAGCAGCTAGAGGGCGAGCCCTACTTTTTGTTCGTGGGCATGTATGACCCAGAGACCGGCGAGCGGTTGACCTACACCGCTGCCGACGGCGTCTCGTCTGACCACGTCACCCTGGGGCCGTTGCTCCCCGTGCCCGACTGACCATGCCGAGCTTCCACTGGCGGCGGCGCCTCGCTCGCCTGGGCAATTCGCGCCTCAGCGGCGTATTCGCCTGCGCCCTGGCCTTTGCGCTGGCCACGCTGCGGCTCGATGCCAAGGCCATCTGGTGGGACGAAAGCCTGTCGTTGTTGCGCGCCCAGAGCACCCTGGCCACTATCCTCTCCGGAAGCATCACCTTTGGGGGCCTGGAAACCGTCGACCAGCATCCTCCGCTTTATTTTGCCGCCCTGGCCGGCGTGCGCGCTCTGGCCGGCGAATCGGAACTGGCGCTACGCGTTCTATCGGCGCTGGCGGCGGTCGTTACGGTGGCTGTGACCTGGGCGCTGGCGCGGCGATTGTTGGGAGGCCAGGTGGCAGGCCTCTC
>ENA-OSEO01004053-OSEO01004053.1-sediment-metagenome-genome-assembly--contig:-NODE-4053-length-16037-cov-3.548810_pt1 | contig 16037 bp, 16 predicted proteins | sample MGYA00237883_ERZ534232 | MGnify/ENA metagenome assembly ERZ534232 | reverse complement strand
CCGGGAATCGGAACAACAGAGCACCGCGGCTTCAGGTTCCTGGCCCCCGGCCAGCGTGCTTCTCAAGTCCAACAAATTCCGGCCCTGAAACAGGCCCTGGACAAACCGCATATTGCCTTCAAGGAGCTTATACCAGACATGTCTGCCGAAGAGTCCCTTACCGCGCTGCGTCATAGATGCCACTCCTCCTCGCGAATTTCTTATAGCATTTGCCAAAAGTTCTTTCCTCTTATTCCCTCTCCTCCCGGCGGGGGGCGGGAAAAACTTTCGGCAACCCGTATAAGTCTTCATGAGATGAAACCCATCATGTCCTAATCCGGTCGTCAGATTTGTTATCCACCGGCGGAATCCGCCTCGTATCACGCGTTTTTCCCTCGGAGTCCCCCTGCCTTGGCCTCTCCCGGAGTTTCCGGCTGCAAGGAAACAAAAAAAGTGGTGCCCTGGTTACCCCCCTCCCCTTCCGGCAGCCTGGTCTCAAAACGGATATTGCCCCCGTATTTTTCCACAATGGCATAGCTCACCGATAATCCCAGACCCGTGCCCTCCCCCACCTTCTTGGTGGTGAAGAATGGGTCAAAGATGCGGTCGGCGATCTCTTTGGGGATGCCGGTACCGCTGTCCGCAAAAATCGCCTCCACCATCTGGCTGTAAGGGTTGATCCGGGTCATGACCTGGAATTTGCCCCCTTGGGGCATGGCGGCGATGGCGTTATTCACCAGGTTGATGAACACTTGTTGCAGTTCCCCGGCGTCGCCGTGCACCCTGGGCAGGTCCCGGGCCAGGCGGGTTTCCAATTCCACCTTGTGGGTCAGAAAGCTATTTTGCACCAGGGAGAGGACGGTTTCAATTTCTTTATTAAGATCGGCGAATTCCTCCTGCCGGGAAGGCTGCCGGGCGTAGGTCATTAGCTTTTCCACGATCCTCTTGGCATTGAGCCCCTGGCGTTCAATGGTCTTGAGGATTTCGTGCTCTTTGCTCTCCGGAGAAATACGGTCCAGCAGGATTTCGGTAAACCCCAAGATGACTCCCAAAGGATTATTGATCTCATGGGCCACCCCCGCGGAGAGAGTGCCCAAAGACGCCAGTTTTTCAGTGCGGAAGAGTTGGTCTTCCATCCGTTGGCGTTCGGTGATATCCCGGGCCATGACCAGTATCCTCTCCACCGTGCGGCCGTCTTCTCCGAAGACCGGCACGAAATGGGTGGAGAGCAAATAGGGACGATTCCGGATACGCATCGCCCCTTTTACTTCTGCGCCTTTCCTGTCCTCAAAGACGGAATGGACCTGCGCCAGTATGGCTTGGGCATCCTCGGGGTGGAAAAAGTTCTCCAGGGTTTTGCCGGCAATCCCCGGGGCCGGCACGCCGAAGACCCGGGCCGCGGCGTTATTGGCGCTGATAAATTCTCCATTCTCATTGAGTAAGAAAATGAAGTCCCGGGCGTTTTCCACCACCGACTTATATTGTTCCCGGCTGCGGCGCAGGTCGGTAGTGGTGTCATCCACCTCCCGCTGCAATTCCACGGACCAGCGCATTTCGTAATAGATCACGGCCGCGGCCGCCAGAATCAGGGCGAAGATGAGGATGCCCTGGATTAAAAATTGCCGCACATAGAGGGAATGGATGGTGCCGTAGACTTCATCGGTGGGCGCCACCACCGCCACCGGCCAGATCCGGGAGCCATCCGGGTTTACCTTGGCATGGCTGAAAGCGACAAATTTGATCATCTCCCGGATGACGCCCCGGTGCCAACCGGAATTGTATTGGGAAGTGCCTTCTTCCCCCGCCAACATCTTCTTTTTTTGAATTTCGTTGATCTTGGAGAAACTGATGGCGGGGTTACGCCGGCCCCGGGCCGTGAACGCGTCTTCACCGATGAACTCCCGCTCCGGATGATAGAGAAAGACGCCGTCTTTATCGAGCACCCAGCAGTAACCGGTGCGTCCCGAGCGAATCCTGGCGCAGTAGTGGCCGGTAAAGCTGCTGGCATCGATCTTAAAGAGCAGGACCCCGTCTAATTTGCCCGTAGCCTTGGGGTGGGATTCGTCCACGCTGACTTCGTAGACCGGCATGGCCATATTCATGAAGGGGATCCGGTGGTTTCCCTGCAGTTCCAATTCAATGGGTCCTTGATAGATCTGACCCTGATGGGCCGGGTCCCGGGCCCAAATCACCTCCGGGGTGTGGGCGAAGTCTTGCTTAATGACTTGCGGTCCGTTCCGGTCCAGGATGTAGGCTTTGTCAGCCTGGCCATTTTGAAAGTCTATCCTGACGATGGCGGTGACCCCCAGTCTGGAGAGGTCATCGAAACTGACTTTCATGCGGTTGGCCCAGGCCACGGGTTCCAGGTATTGGATGGACGGCGAATAATTAAGGATCTTCAGTTCCCGGCGCAAAAATTCCAGGCCGTCTTCTATCTGCCGGGCGGTGCTCTTGGCCAGAATGAGTTGTTGCTGTTGGAAATCTTCCGAGACGATCTCTTGGGTCCGCTGCAGTGAGAGCAGGCCCAGGACAAAGGCCACCGCCAGCAGCAGGACCACCAGCAGGCCCAGTCCCTTAAGCAGCCGCCGGATATTTAATCTTTCCATGGAATTACCCATTCACCGTTTCATTACCAAAAAGTTGGGATTAGAAACAGCTTGGCGGCAACCTAACATTTTTTAACGCTAAAATAAATTTATAACCGCATCCATTCCCTCTTAAAGCAGGCAAAGGATGGGCTCAAACCAAGTTGTCGTCAAACAGGAGCGGGTCTCCCCGCCCGGGGGGGGATGACCCGACAACGGCGGGCGGGGAAACCCCGCCCCTACAATAATATGGGAAGATTTATGATAGTTCCCTGGATGGTTTGGGGGGAGGGAGTGCCTTAAAAGGGACGAGGGGCCTGAATAGGCCGGCCCCTCATCCCTGGTGGTCAAGACAAATCAGTACCCTTCTTCGTGCTCCAAATCCTCCTCCCCGGTTTTATGGCGGAAGAGGTGATGCACCCACACCTGGTAGGCAATGACGATGGGGACAAAGGTTAAGGCCACTCCCAGCATGATCTTCAAGGTCAGGGGACTGGAGGAGGAGTTGAAGGCCGTAAGAGAATAAGCCGGATCGATGCTGGAGGGGAGCAGTTTCGGATAAAGCCCCACCACGCCAAAAAGGGTGGTGCCGACAATAGTGATGCAGGAAGCGAACCAGGCCTGCCACCAGGCGCCCTTAGCAATATAGACCCGGATCATGATCAGGGCGATGACGGCAAGGGCGGGAATCACAAAGAGTATAGGATTATTCAGGTAATTGTCATAGAGGAAGGTGACCCGGCGGCTGACCAAAAGAAAGATCACCGCCACCACCAGGAGCGCGGCCCAGAGCTTGGGGACCAATTTCACCGCCCTGTCATGGGGCGCGCCCGCGGATTTCACCACCAGCCACAAAGAACCATGCACCAGAAAGAGCAGCACAAAGAGAATCCCCCCTGCCAGTCCATAGGGGTTGAGGAGGGTGAAAAGGGTGCCCTGATAGATGCCGTCTTTATCAATGGGCAGGCCGTGAAAGATATTGGCAAAGGCCACCCCCAGCAGTAAGGCGGGGAGAAAGCTGCCGATGGTCAGGCAGGTGTCCCAGACTCTTTTCCACCCGGGGCTGTTGACCTCCTCCCGGAAGGCAAAGGAGACGCCCCGGAAGATCAAGGCGAAGAGGATGAGCATCAAGGCCGAATAGAGGCCGCTGAACATCACCGCGTAAGTGGTGGGGAAAGCCGCGAAAGTGACGCCCCCGGCGGTGATCAGCCAGACCTCGTTGCCGTCCCAGAAAGGACCCATAACCCGGTAGACCAGGCTCCGCTCCCTATCGGTCTTGGCCAACACCGGCATTAACGTGCCCAGGCCCAGGTCAAAGCCGTCCAGCATAAAATAGACCGCCCAGAGGATGCCCCACAGCAGGAACCAAATAGTTTGCAACATGACCTTAACCCTCCACCTGGACGGCGGCCGCGGGTTCCGGCCCCCGGCGCACGTGCTTGACGATGAGATAAAAAGCCACCACGCCCAGGAGGGAATAGACGCCGATAAAGGCCGCCAGAGTGACCCCCACCTGGGAGGCGGCGATGGGCGACACCGCGTCTTTGGTCCGCATCAACCCATAGACGATCCAGGGCTGCCGCCCCACTTCCGTGACCATCCAACCCGCCTGCACGGCGATATAGGGCAGGGGGATGGAATAGAGGAGCACCTTCAGGAGAAAGGGGCTGGATTCCAGCTTTTTCCGCTTGAGCCAGGCCACCACCGTCACCAGGGCAAAGAAAAATCCCAAGCCCACCATTACCCGGAAGGCAATGAAGGTCAGGGCCACCGGGGGCCGGTCGTCTTTGGGAAAGTCCTTGAGCCCCTTGACCGTAGCGCCGGGGGAGTGATAAGCCAGCATACTTAAAAGCCCTGGAATTTTGCCGAACTCCGCCACATTGCGCTCGTTCTTCTCGTCCGGAATCAGGAACAGGGCCATGGGCGCGTCGGCCTGAGTATTCCAAAGGGATTCCATGGCCGCCAACTTGGTGGGTTGGATCTTGGCCACCTCCGCGCCGTGTATATGGCCCTGAACGATTTCCGCCAGGGAGAAGATCAGGGCAAAGACCAGACCCAGCCGCAAGGATTTGCTAAAGAAGGACACGTGTTGCTGGCGCAAAAGATGGTAGGCGCTGACGCCCATGACAAAAAAACCCGCCAGAATGTAGGCGCCGCTGAGGGTGTGAAAGAATATCTGAAAGCCGAAAGGTTGGGTGATCACGGAAACGAAATCGGTGAGTTCCGCCCGGCCGTTCCTGATGGTGTAACCCACGGGGTGCTGCATCCAGGCGTTGGCCATCAAGATCCACAGGGCCGACAGGTTGGAGGCGAAGGCCACCAGCCAGATGCTCAGGCAATGGAGCTTGGGGGAAAGCCGCTTCCAGCCGAAAATCCAGACCGCCAGAAAGGTGGATTCCAGAAAAAAGGCCAGGGTGGCTTCAATGGCCAGGATGGAGCCGAAAATATCTCCCACGTAGCGGGAGTACCGGGCCCAGTTGGTGCCGAATTGAAATTCCAGGGTAATGCCGGTCACCACCCCCACGGCAAAATTGATGATGAAGATCTTGCCCCAGAATTTGGCCATCCGCCGGTATTCCTCGTCGCCGGTTCTGACGAATTTCGTTTCCATGATGGCGATGAGGATGGATAGCCCTAAGGTCAGGGGCACGAAGATGAAGTGGAAAATGGTGGCCGCGGCGAATTGCAGCCGCGAAAGCATCAGGACGTCCATGGCATTGCTCCCCTCCTTTTACAGAATTGGCGTTGGTATGGCGATTCCCGGTATGTAGAGGAAATGGCTATGAATTTCAGCCGATTCTAATAAAATTTATGACCTCACTCCGGCAACGGGGGCACTTTTCCGGACGCCGCTTTTCCCAGGTAGAACCACACCCGGTGCAGACGTAATAGTCTCCCTTTGCCATTTCCACCAGTCTTTTCAAAGCCTCCCGGTAGGGGTCACGAGATTCCTCCTCCTGGACCTTGGCGGCTATACGGCTTTTGGGGGAATCTTGGTCCGCCTCTTTTGCCGCCGCAGCCTCGAAACCTCCTGGGGCCTGAAAATAAAGGGGAGCATTGTCTCTTTCCGCTTGCGCCGTTTCTCGAAATAAAGTGGCAATCTGGGGAAACCCCTCTTTCTCCGCCTGCGCGGCGAAAATCAAATATTCCAGGGCGCTACGGTCACCTTCAAGACTTGCTTTCGGAAAATAATCTTTTGAAATAATCATTGTTTTCCCTCCTGTTAAGGCCGTTCCCCCAGAAAAGCCTAATTATTTATCGATCTTTAATATATTTTGCCGTCCGCCTCCGCCTTCCGGATGCCGGCCTTCATATTGGCCGCGGCTTTGCCGCAGGTGGGCCTCTTGCTCCGCTTCGGTAAGCCTGCGCAGTTTGTAGGCCGAATCCCGGAGCACTCCGTAAAGAACCCCGCAGCCCACGTCCTGCCGGGCGGCGTCGCCCGCGTCCGCCAGTGCCAACATGTCTTCGGCTAACTCCAGAATTTTTTCCAGGCAGGCATCGGCCGCGTTAGCCACTTTCTCACCCTCAACCAGCGAAAATCGCCCTTCGACGTGTCATCTAAAACTCAAAATGCATGCCAGATGCGGCAGCCGCCTATTAAAGATCAACTATTTATAATTATTAGCAAAAAATTACTGGGCTTAACTATGGCTTTTCAGGAGATGGAAATGCAGAAGTTTACTTGAGACATCTCGATGGAGAAATGATACGGTAAAAGTAAGATTATTTAAGAAGATAAAGGTAGAATAGGTGTCTCATATTTAACCATGAGACATAGGTGTTTCCTGAGACATGAGAAAGCGGTAGAGGGTGGCCCGGCCCACCCCCAACAGTCTGGCGGCTTTCGCCTTGTTGCCGCCGCATTGCCGCAGCGCCGCGGCCACCGCCTCCAGATTCAGTTTGCGGGCCGGTCCCCGCCGGGCGCCTTCTTCCCGGATTTCCTGGGGGAGTTCCTCCGGCCCCATCGTTTCCCGGTCGCTCCGGGCCAGGGCATAATGCACCGCGTTTTGTAGCTCCCGGACGTTCCCCGGCCAGGGATATCTCTGCAGCAAAGCCAGGGCCTCCGGGGAGAACCGGGGGACCTGCCGCCCCCGTTTCCGGGCGCTTTGGAGAAAAAAATCCACCAGCAAGGGGATATCGCCCTGTCGCTCCCTCAAGGGCGGCACCTGCAACGGCACCACGTTGAGGCGATAAAACAGGTCCCGGCGAAATTTCCTTTTTTCTATTTCCCGCTTCAGATCCCGGTTGGTGGCGCTGATGATGCGCACGTCCACGGTGATGGTCCTCTCCCCGCCCACCCGCTCAAACGCGCCGTTTTCCAGGACCCGGAGGAGTTTTACCTGCATATTTTTAGGGAGTTCGGCCACTTCATCCAGAAAGATGGTGCCGCCATGGGCCAGCTCAAAGCGCCCTTTTTTATCCCGGAGCGCGCCGGAAAAGGCCCCTTTGACGTGGCCGAAAAGTTCGCTCTCCACCACCCCTTCGGGCAAAGCGCCGCAATTGACTGGGACAAAAGGGCCCCGGGCCCGCCGGCTTTCGCTGTGAATGGCCGCGGCCACCAGTTCTTTGCCGGTGCCCGTCTCCCCGGTGATCAGCACGGGGTAGCCATTTCCGGCCAGGCGGCTGATTTGCTTAAATATCTGGAGCATCTGGGGGTCCCGCCCCACAATCCTCGCAAAACCGGTGGCCTCCCCGGTCCAGAGCTTCAGCCCCACCAGGCTGGTAATGTCCTTGATGGCCGCCAGTACCCCGGCGAAGCGTCCTGCTGCATCCTTCAGGCCCACCACCGACATTTCCACCTGTTTGGGCTCGCCTTTCCGGGTGACAATATTCAAGGGGTAATTCAACTCCGTCCAGGAATCCGGGGCGCCCCCGCAAAAAGAGCACTGTTTGCCGCACAAGGGGCCGCCGAAGACCTCATGGCAATCCCGGCCCAGGACCTCTGCCGCAGTAAAACCGGTCATGGCCGCAGCCGCCCGGTTAAAGAAAAAAATCCTCCGGTAGGGATCGTGGCCGATGACCCCTTCCTGGAGATGGTCCAGGAGAGGCTCCAGGTTCTTCAGGTCCACCACAAATTTACCTGTGGCAAAATCTGCCGGAAAGCTCATATGTGCCTAATTTCCCCTTGATATTTCATAGTATCCCATCAAGTGGGGAATATCAAACGGAGTTTGGCGGAGAGAAGCCAGGAGGCTGAAATTGGCGCAAGCTGCCGCCAGCGAGGGTTTCTGGTCTCTGTGTCTTTCCCCCGCCGTCACCCCGGACGGACAGAATGCCTTTTTCCTTGCCAGTCTCTTTCCTTTTCAGATAGGTTAATTTATTTAAGGCTCTTGGCGGCAAGGGCCGGATACCGGCGCTCATCAGGGAAAGACTTGGTAAATTTTCACGACTTGCTCCAATTTATCTTCGCGGGCTTGACCGGCGGCGCCATCTACGCCCTGGTGGCCTTAGGGTTCGGGGTGGTGCACAACACCATGGGGATCGTCAACTTCACCCAGGTGGATTTCGTCTCCCTGGGGGGGATGATCCTCTTCAGCGCCCTCTTTGCCGCGGGCCTGCCCATGCCCCTGGCCCTGGTGGCGGCTATCATCGGCGTCACCCTGGTGGCCGTGGCCGTGGAGGAAGTGGGGCTCAGGCCCTCCCGCTCCCAGAGCCACCTGGTGTTGATCTTCCTGACCATCGGCCTGTCCATCATCCTCCGGGGGGTCATGAAAATCATCTGGGGGAAAAACCGCATGGCCGTGCCGCCTCTATCCGGGGAAGAACCGGTAAGACTTTGGGGCGCCACCATCCTGCCCCAGACCCTGTGGATTCTGGCCCTCACTGCCGGGGCCATCGTGCTTCTGGTCCTCTTTTTCCGGAAGACCTCCATGGGCTTGGCCATGCGGGGGGTGGCCGCTAATGAGGAAGCCGCGGCCACGGTGGGTCTCAAGGTGAGGCGGGTTAAAGCCATGAGCTTCGCCCTGGCCGGAGCCCTGGGGGGCCTGGCCGGGTGCCTGGTGACCCCCATTACTACGCTCTCTTACGACGTGGGCGTGCTCCTGGGCCTTAAAGGTTTTGCCGCCGCCATCCTGGGGGGGGTCGGTTCTTTTCCCGGGGCCATCCTGGGGGGACTCATCCTGGGGTTGCTGGAAACCCTGGGCGCGGCCTATATCAGCAGCGCCTACAAGGACGTCATCGCCTTTGTGGTGCTGCTCCTGGTGCTCTTCATCCGCCCCCGGGGGCTGTTGGGGGGGAAAGGGGCCTAGGAAACATTGGCCTGAAAAATTCCAAGTTAAAGGAAGGCTATAAGGAACTTTTCATGATTCGCGGGTGGGCCATGACCCCTGCATGAGTCCATATTCATAGCATTAAAGGATTTTTTTCCGGCATGCCAGAGGCAAGAAAATGTTACCCACCATCAGGTTTTTTTTATTAATGCTGCTGTTTACTATCTTGGCCGGCTTCTTTATCGTCCCTTCCCGGCCCCTGCCGGATCACGCCGTCGTCTTCCTGGATGACCGGCATCACACCTATTTATCCCCGGCTTGCGCCGGCCAGGAACAGGAAAAATACCGGCGGTCCACTGCGGGGGAAGCCCGGAAATCGAAATATGAGCCGGATAAAAAGTGCCGGGATCAAGGGGGATTCACCCAGGAGGGGAGGTCCATTACCGGTAATGCCCTGGAAGGCATGGGGCTGCTGCCCCGCCTGCCCAGCCGCTGGAATCCCGACGGCACCTGGAATTGGTAGGGGGTGAAGAGGATACAGGGTTCACTCTCATGCTGCTAATCTTTCCCCCCTTTTCTAAAGGGGGGGGATTATTAAGTGCTCCCTTACAACAAGCACCTCAAAAACTTTGCCAGAGAGCTTCGAAAAAATCAAACGGAGGGAGAGGCCCTTCTCTGGATGAAGCTTAGAAAAAAGCAGTTAAAAAACTGCCAATTTTACAGACAAAGAATTATTTGCAACTATATCGTGGACTTTTACTGTCCTGTGGCCAAATTAGTAATTGAAATAGACGGGGATCAAGATTATTCAGAACCTGGGATTTCCAAGGATGCAGTGAGGGATCGTCATCTGGCTGATTTGGGGCTCAGCGTCTTGAGATTTTCCGCCATTGAAGTGTTTGAAAACACCGAGGGGGTGCTGGAAACTATTTATGAGCGCCTGCCATAATCCCCCCTAACCCCCCTTTAGAAAAGGGGGGAATTTTTTTCATAATCAGCGGATATTGTGACCAAACATAGCGCCGGACTATTGATGTACCGCTTCCGCGAGGGAGTCCTGGAGGTCTTCCTGGTGCATCCCGGGGGGCCGTTTTGGGCGAAGAAGGACCTGGGCGCCTGGGGCCTGGCCAAGGGGGAATATACACCGGAGGAAGACGCCCTGGCCGCAGCCCGGCGGGAATTTGCCGAAGAAACCGGCTTTCCGGCCGAGGGGGAATTTATCCCCCTCACGCCCATAAAACAACCCAGCGGCAAAGTCATCGCCGCCTGGGCCTTGGCGGGAGACTGCGACCCCGGGGCGTTAAAGAGCAACACCTTTGCCATGGAATGGCCGCCCCGCTCCGGGCGACAACAGGAGTTTCCGGAGATCGACCGGGCCGGGTGGTTTACCATCGAGGCAGCGAAGGTTAAAATAATCGAAGGGCAGGTAGGATTTTTGGAAGAGCTGGAAAAGATTTTAGGGCTGCCCTGAACAGTTCAATGTTCAAAGTTCAAGGTTCAAGGTTGGGACTATGCCCATCGGTATCTTAACTTTGAACCTTGAACTTTGAACTATTTAAAAATCAATGGAAAAAGAAAATTTGAAACAAATAGAGCAACGTATTTTAATGGGCAATGAGGCCATCGCCCGGGGGCTCATCGAGTCCGGGGTGACTCTGGCCGCGTCCTATCCCGGCACCCCGGCCTCGGAGATCCTCCAGGCCGTGGCTGCGTTCGCTAAAGAAGAGGCTATCCCTTTACACGCCGAATGGTCGGTTAACGAGAAAGTGGCCTTTGAAACGGCCCTGGCCAACAGCTACACCGGCCGCCGGGCCGCGGTCTCCATGAAACAGGTGGGCCTGAACGTGGCCTCCGACCCCTTTCTGCGCTCGGCCTACCTGGGCGTCAAGGGCGGGCTGGTGGTCATCTCGGCGGACGACCCCGGGCCCCATAGCTCCCAGACCGAACAGGATTCCCGCTTCTTTGCCATGTTCGCCAAAGTCCCGGTCTTTGATCCCTCCAGCCCCCGGGAGGCCAAGGAGATGGTGGATAGGGCTTTTGAACTCTCGGAAAAATACGAAATTCCGGTAATGATCCGCCCCACTACCCGGGTCTGCCACGCCCGCCAGAACATTCCCCTTTTGACGCCCGAGAGGCTGGCGCAGGGGGCGCATTTCGAGAAGAATCCGGGGCGCTGGTGCGCCACGCCCCAGTATCTTAAGGAACTGCATCGGGGCTTGAACCAGAAAATCGAGGAGATTGCCGGGGAGGAAGATTTTTATCCCATCCTCACTCCCGGGGACGACTCCTTCCCGGGGGCCTGCATCATTGCCTCCGGGGTGGCCCTGGCCCACACCTGGGACCTCCTGGAAGAAATGCGGCTGCTCCGGCGCCTCGATCTCTATCAAGTCACTCTGCCCTATCCTTTGCATCGGGCCTTCATCAACAACATCAAAGGCCGCTACCAAAGAGTGCTGGTCCTGGAGGAGACTTACCCGGTCATCGAACTGCAACTGGCCGCGGACCAGGTCCAGGGACGGGGCGCCAAAATGGTCCCCGGGGCCGGAGAGCTGACCCCGGAGGTCATCCGCCCGGTAATCGAAAAATTTCTGGACCTGACTCCGGCTCCGGCGGTGATCTCTCTCGGCGGAGAGGCCACCCGCCCCACCCTCTGCGCCGGCTGCGGCCACCGGGCCGCGTTTTACGCCATCCGGGAGACCTTCCCGGAGGGCATCTTCCCCAGCGACATCGGCTGTTATACTTTAGGGATGAACCTGGGGGCGGTGGATACCTGCCATTGCATGGGCGCGGGCATCAGCCAGGCCGCGGGTTTTTACCGGGCCTACGCCGCGGCGGGGGAGAAAGTGCCGCCGATTGTGGCCACCATCGGCGACTCCACTTTTTTTCACGCCGGGGTCCCGGCCCTGATTAACGCGGTTTTCCACGGGGCCAGGATTATGGTGGTGATCCTGGACAACGCCACCACGGCCATGACCGGGCACCAGCCCACCCCGGAAACAGGGCCCACCGCCAGGGGGGAAACGGCCCACCCGGTATTGCTGGCCGACCTGGTCCGGGCCTGCGGCGCCGGTTTCCTAAAAGAAGCCGACCCCTACGACCTGCCCGGGTTTATGGACCTGCTGCAAGAAGCGGGAGAATATTGCCGGGGCGACAACGGCGGCGTGGCCGTGGTCATCGCCAAGCATCCCTGCATCCTGGAGCGGGAGGCCCGAAAGCACCAGCCGGTTCTGGAAATGTGCGTCACCGAGGATTGCACCGGCTGCCGCCACTGCCTGGACGATTTTGAATGCCCGGCGCTTTACCTGGATGAAGCCACGGACCAGGTGGTCATCGACGGCGCCCGCTGCATCGGCTGCGGGGTCTGCGTCCACGTCTGCCCGGCGGGTGCCATCGAGGCGAAGGCGAAGGACCAGAGCTAGTAATCAGTGATCAATAATCAGTTTTTCTGGCAACCAACCACTGGTGACTGATTACTGATAACTATCTTTACCTGAGCCTCCACCAACTGGAGAAGTCATGAAACAACAGATAATTATAAGCGGCCTGGGGGGCCAGGGGGCCTTGACCATTACCCGGGTCCTGGCCGAAGCCGCGGCGGCCTTAGGGTTGGAGGTCCTCACTTCCGAAACCCACGGCATGGCCCAGCGGGGCGGCACCGTCATTTCCATGATCAAGGTGGGGCCTTTTCGGGGACCCTTAATCCCCGCAGGCCGGGCGGACGTGGGGTTGTTCCTGCATGCGAAAAATCTGGGGGTGCATCGTTTTTACCTGCGAGGGGACGCCGGGGTTTTTGTCAATGCCGGAGTTCCCGGCAATTACCAGGGCGTGGACGCCGGGAGTTTGGCCCGGCAGTTGGGCGCGCCCGTGGCCGCCAATCTCATCCTCCTGGGTTACGCCGCCGGTAAAGGCGGGCTATTCTGCGAGGCGGACCTCCTGGAGCAAGTCATCCGGGAGAAAACCCCGGCCCGGTTCCGGGAGATCAACCTTAAAGCCCTGCGCGCCGGGGTGGACGCGGCTGCGGCCTGAAAGCCCCCGAGACCAGTATTTTTATGGTGCGTGAAACGCACCCTACACGAACCTTTCAGGACAAACGAAGGAGACTAAAAATATGAACGAATGTCCCCGGCAAGAAAAGAACTTAGCCCAATGCGCCTGTACCTATGCAGCCTGCGACAAGAAGGGGATCTGCTGCGAGTGCCTCCACTATCACCGGAAACGGGGCGAGCTGCCGGCATGTTATTTTACGCCGGAGGTGGAACGGACTTATGACCGCAGCATTGCCCGCTTTATAAAATCATCCCAATAGTGATAGAAGAAGCGGCATGAGGGGTTGGGAAAAAGCGAAATTTTTTGCTCTCCGCCACCGCACCGGCCTGGCGGTCTGGGTCCTGGCCGGGATTCTCCTGGTGACGCCCCTGGTGGTCAACAACCCTTATAATTTAGGGATTCTCAACCTCATCGGCCTGTACGTTATCGTCGTCCTGGGCCTTAACCTATTCATCGGCTATGCGGGCCAGATTTCCCTGGGACATGCCGCGTTCTTCGGCCTGGGGGCCTATGGCTCCGCCATCCTCACCGCCACCTATCATTTCCCGGCCTGGCCCGCCATGGCCCTGATTGCCGTGATGATGGCAGTGGTGGCCTTCGCCCTGGGGGTACCCACCCTCCGCCTCACCGGCCATTACCTGGCCATGGCTACCCTGGGCTTCAACTACGTGGTGAGCAGCATCTTCGTACAATGGGATGCGGTCACCGGCGGGCCTGCCGGCCTTTCCGGGGTGCCGCCCCTTTCCCTCTTCGGCTTCCAATTTGACAGCGACGTCAAATTTCACTACCTGGTCTGGACTTTTGCCCTGGTGGCCCTGGCGCTCTGCCTCAACCTGGTGCGCAGCGGCGTAGGCCGGGGCCTGGCCGCCCTGGCCCAGGACGAAGTGGCCGCGGCCACCTTCGGGGTCAACGTGCAGCGGGACAAAGTGCGGGTCTTTGTGCTCTCCGCGGTTTTCGCCTCCGTGGGCGGGAGCCTCTACGCCCACTACTTCGGCTACGTCAACCCGGACGCTTTCAGCGTCTTCAAATCTCTGGACCTGGTCATCATGGTGGTGGTGGGGGGGTTGGGCTCCATCTGGGGCACCCTCTTCGGCGTGGGCTTCATCGTCATCCTGCCGCATGTGGTGGACTTTTTAGACACTTATAGCGACATCATCCATGGGGTGATTTTGGTGATTATCCTCCTCTTTTTGCCCCAGGGTTTTATCACCGGCTTGATGGACCTGATCAGGATTCGCCTGGCCCGGCGCCGCCTCGCAGCCCCGGTGGAAGCTGAGACAAGCCGATAGGATATTCACCCCGGAAACATAAAAATTATGGACCATACCCTTCTGGAAATAACCAACCTCAGTAAAAACTTCGGGGGGCTCCCCGCCCTCTCGGAGGTGAGTTTCCGGGCGGCCCGGGGCCAGGTCACGGCCCTCATCGGCCCTAACGGCGCGGGCAAGACCACCCTGCTCAATTGCCTCTCCGGGGTGATCAAGCCGGATGCCGGAGAGATCATCTTCGAGAGCCGCGACATCGCCGGCATGTCCGCCCATCGGGTGGCCCAGTTGGGGATTTCCCGCACTTTCCAAAATCTGCGCCTCTTTCCCCGGCTGTCCGTGTTGGATAACGTCCTCTGCGGTTTAACCGTTCAGGCCGGAGATTCTCTACTGGATGCCCTGCTCCGGTTGCCGGGCCTGCGCAACCGGGAGCGGCGGCTCCGGCTCACAGCCCTGGAGACCCTGGACAGTTTCGGCCTGGCGGATAAGGCAGCCCTGCCCGCGGGCGCGCTGCCCTATGGAGACAAAAAAAGGGTAGAAATGGCCCGGGCCTTCGTGTCCCAGCCGGTTTTGACTTTACTGGACGAGCCGGTGGCGGGCCTCAATCCCGAAGAAACCGCCCAGATCGCCGCACTCATCCGCCAGATGCGGGTCTATGGGAAAACCATGCTCCTGGTGGAGCACGACATGGAGATGGTCATGGGGGTGTCGGACCGGGTGGTGGTCCTGGACGGCGGCTGCCGCATCGCCGCAGGGAGCCCCGAGGAGGTACGGGTCAATCCCCTGGTGCTGGAGGCCTATCTGGGCCGCATGAGCGCCACCGCTTGAGGTCGGAAGATTTGCCTGCGCCTGGCGGCAAATAATCCTGCGCCCGGCTCACGGACAAAGAGGAGAATCTGCATGCCCCAAAGATTCGCCGACATGGGGGACATCGTCGCCTCCATCCTGGAGGCGATACCTTCACCCATCCTGGTGGTAGATGATGATGTACGGATCATCGGCGTCAACCAAGCCGCCTCGGATCTGGTGGCCCAGAAACCGGAAATGGTCATTCGCAGGCGCGCCGGCGAGGTTTTGCATTGTCTCCATGCCACTGAGAATCCCGAAGGCTGCGGCCGGGCCGAATCCTGTCATATCTGCCCGGTGAGGCAGGCCGTCACCGAATCCTTCCGGGGCCAGCGGGTGGTGCGGAAAAGGGCCAGAATGGAACTGGTAATGAAAGACCGCCCGGTGGAAATGTATCTATTGGTGACCACCGCGCCCTTTACCTACCAAAGCAAATCCCTGGTAATTCTGATTTTGGAGGATATCAGCGAACTGATGGAGTTGAAAAGTATCTTACCGATCTGCGCCCAATGCAAAAGGATCAGGAATGACCAGGAATACTGGCAATGTGTGGAAAGTTATTTTAAGAGCCACCTGGACCTTGATTTTTCCCATGGCATTTGTCCCGAGTGCGCCAAGGAATTATATCCGGATCTAGTTAAAGATTAGGGAATACCTCCCCCAGCCGATTAATACCAAGTTCGGTTTCTGCTGCAACAAAATTAACTTATAAGTTATTGATAATTTGATATCTTTCTACCGAAAACTGAAAACCGAAAACGGTATAATCCACACCTCCCAACCCCTAAAAAAAGTTTGGGCGCAGCCTTAGCCGCGCCCGGGATGAGAGACGGTCAGTATCGCTCTCGAAATGAGCCGCTATTTCATGGTGATGTTCATGCCCTGGCCCCCCAGGCTCAGTTGCACGCCCTTCTGAGTGGCCTTCAGGTTGATGACCGTACCCTTTTCGTTCCGCATCAACAGGCCGATCTCGCCCTTGATCACCGCCACTCCGGCCTGGGCCGCCACGTAGTGGCCCGGAAAGTCAGCCGCACTCTTCATGTTATAGACGTCGCCCTTGGCGCTGATCTTGCTGATACCCACCGCGCCGGCGTCCAAACCCCGAG
>ENA-OSEO01004051-OSEO01004051.1-sediment-metagenome-genome-assembly--contig:-NODE-4051-length-16041-cov-5.369707_pt1 | contig 16041 bp, 13 predicted proteins | sample MGYA00237883_ERZ534232 | MGnify/ENA metagenome assembly ERZ534232 | reverse complement strand
CTGTGACGATGGGATTGCCGACATAATCCTTTAGCCCTGTTTCGATGTCTCTTTGAATCTCCAAGGGTGATCGACCTGATGCCTGAACATCACCTATCAAGGGGAAACTAATTTTACCGTCGATTCTGACCAAAACGTCTCCTCTTGAAAAATCCGGTTCCTTCCAGGTCACAATCTCCAGAACATCGCCGCTGCCGATTTTGTAAGCGTCCGCAGATACCCAGCCTGACCATTTGTTTTCGGCACCTGAACAGATGTGCCGCGAGTTGAACACTAAAATGAATCCAAAGCAAAAACTTAAAAGAAGTATTTTTTTCATTAGTTATTCTCCATCAAATATTGGGTTTGTTGGGTCTGTTGGCCAAATTGAAAAAACAAGCAACAAAATCCAAATCGCAAAAAATCATAATGACCAAAATTCAAAATATCAAACCATTTTGGGTATTGAATTTTGAAATTTATTTGTTATTTGGTGCTTGTATATTGATTTTTTACAGAGGATACAGATAGTTCATCATAAGTAACCTCATAATTGAGCTTTGCACCAATTAGTTTAAATTCATCTGCCTATACCCATATATGTGAATCCCAGTGTTTTCATCTCTTTGGGGTCATAAATATTTCGGCCGTCGATGACGATCGGCTTTTTGAGAAGTATTCTTACCGCCCGCATGTCGAGATTTCTGAATTCATTCCATTCGGTAGCCACGATCAATGCATCGCAATCACGGATCGTTTCGTAAGGGTTTTGAAAAAAATGGACGTTGTTCAGGACTTTTTTCGCGTTCTCAATAGCAACCGGGTCACACGCGTGAACCGTCGCGCCCAGATGCTGCAACTCTTCGATGATCTTGATTGAAGGGGCCTCCCGGATGTCGTCTGTTTTCGGCTTGAAGGAAACACCCCAGACCGCGACGGTGCTGCCATTTAGGTCCAATACGGATTCCAGTTTGTTCAGAACGACACTTTTTTGTCGCTCGTTGATTCTGTTTACTGCTTCGAACAGGTCTGCGTCGCAATCGTTTTGTTTTAACGTGGAAATCAGCGCCTTGATGTCTTTTGGGAAACAGCTTCCCCCGTACCCGATGCCGGCCTGCAAAAAACGCGGCCCGATTCGATCATCGAGCTCCATGCCTTTTGAAACTTGCTTGATATCGGCGCCTGTCTTTTCACACAGATACGCAAGCTGGTTCATAAAGCTGATCCGGGTCGCCAGCATGGCGTTACTCGCATATTTTATAATCTCGGCACTCTTTATATCCGTGACCATGATTGGCCTGCCGGTTCTTGCCCTTGAGCGATATAATGATGTCATTATTTCTTCGGCTTTTTTACTATCGGAACCGATGATAATCCTGTCCGGATTTTCAAAATCTTTTACCGCAGCCCCTTCCCTTAAGAACTCGGGGTTGGAAACAACATCAAACTCGATATTTTTACTTTGATTTTCTTTGATGATATTTTTTACAAGGTCGGCAGTTCCCACAGGTACCGTGCTTTTATTGACAATCACTTTGTATTGATCCATATGTTGGCCGATGGCCTTTGCAACTTCCTTTACCGCTGTAAGATCGGCTTCCTTGTGTTCATTGGACGGCGTATTCACGCATATAAAGATAATTTCAGATTCCCGAACCGCTTTTACAGGATCTGTTGTGAACGTGAGTCTTCCGGCGTCGACATTTCTTTTATACAGCTCCTCGAGACCGGGTTCGTAGATCGGGATAATGCCGTTCTTCAACGCATCGATTTTTCCCTTGTCAATATCAAAGCAGATGACGTCATTGCCAAGGTTTGCAAACCCGGTTCCGCTGACGAGACCGACGTAGCCAGCTCCTGCGATGGTGAGTTTCATTTAGGCTCCTTCAAAAAATTATTTGCCACAAAGGCACTAAGACACAAAAGGTTATAATATAATTCTTTTGATGCCGGCTTTAATAAGAGACACGTTAAAATTGATTAAAAAACCAAGACGTCTGCCAGTCAATTTTAAATGACTAATTATCTGAGCTTCCCAAACAGAATTCATCTGTTCAACAGCCTTCAATTCGCAAATAATTAATTCCTCGACCAGAACGTCTAAGCGCAAACCCTCATCAAAAGTCATCCCATCATAGACAATCGCGATATCTACTTGCCTTTTATAGTTTAAGTTTCGTTTGGACAACTCATGACAGAAACAAACTTCGTATACTTTCTCAAGCAACCCCGGTCCCAATATCTTATGCACGGTATAAGCCGCATCTACAATTTTCTTTGCAATAAATTCTTCTCTTTCTGACAATGGATTATAATTCATACCCTTTTTTTATTTCTCTTTGTATTTTTGGCAACACCTGTTTAGCCACCAAGACACCAACGCTCCAAAAAATATTCAACTATTTATCCTTTGTGCCTTCGTGTCTTTGTGGCAGAATGAGAAAAAAAAGTGCCAAGGCACTATTTGTAGCCATAATAGTCCTTAAACCATTCCACAAAACGTTTGATTCCGGTTTCGATGGGTGTACCGGGCTTAAAACCGACGTCTTTGATCAAATCATCGACATCCGCATAGGTTGCCACAACATCTCCAGGCTGAAGGTCAAGAAATTCTTTTTTTGCCATTTTGCCGAGCACTTTTTCGATGACTGCTATAAACTCCATTAACTCAACCGGATTGTTGTTTCCGATATTGTAAATTTTGTACCTGACATATGATGTCCCGGGATCCGGATCATCTCCGCTCCACTTCGGGTCCGGTTCCGGAAGCCTGCCCATTACCCTTATGACGCCTTCTATAATATCGTCGATATAGGTAAAGTCTCTTTGCATATTGCCGTGATTGAAGACATTGATGTGTTTTCCTTCAAGGATGGCCTTGGTAAAAAGGAAAAGCGCCATGTCCGGACGTCCCCACGGTCCATAGACTGTAAAAAACCTAAGGCCGGTACAGGGAAGTCCATACAGGTGGCTGTAAGTATGCGCCATCAGTTCGTTTGCCTTTTTGGATGCTGCATAGAGCGAAACGGGGTGATCGATGTTATGATGAACGGAAAACGGCATTTTTGTATTTGCACCATAGACGGAGCTGGAAGACGCAAAGACCAGGTGCTTAACCGCGTTATGCCTGCAGCATTCCAGCACATTGACAAAACCGACAATATTCGCATCGATATAGGCGTGAGGGTTTGTTAGTGAATACCTGACGCCGGCCTGTGCGGCGAGGTTGACCACCACATCAAATTCCGTACCACCGAATATCTTCTCCATAGCTTTCTTGTCGGAGATGTCTTCTTTTAAAAACGAAAAATTTTTGAAAGGTTCGAGTTTTTCTAGGCGGGCTTTTTTGAGGCCGACATCATAGTATGAATTCAGGTTGTCGATTCCTGTAACACGGCAACCCTCTCCCAGGAGGCGTTTGGAGAGGTGATAACCGATAAAACCGGCGGCGCCGGTGACCAGGACGTTGTTAAATTCCAATTTCAATATAGCATCCCAAGTTTATTTTCACCGCAAATGGACATAAATAAACACTAATATTTATTTTTTAAATTTGTGTTCATTCGTGTCTATTCGTGGTATTATTTTTTTTTAGCTCGAATTATCTTCTGTGTATATAACTCTTTTCCATTCGAGTTTCGAATGTTTGAAGTTTAAAATCAAACCCAAGGAGCATCCTGAAATTTTTAAATAATTGATGACCTGTCCGATGTGTTCATCACAGATATTTTCTACAACCTTAACCTCTACTATAAGTTCATCGTTAACCAATAAGTCCGGAATGTAATCATCAATATGAACATTTTTATAAATAACCCTGTAATTTTTTTGCTGTGAGGAGAGAATATTTTTTCTTTTGAACTCAACGACTAAAGCTTTCTCATAAGTTTTTTCTCTTAAACCATGTCCAAGCTCGTTGACGACTTCCATTGCACAACCAACGACTTGATAAACCAAATCAATATTTCTTAATTCGTGTGTATTTGTGTTCATTCGTGGTCTTCTTTAACCGCAAATGGACGCTAATCGACATATATTTTTTCCTTTTATTTTATGTTTATTTGCGTCTGTTCGTGGTTTATTTCTTAATTTGTGTGTATTCGTGTTCATTCGTGGTTAAAATTTTTCTATGTGTTCATTCGCGGTTAAATAATATTCAAAAGTTTCTTTCAGGCCGTCTTCAAAGGAATACTCAGGTTCAAATCCAAGAACTTTTCTGGCCTGGTCAATATTTGCCACCGACTCACGGATATCCCCGGGTCTGCCGGATAAATATTCGGGATTCATCCTGTTCCCTGCCAGATGACCGATTTTCTCCCATAGCTCGTTGATACGGATACATCTGCCGGTGCCGATGTTGAATATTTTCCCCTGTGCCTTGTTTCCATTGGCTGCAAGTAAATTCGCCTTGACCACATCCTTGACGAATATGAAATCGCGAGATTGGTTTCCATCACCGTAAATCACAGGCATTTTTTTTGCCGAAGCTTTGGTCATAAAAATGGATATAACCCCGGAATAGGGCGATGAGGGATCCTGCCTGGGTCCGTAAACATTGAAATATCGAAGCGAAACCGTCTCGAGGCCATAGAGATCAAAATAGAGGCGTGCGTAACATTCTCCGGCAAGTTTTTGTACTGCATACGGACTTTGAGCTTTTGGTTTCATCTCCTCATGCTTTGGGATCTCCGGATCATCCCCGTAAACGGCACATGAGCTGGCAAGAACCACCCGTTTAACCCTGGTTTTTTTCGCAGCTTCAAGAACAAAAAGCGTCCCCATATCGTTTACCATGGCTGAATCCACAGGATTGTCCACGGTTTGCGGAACAGACACCACGGCGGCCTGGTGAAATATGATATCGCAATTTTTCGATGCTGTTATGAGTAGGTCCTGATCCCGAATATCGCCGTTATAAAATTTGATACGGTTCTCGATATACCTCAGATTGGAAAGATGTCCGGTTGAAAGGTTATCAAGTACCGTAACATCACAGTCCGCTGCAACCAATGCATCCACGATATGAGATCCGATAAACCCCGCTCCGCCAGTGACAAGAGCTTTTTTAAACTTAAATTTCATATTTTTGAGCATTTTGTGGCACAACTTTTTTCTTTTCGCCACCAAGGCACCAAGCCACTAAGAAATTTTAATGGATTTACCTTGGTGTCTTCGTAACTTTGTGGCAGCTATTTTTTTAGTCCGGTTTCAGTGATAAGTTTTTTGGCCCAGAGAAATACGCTCTGCTCTCACTACCGTGAATTTCACGGGCTGAAGGTTGAGTTGAGTTTGGATTTAAGATATAGATAAAGCTTGGATTTGGCTTTCTTATGGTGAGTAATAATTGTAATTCAATTTTTGTCGTTTATAATAATTTTGAGACCAATTTCTGTCATTTTTTTTACTTAAATTTACATCTTCATTCCAATAGACTCTTATTTCTTTTTCTTTTGAATTTATAACAATAATTTCTTCCCTATAATCACCCGCAACATCTGCAACATAAATACGATCAGCGTTTTCAGGCCACCACAGCAAAAATTTTCCGGTCATTGGATCAATAATGCAAATATTTCCTTTTGTACCGCGCTCCTTTGCCGCTATAAAATTGGGAGGACTACCCATCCAATCAATGGGATAAATCACCTCTATCCCTTTGTCCGACCATTCTTTCGGTTTTCTATCATTCAATCGATATGAAGCAATAGTTTCACCTGATGAACTTATAACCCACGGTCTCTGATCGTGTTCAAACCGAGAACGGCACCAAATCTCAAGACCAGTATGTGAAACATCGAATTCTCCTATTGCAGCATTTTGTGGCTCAAGTCCTTCATTAGAATGATAAAAAAATATCTTATTCTTTCCTAAAAGTGCTGTTTTTCGATCTTTTGCCTTGGACCATATTTCTTCTAAAACTACCCACTCTAAACCGGGTTCATTCGGGACTATATCCTGTATAAAAAGTGAATCGAGGTGCCCATTCCCAATGTTTCGATAAGTCCAATTTTGTTTAAGTGTACCATCGTGATCGATCATAACACCGCCAACAACTTCATCAAAACCGTCTCCATCTATATCCGCAGCTCGAAATCCATTATGCCTGCAACCCATATATTCATGGAACTCCCACAAAGTTGTGCCTGTTTCGAGAGAAATGGCCTTCAACCAACGAAATGGTGATGGATCTGCCTGAAGAATAATTTCATTATCCAGTTGCCCTTCCAAATTAACAATTTGAAAGTGAGACCATCTTTTGGGATTTTCAAGAAAGTGCTTTATTATTTTTGTTTTGCTATGTTTAAATCCTGAAGGTAAAGTCTCGTTCTTAAAAATCAGGAAAGAATTATATGCTTTTTCAATTATGCCGGGAAGCGGCACGTAAATCGTCTTCTTAATTTCACCGGTTTGTCCATTAGAAATGATGACTTCATTCTTTGTGCTGAGATATACCACTTCAACATTTCCATCACCATCCACATCACCGGCAGAAATGCCGGGACCATGCCAACCAGGTAATCCATAATTTTCGGCATTTCCATTAACTAACAAATCAATATTATCTTGAAGCCATAGTACATCACCGTTATGATCATATGCACCAATAGTAGCTCGATCTTCATCTCCATAATTATTTTCTTTTGTAGACACTATGTAATCAAACAATCCATCTCCATTAAGATCACACACAATAATCCCACCCCTTCCACTGATCGAAATCTGTGCGGGATGTAGTACAATTTTAAAAGGATTATTCTCATATTGCAGCCATTGTTGAGCAGCACCTAAGTCAAATAATAAAATTGATTGTAAGAAAACAAATACAGCTGCACATATTAAAAGGTTGAGATTCCCCGGAATGTAAAATGTGCCCTTAATGAAATTCATCTCAATTTTAACCATTACAAAGCAAAGTTTTAGAAATTTAAAATTTGTATAGACTTTAAACCCAATTTGCCAGGTTATTTATCAAACGACAACAATAAATATGGCTCCGCCTTGTAGGTTACATTCAATGATGCAATCTAATTAATTGAATTTTCAATTAATTTGTTTGGATTTCCTATCCTAAATTAAATGGGCCACAGATTTTCTCAGATTTACATAGATAATATTTATGTTAAATTTAAGACTTAAACCTCTACGTTCACCTGCCGGCTTGTGTTTCAAATGGCATGCAGGAATTTGCCCAAAGGAAATACTTCTCTTATCTATGTACATCAGCGTAAATCTGCTTGTTGAAGCAAAGTGTAAATCCCGTTATCTGGGCCTCATAGCTCATTTTGATGGTACACCGGGGGTACCAGCAAATCTTACCTCGCACCTTTGCCGAAAAGAACGATCTTTATCGTGCGCAAAATGATCATCAGGTCCATAAAGACAGACATGTTCTTGATATAGAAAAGATCGTAGTTCACTTTTTCAACAGCATCTTCCACAGATGCACCATATCGATAGCAGACCTGCGCCCAACCCGTTACTCCGGGTTTTACCGAAAAGCGTTCTCCATAAAACGGGATTATCTCTTCCAGTTTATTGACAAAAAATCCCCGTTCCGGTCGCGGCCCCACAAAGCTCATGTCACCTTTCAGGACATTCCATAGCTGGGGGATTTCATCAAGGCGCCATTTACGAATAACACATCCAACGCGCGTTATTCTATCATCGTCATCTGAAGCCCATACAGGACCGGTTTGCGCTTCGGCATCTTGAACCATCGATCGAAATTTATATAACATGTATGGTTTTTTATTCTTTCCAACTCTCTCTTGAGAAAAAAGAACAGGGCCTTCCGAGTCTATTTTAATTAAAATGGCGGTTACCAGAATTAAGGGTGAAAAGAGGATTAACATGGTCACGGCTGCTGTCAGGTCCGTAGCACGTTTAAAAAAACGCTTTGTACGTGATTTATAGAACCCCTGGGAAAAGATGATCCACGCAGGATTAATCTGATCCACAATGAGTTTGCCGGCGAGCATTTCATAGAAGCTTGTTCCTTCAATGACATCTATGCCTTTTACACGGCACCTCACCAGTTCCTTTAAAGGGAGGGTTCCCCTTCTCTCTTTTATGGCGACAACAACCTTTTTTATATTCAACTGTTCCGCCAAATCACACAGACCGTCATAGTCTTTTTTATAAATCATTTTTGTATCTAACTGATCACATGAAACCTCTCGATTTTCCGAAGCGTCCGAAATATTAACTGCCACCGTATACCCACTGTCCTTTCTTTCGATGATTTCATCCAATATGTTTTGGGCCAAACGACCGGACCCAAGCAGTATGATTTTTTGATCAAATATGCCGCGATTGAGAATCAGGGCATAAAAAAATCGCCAGGACACGATAAGCATGATTATAAACGCAATGCTGATGGCAAAAATGCCGCTTCCCACTATTGCGTTTGGGAAAAGCACATAAATACCGGCAAGTATAATAGCGGCAACACCCAGCGCTTGCAGTAAACGAATGCCAAGTTCCCGAAAATCGTCGATGACCTTTAAATCGTAAAGATCATTATAATACAGGCAGGTTTGGCAAACCAAAGCGATCAATAACACTTTGAGAAACAGCCACCGGTCAAATGCAACGAATCCGATGTTAAGATAAAGCCAGCATGCTATTAAAACGGCAGTAAATATGACGATGCCCTCGCCGATAAAAAAGAAGATATTTCGTATTGGATAATATTGTTTGAATATGCGTAACATAGAATAAATCGGTTCAGCGTTCACCGTTCAAGGTTCAGGGTTCTCCGTTCGAGGTTCAGGGTTGTAAAAACGAACCGCGAATGAACACAAATGACACGAATATTTTGGTTTTTATTATGGGACACGGATTAACATAGATAAAACAGATTTTTATTTCCTAAAATCGTTATAATCTGTGTTCACCTGCGTTCATCTGTGTCCAATTTTATGTGTTCATTCCTGGTCAAGCAATTAATACTTCCGATAGTATTTGCTGTATGTTTTATATTTGCCCAATCCGTAATAATTTGAAAACCGCATATCGAGTTTATTAAACACGATACCGATGATTTTTTCTTTACCAAGGATGTTGATAAGATCCAAAACCATCTCACGCGATGTACGCCCATATTCTATAACCAGAAGAACCCCGTCCACCTGGCGGGATAATGCGCTGGATTCCGCTGTCAGTTTTGGCGGCGGGGTATCGATAACAATAAAACGGTCACTGTACCTGTATTTTACTTCTTGAAGAAGTCTGGACATTTGTTGAGAAGACATCAGCTCCGATGGATTGTGAGGGGGGGTACCTCCCGGCAAAATACTCAACTTGTTTACTTTTGTATTTAGAATCAAAGAAGAAAGCGGTATACCCATGGACAGGTGCTCGCTCAACCCGGGCACGTCCCCAAATCCGAATTGGGTATGAATACGGGGCCTGCGGATATCACAATCAATGAGCAAAACATACTCTTGAATACTCTGAGCGATGCTTACAGCAAGGTTTGCGGATATCAAAGATTTTCCTTCATCCGGCATGGCGCTGGTAACCATTATGGTGCGGGGCGACTTTCCGGAAGACGGAAACAAAAGGTTTGTTCTCAAGATTTTAAATTGTTCGGCTTCAAATGATTGGGGGTTTAGCAGCGTCACCATGTTTTCATCAATCTGATTCTCATCATACAGCGCCTCGGTTCTCACAAAAACAGCGTCCTTTTTTGTCCGCTCGATACTTTCAACGGACTTAAGGAATTTATTGGAAGCATCCGAAACGTTTTCATCACTGTATAATGAAAAGGGCTTCTTAGCATCATCCGCCCTACCTGCGCTATTATTTGCAATAGCATCCGGCGTTTCATCAACGGCAACAGATGCCGTTCGTTTTTCCTTTGACTTTTCCAAAGCGTCATAAATTTTGCCCAATTTATTCACCTCATGCGGTCATGAATTGATTTAAAAGTGCCATGGTTTGATCAACCCCGACAAACGATAACACGGCAAAGGCCGACAGAAGGATAAAAGAAAACATGATTGAAACAACGCTGAAAACCTGATTGAGTCTTTGTCTTCTCTTATAGTTTTGGTCTTGAATTAACGGAATGGTGGCCAGAACGGGAAATCCCAGATCAGACTCAATATCTTTGGGACTCCTGAAAGACGTATTCAAATATTCGAGCAAAAAAACCAACCCGAGACCGATGTTCGGTCCGGCTGCCAGTACCAACAAAAAGAGTATTTTCATATTTGGAGATACGGGCTTTTCCGGAAGCCTGGCAGGGTCGAGGATCTGAAATTTTTCTCCTTTTTGTTTTCTTTCCATGTTCAAAGAAACTTCTGATTCAAGTTTTCTGTTCAACAGCATATCGTATGTTGCTTTTTTATTGTCATAATCTCTTTTTAATGAGAGCAGTTCCTGCTCTCTTCCCGGCGTATTTTCAATGCGACTTTCATAACCCCGAATTTGGGATTTTAAATTGGCAATATCAGTGGTCAACGTGCTGATATTGGCTTTAATGTTTTCGACTTCCATTTTTAGGTTGGGGGGAATATATTTTAAACCATCTGACGATTCTTGATTGTTTTGGTTGTTCTTTTCCAAATCTGATATGATCTTTTTGAGTCGGATAATATCCGGATGTTTTGAAGTATATCGGGTTTCGAGATATGAAAGCATAGCCCTTGCTTGCTCCAAGCTTATGGGTTTGTCAAAATCAGTCACAATTCTTCCGTCATGTGTCACGGAAGCGCCTTGGCCGAACAACAAATTGCCTTCCTTGATTTGACCCATAACCATTGCCAGCCTGTTCTGGGCATCCAAAAGGTTTGTTTGTTTGCTCTTTAATTGTTCGTCAAGCCTGATGACCATACTTAAATTAGATCCCAACTGCTCCGGGAGTTCTCCCATGTATTTTTCACGATACCCCTGCAGCTCTTTTTCTTTCACCAAAAGCTCTTCCCTGATGGCGTTCAGCTCTTCGCTCAAAAAACTGCTGGTTCCGAGGGCTTCTGCTTCCCTGAACCGAAGGTTTTCATCGATAAAGTACGACGCCAGGGCATTGGTCACTTCCATGACCTTTTCAGGGTCTTTGTCTTTAAATTTAATGGAAAATGCATATGCACTGGCATATCCGCTATATCCCCCCGGCATCTCCCGCCGTATCAATTCAACGCGAATTCTTTCACGCATATCGGCTATTTTATCTTCCATGAAAAACCTATTATACTTGGGCTCCGTGTACATATTGAAATCTTTCATGATTTTTTCGAGGTTTGTACGGCTCAAAATTTGCCGCGAGAACGCTTCGAGCCGTGAATCGATATCCGTCGTGACGACAGGTTGTACAAAATCTATGGGAACTTTTTGAGGCTGTATCAGCACCAGGGTCTCTGCCTGATAATATTTGGGAAGCGTAAACCCCAAAATGATCCCGATGATTATAGAAAGACAAAACGGTATTATGATCCACCATCGGCGTCTTAAAATAATCTCAACGATATCTTCGAGTCTGATTTCTTTAGTTGTTTTCTGCATGGTTGGTTATCCTTTTTTTGCCACTAAGGCACCAAGGCGCGAAGAAACAATAATATATATTCTTTGTGCCTTCGTGTCTTTGTGGCTAAAATTAAAAATAATATCCTGCTTTCCGTTATTTTTCAACCGATGTTGTAGGCTTTAATTTTGTTCAATAACGATTTGTAACTGATATCGAGCAGCATTGAAGCCTTTTTCCGGTTCCAGTTTGTTTTGACAAGGGCCTCTTTCATCAATTTTTTTTCTGTTTTTTTAATAAACTCTTTTCGTATGTCTTTTAAGGAAATCCTGTGTAACTCCCTCAGATAGGCTCTTATATCCGATGCCTCGGGTATGGCGGTAAAGCCCTGATTGCGGCCTGCACCCTTCAGAGATTCATTTTGAAGGTTATGCTGTATGAATTCAGCCGGTATTTTATTTTTATCGGCATTCAGCACCATATTCTTGATAACATTCTTCAGTTCTTTTACATTTCCGGGCCAGTAATAACGCAAGAATAAGTCTTTGTTTTTCTGAGGGATGTCGAAATAACACCTGTCAAGCTCTCCACAAATCCTGTCGTTAAAAAAATCAGCCAGCAAAGGAATGTCTTCACTTCGACTTCTCAGGGGCGGCATCTCGATGTTTATGACATTTAATCGATAAAAAAGATCTTTTCGAAATTTTCTTTTTTCAACCAGTACGCCAAGATTTTTATCGGCGGCCACAATAACCCGTACATCAAGCTTATTTGGCATCTGAGATCCGGTTTCCGATAGACTTTTCCAATCTAATACCTGCAGCATTTTAGATTGAATGGACGTGGGGGCCTTTTCTATCTTGTCTATGAAAATGGTACCTGAATCTGCAATCTTCAACAATCCTTTTTTATTTTTTTGATGCCCTTCTGATGGGTCCGTCAGATATCCAAACATTTCTTTTTCAAATAATTCTTCCGAAAGGGCGGCAATATTCACCTTAATAAAAGGATTGCTTCTCCGATCCGATCCGCTGTGTATTGCTCTTGCAACCAACTCTTTGCCTGTTCCAGGCTCTCCTTGAATCAGAACCGTATTTTTAGAACGGCTTAATTTTGAAATCAGCCTTTTTATTTTTACCATTTCAGGACTGTTTCCCACAACTAATGGATAGCTCTTTAGCATTTTATCTGTGATACCATCATTCTGGATCCTGTTTATTGCACTATTTACATCTGACGGTTTTACAGGGGTCATGATTACCAACGCATGATCAAATCCGTTGATATCCAAAAAATGCTGAATTTCATGATCATTTGATATGATTAAAACAGGCAAATCAAGGTTTCTTATTTTCAAGTGGTTGATAACCCTTGATATTCTTATTAAAGATAAATCGCCCAGGATAACCAGACCTGGATTCAGCAGCGACAGATTATCAAAACAAATGACCTCCGTATCAAAACTAAACGGGGTATATCCCAATTGGGAAAATATGGACCTTAAATAATCTCTCTTTGCCTGAACTGTTTCGAGAATAACGATATTGTTTTTATCTGCCGGAATCATATATCAAAATTAAATAAAATGGATGACTGAAGATTGACAAACTCGTAAAAAGTCAAAAAGTCGATCTTTTTTTATGAGAGTATTTTGTATTTAGTGTTTAGTGTTTGACGATTTTATAACTCGTTTAGGAAATGCAAATACCATGCCGTTTGACTGGAATTTTTAAAGAAATAAAGGTAACTCAGTGACCCGGCCATCCAATGTTGTGAAAATTAATGCCATTTTAAGGGAAAATATTGCATTTTGTGGTTTCAAAACTTCTTCTTTTCAAAATATTTTCAACTTGACAAAGCCACAGTATGAATCTAAGTACACAATTATAGGTATTTTTTTTCCTACATATGAAACCAAATACACAATTATGGGAAGTTTGTTCCCAAAACAAGGCAAAAATAATTGCCAATAAGGCTCAAAGACACAAATTTTCGATAAAGAAAACACCTTGCTAAACCGATATTAATATTGTAATAAATCTTAACGAACTTTGAAACTTCGTCATCATTAGAATGTTTGGATACAGGAAGAACAGAAGGTGCTGATTTTACTTCTCATCTTCGATTGGTTGTAAAATCGGAACCGCCAAGATGTGATAAAATGGACAAACGTTATAAACTGCTTATCATCGACGACAACAAAGAAATTCTTGATGCGCTTTACGATTTTTTAAGCAAAAAAAAATATGATATTGTTTCTGCTTCCAATGGTTTGGAAGGATTAAAATTAATACAAAATGATAAACAGGGATTCGACCTGGTGATCACCGATCTCATTATGCCGGATATCAGCGGTGTTGCCCTTATTTCCATCATCAAAAAAAAATATCCGGATACTCGGGTTATAGCCATAACCGGATGGGGGGAACACCCCGAAGCCCTGGCCACAGAGGCTGAAGCCGATCATGTGCTGGAAAAGCCGTTTGAACTTTCTGAACTTGAAAAATGGGTCAAGAAGCTGCTTTCTTCTAAATATGAGGGTTAAAGAACGGATCGGTTCAAAGTTCAGGGTTCAAAGGTTACAACTGCTTGAACAGGATTGATAATTTCAGGATAGACACGGAATAGAGCTGATTTACTTGTATCCAACATTCCGAAAATCCATATGTTTCGGGAGAGTATCTTACTTATAAAATAATCGATTACAGATAATCGATTACAGAAGGTTGTAGAAATTCAACACATATAGATATGATACCACCACTTATCGGGATAAGCAAAAGTATAGAACGGATCAGGGAGCTCATTGACCACACCGCGGACACAGGATTAAATGTCTTGATCACCGGCGAAAGCGGGGTGGGAAAAGAGGTCGTGGCTCAAAACCTTTACGGCAAATCTCAGAGAAATGATAAACCGTTTATAAAAGTCAACTGCGCCGCATTGCCGGAAGGATTGCTGGAAAGCGAGCTCTTTGGATTTGAACGAGGCGCTTTTACCGGGGCTGAACGGAAAAAACGCGGTAAATTTGAACTTGCCCATAAAGGGGTTTTGTTTCTGGACGAAATCGGCGAAATGCCCCTGTCACTTCAGGCCAAACTGCTTCGTGTTCTGCAAAGCGGAGAATTTGCCCCGCTCGGTTCTGAAAAAGAGGTCCAGGCAGACGCCTGGGTTATTGCTTCTACCAATCAAAATCTCGGAGAAAACGTCAAAAAAGGCCTTTTTCGAGAAGATCTGTACTATCGGCTCAATATTATAAAAATTTATATCCCACCCCTTCGAGAAAGACCTGAAGATATCCCGCTTTTAATCGACTATTTTTTAGAAAAATATATGTCACAATTGGGCAGGAAAAGATTGACCTATCCAAGTCGGCATACAATAGAAAGACTGATCGCTTATAACTGGCCGGGAAATGTCAGGGAACTTCAGAATATACTTCAAAGTTGCATCGTGGTAGGCAACTGGGAAGAAGTTATCGATGATCTTTACGTCAAAGGCAAATCTGATTTAAAGTCAATGCCGGAACAAAAAGAACCGGATAGCGCTTCGATTGTTGACACCCTTCTTGACCTTAAAAATGAAAATACATCGGATCAAGCATCATTTTCTCTTAAAAAAATTAGAAAAAAGACCATGGATATCATCGAAAAAGAGGTTATATCTCACGTTTTGAATCAAACGGGCTGGAATCGAACCAAGGCAAGCAAACTCTTAAAAATCAGTTATAAAACCCTTCTTTACAAAATCAGCGACCTTGATATTAAGCAGCCAAAAACTTAATGATGTCGCTTCGCTCCGCTTATTTTATAGAATTGACAGAATTCCTAAACTTTAGTTCACTTCAAACTCTATTTTTGCCCTTACATCGCAGAATACCCCGTTATGCATGACGGGGTATTCTGCGATATTTCCTCCGTCTAATCTTTATCTTTCTTAAAGAATTTTTTTCTTCCAACCCCTGCGAGGCCTACCAGGCCAGAGCCAAGCAGTATGAGTGTTGCGGGCTCGGGAACCGGGGAAGGACCGATATCTCCCCCACCGTTAGAATCCGTACCCACTGAAGAAACAGAAGTTTGAATGCCGGATGTTGAAAGGGATGACCGATCGCTGTCCTCATTACATCCCGCAAACCCCAAAAACATCATCGAAACACACAAAATCATTAATATCAGTTTAAATCCCTTCATGCCAGTATACCTCCCTATATATTATGAAATTATTAACTTGTTCTTATCAAACCTGATTAAGCTTATTGCAAAGGAAATGCCAAAGAGGAAGGAATCTGCTGTTGTTTTCTTAAGACAAGAAATAAATATGAAATATTAAGTGGTTACGAGTCAATTTTCAGACATAAAATCGCTTTTCCCGGTTTCTATTTTTACAAAGAAACAGAATTTTTATGTAAATTAGGTTATAATTATTGGGCAATTATGTATTTTATTTCATAGTAAAAATATATTGGAAAGAAATCTCCATAGTGATAAAGTCAGTTGCCGCTTGAAAAATTCAAGGTCAGGAAGGAGGTCAAATTATGGGCCGTTTTAAGATTGTGCTTCTTATGTTTCTGCTGGTCTTCACGATGATCATCGGTTGTG
>ENA-OSEO01004050-OSEO01004050.1-sediment-metagenome-genome-assembly--contig:-NODE-4050-length-16042-cov-3.731350_pt1 | contig 16042 bp, 13 predicted proteins | sample MGYA00237883_ERZ534232 | MGnify/ENA metagenome assembly ERZ534232 | reverse complement strand
GCCCGGCGGTCCGGTCAACCGCGTCGAGAAATATCCCGGAGTCGTGTCCACGGTTGATCAGCGCGAGAGTGCGGTCATGGCTTGACTGGAGGCCGTATTCCAGCCACACATGCCGGTCCCTCGCGTACCCTTCGAACAGGTCAAGCACTGGCTCGGGGACGCAGTCCGGGCGCGTGCCGACCGAGATCCCTACCACATCATCCTGAGAGAGTGCCTCATCGTAGAGGGCCGCGAGCCTGTCCACGGGGGCGTAGGTGTTGGTGGCGGTCTGGAAGTAGGCGATGAATTTCTGCGCTCCCCGCTTTCCCCGGTAGAACACCTTGCCACTTGCAATCTGCTCGGTCACCGATGGGAGGGGACCCTGTCGCCGCAACCGTGAGAAGCGGCCGTCACAGTAAATGCACCCGCCGTACCCCAGCCTCCCGTCGCGATTGGGGCACGTGAATCCGGCATCGATCTGCAGTTTGTAAACCGTGCACCCGAAGCGGTTCACAAAGAAACTCTTCAGATCGTAGTATCTCTTCTTGGTATTCCAGAATTGCGGTCTCTGCATCACTGCCCCTGCAGCGCTCACGGGGACGCCCTATTTTTTTATTGTCTTTTGAGAGTCAATGCTATTAGACTGCCGCTGGTATTTCAAGCGATTATATCAGGGTGGGCACATGAGTTTTCCGGATGAATTTGACGTGATCGTTGTCGGAGCGGGCCACGCCGGCTGCGAGGGAGCACTCGCGGCCGCGCGGATGGGATGCCGGACGCTCCTCTTCAACATCAATCTCGATTCAATCGCCCTCATGTCCTGCAACCCCGCAATCGGAGGCCTCGCCAAGGGGCAGTTGGTCAAAGAGATCGACGCCCTCGGGGGCGAGATGGGGAAGATAGCCGACCGGACGGCCTGCCACTTCAGGCTCCTCAACCGGTCCAAGGGACCAGCTGTCCAATCTTCCCGTGTCCAGTGCGACAAACAGCTCTATCGCCTCGCCATGAAAGAGGTCGTTGAGCGGCAACCGAATCTGTACATCCGGCAGGGGCTGGTTGAAAAACTGGTTGTCGAGGGCAGCAGAATTGCCGGCGTCACCGACAACACGGGGTTCTTTTACAAAGGCGCAGCGGTGTTGGTTACCACCGGAACCTTCCTCAACGGCCTCGTCCATGTGGGTACCTCGCGCCAACCGGCGGGGCGGGCGGGGGAGATCGCCTCCATCGGGCTGGCCGAATCGCTGAGAGGGCTGGGGTTCGAGATGGGACGGATGAAAACGGGAACCCCGCCGCGCCTCCGCGCCTCTTCCATCGATTTCTCGGTTCTGGAACGGCAGGACAGCGACCCGGACCCGCGCCCCTTTTCCTTTACCACCGAACGGCTCCGCGATGAACGTCTTCCTTCCTATTTCTCCAGTACCACGGCCGAGACGCATCGGCTGATTCGGGACAATATCAGAAAATCACCCCTCTACTCAGGCGCCATCACGGGGGTCAGCGCGCGCTACTGCCCTTCGCTCGAGGATAAGGTGATGCGCTTTGCCGACAAGGAGAGCCACCCCGTCGTTCTGGAGTTCGAAGGGCTGAAAACGGAAGAGGTCTACGCCAAGGGGCTGGGAAACAGCCTTCCTCTGGATCTGCAGGAAAAGCTGGTCCGTTCCGTCCCCGGCCTTGAACAGGCCGAAATCATGCGGAGCGCCTACGCCATCGAATACGATTTCGTCCACCCCACCCAGCTCACACAGACCCTCGAAACCAAGCTGATCAGAGGGCTGTACCTCGCGGGGCAGCTCAACGGCACGTCCGGCTACGAAGAAGCCGCCGCTCAGGGCATGTGGGCCGGGATCAACGCCGCCCTGGCGGTTCAGAAACGTCCCCCCTTCATCCTCGACCGATCCGACGCCTACATGGGGGTCCTCGTGGACGACCTGATCACGCGGGGGGTCGACGAACCGTACCGGATGTTCACGTCCCGGGCGGAATACCGTCTGATTCTCAGGGAAGACAACGCGACTGTCCGCCTCATGGGAAAGGGATGCGATCTGGGACTGATTCCGCGCGACCGGTACAGCGAACTGGAAGAGCGGGTGCGGAAAATCCAGGGCCACATCAATGATCTTTCCGTCACAAGGGTCTTCCCCTCCGCCGCAGTGAATGAAACACTGGAGAAACTGAAAACGGCCCCCATCAAAAATCCCGTGAGTCTCTCACATCTGCTGAAGCGGCCCGGAATCGCGTACGACGATCTCAAGGACCTGGAGGGGTGGAAAGAGATTTCCGACGAGGCCGTGAAGCGGGCGGTTGAAATAGAGATCAAGTATGAGGGATATATCAGGCGGCAGATCGAATCGGTCGAACGATTCAAAGGACTGGAAAGTAAAAAAATACCCCCGGGGTTCGACTACACAACCGTTCCGGGACTTTCCAATGAACTGATCAAAAAGCTGTCAACGGTACAACCGGTTTCAATCGGACAGGCGCAGCGGATATCGGGAATGACCCAGGCTGCCCTGACAGCCGTCCTTGTCTGGCTGAAAAAAGCCGAAACGGGCGGGGACACCCCAACGAAAACACACAGTATCTGATGGAGGGAATGGAATGAATGAGGGATACCGGGCGAGCGACAGGGTTGCCGCTCTGATGAAAAAGGGGGTCATAATTCCCAACCCCTGCGGTGTGGAGATTGAAGATACGGTGAAGCCGGAGAGGATATCGGAGAAGGGGGTGATCCTCCACTCGGGCACGAAGCTCTGCGGCGCGAAAACACTGATCTGCGAGGGTACCGAACTGGGATACGAGGGGCCGGTGACGGCGGTGGACTGTCAGATCGGGCGGCGGGTCAAACTGAACGGCGGATTTTTCAAGGGGTCCGTTTTTCTGGACGGAGTGGAGGTCTCCTGCGGCGCGCATGTACGGGAAGGATGCATCCTTGAGGAGGAGGCCCGTGCGGCCCACACGGTGGGTCTGAAACAGACGATTCTCTTTCCCTTTGTGACTCTGGGCAGCCTCATCAATTTCTGCGACTGCCTGATGTCGGGGGGAACGGACAGTAAAAATCACAGCGAGGTGGGAAGTTCCTACATCCATTTCAACTATACCCCCAATCAGGACAAGGCCACCGCGTCACTGATCGGGGATGTTCCCACCGGGGTGATGCTCGACCAGCCGCCCATCTTCCTGGGCGGCCAGGGAGGGCTGGTGGGACCCACGCGGATCGGACACGGGACCGTGATCGCGGCGGGGACGGTTTACCGGAAGGACTCCCCCGAAGGAGGAAAGCTCCTGAAAGGAGAACCCCTGATGCCCGGCGCAGGAGATTTCCACCGGGGGCTCTACTGCGCCGTGAGCAGAAAGGTTCGCAATAACATATGCTACGTCGCTCATCTCATCGCCCTGAAGGAATGGTATCTCCACGTCCGGCGCCCCCTTTTTGAGGAAGCTGCACTCGGTCCGGAATTGTGGGTCGGGGCTCTTGAAAAACTGGACATGGCCGTCACGGAACGGATCAAACGCCTGAGGGCGTTTGCAGGGAATATGGCGGAATCGGCGCGGATCGGCAGAAGCGTTTCGGTCGCGGGGCAACCGGCCACGGACTTCATGGTGGAAGAGGAGATATCTCTGAACTGGCCGCAACTGGAGGAGTGCTTCACGAGGGGGTTGGAGGCATCCGTCGCCCTGGATGAACGGAACCGGTTTCTGTCCAGCTTCCACACCGAGCGGCCTGGCGGGGCAGGCTACGTCGAGACCATCAGGGCGCTGAAGGGAGAGACCAAGAAGCTCGGGACGGCGTGGCTTCAGGGGGTCGTGGACAGAATCACGGGAGAGGCCTTCGCGGCGGTTCCCCTGTGTCAGTAATACCCGTTCAAGCCGCCATCTCCCCTCGTCGCGCGAAGTGAAAAACGGACCGTGTTGTCGCTGTCGCCCGCCGAAGAAAATGACCGCTCGACGAAGCTGATATTCCCCTCCCCGTCGACAAGGATGACCGTTGAGGAGCGGGTGCCGTACCCCTCGCTCCTGATAAAGATGGAGGAGAGAACCCGTTCCCACGCAACCCCCACGCCCGTATCCGGGAGATGACGGTCATCGGGGCGGGAGGTGTCGGCGAGGATACGGAATATCTCCTCGGGAGAGACCTCCCGGCGGTCCGATATGAGGTCTTCCAGCAGTCGCTTCCCCCGTTCCACCTTCGGCCAGGGGGTGTCCGGGAGGTGATTGCTGATTCCATGCATCCCGGGCGGAATGTTCTGAAAGAGGTCGGTCATGTTCGAAAAATGAAAAAGGCCGCCCCCCGCTCCTAGGATCAGATTGAAGCCGTTATATCTGCCCGCATCGGCCCGTATCCGCCGAATATATTCCTCCGGCGATTCATCGCCGCCGAGAAAGCCGCTGACCAGGGTGCCCCGTGAAGGGGCATGATTCTTCACGGCGCGGGGGTCCCGGTAGTTGGTGATCGCCGCGAGGCGTCCCGTCCTCGTGATCCCAAGCCAGGTTCCTCCTTCTTGCAGGTCCCGCCCCGCCAGGATGTGGGGGGCATCATCCCAGAAGGCGGCCGGCGCCGTGGGGCGTTCGTAGAATTCGTCCCGGTTCGCGGCGAGGACGAGCGGATATGAAGGATGGGATCGGTATGAAAAGAGTATGAGGCACATGGCCGCTCCCCTATATTCTTTCCCCGACCGTTTCCACGATCGCGGACATGACATCCCCCGCTTTCCCTTCGATTAGGATGTCGGCGCGGGAATCGTAGGGGGTATCGCCGATGTTGACGATGATGAGCCGCGCTCCCGCATCTGTGGCGTAGGCCGGCATTAAAGCCGCGGGATGCACGACGAGGGATGATCCCACGACGAGGAAGAGGTCGCACCGCATGGAATGAGCCGTGGCTGCGTTCAAGGTTTCAGAGGGGAGCATCTCTCCGAAGAAAACGACATCGGGTTTCAGGGTACCCCGGCACCGTTCGCACTCGGGCACCTCGATCCCCGTCCGCAAAACCTCCCTGATCCTGTCGACGCTGTATCGTTCGCCGCACTCCAGACATCTGGTCCACCGCATGGTGCCGTGCAGTTCGAAGACCCGGTCCGGGGAGTTTCCCGCCTTCTGGTGGAGATTATCGATATTCTGAGTAATAACGCAGTCGAGTTTTCCCATTTCTTCCAGCCGGGCAATGGCATAGTGGGCCCTGTTTGGCTGGACGCCGGAGAAAAGATCCTCTTCCACCAGAATCTTCCATTGCTTTCTGCGGGTTTCTCTGCTGCTTATGAATTTATCTATGGTGAAATCATCGGGGTCGAACCGGGTCCATATCCCCCCCGGCCCCCGGAAATCGGGGATGCCCGATTCGGTGCTGACCCCGGCGCCGGTGAAAACCACCAGCCTCCGGGAGGCCACGATCATCTCGGCTGCCGCTTCGATGTCGGCATCGAGATCGTTGACACGCATGATCCCATCCCCTCTTGTTGCCGCGGAGTGTTCCTTGCGGCGGCGCATGATCACCCCTTGAGACCGTACTTCCTCAGTTTGTAACGAAGTGTCCGCTCCGTTATTCCCAACAGTTCAGCCGCCCGGGTCTGGTTGTTCCCTGTTTCTTCCAGGGCCTCCTCGATGCGCGTCCGTTCCAGAGACTCGATTTCGTCCTTGAGAGCCCCTCCATCCTTATGTTCAGTGAAGCGCTCGGAAGAGGTGTCCTCAAAGGGGAGGTCTCTCAGGGATATAACCCGGTCCCGTGCTATGACCACCGCGCGCTCGATGATATTTTCCAGTTCCCTCACATTCCCCGGATAATCGTATTTCAAGAGGGTATCCATCGCTTCGTTGCTGAGCCCTGTTATCTCTTTCTCGTTTTCCGCGGAGAATTTTTGTGTGAAATAGTCTATGAGCAGGGGGATATCTCCTCTCCGGTCCCTGAGAGGCGGGACGGTCATGGAGACCACATTCAGCCGGTAGAACAGGTCCTCTCTGAAGGCCCCCTCCTGCACCCGCTCTTCCAGATTCCGGTTGGTCGCGCTGATGATCCGCACATCGGCCCGGATGGTCTGATTTCCTCCGAGCCGCTGGAATTCCCGCTCCTGGAGAAACCGGAGAAGCTTTACCTGCACCGGGGGGGAAAGTTCACCGATCTCATCGAGAAAAAGGGTCCCTCCATCCGCCTCTTCGAACCGTCCGATTCTCCGCGCGGTCGCCCCCGTAAAGGCCCCTTTCTCATGTCCAAAGAGCTCGCTCTCCAGCAGGGTTTCGGGAATGGCCCCGCAATTGACCACGATCATCGGTTTCCCCGAACGGGGGCTCGTCGCGTGGATCAGCCGCGCGAAGACCTCCTTCCCGGTACCGCTCTCCCCCTGTATGAGAACCGTGGCCCGGCTCGACGCGACCCTCCCCGCCATGTTGACGATCGATTCCATTGCCGGGTCTTTGTAGATGAGCTGCCCCGTCGACAGTTCCTTCTTCCAGAGTTTCCTGCGGAGAATCTCATTCTCCCTGATGAGGGTCTGCCGTTCAGCGATTCTGCCGATCAGGACCAGGAGTTCGTCCAGATCGATGGGCTTGCTGATATAATCGACCGCACCGAGCTTCATGGCGTCCACCGCCGTTTCGATCGTGCCGTAGGCCGTCATCATCACAACGCTGATCTGAGGGTTAAGTTTCTTTATCTCTCTCAGGACATCAATCCCGTTCATTCCCGGCATTTTGTAGTCAAGGAGGAGCAGATCGAAATGGCCGTCGCGAACCTGTCTGATCGCCCGATCCCCATCCTCGGCACCGGCAACCGTATGCCCTTCAGAAGCGAGGAATTCCGTGAGCATCTCCCGTTGCGTCTCGCCGTCTTCAACAACCAGGATGTTCAATCTGTCCATCACTCGTTCCCTTTCCCCCGTCTGACGAGGGGAGCAAAACATCAAACGTTGTTCCCACCCCCACCGCGCTTTCTACGCGGATCTCTCCGCCGTGTCCCCGTATGATCTCATGAGCCAGGGCGAGCCCCAGCCCCAGTCCTTTTTCTTTCGTCGTATATTCGGGATCGAATATGTGATCGATTTCACCGGCCGTCAGGCCGCACCCCGTATCGGATATCCTGATGCTTACCATCCCGGTCCCGTTCCGCCTGGCCGAAATATCGATGCGCCCCTGGCCGGCGATCGCCTCCATGGCGTTTTTCAGGAGGTTGTAGAATGCCTGCCGCAATTTGTCCACATCCATCGGTATGACAAGAGGATCATTCCCTTCCCATTCGGTCCTGATGGCAATACCCTTGAGATCGGCTTCCTCCCGGATGAGACTGGCCATTCGCTCCAGGACCGTGGTGATGGACTCGCTCGTGAACTCCAGCCGGCGGCTCCGGGAAAAGATGACGAATTCTTCCACAATCCTGTTCAGCCTCTTTATCTCGTCGCGGATAATACCCGTAATGTTCTGAAACCCCCTTTTTTTCTCCTCCTCAGCGGGAGCATACTCGCGGCGGATTCTCTGGCTCGCCATACTGATCGCGTTGAGAGGATTCCTGATTTCATGGGCCACGCCGGCCGCAAGCTGTCCAAGGGCGGAGAGTTTTTCGGCCTGCTGGAGACGCTTCCCCATTTCCTCCATCCTGAGCGAATATTTTTTCTGATTGAGGTAAATGGCAACCATGGACAGGATCCCTATCGCCATAATAAAGATGGTGGAAATGATCATCCTGTTCCTGTTTTCCCGGAGGATCCGGTCACTGCTTTCACGGTTCAACCCGACCCGGGCAAACCCGGCAACCTTTCCATCAAGGCGGATCGGAACGGTAATCTCGAGAAGATCAACCCCGCCGAGGGTTGTCTTTCGACTCGCCATGTCCAACTTCTCCTTCAGGACATCTAGGGCGACATCGTCGATCTTTTCGCTCTCTTCCCGCAGTTCTCCCGCCCGCCCCAGCACTTTCCCGTATTCACTGATAACAATCAGATACTGCAATCCCTGGCCGATTCCAACGTCATCGATCGCCTTCCCTATGGCTATTTTCGCGCTCCAGTATCTGAGCCCCGCATTGTCGAGAGCCATCAGGATGGTCCCGCTGCCGTCCTTCCGGCGGAGAGCGATATACCCCACCTCATTGAGCTTCCCGAACCGGTTAAAGAGGTCCACAATCAGGTCCTTTCCCTCCCCCATTTTCTCCTTCGATTCGGGGAGGATATCCGTAATGAATTCACGGCTTTTGAAGACAATTGTGCCCGCCTCATCAAGAACGGCGATGAGCCACAGATTTTCACGGTCCGCGAGTCTGCGCAGGGCGTCCTCATCGAGATGCTCCGCCCTCCACTCACCATCTATTTCCCGGGCCAACGCAACCAGACCCTTGACCAGGGCCTCCTGAGGAGAGAACTCCTCATCTCTCAGGGGAACGAAGGCGTTGACACCGTCCCCCCGGTCCTCCTTGAGGGTCTGGTACAGATAGGCGAGATTCTCCTGGGCTACATTCTCGACCGTGGTCACGATATCAAGCCCCCTGTTTTCCATGAAACGCACCAGCGTTCTGTCGAGGCGCCCCAGATCCATGATCCCCATAATCAGTATGAGTGAAAGAAAGAGGAGGATGACGAGGGCAAGGATCAGCGGGCGCAGGAAGGATCCGCCGTATCGAGGTGACACGGTATGCCACGTCATATCTCCCGGAAGTTTCATCTATCCATCTCCGCAGTACGCTCGATCACAATCCCGCTCTGCGTGCACGCCTGACCATCCAGCCCGCTGCCGGTCAAATCGGATCAGCGAGCCGAATCGGTATGTTCGAATATATTTCGTATATCACAACTGATACACTGAGAATAGTTCGAATGATTGAAAAAGTTCGACAATTTTGTCGAATCTTGCCATACCCACGACATACTATAACATATTAATTTTACTATGGTTATGAGGTGCCGTCGCTGCCGGTTCGACACTTTTTTCCGCCCTCTGACGCGTTCTCCGAAGGCAATTTTCTTCCCCTTTCTTTGAATATCAACCAGTTATACATTCAGGCATGGAATATGCTGAATGTAAGGCAACGATGCTGGAAAAGCCCTCCTGTTTTTCTGGCTTCAACCCTTGTGGAAAAGGATCAGAGGCTTCCACCTCCTCGGGGCCTCTGATCCATCATTCCTCGTCATGTGCACGTTATCCTCCATCCTGCTTTCCAACAGCTTCTCCGGTGCCCTACAATAAGATTGACACTGACCGTTCAAACGGTTACGCTGCCGAACTGAACATATCAGAGGGAGTATCGTATGAAAACACGCATGACTGAACTCTTCGGTATCAAATACCCCATTATGCTGGCCGGAATGAGCTGGATCAGCACTCCGGAAATGGTAGCGGCCGTTTCCAACGCCGGCGGGTTGGGAATCCTGGCAACAGGGCCTTTGAACCCTGAAGAAACACGGGCAGGCATCAGAAAGGTGCGCGAACTCACCGACAAACCCTTTGGAGCGAACGCAACCCTTCTCTTTCCGGGGGCGAAGGAAAACGCACAGGTCCTCCTGGAGGAAGAGGTCCCCGTCATCAATTTTTCCCTCGGCAAGGGCGACTGGATCGCACAAGGGGCTCACCAATACGGGGGAAAGGTGATTGCCACCGTCGTCAATGAACAGCACGGACTTGCGGCCGAAAGGCAGGGAGCCGACGGTCTCGTTGTCACCGGGCATGAAGCGGCGGCGCACGGGGGGGAAGCGACCTCGCTGGTGCTGATACCCGCCATGGTGGATCTCGTTAATATCCCCGTCATTGCAGCAGGCGGTTTCGCGGACGGCAGGGGTCTGGCGGCGGCTCTGGCGCTCGGAGCCGAAGGTATTTCCATGGGGACACGGTTGATGGCTACGGTGGAAAGCGGACTCCATGAAAACTACAAGAAGCTCGCCCTCGAAAAAGGGGTGCGTGACACCATCTACGGAGACTATTTCGACGGCCTGGGATGCCGCTCGTTGAAGACTCCGGCCGCCATCAAGGCGTACCGGAAGGGGTTTCTGGGAATGCCCAACTTTCTCGCCGCGCTCAGCAATTCACGGGACATCGCCAGGATGCTGAATCTCCCCTATCTGAAGCTCTTTATGGGGGTTCTTGCCTCCGGGGTTAAGAATTCAGTGATGATGGCCTATCTCGCCAATGCCTTCAAGGCCATAAGCCTGGCAACGGAAGAGGGAGACATGACCCGGGGTGTCCTGACCGTCGGGCAGGCCACCGGCCTCCTTCACGATATTCCACCCGTTGCCGATCTGTTTGAAAGGATGATCAACGAGGCGCGAGAGGCCGAAAAAAGACTCTCCGCCGTCTTTTAGGAGCCTTGTCAAACTGATCCTCACCTGTCTTCTTTCTCTTTCGCGCCGGAAGAATGTGTGTCGGGGAGTTCCTCCTCAGTTCAACTGAAGCGGGCGACACGAACAGGGGACCCATCCCCGACGGATGTGGATTACCTGGTTCGTAACTGTAATATCCTTCTCGCTTCCGCGGGGGTAGCCACCTCTCTGCCGAATTCACCGATGACTTTCTTGGCTTTCTCGACAAAATCAACGTTTGATTTAGCAAGCACTCCCTTGGAGAGATAGACGTTATCTTCCATGCCGACTCTGACATGCCCGCCGGTGATGACCGTCATGTACATGATGGTGAGATGCTGGGCTCCGATTCCGAACGCGGAGAAGGTCGAGCCCTCGGGAAGCTGGCTTTTCAAATGCATGAAGTTTTCTATGGTTGCCGTCATGCCGCCCGGCGCACCGAGGCAGAGCTGGAAATGCATGGGGGCTTTGATCAGACCCTTGTTCCCGTAGTACAGCGAATTGTAGAGCATTCCCGTATCGAATATCTCGAGCTCGGGCTTGATATTGTTTTCGAGGGTAAATTTGGCTAATCCCTCCAGAAAGGGCGGCGGATTCAAAAAGACGGTGGAATGCATCCAGTTCATCGATCCCGCGTCATAGGAACACATCTCCGGTTTCAGATATTTGAGGTGTTTTGTTCTGTCCTCTAGGGTGAGATTGGGATCGACTGAACCCGACGTTGTCAAGTTCAGCACGATGTCGCAATCCTTCTTTTCTCTGATCAGTGCAACCGTTTCCTTGAAAGCCTCGAATTTCATGGCGGGGCTTTCATCGTCTTCTCTCACGTGTATATGCGCTATGGCGGCTCCCGCCTTCCAGCACGCGTACACTTCTTCCGCTATTTCTTGCGGTTGTGTGGGAACATAGGGAGTATCCGATTTTTTCGGCCACGCTCCCGTTGTAGCAACCGTAATAATGCATTTTTCCATGGAAATTCTCCTTCGCAAAGAAGGCATCCCGGCGAATGAACCATTCCCGGGATGCCTGATTGCGCTGATTTAAAAAGCGTTACTCAATCTCATTACTTCTTCATGTTACAGCCTGTTTCCGCACAGGGCACTGATACATCTTTTGCCTCGACCATGCCTGCCGGGGCTTCAAAGGCGTGGTCAAAGAACTTTGTCTTTGCAACAATTTCAGTGTACCAGAGAGGTATCTGAGCCTGGTGGTCACACGCGCGCATCGTCCAGAGGCCGGCCGGTCCGTCGTAGGTCAGGCCTTCCCATGCCTTGATGACGGCGTCGACATCGGTGGTCCCCGCTTTTTTGACTGCTTCCGCCCAGAACATGGTGGCCACATAGGCCTTGCCCCGCAGCCAGGTTGGGTAATATCCCATGTCTTTGTAGAAGCCGGCAACAAATTCCTCGTTCTTTTTGGTCGGTATGGAAAGGGTATAGACCTCGGCACCCATGTTGCCGATCATCAGGCTGTCGTCACCGAGCGCCTGTATGGTCACTTCGTCGTTGATGTAGTAGGAGAATATCTTCTGGCTCATCCCCATGGGACGGCCCTGTTTGAGGAGTATGGTCAGGTCATTGCCCCAGTTGGGGGTGAAGATGACGTCCGGCTTGGCGGCGATGATCTGGCTGATATAGGGGGCGTAGTCCTTCGTTCCTGCCGGATGGTACAGCTCGGCAACGATCTTCGCGGAGGGATTCGCCTGGGCAAGCTTCTTTTTGAACGCCGCCAGCGCTTCCTGACCAAAGGAGTAATCCTGGGCGATGATAGCGACCTTTCCATACCCTTTTCGCGCGATCAACTCGGCCAGAGCATAGGATTGCTGGTCGGTGTTGGCGCAGGGCCGGAAGAAGTTTCTATTGCACTTCGCGCCGGTCATGGTCGCCGCCGCCATTCCATAGGTATACATGATGACGTTTTCTCGTTCGGCAAGCTGGGACATGGCGGCTCCCACGGAACTTCCCGTGCCGCCGCAGAAGAAACGGACGTCGTCTTTCATGATCAGGTTCTGAGCCTTACGGGTCGCCACATCCGGTTTGAGCTCCGAATCGATCGGCACAACCTCCACCTTCTTCCCGAGAAGCCCGCCCTTTGCGTTGAGGACCTTCGCGGCGTAAACCACGCCGTCCAGATACCGCTCACCGATATCCTTAAAGGTTCCCGACAGGGGCTCCGTGGCCCCGATCTTGATGGTGTCGGCCGCCGCCGCGGACAGGGGCAGCGACAAGATTAATACTGCGGACAGAAAACATAAACCCTTCACGATGCTTCTTTTCATACCCCACCTCCTAGTGTTTGGTTTTGTGGCTTTGTTAGTTTCTCACACTTCCAGATAGTTCTTACGCACATCCTCAGCCGCGAGAAGGGCGTCCGTATCCCCTTCGAAAACCATCTGGCCTTTACTCATGATGTAATAACGGTCAGCGACCGTGATGGCCGCCTTGAAATTCTGCTCCACCATGAGAACGGTGACCCCCGCCTTCCTGACGGCGGAAAGCACCTCCAGCACATCTTTCACAATCAGAGGGGCGAGCCCTTCGGTCGGTTCATCGACCAGAATAAGCTGCGGGTTTCCCATGAGCGTTCTCACCGTGGTGAGCATTTGCTGCTCTCCCCCCGAAAGATGCGCCCCCTTGTTATTCTTCCGTTCCTCCAGTTTGGGGAAGAGTTTATACACGCGCTCGATGGTCCAGGCGTCCGCGCCCTCCATCGTGTTTTCGCTTTTCCGGCTTTTGATCCCCATAAGGAGATTCTCGTGAACGGTGAGGCTGCGGAAAATCCGCCGGTCCTCAGGAACATATCCCACACCCAGTCGCGCGATCTCATAGGGTTTTTTTCCGAGCAATTCGGTCTCCTTGAAACGGATCGATCCCTGCCGGGGTTCGACGACCCCCATGATACTCTTCAGTGTCGTCGACTTTCCCACACCGTTTCTCCCGAGGAGACAAACCAGCTCGCCCTCCTTGAGGTCCATGGAAACACCGTTCAGGATGTGGCTTTTTCCGTAGTAACTGTGAATATCTCTGACTTCTAACATGATTATTCTTCCCCCAAATAGGCGTCTTTTACCCGCTGGTCATTCCTGATTTCATCGGGCGGGCCGGAAGCAAGAATCTTTCCGTAATGGAGAACGGAAATGGTGTCGGCGAGGGAAAAGACCACGTCCATATCATGTTCGATAATGATCAACGTGCGATTGGCCGTTACTCTGTCAATCAGGCTGATCGCCTGCCCGGTCTCCTCACGCGTCATCCCGGCCGTGGGCTCATCAAGAAGAATCAGTTCAGGTTCCGTCGAGAGGGTGATGGCAATTTCGAGTGCTCGCTGCTGGCCGTATGAAAGGGCGCTGGCGGGAAGATCACCGACATCCTTCAACCCAACCTCTTCAATAATCGCTTCGGTTTTTTCACGAAAGTCTTCGTTGTGATCAGGCCTTTTAAAAAAATTATATCGCAGACCGTATCGGGAACGCACCCCGGTGAGAATGTTTTCAAAAACAGTCAATTCACTAAAGACATTCGTGATCTGAAAAGAGCGGGAGAATCCGTGCCGATTCAGAACATGAGGGGGTTTCCCGGACAGATCCTCTCCCTTGAAAAGAATCGCCCCCGAAGAAGCACTGAAGTTCCCGCTGATGATATTGAACAGCGTCGTTTTCCCCGCTCCGTTGGGACCTATGACGGCGTGGCGCTCCTTCTCGGCAACCGTGAAGTCAACCCCGGTCAGGACCTGCAGTCCGGAGAAGTCCTTATGGATGTCTTTGATGTGCAGATAATCGGTCATGATCATGTTTCCTCCGTCTGAGCGGGCCCGTTGCCGTGGGTACCCGTTCTTCCTGAAAACCACTGCCGCATTGACACAATGGTTTGGGAGAGTCCTCCGGGGACATAGAGAACCATAAAGACAAAGATAAGGCCCATGAACAGGGGCCAGCGATCGGTGATGTCGCTCAGATAGTTCTGGAAGATGATGTAGACGAAAGCGCCGAGTATGGGCCCCCAGAAGGTCCGCGTGCCGCCGACAAAGACCATGAGAAGAACCGCCGTGGTCATGTCGATGCTGATCGCGGAGATGGAGACAAACTGGAAATGAAGGGTGTAGAAGGCGCCGGCCAGCCCCGCCACCGCGCCGGTAAAGGTGAAGAGGATCAGGCGGCTGATATTCGTGTTATACCCCAGAAATTTCATGCGTTCTTCGTTTTCCCGCATGAGAAGAACCGTTTTCCCCATGGCCGTGTGCGTGAAATACCAGCAGAAGACAATGGAAGCGCCGACGACGATAAGAATAAGATAATAAAAGCTCGATACGCTGGACACGGACAGTGAGGCCAGGCCCAGATCGAGCTCAGGCCGTGATATGCTGAGACCGTCGTCGCCGCCCGTTACGGAATGCCATTTCGTCGCCACGGCGTAAAAAAGGGCATTAAAGGCCATCGTCAAAAGGGCGAAATACGCTCCCTTGTGCCGCAACAGGAGGCCGCCGATCAGGAACCCGGCAATAGTAGTAATCACAAGGCTGATTATGACGGCGCTTACCAGTGTCAGTCCGGGGATATGGATGATCGAAACGGCCGCCACGAAGGCCCCCAGGCCGAAAAACATGGCATGACCGAAGGACAGGAGCCCCGCGTACCCGAGAAGAAGATTGTAGCTGACGGCATAGAGAGCAAAAATGATGATCTCCGTCAGCATGAACAGGTTATATCTCCTCAGGACGAGCGGCATGACCGCCCCCAGGAGGAATAACACGATAATAACGACATAACTGTTTGTTTTCAGTTTCATCATTGTTCCTCTCCAAAGAGACCGGATGGCTTAATGATCAGGACCGCCGCCATGAGCATATACATCAGCGCTATGGACAATTTCGGGAACAGAAGGACGCCGAAGGACTGGAGCTCGCCGATAAGCAGGGAGGCTACCACCGCGCCGCCCAGACTGCCGAACCCCCCGACGACGATCACCACAAAGGCATCGAGGAGAATATCGTGGGCCATGCCCGGGAACGTCGAAAGCAGCGGGCCGGCGATAACCCCGGCAAAACCCGAAAGCGCGGCGCCGAAGGCGAAAACACCCATGAAGACCAGGGGGACGTTCACCCCCAGGGTATTGACCGTTTCACTGTCGTTCACCGCCGCCCGCAGGATAATTCCCAGCCGCGTCTTATAGAGGATGAAGGCCATGACCAGACCGACAAAAATGGCGCTGAGGAAAATGAATATACGGTATATGGGATAGGTGATACCCATCATCTGGACCGTTCCGTTGAGGAATCCGCTCACGTTCACCGCCAGCGGATAATTACCCCAGTACCACTTCACCAGTTCGGTAATGATATAGGCAAGGCCGAATGTCAGAAGAAGTTCGGCAACATGGCCGTTGGCGTGTACTTTTCGCAGGAGGAACCGCTCGATGAGAGCACCGATGATAAAGAGCAGTATGGGGCACACGATCAGGGACACCCAGATCTGCCCCGACATGCGGAGCATGATGGAATAAGAAAAGTAGGCGCCCAGCATATACATGGCCGCGTGCGCGAAGTTCAGAACATTCATCATGCCGAAGACCAGCGTGAGGCCCGCCGAGACCAGAAAAAGCAGCCCGGCATAGGCAAGTCCGTGAAGGAAGAAAACAGCAATTTCATTCATATGCGTACCCCTTTATGTCATTTGCATCATTGAAAAGCGCGCGGCCTCTATTTTCCGAACCAGCATTCCTTCTCAACCCCGTTTGGCGCTGCCGATGATTTCGTGGATGATCCGCAGAAACACGCTGTCCCTCTTCTGGATCATCTCC
>ENA-OSEO01004049-OSEO01004049.1-sediment-metagenome-genome-assembly--contig:-NODE-4049-length-16042-cov-3.946383_pt1 | contig 16042 bp, 12 predicted proteins | sample MGYA00237883_ERZ534232 | MGnify/ENA metagenome assembly ERZ534232 | reverse complement strand
GTCCAGGTGTGGATCATATCCCAAACCGTCCTGGAGAATAAAAAGACAGGATCAACTGCCTGGCGGCTGCCGGGCACAAACATAAAATAGACCCCGCTCACAGTACACAAAGCAAATGAAACTGTCAGCGTGAAATTAGCCCACAGGTTGATCCGGCCGCGAGGGTTTAATCTCCCGGCTTTCCCGCGGATTTGCTGCCACATCCGGTTCCCCATCCTTAAGAACCACTTCCAATGCACCATGATATGGATCAGCGCGATCATGATCATGGCGATCCCGCTCCAGGTATGCAAAACATCCCAGGTCTGGCGGGAAAACAAAATGACTGTGCCATACTGTGAGTTGCGCCCACCCTGGTACCCGTCCGGCAAATATAAGAAATAGAGGCTCGAAGCGATCACCACCACAGCGCTCAAACCTAAAAACGCGTCCAAAAACCAGCGCCGGGTCGTTGACCGGCACGGTCTTTCTTTACAGATAACATTTTCTTCCACTATAAAATCTCCTTCCTATCCAACTGAAATCAACAACCAGATCATAAAACACGGATATGAAGAATTGGTGAAGACCTTGCAGAGAAAAAGTGAATGTTTTTTTAAGGATTGCTGTGAATGTCTGTTGTTGAATTCCAGCCTATGTCTCTCATGGCCCATCACTAAAATTGTCTCAACGGCTGCAAAAACCTGCTTGAGATAAAGATCATAACAAGGCCCTCAACCAAGCATGCAGACACTCATCATTAGTAGATCGTTCATTTCTTTGTGTCTCTTTCTCAGGGGACATTTTAACTGGGCAAAAAAGAGACACTTCTACTTTGGGATAATGCAGAAAAAACACCGGAAAAATGGGGGATTGACACTGGACAAGAAAAAGTGTATATTTGAAAAAGATACTTAATTCAATGAAAGAAGTAAGTTGATGCCCGATCCCCTCCATGGAAACCGCGAATTGATTCGCGCTATAAACCGCTCTTCTGTCCTGAACTCCATCCGGACACTTGGTCCGATTTCCCGCAAGGAAATCGCCCTGCAAACCGGGCTCAGCGCGGCTACCGTCACAGGCATTACAGCAGAGCTGATTGATGAGAATCTGGTGTTCGAAAAGGAAATAGGCGATTCGAGCGGCGGCCGCCGCCCCATTCTTCTGGCTCTCAACAAACAGGGCCGCCATATGATTGGCGTCAAACTCTCGGTAGACCATATCACCGCTGCCCTGACAGACTTGGAAGCAACTGTCCTGAAAAAGCGCATCGTACAGCTCCCCTCACACGACCTTTTGCCCACCATACAGGCCCTGGGCAAGGTCGTTGCTGATTTAATCGCGGATGGGGCTATCTCCAAAGATAAAATCCTGGGTGTGGGCATTGGTCTGGCAGGGATTGTGGACGCAGAAAACGGGGTTCTGCGCCATTCACCCATTTATGGCTGGCGCAATGTCCCCCTTGTCAGCCTGCTCCAGAAGGAAATGGATGTCCCCATCTTTCTCGATAATGATGTCAATACCTTTACTCTGACCGAAAAGTGGTTTGGTCTGGGGAGTGGTGTCGATAATTTCCTGATCGTCACTGTCGGGCGAGGCGTGGGTCTGGGCATTGTGGTCAATGGCAGTCTGTATCACGGAAGCCGCGGTGGCGCCGGGGAATTTGGGCACACTGTCATCAGCCCAACCGGTCCGCTGTGCGCCTGCGGCAAACACGGCTGCCTGGAGGCTTACGCTTCTGACCCGGCGATGCTGCGCATGGCTGCCGAAGCCAACCAACGCGGCGAACTGTCACATCCCATCGAAACCGTTGAAGCCCTGCTGGATGCGGCTGAACAGGGAGATCCGGCTGTCCTGCAAATCCTTAAAACAGCTGGTTCTTACCTGGGACAGGGCATCGCCAACCTGATCAATCTCTTCAACCCTGAGTTGATCATCCTGAGCGGCGAGGGTGTGCGCTATGGAGACCATCTTTTTAACCCAATGCGCGAAGCATTGCAGCGAATGGCCATGCCAGGCCTGATAGAGGATTCCCGGATTGTGATCGATGCCTGGGATGATGACGCCTGGGCGCGCGGTGCGGCCGGAATTGTATTAGAAAAACTATTTCAGTTCCCATTGTAAAACAAGCGTAAATTTTTTTAGTCAAGATAATTCACTGAGTGAAATAAGTTGCTTGTATACAGGAGGTGCGTTTCGACCAAAACATATTGAACTTGAGGAGAAAGAAAGATTTCACCTTTGTTGTTGGACCCAATTTTATGCAAGATGGAGGATATTTGCTGATGAAAAAGAAAAGTACGAACCTATTGATTTTAAGCCTGCTGGTAGCCACATCCCTGATTCTGGCATCCTGCAGCCCTGCCGCAGCCCCCGTGGCGGAAGCGCCTGCCGCTGAAGAACCAGCCGCCGAAGAACCAGCCGCCGAGGAAATGCCTGCTGTGGAGGAATCCGTTGTGGTGACTTACTGGCACACCATGAGCGACCCGGAAACCGCCCAACTGGATCTGGTGATCGCGGATTTTGAGGCCGCCAATCCCGGCATCCAGATCGAAGCCACACGGTACTCCTGGGATGATTTCAAACCGGCGCTGCTCACCGCGCTGGCAGGGAACGCGGCCCCCGACACCGCCCGGATGGATATCGCCTGGGTTCCGGAGTTTGCTGATCAGGGCGCTTTAATGCAGCTTGACGGCGCCATGCCCGGTTTTGAAGAGATCGCTGCCGACGCATTCCCCGGCCCGCTTTCCACCAACTACTGGCAGGGGCATTATTACGGCCTGCCGCAGAACACCAACACCCAGGTTTTACTCTGGAATCGGGAAGCCTTTACGGCAGCAGATTACACAGAAGCCCCAAAAACCATGGAAGAGTTTCAAAATGTTGCCTGCGCCTTATCTGATGCAGCGAACGAGAAATATGGCTACGCTCTTGGCGGAACATATTTCTGGGCGCCTGCCCCGATCTTCTATGCCATGGGCGGCAAAGTGGTTGATGAAGAAATTACAACCGCCACCGGCTACATCAACAGCCCAGAAAGCGTGGCGGCTTTCAGCATGCTGACCGATATGTATAACCAGGGCTGCATTTCGCCGAACCTGCTCGGTGGCGGTATTGGAACTTCTGATGGACTGGCAACCGGCATGTATGCCATGATCATTGACGGTCCCTGGATGGTGGATATCTACAAAGACCAGTATCCCGATTTCGAAGTCAACTTTGCCCCTATTCCAACCCATAACGGCAACACCAGCTCCGTGGTCGGTGGTGAAGATGTGGTCATCTTCTTCGACACCGATGCCGCGGACGCCGCGATGAAATGGACCGCTTACCTGATGAGCCCCGAATCCCAACTCAAAATGGCTCAAGTTGGCGTGATCCCGACCCTTTCCTCTCTGATCGGTAATGCGGATTTACCAGCTTATTTCGGTGTCTTTTTGGATCAACTTCAAACCGCCCAGGCTCGCGTTCCCCATCCCACCTGGTCAGACATGGACAGCGCAATCAACAACGCCTTCCAGCGCATGCTGCGCGGAGACCAGACCCCGCAAGAAGCGCTTAACCAGGCCGCGGATGAAATCAACGCGCTTTTGAAATAACCCTGTTCTGGATACAGCCGGTTCTGCCGTAATTCAAAGCGGCAGGACCGGCTTTCCCCTCCACTTTTTATGCGGATTACACGATAATGGTATTCAATCAATTGACTTCTGGAGATCCAATCCGTGAGTAAACTGAACTCAAAAACATTAAGAGATAGCGCGGTCGCGTACCTGTTTCTTCTTCCCGGCTTTATTTTATTCGCTCTTTTTATTTTCGGCCCGCTGCTGTACTCTTTACGCATCAGTTTTTTTGATTGGAATGTTATTCGTCCCGAGCGCTCGGTGTGGATCGGTTGGGAAAATTATATCCGCGCCTTCCAAAACCCCATTCTGCAGCGCGCCATCCTCAACACCATTGCTTACACCATCATCACCGTTGCCGGACAGCTCCTCTTCGGGACGCTGGTCGCGGTGCTTCTCAACCAGGGCATCCACGGCCGCACATTCTTCCGCGTGGCGTATTATCTGCCCGTGATTACTTCCTGGGTAATCGTCAGTTTGTTGTTTGAGTATATGTTCAGCGGTCAGGGTGGCCTGATCAATTACCTGCTGAAAGACGTTTTACATGTCACTTCACAAAATATCCGTTGGCTGGCCGACCCGATTCTGACGTTTGTGCCGATTGACCTGCTCGGCATCTGGAAGGGAGTGGGCTGGACAGCGATCATCGTTTTGGCGGGGCTGCAGGCTATCCCCGACCAATTATACGAGGCGGCTGAAGTGGATGGCGCGGGCAACACCGCGCGCTTCTTCAAGATCACCCTGCCCTTACTGCGCCCAACCCTGGTCTTCCTGCTGGTCGTACTGACCATCGGCGGTTTGAACGCGTACATCTCAAACCTGCTGCTCACCGACGGTGGAAATCCACTCGATCAAACCCACTTCATTTTGACCTATATGTATGAACGTACCTTTACCAATCTGGAATTCGGTTATGGCGCTGCCATCAGCACTATGCTGACCTTGTTTGTTTTCATTTACAGCACGCTGCAGATCAAACTGCTGCAGAAGCCAGCGGAGGTATAGTATGGGCATCAAGCGGCAGAAACTTATTTCGAATTTTCTGACTTATTCCCTTTTAATTGTTGGATTGGTAATTGTGGCGGTTCCCTTCTGGTATATGGTCGCGACCTCCATGAAACCACAGTCTTACATATTTGAAATGCCACCACGCCTCTGGCCGAAGCAATTCACCTTGCAAAACTACGTGGATGCCATTACCCGTGACAAATTCGGGCTGTATTTCCTGAACAGTGTTTTTGTGGCTGTGACCAGCACACTCTCCACAGTGCTGATCTCCGCGATGATGGCTTATGCGTTTGCGCGCTTGCAGTTCCCCGGTAAGAATATCCTTTATTATGTCATTCTATTGGGTATGATGATCCCACCGGTAACCCTGTTAATCCCCCAGTTTATCATCGCGAAGAATCTGGAACTGGTTAATAAATTCTCCGGGTTGATCCTGGTTTATATCACCATGAATATTTCTCAGCAGACTTTTCTGCTGCGCGGTTTCTTTGAAAGCATTCCACGCGAACTCGAAGAAGCCGCTTTGATGGATGGCGCAGGACGCTGGACCATTTTCAGCCGCATTATCCTGCCGCTTTCCAAACCCGGCCTGGCGGCAGTGACTATTTTTACTTTCCTGTATTGCTGGGATGAATTTGCCTGGGCGCAGGTTATGATGACAGATACGGCGAAACGCACCCTGCCGATCGCGATCGCGTTGTTTCAATCCCAACACCTGACGCGTTGGGGTCTGGTCTTTGCGGCCTCCATCATCAGCTTTATCCCGGTATTGCTGGTCTTCATCATTTTCCAAAAACAATTCATTAAAGGGATTTCCACCACCGGAATTAAAGGGTAAGAACAATGCAAATCTCAAAATTCACACCAACCCGTGCTTTCTTTACACCGCATGAAGAGATCGAACTGAAGATTTGCCTGGAATCTCATCAGCCTGTCCGTGTCAACCTGTGCGTCACCATCCAGCATATGCAGTGCGAGGCAGCCCGGGTGGAACAGGAAGTTGTTCTTCCGGGTGGGGAACGCTGGATAACCCTATCGCTGACGCTTACCAACAGCCAGCCACATGGATATGGGCTCAAAGCGGAACTGCTCGACTCAGCCCATAAGATACTGGACTGCAAATATTCCGCGGTAGACACCCTGGAGCGCTGGATAGATTTTCCCCGGTATGGATTTCTGACAGACTTCACCGCGCAGCGAGCCGATCTGGAAACAGCGTTGGACGCATTGGCCGAATACCATATCAACGGGATCCAATTCTATGACTGGCAGTACCGCCATGATGAGCTGCTTTCCCCTTATGAAGATTTTGTAGACCCATTGGGACGCTCGCTCTCCATGAAAACCGTGCGCAGCCTGATCGAAGGCGCGCACCGTCACGGGATGGCTGCCATGCCCTATCTGGCGGTTTATGCCGCCTCGCTGGAGTTCTGTTCGACGCACCCCGATTGGCAGCTTTTTGACGCGCAGGGCAAAGCGCTTGATTTTGAAGGTTTCTTGGGCCTGATGGATCCCACCCCCGGCAGCCCCTGGATCGACCACCTGCTCCGGGAATGTGGCCTGGCGCTGTCCGGGATGCCCTTTGACGGTCTGCATGTCGACCAGTACGGTGAACCTAAGATCGCTTATAACAACCATGGCGAGATGGTGGACCTCCCACTGGCTTTCAAAGAATTCATTGCCCGCCTCAAAGAAACCTTCCCCAAACAAGCTGTGGTTTTCAATGCTGTCGGCAATTGGCCGATTGATTCCCTGGCCTCCTCACGACAGGATTTTATCTACATTGAGATCTGGCCCCCGGCCGTCACCTTCCGCGACCTGCGGCAAATCGTCACCGAAGCCCGCTTAAAATCCGGCGGCAAACCAGTTGTAATCGCGCTGTATTTACCGGCCAACCAACCGGTTAACATCCGCCTGGCAAACGCCGTCATCATGGCCAGCGGTGGGTCACGCATCGAGTTGGGCGAAAACACGCGTTTATTGTCAGACCCCTATTTCCCAAAGCACCAGGCCATCTCTCCTGAGCTGGCACAGGCCATGCAAGCCAACCAGGATTTTCTGGTGCGGTATAGCGAACTGCTTGGCCCTTCAGCCAACCAGATTGAACTGCCGGGATTGCAGCTTCCACCGGGTGTGCTTGCGATAGTACGGCGCAGCACATCCAGCTGGTGCGTCAATCTGATCAATTTCACCGGGATGGATTCTCCGCGCTGGGACCAACCGCAACCTGCTCCTGTTCCTTTACAGGAGGTTAACATCACCATTCCCCTGCCGGAGATGCCTGAAGCAATTTGGGCAGCCAGCCCGGACGCGGCCAGCCCGGAATTATTGGCACTGCCCTTTACATATCAGGAAGGTCGGGTGCAGTTGAACTTACCTGAACTTCACTACTGGTCAATACTGGTAATTCAACTTAAGCATGAGGTGGCTATAAAATGAATTTAATAGACCGCAGCATAGAAATCATCCATGACGGGCAGCGTGAAACAGGCGCATATCTCGCCAGTCCAAATTTTAAAACCTATCGATACTGCTGGTTCCGGGATAGCTCTTTCATCGCTTACGCGATGGATCGGGCCGGTGAAACACAAAGCGCCGAACGCTTTCATACCTGGGTCGCAGCAACACTGGCGCAAAAGAGGGAGGTCATGCGCCGCGCGGTGCAAAAGGTGACCCACGGTGAGAGACTCTCACCCGAAGATTTCCTTCACACACGCTACACCATTGAAGGAGAACCCGCGGACGAAGATTGGCCCAATCACCAGCTGGATGGGTTCGGCACCTGGCTGTGGGCGCTGGCTGAGCATCAAAATCTGGCCGGCCGCACGCTGCCAGCCGATTGGCAGGATATAATTATCCTTTTAGCAAATTACCTGAAAGTACTCTGGGATCAACCTTGCTTTGATTGTTGGGAAGAATTCCCTGACCAGGTTCACACCCATACCCTGGCCGCTGTTTATGGAGGGTTGAAAGCTGCCCAACATCTGACGGGCATGGATCATTCTTCTGCGCTGATCAAAATTCGCCAGTTCATCGACCAACAGGCTGCGCCGATGGGATACTTTGTCAAGTTTATCGGTTCGCCGCTGGTGGATGCCAGCCTGCTCGGCCTGGCGCTGCCCTATGGTTTGGTTCCACTGGATGACCCGCGCATGTTGAACACCATAGCGCGCATTGAAGCTGACCTGTATCACGCAGGCGGCGTACAGCGTTACGCGCAGGACACCTATTTTGGGGGTGGAGAATGGGTGCTGCTCTCAGCCTGGTTGGGCTGGTATCATGCCCTGACAGGCAACCGCCAGCGGGCGCTGGAGATTCGCTCCTGGATCGAAGCAGCAGCCGATTCATCCGGCCAGCTCCCCGAGCAGGTCCCGCAGGTGTTGAACGATCCGGACAGCTACCAACCCTGGGTAGGTCGCTGGGGAGAAATAGCCCGGCCATTGCTCTGGTCCCATGCCATGTACCTGATCCTGACAGACACGCTGAAGTAGAACAACCTTTATCAACGAGCCCGCCGCCCGGACCAACCCTGAACAGCATGGATGCTGTTCAGGGTTTCTAATCTTGTCCATGTCTTCGAGCTGTCTGCTTCTCAAGCCCGCATTATATGGCACCCTTTTACATCTCATCCTCAGGTTTCCCGGAGACAATGGGCAAATCCTCTCAGAAGGATTAAACCGCGTAAACGCACCTACTTTTTGACGCTTTTTTGACCATCCCATAGTAAATTTAATGTAGTGGAATCTGTGTCTTTTTGGTGCCACAATCGTGCTGGATGATTGTCTTTTGATCTTCCCGAACAAGCCAACACTTCTGTTTGAACACACTTCTGTTTAAACGCGGAAAGCTGATCAATTTTATGAGGTAAAGAGGATTCCCATGAAACGCGCTCTGTATACTTTGATCTTGATTATGTTCCTTACCGGTTGCGGTGGAGGTGCCACCAGAAACCCAAACACTCTCCCTCTTCAGGAAGAAGATGCCAACAGCACACAAGCAGCTTCGCAAAACGGCACCTCCAGGACAGCGAACACTGCTGCATCACCGGAACAGAGTACGGAAACATTTCTGGCAGTTGAAGCCGCCAAAGCCACATCCACGCCGAGCCCGAGCCCGCTGCCACCCTCCGGCGACTGGCAGATCACTGTAGAGAACAGCGATTCGGTAACGCTGCTTTCCGTGACCCGCGGGGCTGTGCCAGGTCGTATCTTTAAGTTGACCTGGTCGCCCGATGGAGAATTGCTGGCTGTGGCCGGCTCTGGTGGAGCGCTCTTGCTGGATGGGCACACCTTGCAAACCCTCGAGGAGCTTGAACTGGCCGCGCCTGCTTCCAACTTCTCCTTCAGCAGGGATGGACAGCGCCTGGCGATCGGCGGAATGACCCGTACCGCCCAGGTCTGGGATGTCCCGGGCAAGAAAATGATCCGGGTTCTTCCCGAGGCCGGCCAATTCGTTTTTCTCAGCCCGGACGGTAAACTGGTGGCGGCAGTTGACGACAGCCCTGTGATGGACAGCGATTTCAACACGACTGCCTCAAAGGTTGAAATCCGTGTCTTTCAGGTTGACACAGGTAAAATGCTCAGTGAGTTCAGCGGCACCACAGCGATGGTTTGGCAAAACCCTATTTTCCCGGAGACTGTGGGAGGGTATTTCAGCGCGGATGGGCGAATTTTCCAGGTAGCCAACAATCTCGGAGATGTGCGCGCCTGGGATGTGTACAACGGCAAATTGTTGGGAACCTCAATCAACGACCACACCCGCATGCGGTTAAGCTCCGGAGTCTGCGAAGCCAGCTGGAACAGCGGCCAGAGTTTCGCGCTGGCTTGCGAGATCAGTTACCTGGACCCGCCCTGCAATGAAGATGTCATTGGCTGCAACCCAGTAGCGCGGTGGCGTTTTGACATCGGCTTGTGGGAAACCGCCCAGTTGAAGCGCTCAACCAATATTGTCTATCGCGACCCGATGGAAAGCGTGCTCTCCCTGTTCTACGATCCCAGCCAGCGCGTGGTTTCAATGCTCGGCAGCTTTGAACCAAAGATTTACCAGCCCGCGCCGAATGGCACCACAACCGTTCAGACATTGCACCCGGCCTGGTCTGCGCTCGTGAAGGAATTGAAATGTGAGAACTGTCCATTCCCCGTCATATTAAGCCCCGATGGCACCCGGCTGGCCGCCGGGAACAGCGAGACGATCGCCGTGTTTGAGCTCAAAACCGGAGAAACTGTCCAGACCGCGCAAGGCAGTACCAGCGTACTTACCAGCGCAGCCCTGGGCATACTCAGTGGGCAGCCTGCTCTGGCTGCCGGTTACTCTGATGGCCTGATCTCTTATATCCGGCCGGATAACGGCGGTCGTTTTGGGCCTGATACAAACACCGGGGAGAAGCCGGTCACCGGGTTGTTCTTCGCAGGTGAGGACTTGCTGTCTTTGAATGATCGGGGCGTGATCCAATTTTGGCAAATAGGGCAATCCAAACCGCAGTGGACCTATCAAACCATGTTCGCTCTACTCACCTTTAAAAATTCGTATCGTTTCCAGTACAGTCCGGCAGCCAATCTGGTGCTGGTGGATACTGAAACATCAGGTCAGCCGCGCAAACCGCAAGTGGAGGCTTACGACCCGAGGACAGATTCGCCCCGCTTTGCCATTCCAGACAAACCGGACGCGCTTGCCTTCAGCGGTGACGGACGCTGGCTGGCGCTGGGGAAGGCGCACCAGGCGGCCATTTACAACACCGGAAGCGGCGAATTATTGCGGGAGTTCGGATTTCAGGGAACCGGAAGAACCATCAGCGGCGTTGCCCTCAACGCAGATGGCAGCCTGCTGTCAGTCGCCGAGAGTGGCGCCGCGTCCATCATCAATGTAAACACACAGGAAGTGATCGCACGGGTACAGGAGGAGAATTTCACGGCCAGTCTGGTTGAATTTGATCCATCCGGTTGTCTGCTTGCGGTGGGGAGTGTGGAAGGGAGGGTCCTGCTGACTGACGTCGCTTCCGGGCAGGTGTTGGCAAGGTTGCCGGGGCACGCCGGAGAAGTCATCACACTGGCCTTCAGCCAGGATGGACGGCTGCTGCAAAGCGTGGGAATTGACCGCCAGGCGCGGGTCTGGGGGCAGGCAGGCGTACTGGAGCTTCCCTCAGGGGACACGTCGGCTCAGGCCTGTCACATGGGGTCTGTTCCCGCAACTTCCACCCCGGCTCCAACATCCACTCTGGCACCCCCAACGCCGACCCCCACTCAAGCGTCGTTCATTCGAAATCTGTTACTGACGGAACCCATGATGTATGGCGGGGATATTCTACAGCTCCAGCAACGCATCTATACTTTGGGTTACACCGCGGTCGGCACCCCGGACGGTTGGTTTGGCCCCAAAACCGACCAGGCCGTGCGCGCATTCCAGGAACGCAACGACCTGGTAGTGGATGGTGTTGTGGGCAGGATTACCTGGTCGCATCTTTTCAGCGAGAACGCCATCCGGCAATAGATACACCTCGGGGGAGAAAAGCCGGGACGGCACGCAAATGCCGTCCCGGCCTGATTCTGCTTCTCAACTGGCCTGGCCCCCAACAGCGGCCTGCGCTCCTTGCTGGAATTTAGTGTTTGCTCCGGGCCACCCATCTGGTGTTGATCCCAGCGCGCTGCCCCAGAAACATATTCAACTGCGCGCCGTGTTCCTGAACATGGCGCATGTTATCCAGTAGCAACCCCAGAAAATTGATTTCACCCCAGGGGAAGCCGTAAAGCTGGCGCACTTTCTGATCCGTCATCGCTTGAAGGGTCGCCCGGCACTTCTCGCGCCCGTGATGGAGATAGGACAACAGTTCATCCCGGGTGTACTGTCGCTCAGGGAGCAGCCCGGCCGGGTCCATCTCATCCAGCGTAAAAGGTACCGGAGGAGAGAATCCCTCAACCGTACCGGAGAGGTAAAAGTCAAGCCAGAAAAGGGTGTGGAAAGCAACATACCAGAACTCGGAGAACGCCGGTGGCATGGTGCTGTCATGCCACATTCTGCCATTCCACAAATCATCCGGACAGTTAAGCAGGGCGTTTTCAAGCATATCGATGGCCGCTCCAAACTGCTGCCAGAGGACCTCTTTCCAGGTGGTATCCATCTCATCCCTCCCAATCCAGTGTGGTTACACGGGATTCATCTTTGAAATCTCCAGCTTCCCCGAATTATAGAACTCTTGTCTTTACCAGTGTCGTTATTCTTGTTGGTAAGCGCGCTTTAAGCCCTCGATATCCAGCTTAACCATTTGAAGCATTGCCCGGGTAACCCGCTTCACCTTCTCGGCGTCCGGATCACTCATTAACTCACCCAGCACGGTGGGGACAATCTGCCATGACACACCATATTTATCCCTCAACCAGCCGCATTGTTCTTCTTGGCCGCCTTCGGTCAACTTTTCCCACAGCCGGTCAACCTCCTCCTGCGTCTCGCAATTCACCATAAATGAAATAGCCGGAGAAAAAGTGAACACCGGACCGCCGTTTAACGCCATGAATTCCTGCCCATCGAGCGAGAATGTCATGGTCATCACTTTCCCCTTCTCCCCGGGACCTTCCTCGCCATAGCGGGCAATCTCCATCACTTTTGAGTTCTTAAATATGGAAGTATAGAAATTTACCGCTTCCTCAGCCTGATCATCGAACCATAAACACGGCATGATTTTCTGCATCACACCCTCCTGTTGAACTGATAACCATTTTAATCCGCCAACCTCTATGTTCTTAACGCTATGGCATTAAGTTATCATATTCTGCCAGGTGATACACGTTCCAGTACAACGATGGGTTATTCTTTTCGTGCCAGGATCAGGATATGCTCGTCCGGAAATTTTACCCCCGGGGTATCAATTTCCACCAGACGGCGCCATTTTTCATCATTCACGGTCAGGGTGCGCAGCTCAGATATTTCCAGACCCTGACGGGTGATCGCCGCCCGATGCTCTTCCTCAGTAAAATACTGGTAGCTCTCAAACCGCTCAGTTTTCCAGAGCTGCTTCCGCAGAAAAATGGACTTGGTAATGTAACGGGTAAAATCGCGCCGCGACAGCTCAACAGATAACGGATCCGCGTCGTCACGATAGGTGATCCGCAGCGGGTGATACTCCCGCGCGAAGGTCTCAAAATCCCGGCGGATCGCGTCATCCCGGAAGCGGATACACACCGGCTGGTGAGGGTCTCCGGCAGGTTCCACGCCATCAAACAAAACCAGCCGCCCTCCAGGAGCGATCCGGCTTGCCGCGCCGGCCAAGGCGCGCTCTACGCGTTGTTTTGCAACCGGAATATCGATCTGGCCCAGATCAGGGGAAAAACTATCTGAAAAAACTTCATGCAAAGCATTCACGAGCAGGACTATTTCGAATTTACCCAACTCTTCCAGCAAGTGCGGATCCGTGAAATCGCCTTTCACGGATTGGAAACCCGGGTAATCACGGCGGCAGCGTGCCAGTGATTGCGCGTTATAGTCCACTCCCACCGAGGTCTGGACAGCGCACAACTGGGAGTGAGCGTCCAGCAGGGTACCAATAACCTGTCCCTCGCCGCAGCCCAATTCCAGTAACCGTAAAGGGTGCTCAAACTGCTGCACCAGGCGGCGAATCAGTTCAGAGGCAGCCAGAATTGCAGCCCGTTTGCCCAGGTTTTCCATCGGCAGCAGGCGCGTTTCCCAATAAAAATCCCAAAAGTCCTTGTTTTCTGGCATAGCAACTCACCCGGCATGATATTTCTCAAACAGTTAGACCATCATACCGCATTTTAGAAAAACGCTTTTCCCATTCACCTGGTATCGGGCCAGATCAATCTCCGCCACACCCTATCCTAACCCCAGGTGAATCATATACTGGATCCCAAGATAATCTGAAAGCGATCCCATCAAGAAATTGCGGATGCCAAAACGAAGGGTGCGGAAATAATGATATGTGCCAATGATGTTTATTCTTGGGTCCCAGGCCAAAAGTTCTTTCCTGTTGCCCAACCCCCACTTCAAATAGGATTTTTCATCCAACCCCGAACTTTCAACCACCTTCTTGTTCGCCACCTTCACGCCAAACGGCGAACAAGCATCAAACAACAACGCGCTCCCCGGAAAGGTGTCCGCCAGCCGGATAATGAATTGTTCTAACTCGGGTTCTTCAAAGTAATAAAACACCCCTGCCGCGATGAACAACACATTCCCGGTAATTGTAATCTGTTCCAGCCATTCTTCCTCTAAAAAGGAGGATGCGATGAACTTCCTTCTTTCGCTTTCAGAGATGAATTTCTTCCGCAGTTCAATTACATCCGCCAGGTCCAGATCGTACCATTTCAATTTTCCATTATCCACGCGCTCAAAAGTTGTATCCAACCCGCAGCCGATATTGACAATGGTCCCTTCCGGATAAGTTACCAGGAACTTCCTGACAACCTGGTCACAAATCAGGCTCCGCTTGATCCAGGCGATTTTGCTCAGATCATCCATGTTTTGGGTCATCTGCGAAAAATCATAATCCACCTGCTCAATGATCTTTACCGCGGTTTCATCCACCAGCAGCGGCTTTCTCTTTTTCGTTTCCACAGCACGGCCCCAAAGCGGCAAAAACAAAGTCTTCTGCACGTCCCCCAGATGAATATCCACGCGATCAGTCATTTTGTTGTCCTTTTATCCCTTCACACATCAAACAAAACAAAATGATAATTCATTGTTCCGTGGCTTTGCACCGCAAAGTCAGGAGGTTCCCAGCGATATACTTGAAGAGATTAAACTATTTGTTTTTTCCCATCACACCTCATTATAGTTTCCCTTTCGATTAATGCAACAGTCAGATCGCTGTCCTGCCGACGCGCTGACTTTCCCTACTATCACTTCATTTTTCTGAAAATGTTTCTGCGCCATCGTTTTCCTGGTATGCTATTTCAACTGCTTTCTGGCTGATACGCCGGTATGCACCACGCAGCCGCGATTCCAGTCCTGGCTCAGGAACAAAACCCGCCTCCCCCAGCCGTTTGAGCAGTATCTGTTCAATGCCCGGTGGGCGGATTGAAACCGAGAAGTTCTCCAGTGAATCGGAAAGCTCCCAAAAGTGCGCGGTCTGCTCCTCAAGCGGAACACCCGTTTCAGTTGCCTCCATGCCAGATTCATCGGCTTCCATTTCATCGCCGCGGCGCTCACGAAGCGCTGCCATGACCTGCTCCTGCGTCCTTCCCCGAAGGCGAAAAATCAAAAACGGATCTTCGTCAAAACGTTCGCCCAGAATGTAATGCGTGGCGGCAATGTGTTTGCATGGGTTGGCATAATCCGGGCAGGAGCAGCTGGTTCGCAGATCGCTGGCTCTGGTCGGAAACAGGCTGGTGCCCGCGGTTTCAAACACATTCTCAATCTCTTGTGGCATTTCCCCTGCCAGCAATTGTGCCGTGTAAATAGCCTGTTCGGCAAGCGCGTCAATCACCTGATTCCATTGCGTGCCGGTCAGCGGAGCGATTTCAATCTTGATTTTGTACGGCTTGGTGCGGGAACCCTGCACAAGCGCAGCAATCCCTGTTCCAGTCTCTTCGATGGAGAGCACCTGTCCCTTACGGGCATAACTGCGACCTCGCGATAACCGCCCGGGGTCCAGCAGCCGTTCCAACGAAGTAATCCAGCGCTTTGCCCACCAGGATTTCGCGAATGACCCTCGCTGACTGCGCGCCTTGAGGCCGTCTTTCGTGGCTTTGGGCTTGTTGGGCGGGTAATAATTGTAATAACGCGACATTTTTACCTCCGTAAACGGACCACATCCCTGAGCTGATCCGTGCTCAGTTCAGTCAACCAGTTTTCTCCGCTGCCAACCACAGCCTGCGCCAGATTTTTCTTACTTTCAATCATGTCATCAATCATCTCTTCCAGGGTGCCAGTGGTAACAAATTTATGCACCTGAACATTCCGCTTTTGCCCGATCCGAAACGCCCGGTCAGTCGCCTGGTCTTCAACCGCAGGATTCCACCAGCGGTCAAAGTGGAACACATGGTTGGCCCTAGTCAAATTCAAGCCGGTGCCGCCCGCTTTTAACGACAAAATAAATACTGGCGGTGCATGATCATCTTCCTGAAAACGCCTCACCATCTGGTCACGCATCCTGGTGGATGTTCCGCCATGTAAAAACTGTGTGGCAGCGCCAAACGCTCTGGGAAGATAATCCGACAAAATCTCACCCATTTCAGAGAACTGGGTAAAAATCAATGCCTGATCGCCCTCCGCCAACACCTCTTCCAACAATTCTCCCAATCTCTCCACTTTACCACTGCGCGCGGCCAGATTTACATCACCCTGTTTTTTGCCGGATTGATGGAGGTACTGCACCGGGTGGTTGCATATCTGTTTCAGCTGCATCAACATGCTGAGCACCAACCCGCGCCGTTGCATTCCTTCTTCTTCCTCGATCCTTTTCATCACATCTTGCACCACTGCTTCAT